>Ga0316187_10000255_pt1 | contig 39238 bp, 31 predicted proteins | sample CroRivburrow1_MG_FD_204927 | JGI IMG/M metagenome (GOLD analysis project Ga0316187, IMG submission 204927) | Coastal sediment microbial communities from Maine, United States - Cross River worm burrow 1 | ecosystem: Environmental > Aquatic > Marine > Coastal > Sediment | place: USA: Maine... | reverse complement strand
AGGAGCGCCGCGACGAGCTCGCCAACTGGAAGCCGTACGGTCACGTGAAGCCGATCCCGGCCAACCTACGGAACTATCTGGGAATGCTCGACGTGATGGAAGGCAAGGGCCCGATCTATATGCGGACCGAGGAAGCCATCCAGAAGATCGCCGACCAGTCCCCCGATCCCAAGGCCTACAAGAAGAAGATGAAGGAGCTCGAGTCCGAGGCCTGGGAAGACTTCCTCGACATGACGATCTCCCAGGCGATCCTGTGGGCGGCGACCAACACCGCCCCGGAGGAGAAGTCCTCCGAGATCGCCGCCGCCGAGCCCTACTTCATCGGCTCCCACTCGGGCGCCTCGGGCGCGTGGGTCAGCGGCCCTGAGGACCTGCAGAACGACACGACCAGGAGTGAGTACTTCTGGGGCTACGACAACATGTGCACCGTCAAGGGCCTGTTCGCCGCCGGTGACGCATCCGGAGCCTCATCCCACAAGTTCTCGTCCGGCTCACACGCCGAGGGCAGGATCACCGGCAAGGCGGCTGCCCGCTTCGTAGTCAACGAGAAGCCGGAGTTGATCGACATCCCGGCCGACGAGATCGAGAAGTACAAGCAGCAGATCTACGCTCCGATGAAGAACTTCGAGGACAACCAGGACAAGTCCACCCAAGCCAACGTCAACCCGAACTACATCCGGCCGAACATGTTCATGATGCGCCTCCAGAAGATCATGGACGAGTACGCCGGAGGCGTGACCGCCCAGTTCACCACCTCGAAGCCTCTGCTCGACAGGGGCATGGAGCTCCTCGCATTCCTCAAGGAGGATGCCGCGAAGCTCGGCGCCGAGGACCTTCACGAGCTGATGCGCTGCTGGGAGAACTACCACCGGATGTTCCAGGCCGAGGCCCACGTGCGCACGATCCTCCACCGCGAGGAGACACGCTGGCCCGGCTATTACTTCCGGTCTGATTTCCCCAAGCTGGACGATGAGAAGTGGCACTGCTTCGTCAACTGCACCTACGATGCCACCAACGACAAGTGGGAGATGATCAAACGACCGATCCTCCACGTCTTCGATCCGGCCTTGGATCACGAGCTCGTCGGAGGCTGATACCGACACGTCGCCCCGGGCGTCGCGCAGGCGCCCGGGGCGGATTTTCTTTTTTCTGCCGAGAGGTCGTGGGCGAGATGGAAAACCCGAGCTGTCCGCACTGCAATCAGCCGCTGCAGCCGTTCCAACTTCCCGACAACACCGGCTGGCAGACCGATTTCCACGTCGCGTGCTTCAACGACGATTGCCCGTACTATCGTCGAGGGTGGGAGTGGATGGAGCAGCGCTACGGTGTGAAAAGCTCCTATCGCTTCCGTATCGATCCTGCCACCGGCAAGGCGTCACCCCTGGGGGTCTGGTCGCCTTCAGCCCTTCGCAGTCGAATCCTCGAGGCGGAGGTGACCGTCAGCGAGGCCTCCGGCTGACACCGCGCGCCTCGAGCGGAACAAAGGATCCCACCATGGACGATCCTGCTCCCGAGTTACCGGAAGTTCTCCGCGACAAGCGCCGGATGGCCGAAGACGGAGAGTTTTCCTTCTCCTGCCACCCGGGCATCCCGTGCTTCAATAGCTGCTGCGCCGACATCAACATCATCCTCACCCCCCTGGATGTGCTTCGCCTCGCCCGGCGTGTGGGTGTCACGACCACGGAGTTTCTCGACGAGTACTGCCTGCACCCGATCACCAAGGATCTGAGCCTCCCGATCGTCATGCTGGGCATGGGTGAGGATCCCGCGAAGAAGTGCAGGTTCGTCGGCGAGGAAGGCTGCACCGTCTACGAGGACCGGCCGTGGGCCTGCCGCATGTACCCGGTGGGGATGGCTCTTCCACCGGCCCGCGCCGGCGTCGATTCCAAGCCGATGTTCTTCCTCTTCGAAGACGATTTCTGTGAGGGGCATCGGGAGTCGCGTCGCTTCACGGTTGCCGAGTGGCGCGCCGACCAGCAGGTGCCCGAGCGGGAGGCGCTGGAAGAAGGGTTCCGGGAGGTCGTCACCCATCCTTGGTTCATCGGTGGGCGTCGGCTCGACGCGCGGCGCATCGAGATGTTCCACATGGCGTGCTACGACCTGGATCGGTTCCGTAGGTTCGTGTTCGAGTCGACCTTCCTCGAGCGCTTCGAGCTGGAACCGGAGTTGGTGGAGAGAATGCGGGCCGACGACGAAGAGCTGCTTCGGTTTGCCTTCCGCTGGTTGCGGTACGCCCTCTTCGCCGAACCGACGGTAACCCCGCGTGAGGACGCGCCGTCTTCGCAGGAAAAATCATGAATGAGACGAAATCGTTGCCCGTGCTGGTCATCGGGGCCGGTATCGCCGGGGTGAGCGTCGCCGTCGAATCGGCCGAGGCCGGCCGCGAGGTTGTGCTGGTCGAGAGCGAGCCCGTCATCGGCGGACGCGTGATCCGGAGCTACCACTACTTCCCCAAGATGTGCCCGCCGACCTGTGGCATGGAGCTGAACACCCGCCGCCTCGAGCGGAACCCCCGCGTGCAGCTCCTGACGGGAACCACGGTGACCGCGGCCACGAAGGCCAACGGCTCGTGGAAGGTGACGCTTCGGCGGGAGCCTGCCTACGTGAACGATCGCTGCACCGCGTGTGCGAAGTGCAGTGAGGTGTGTCCGGCCGAGGTGAGCGATTCCATGAACCTGGGCATGCAGGAAGTTCCTGCCATCCGGCTGCCTTATCCCAACGCCTGGCCCCATCGCTTCGTTCTCGATCGCATGGCCTGCCCCGACGGCTGCAAGGCCTGTGTCGATGCGTGCGAGTACGACGCCATCGACCTGCAGGCCCAGCCAACCGAGGAAGAGCACGAGGTCTCGGCGGTGGTGATCGCCACCGGATGGCACCCCTATCCGCTGGAGAAGCTCGAGGAGCTCGGCGGGGGTCGCTTCCCCGACGTCATCGCCAACGTCAACATGGAGCGCCTCGCGTCACCGTGGGGACCCACGGGTGGAAAAATTCTCCGACCCTCGAACGGCGAGCCGCCCCAAAGGGTCGCGTTCGTCCAGTGTGCCGGCTCCCGCGACGTGAACCACCTGGCCTACTGCTCGGACATCTGCTGCCTCGCCTCTCTCAAGCAGGCCCTGTACGTGAAAGAGCAACTCCCCGAGGCGGAGGTGACGATCTACTACATCGACCGCCGTACCCCGGGCCGCAACGAGGCGCTCCTGACACGGATGACCGGGACGGAAGGCGTCCGGCTGGTGAAGGGCAAGGTGGGCAAGGTGGAGCAGGGCACCGGCGGCGACCTGATGCTCAAGCTCGAGGACGTCGAGCGCGGAACGCTCGAGGAGGCCCACGCAGACCTCGTCGTCCTCGCCACCGGAATGGTTCCGAACGTCGGAGAGGATCTGCCTTTCTCGGTGAAGGTCGACCAGGACGGCTTCGCCCTGGACGACCTGCCCGGCGGACTCACCGTTGCCGGCGTGGCACGGCGTCCCCAGGACGTGGTCTCGTCCGTGCGTGACGCCACCGGAGCGGCGGCCAGGGCCTGGATGGCCGGGGAGGGGGTGCGCTGATGGAACGCGTCGGTTTGATGCTGTGCACCGGCTGCGAGATCGGCAAAAACCTCGACCTGAAGGCGCTAGGTGATCTCGCCGACGAGGCCGGCGCCGTCACCACGGTCTCACATGCCGCCCTGTGTGGGCCCGAGGGCCTCGCTGCCGTCCGGTCCGCGATGAAAGACGAGAATCTCGACGGCGTCGTGATCGCTGCCTGCTCGTCGCGGGCGAAGATCGAGGAGTTCCGCCTCGACGGCAAGATCGCCGTCGAGCGGGTCAGCCTGCGCGAGATGGTCGCGTGGAGCCACCCCGGGAACGACGAAGACACCCAGATGCTCGCCGAGGATTTGGTCCGCATGGGGCTGGCGCGCGCGAAGGTGGTCAAGTCCGCCGACGTCCTCGACGAGGAGATCGACTCCTCCGTTCTGGTGGTTGGCGGTGGGCTTGCCGGGCTCTCGGCGGCAAACACCGCCGCGGGATGTGGCCGCGAGGTGATCCTCGTGGAGAAAGAGACGGATCTCGGAGGCTACCTCGCCAAGGTTCGGAACATTCCACCTCAAGAACCCCCCTACGACGCCCCCCAGGTCAACCCCGTCCCGGGTCTGGTCGAACAGCTCCGCGAGCACGCCCGCGTCCAGTTGCTCACCTCGTCGAAGGTGGTGAGCATCAAAGGGCAGCCCGGACAGTTCGACGTCGAGCTGGAGACGCCCGAGGGCGCCCGGAGCCTCCGCGTCGGCGCCGTCATCCAGGCCACCGGGGCCCGCCCTTACGACACCGATCGCCTCGAAGCGCTCGGGGGCCGCTTAGACAACGTCATCTCCTCGCACGAGCTCGACGGGATGCTGGCCGCGGGCGCGCTCGAGCGCCCCTCCGACGGCGCGGCACCGCGGAGGGTGCTGTTCGTCCAGTGCGCCGGCTCGCGTGACCCCGAGCACCTTGCCTACTGCTCGTCCGATTGCTGCCTGTCCTCCCTCAACCAGGTGGCGGCGATCCACCAGCTGTCTCCCGACGTGGAGACCACGGTCATCTATCGCGACATGCGCACCCCCGGGCAGACCGAGCATTTCTACCTGGCGGTCCAGGATCATCCGACGACTTTCCTGGCCCGCGGCGAGGTGGAAACGGTGGCGAGCGACGGGAACGGCGCCCTCTCGGTGCGGGTCAAGAACAGCCTGCTCGGCGAGGACGTGGAGCTCGCTGCCGATCTCGTGGTGCTGGCCGTCGGCATGGTGCCCGAGTCGGCGGACGGTGAAGGGATCCGCATCTTGACGGATGCGACGAGGAAGTTGGAGACCGGCGATTCCGACAAGCAACGGGAGGACGCTCGCAAGCAGATCGAGGAGTACGCCCGTTTCGAGGGGACCGAGATTCTCAACCTGGACTACCGCCAGGGCCCGGACCTTCCGGTGCTGGGGTCGAGCTTCCCCGATTCGCACTTCATCTGCTTTCCCTACGAGACGCAACGAACGGGCATCTACACGGCCGGAACCGTGCGCGCGCCGATGCTGCCGGCCCGAGCCCTCGAGGACGGGCAGGGGGCGGCGTTCAAAGCCCTCCAGTGCACGGCGGCCCTCGCCCGCGGCGAGACCGTCCATCCGCGTTCCGGCGACACCTCCGTGCCCGAGTTTTCCCTGCAGCGCTGCACCCAGTGCAAGCGCTGCACCGAGGAGTGCCCCTTCGGCACCCTCAACGAAGACGAGAAGGGCACGCCGCAGCTCAACGCTCTGCGGTGCCGCCACTGCGGGATCTGCATGGGGTCCTGCCCGGAGCGGATCGTCAACTTCGCCGAGTACTCCGTCGGCGGCGTGGCCGCGATGGTCAAGGCCATCGAGGTCCCGGAAGAAGAAGATGAGAAGCCGAGGATCCTGGCCCTTCTGTGCGAGAACGATGCGCTTCCCGCTCTCGATGCCGCGGCGGAGCGCGGCAAGAAGTGGAACCCCTGGGTTCGAATCATCCCCGTGCGTTGCCTGGGCGCCTGCAACGTCATCTGGATCGCCGACGCCCTGTCCGGGGGCATCGACGGCGTGATCATGATCGGCTGCAAGTCCGGTGATGACTACCAGTGTCACTACATCCGCGGCTCGGAGCTGGCCGCCTATCGTCTCGAGAACGTCCAGGAGACGCTGGACCGGTTGGTCCTCGAGTCCGAGCGGATCAAGGTCGTCGAGCTGGCCCACGACGAATGGGACCGCATTCCTGCGGTTCTGGACGAGTTCGCCGAGACCATCGAGGAGATCGGCGCCAACCCGTACAAGGGCTTCTGACGAGGAGTCGTGATGGCAGAAGCACTTCAGATCTCGCCCTCTCCCGCGACGCGCCTGGACCTGATGCGGCGTGGAGGAGATACCGCGGGGCGCTGTTACCAGTGCGCAACGTGTTCCAGCGTGTGCTCGCTGTCGACGCCCGGTATCCCCTTTCCGCGACGTCAGATACTTCTGACCCAGTGGGGCCTTGCAGACCAGCTCGCCGCCGATCCGGCGGTGTGGCTGTGCCACCAGTGCGCCGACTGCACCGAACGTTGCCCCCGCGACGCGCGCCCCGGCGACGTACTTCAGGGTTTGCGCTCCCTGGTGATCCAGACTCTGGCCTTTCCGGGTCTCGTCGGCCGGCTCGTCGGCAACGTCCGACGGACTTGGCCGATTCTGTTCGGGGTGCCCTGGGCATTCTGGCTGCTGCTCTGGGCAGCCGGCGTCATCGAGGTGCCGCTCGGAGATCGGTTGCATGCCTACGAGGACTTCGTTCCCCACGGGATCCTGTACGCGGTCTTTTTCCCCGTGGCCGGCTGGGTCACCCTGGCGGCGGGCGTGGGCGGCGCTCGATTCTGGAAGAAGATGGGCGAGGGCACCGTGCGGCAGGGGTCGTTTCTCGCCGGCGCCTGGCCGGTGCTCTTGGACGTCCTGGGTCACAAGAGCTTCGGGACCTGCGAAAAGGTCACCACTCGACGCTGGGCGCATCTGGCCCTGTTCTGGGGCTTCGTCGGAGCGGCCGTGACCTCGGGCCTGCTCATCTACGCCATCTACCTGGCGGGGGCGGAGATGCCTCTCCCGCTGGGCCATCCGATCAAGATCCTGGGTAATCTCTCGGCCGCGCTACTGGTCGTCGGAGGACTCCTGCTCATCGTGAGTCGCTTTGGAGTTCATCGTTCGCTGATCAAGACGAGCGCCTTCGACATGTTCTTCCTCAGCGTCGTCGCCCTGGTCATCGCGACGGGGGTGATTGTCGAGGTGGCCCGCTTCGTGCTGCCGACGACCGCGGCCGGCCTTCTCTACACGATGCACCTGGGCGTGGTGCTCACTCTTTTTCTGACCTTTCCCTACTCGAAATTCGCTCACATGCTCTACCGGACACTCGCACTGGTACATCAGCGTATGACCGCCACGCCAGAGGAGGAGCGCTAAACAAGATCCGTCCATGCTTCCGTTTATCCCACGAGACGAAGACTTGAAACGATAGATAGAAAAGGAGAAGGCCGTCATGTCCAAGCTGGTACCACCTCATGGCAGTCGCGAGCTAAAGCCCTTGCTTCTCAGTGGCGGGGCTCTGAACGAGGAAAAAAAGAAAGCCGAGGGGCTCAAGAAGGTCCCGATGACCTCCCGGGAGACCTCCGACCTGATCATGATGGGCATCGGAGCGTTCACTCCGCTGGACGGCTTCATGGGTAAAGACGACTGGAAGGGCGTCTGCGACGACTTCAAGATGCCCTCGAAGGGCGGCCTGTTCTGGCCGATTCCCATCACCCTCTCGGCTACCCAGGAGCTGGCAGACTCGATCAAGGTCGGCGAGGACGTCGCGCTGTGGGACACCGAGACCGAGACGATCATGGGCTCGATGACCGTCACCGAGAAGTACACCATCGACAAGAAGCACGAGTGCCAGCAGGTCTTCAAGACGACCGACCCCGAGCACCCCGGTGTCGCCAAGGTCATGGCCCAGGGTCCGGTGAATCTGGCCGGTCCGGTCAAGGTCTTTTCCGAGTCCTACTATCCCGAGATGTTCTCGGAGATCTACCAGCGCCCCGTGGACTCCCGCAAGATCTTCGAGGATCGCGGCTGGAGCACGGTGGCGGCGCTGCAGCTTCGTAACCCGATGCACGGCTCACACGCCTACCTGGCCTGGGTCGCGGTCGAGGTTTGCGACGGCGTCTACATTCACCAGCTCGTGGGCAAGCTGAAGCCGGGTGACATCCCCGCCGAGGTCCGGGTCAAGGCCATCCAGGCTCTGGTAGACGCCCAGTTCCGCCAAGAGCGGGTCGTGCAGGGCGGCTATCCGATGGAGATGCGTTACGCCGGACCGCGCGAGGCGCTCCTGCACGCCGTCTTCCGCCAGAATTACGGCTGCAGCCATCTGATCGTCGGTCGTGACCACGCCGGCGTCGGCGACTACTACGGGCCCTTCGACGCGCACAACATCTTCAACGAGATCCCGAAGGACGCGCTCGTCTGCCAGCCGCTGTGCATGGACTGGACCTTCTACTGCTATGACTGCGGCACGATGGCCTCGATGAAGACCTGCCCGCACGAGAGCAAGGCTCAGATCGACGAGAACGGCAACTACAAGGGCGGCTCGCGCCTGCTGCTCTCGGGCACCATGCTGCGCAAGCTGATGAGCGAGGGTAAGCCGGTTCCCAAGGAGTTCTCCAGGCCGGAGGTTATCGCCATCCTCAAGGAATACTATGACTCCGTCGAGGAGAAGGTGGAGGTGAAGCTCCACGGCGCCGCCACCGGCGATGTGAAGAAATAGTAGCGCGAAACGAGTGGGAGTATGAGGTGGCCGCCGTGGTCGTCGGCGGAAGAGAAGCGACATGACGAGAGCCTGCTGCGCAGTGTTCAGCAGCGCTTCGCCAGCTTTCTCTTCCTTCTCGATGCCAACAACCGGGTTCTGAAGCTCCTCAACGATCTCGAGGAGAAGGCCCAGGGCGAGCATCTCTACGATCTAAGCTACATTCGCTCCACGGTTTCGGAGATACGGGTCGGCGTGCGCGAGATCATCGACGTGATGATCTCGATCGGTGGCAGTGACTACGAGCCGCTCCGCGAGCGCTTCACCGCGATCGACATCGAGGTCGAGTCGGCTCTTAGCGGCGCGCGCCCGATCGTGCCCGGTGAGTACACGATTCGCTTGGGCGAGCTGACCCGGGAGGAAGCCGCCTGCGTCGGAAGCAAGAACGCCCAGCTCGGCGAGCTGCGCTCGAAGCTGGGCCTTCTCGTCCCCGACGGCTTCGCCATCTCCGCCTGGGCCTACAAGCACTTCGTCGGCGCCAACAACCTGCAGGAGCGCATCGACGACCTGCTCGCCAACGTGGATATCCGGCGTTACCCCGAGCTGGTGCGGGTGAGCGAGACGATCCAGGAGATGATCGTCTCGAGCAAGGTCCCGAAGGACCTGGCCGATGCCATCCGCTCCAGCGTCGCCGACGTGGTGACGCAATCGGGCACGACACACTTTGCGCTGCGTTCCAGCGCACTCAGCGAGGACGACTTGCTCACCTTCGCCGGGCAGTACCGCTCGCTCCTCAACGTGAGGGCCGACGAGGTCGTCGAACGCTACCGCGAGATCCTTGCCGGGAAGTTCACGCCGAAGGCGATCTTCTATCTTCTGAGCCACGCCTTTCGTGAGTCCGACCTGGCCATGTGCGTCGGCTGTGTCTCGATGGTCAACGCGGTCTCGAGCGGGGTGGTCTACACTCGTGATCCGGTGCATCCCGCGGACGGGTGTCTCGTGGTCAACTCCGTCTTCGGTCTCGGCCAGCTCCTGGTCAACGGCATCTTGACCCCCGACGTCTTTCGCGTGCGAAGGGACGGATGTCAGGTCGTCGAGCGCCGCATCGCCCGCAAGCTCGAGCGACTGAAGATGCGTCCCGGGACGGGCACCTCACGGGAGCCGGTTCCCGAGAGGCTCCAGAAGCAGCCCTCTCTCGGTGAAGCACACCTGTACGAGCTGTCGCGCATGGCTCTGGAGGTGGAGAGGCACTACGGTGCACCGCAGGACCTGGAGTGGGCCCTGGATCACTCGAAGCGTCTCTTCCTGTTGCAGACCCGGCCGCTGCAGCTGCTGGCGCCGCACGAAAACGGCGGCGAGCCCGATGTGTCCGGGCTCGACGTCCTGCTCTCGGGCGGCACGACCGTCTGTCCGGGGGCCGGCAGCGGCCCCGTGTACCGTGCTGCCTCCAGCAACGACCTTCCCGGCGTGACCGCGCAGTCCGTCGTGGTAGCGCACCATCCCTTCCCGGGCCTGGTCTCGGTACTGGGCAAGATCAGCGCTCTCATCACCGAGGTGGGCGGCCTCGCGAGCCATACCGCCACGCTGGCGCGGGAGTATCGTGTTCCGACGATCATGGGTCTGTCAGGAATCGAGCGTCTGGTCCCGGGGAGCCCGGTCACCGTGGACGCGACCGACGCGAAGGTTTATGCGGGAAGCCATCCGGCGATCGTCCGGAGCCGGTGGATCGCTCGCGTTCCCACGGCGGGAGATCCGTTGCAGCACGTGCTGCGGCGCTCGCTGGCTTGCCTGTCTCCCCTCAACTTGCTCTACCCCTCGGATCCCGACTTTCTCATCGAGAACTGCCAAACCGTGCACGACCTCACGCGCTTTTGTCACCAGAAGTCGATGCAGGAGCTGTTCGAGACGACCGCTGGCCTGAAGGAGCAGCGACGCGTCGGGCTGCGCCTGCGCAGCGAGATCCCACTGCGTGTGAACATTGTCTGCCTGGAACGAGACGTGGTTGTGCCCCGAAACAAACGCTGGGTCCGCGAAGACGAGTTGATCTCCACACCGATGCGGGCTTTCTGGTCCGGGATAACACAGGAGGGATGGCCCGCACCCCAAAAAGCCCTGAACGGATTCGATTCGGCGACCGGGCCGGAAGCGCGTAGCACAACACGAAGCGGATTCTCCGAGGACAGCTACGCAGTGCTCGGGCGCGAGTACATGGTGGTCAGCCTGCGCATGGGCTACCATTTCACCACGGTGGAGGCGCTCAGCTCACCCGAGTCGAGCAAGAACTTCATCAACATGCAGTACAAGCAGGGGGGCGCCTCTCTCGATCGTCGGAAGCGTCGGCTCCGGCTGATCACCAGAATCCTCTCCACGCTGGGTTTCAGGAACATGAGTTGGGGAGATTCACTCGACTCCCGTATCACCTATCTGGATCAGGAGCCCATCCTGGAGCGACTCCGTATTCTCGGGCGGCTCATGATCATGACCAAGCAGCTCGACATGGCGCTTTCCACCGACGAGATCACGGAGTGGTATACAGACGACTTCATGAAGAAGCTCGGACTGGCTTCTTCTTCCGAGGACTGAGGAGCAACGACATGCCATTCAAGCGCGTCGGCGACATCATGATCCCGCTGGACGACTACCCGCACCTGCCTCACTGGTTCACCCTGCGGCAAGCTCTGGCCGAGCTGAAGGGAGCGCAGTACAAGGTCGGGAGTCAAGTCGCCGCCCCGCGCAGCGCCCTCGTCTTCGACGAGGCCTACCGGCTGCTGGGGCATCTGCGCCGGCGCGACATCCTGCGCGGCATGGAGCCGCGCTATCTCTCCAGCGACAAGCTGCACCTCAAGTTCCAGGACATCGAGATGCGGCCCGATCCTGACCTGTGGGAGCTGTCCTTCGACCAGACGGTCAAGGCGCTCCGAGAACGGTCCGAGCGAAAGATCAGCGAGGTGATGCAGCCGATCGTCACCACGATGAAGTTCGAGGATTCCCTGATGAAGGCACTGCTCGGTTTCGTCGAATACGATCTCTCTCTTATCCCGGTGCTGCGTGACGGCAAGGTGGCCGGGGTGGTCAATACGGTGAGCCTGTTCCAGGAGTTGGAGCAGCTCATTCTGTAGCAGCCGGGACGGGTAGAGACATGGAGAAGGACAGCGAGGGCACGCAGGTCGCAGGGGGAGAGTCGGGCGGCCTTCCTCCCCACCCCGAAGAGATTTACCTGGCCGAGAAGAAGAAGCGCCGCCCCATCGATTGGCGACGCACCTGCTTCCTGTTGCTGGGCGTGGGACTCTTCTTCGCGGTCTACCTGAGTCCCTCATGGCCCGCGGCGATCGATCCGCAAGGCCAGGTCTTTCAGCTCAGCGAGCAGGCCAAGGCGGCACTGGGGCTCTTCCTTCTCGCGGCCACCTGGTGGGTCTTCGAGGTGGTGCCGATCGGCGTCACCAGCATCTTCATCGGCGCCGTTCAGGCCATGTTCCTCATTCGGCCCGACAAGTACGTGATTCCGAAGGAAGCCGTGCACTCGGTCGGGGGGAAGCTGACCGTCGATGCCCAGGCTCTCGAACAGCTACTCGAGGCAAACCCGAGTGCTCTGGAAGTCGTTCAGGGCACGTGGATCGCTTTTACCGATTTCCTCGCCCCGTCGGTGTGGTTCATCTTCGGATCGATCATCTTCGGCCTCTGTTTCAGTCAGACCGGCTTGGCCAAGCGCACCGCCTACAAGATGCTCTCGCTCGTCGGCGAGCGGACGAGCATGATCCTCCTCGGCTGCTTCGTCATGACCTCCCTGCTGACCCACGTCATGGCTCACACCGCGGTCGCCGCGGCGCTTTACCCGCTGCTGATGGCCATCTACACCCTCTACGCCGGTGATGACGACAAGCCGACCCGGTTCGGAAAGAACCTCTTCATGGGCATGGCCTACGTGGCCGGGGCCGGGAGTATCTGCACCTTGCTGGGCGCCGCCCGCGGCGCCGTGGCCATCGGGTTCTACAAGGAGATCGTGGGACGCGAGGTCGGTTTCTTCGAGCTGAGCTACTACATGCTGCCTGTAGGTTGGGCGATGACGTTCATCCTGTGGGGCTTCATGATGGTGGCGCTGAAGCCCGAGCAACGGACCATTCCGGGCCTCAAGGCGCGAGCCGCGACCCTCTACGCCCGACTGGGGCCGATGAAGGCCAACGAGAAGTTGACGCTCATTATCGTCTTCTCCGCCATCGCGATCATGAGCGTCAAGAAGTACATTCCCTTCCTCGAGCCGGTGAACAAGAGCGCGATTATTCTCACGGCCTGTGTGCTCCTGTTCGTCTTCAAGATCCTGTCCCTCAAGGACCTGGAAGGCGTTCCCTGGAACATCATTCTCCTGTTCGGCGGCGCCATGAGTACCGGTTACTGCCTGTGGCAGACCGGGGCGGCCGAGTGGATGGCCATCCAGTGGCTGGTGCTGTTTCAGAATGCGCCCTGGTTCGTCTTCGTTTTCGGCACCGCGCTGTTCGTGCTGGTGATGACCAACCTGATCATGAACGTGGCCGCCATCGCCATCTCCCTGCCGGTCTCCCTGGTGATCGCGCCTTATCTCGGCGTCACTCCCGATGTCGTGATCTTCTGCGCTCTGGTGGTGGCCGGAATGCCCTTCCTGCTTCTGGTCGGCGCGGCCCCCAACGCCATCGCCTACGAGAGCAAGCAGTTCACCTCGGGGGAGTTCTTCCTCTACGGCATCCCGGCCAGCGCGATACTGATGCTGGTTCTGGCCGTGTTCGTCCATTTCATCTGGCCGGCCATGGGCATGCCGGTGACGATCCCGCGGTAGGCTAACGGCAGGGGAATCGGCTTCCGTCGGTCATGGGCCTTCTATTTCCGACCGTTTCGTCGCGCACCGGACCGCGATCGCGCGAGAGTCGGGGACGGGGGTCGGGCCTCGACGGTAATTCCGTATTGCTTCACTTTCTCCCACAGGGTCTTGCGACTGATTCCCAGGAGCTCCGCCGCGCCGCCACGGCGCCCGTGAGATGCCACGAATGCCGCTCGGATCGCTTCGATCTCGGCCTGCTCGGTCGCCTGTTGGAGTGTGGCCGCATTCCTCTTCAGTCCCGCCGCGGGTTTCTTCCCGGACGCCTCTCGTAGCGGATCCGGCAGATCCGCGACCGAGATGTGCGAGCCGCGACAGAACAGCACGGCGCGCTCGACTGCGTGCTTCAGCTCCCGGACGTTGCCCGGCCAAGAATAGCGATCGAAGCGGTTGAGAGCCTCGTCGCTGAAGCCTTTGATCGGGCGGTCTGTCTCTCCGAGGAACTCCTGAAGGAAGATCTTGGCGAGAAGCGGGATGTCCTCGCGCCGCTCGCGCAGGGGAGGCACGTGAATCGACACGGTGTTGACACGAAAGTAAAGGTCTTCTCGAAAGCGACCCTCGGCGATCTCTTCCTCGAGCGGACGTAGCGAGGCGGAGATGATGCGCACGTCCACGTCGACGGAGCTGTTGGACCCGAGGCGCTCGATCTGGTGCTCCTGGAGCGTCCGCAGCAACTTCACCTGGAAGGTCGGGGGCAGCTCGCTGACCTCGTCGAGGAAAAGCGTGCCTCCGCTGGCCGCCTCGAACCTCCCGATGCGTCGCTGAGCGGCGCCGGTGAACGCACCCTTCTCATAGCCGAACAGCTCCGATTCGATCAGGGTCTCGGGAAGGGAAGCGCAGCTCAGGCGGATGTATGGCTCTTTCCGGCGCCGCGAATTGTAGTGAATGGCATTGGCCACCATCTCCTTTCCGGTCCCGCTCTCGCCGTGGATCAGCACGCTGGCATCCGAGTCGGCGACAACCTTGATCAGGTCGAAGAGCTGTTGCATCTGCTGGCTCTTGCCGACGATCCGCGAGAACGAATGACGCGTTTCGAGCTGTTGCTGCAGCCGAACGTTCTGCTCGCGCAGCGTGCGGAGCGAGCAGACGTTTTCGAGGTGCACGAGAAGCTGGCTCATGGAAAACGGCTTGGTGATGAAGTCCGCCGCACCGTTTCGCATGGCCTCCACGGCGCGATCCACCGAGCCGTGAGCGGTCATCATCACGACGGTGGCCGACGGGTCCAGGGTCTTGATCCGGCGCAGCAGCTCCATGCCGTCCATCCGCGGCATGACCAGGTCCACGACGACCAGGTTGTGCATCTCTCGCTTGAACAGCGCGGCGCCGTCGACCCCGTTGTCGGCCTCGTCCACGGTCCATCCTTCTTTGCGCAGTGCGTCGGATATGGCTACGCGCAGAAGGGGCTCGTCGTCAACGACCAGCAGACGTCGCTTGGTGACCGTCGTCACGGTGTCTCTCCGCGACCGTGTGCTAACTCCGGGTCACGGACATTCTAGTACCGCCGGGTGACGAATCCCACATCGACGCAGCGTCGAGGGCGAGCCGGCCTGTGGGAAGGGCCGGTGACGTCTGGATCGGGATCACTCTCGGCTCTCGGAAGCGGGGGAGTGATGAGCGTGGGCCCCCGGAGAGATCATCACGGTGCGACCGACCATCAGGCACCCCGTCACGATCAGGACCACGGCAACCAGGCGCGTCCCGTAGTTGCGCAGCCACCGCGAGGCCATACCGCTCGCCAGAAGCACCGCGGTCAGGGAGGGTAGGGTGCCGATCCCGAAAACGACCATGCCCAGCATGGAGTGCAGCGGGGTCGGGAGGGACGCGACCATGACCAGCATGGCGTAGACCAGCCCGCACGGAAGCAGACCCATCACCGCTCCGAGCAGCAACCGTGCCGCGAGGCCGCGTCCGTGCAGCAGGCTCTTGAACCAGGGCGACTCCCGCAGCCGTTCGATGCCGCAGCCGTTGAGCACCGCCTCGATCCTGGTTCCCCGGACGACGCCCAGCAGCACGACTCCCACCACGATGACGGACGCGCCGATCAGGATCGACACCGGCTTCTGCCACCCCACCAGGGCCGCGCCTTGACGGAGGCTCTTGCCGAGCAGGCCCGCCAGAAAGCCGAGCATGCCGTAGGTCCAGATCCGGCCGGCGTGGTAGAAGAGAAAGTCTCGTTGAAGTGCGAGCCTGCCGCCGCCCTGCTCGCCCGGGGGACGGAACGCCTGAGAGAAGGCCAGCAGGATCGGGCCGCACATCCCGACGCAGTGCAGGCTTCCCGCCAGGCCGGCCAGAAGCAGTGATCCGTACAGCGTCACCAGACTCGTGTCGCTCATCATCTGTCACCCACGTGTCGACCCGCGCCACGGGAGATCGCCACGACCACCACGCTCGAGACGAACATCGCGGAGGCCGCGAAGATCGGCGTCAGTAGTCCCATCGTTGCCAGCGTCAAGCCAATACCGTTGTAGCCGAAGGCCCATCCGAGGCTCCATCGCACCCGGCGCATGCAGCTGCGGGCGGTGGCCAGGGCCAGCGGCACGCCTTCGAGTCGATCGAAGATCAATCGCACGTTGCCCGCCTGCTTGGCGAGATCGGAAGCCGATCCCATCGCGAAACCGACGTCGGCCGCCGCCAGGACCGGGGCGTCGTTGATGCCGTCCCCGACCATCGCCACCCCGCGCTGCTTCCCAGAGGCTCGGGCGCGAGCGTCCCGCAGCCGATCGAGCTTGTCGGCAGGCAACAGCGCGGCATCGACGGCGACGTCGAGCGAGCGGGCGAGCCGCCGTGCCGTGCCGGCCTGGTCGCCGGTCAACACGGAGACCTCGACACCCGAGTTTCTCAGCGAAGCGATCGTCGCCGCGGCATCGGGGCGCAACGTCTCCGCGACGTGCAGGCAAGCCAGGACCCGGTGCTCGTCCATCAGGTAGATCACCGTGGTCTCGCCGTCCGACGTTTCGCCACCTGCCGGTTCCGCCAGGCCGCTTCGCTCCACGAGACGGCCGCTGCCGAGGCGAAGGAGACGGCCGTCGATGCGGGCCTCGATCCCGAGGCCGGGGAGCGTGACGGCGTCCGTCGCAGGGGGGAGCGTCACGGATCGCTCTTCGGACTCCTGGACGAGCGCTCTCCCGATCGGATGCAGGCTCGTCGTCTCGAGGGCCGCGGCCCACCGCAGCGCGTCGGCTTCCGCGACGCCGTCGGCGGGCTCGATCCGATCCAGTTTCAAGGATGGCTCGGTCAGCGTCCCGGTCTTGTCGAAGAACAGCCGTCCCACCCGGGACGCCCGCTCGAGGGTGACCGCGGAATCGATCAGGATTCCTCGCTCGGCGGCGCGTCGCAGGGCGCTCCACGTGGCCAGGGGAGCTGCCAGTCCAAGCGCGCACGGGCAGCTGATGAGCAGCACGGTCAGGGCCACGAACAGTCCTTCGAGGGGATCACCGTTCCAGGCGAACACGGCGAAGACACCCGTCGCGAGCAGGACGACGCCGGGCACGAACGCGGACGCGATTCGATCCGCCACCCGCTGGATCGGCGGCTGGTGCAGACGGGCCTCGTCGAGCATCCGCTGCATCCGGCTGATGGCCCGGTCCGCCCCGATGTGCCGCGCCTCGATCCAGACCTGACCGTCCAGGTTCAGCGAGCCGGCCAGCAACCGGTCGCCCGGGTTCACCTGTCGCGGTCGGGACTCGCCCGTCAGGATCGATTCGTTGACGTGACTCGTGCCCTCGACGATCGAGCCGTCCGCGGGAACCGCCTCACCGGCGCGGACGCGAACGCGGTCTCCGATCGCGAGATTCCCCGCGTCGATCTCGACAACCTCGCCGGCGCGCCGCACCCACGCGCGAGAGGGCACCGATGCCAGCAACGCCCCCGCCGAGGAGGTGGCTCGACGCTTCGCCCCCGCCTCGAGGTAGTTGCCGAGCGTGACCAGGACCAGCACCATCGCCGTGGTGTCGTAGTACAGGCTGCCGTCTCCACGCACGGTGTTGGCCACGCTCACCGTGTACGCCGAGGTGACCCCGACCAGGATCAGGAGATTGGCGTCGATCCGAACGCCACGCCGCCACCCCGCGAGGACGTCGCTCAGGATGGGAACGCCCAGGAGCGCCAGGACCGCCGTGGCCAGGAACATCAGCAGGTAGGAAAAGAGCGCGGCCAGCCCGGCGTACTCTGGGGGCACCGCCGCCTCGGCGCCGAACCATTCTCGTGAGTAAGTGAACCAGTTGAAGACCATGATGTTCATGGCGAGGAAGATACCCATACCCAGACGAAGCAACAGGGTGCCGCCGGGAGCCACGGTGTCGCCGGGTGCCGCCGGACGAGCCAACTCGCGGGCGATCCGACAGCCGAAGCAGCAGAACTGAAGACCCGGCACGGGCCGGCGACCTCTGCCGATGGGCATGGGCAGGTCGCAGTGCGCGCAGGTGCCTCGACCGTCTGGGTCGTGGACGAGATGGCTCGTTGCCGTCATGGCATGTCGTGCTCGCAAAGCCGGTCGGGCGAGGCGCCATTTTAATCCGCGAAGTCCGGAAGAGGGACGGTTTCTTGCGTGCGGGGCGGATCACTCTCCAGGAGCGGCGGCGCGGCTCTCTTGCCGTAATCACAAAGGCGTCGACTTGTCCCTTTTCCGCACGAAAACGAGTTGCCCCGCTGCGGCCAGTCGGGTCAGACTGGGGCCGGGTTTAGCTCGAGGCAACACTCCATCTTCGGGAATCGTGGGCAGTCCAGGCGTTGCCTCGGGCGGCGGGCTTCTCCCATTCGAAAACCAGCGGCCGGGGGACGCGAGCGGTCGTCCGCCCGGTCGTGTCGGGCGTCGCCCGAAAGGAGGAACGTATGAGAGCCACCGTCATGTTCGTATTGCTTGCCGCGATCGCGGTCATCCCGGCCCAGGCCGAGATCGTCCAGGTCGAGATCCGAGGCGTGGTGGAATGGAACGCGGTCCGGGCCCCGGCAGCGTTCAATCGCGACGTCGTCTTCTCGGGGGACGCCGTCGTGGTGTCCTTCCAGGTCGACTCGGACAACTACGTGGACAGCATGTACTTCCCGACCCGCGGGTACGTGGTCATTCCGGAATCGTACACGCTGACGTTCGAGGCGGCGACCGGACCGATCGTCACGCCGTTCCCGGATCCGTACTATCCGCCGGGGGCGACTCCCTTCTTCGTCGTGCAGGACAACGACCCGCGAGTTGACGGGTTCTTCGTATCGACCAACAGCGTCGATTATCCGTTCAGTTACCTGTACGTCGATGCACCGGCCCGCCTCGATCCCTACTTCCAGCAGATCTTCGAGGTCAGCTATCCGGAGGACCGGCTGCCTTCGCTCGACATCCTCGACGCTGTCGGGTTCTACGACTACGCGGGTCTCTCGAGGTACTACATGGGGATGCTGGACGCGTTTGCCGACGCGATGGGCATCATGTACGAGAACATGACCATCAGCCGGATTCCGGTGGATGTCCCGGTGGACATCAAGCCGGGATCCTGCCCGAACCCGTTCAACATGAGGGGCATGGGGAATCTTCCGGTCGCGATCCTGGGCACCCCCGATCTCGACGTGAGCACGATCGATCCGGCCTCGATCCGGCTGGCGGGCGTCGCCCCGCTGCGCTCGGGCTACGAGGACGTCGGGGCGCCCTTCATGCCCTACGTCGGCAAGGAGGATTGCGACCTCGACTGCCACGAGACGGAATCGGACGGCTACATGGACCTGACGCTCAAGTTCGACACGCAGGAAGTCGTGGCCGCGCTGGCCGACGCCACCGGCTGCGTCGCGGTCGAGCTCACCGGGAACTTCTGGCCCGAGTACGGCGGTGGCCCGATCGCGGGCGAGGACGTCGTGAGGACCATGCGCACGGCGACCACGCGCACCGCCGCAAATCGGATCGTGGAGCAGGGAGCGCGGCCGGCCGACCTCACCACGCAGCCGATCCGGCCCCGGAACTGATCGGGACTCGATCCAAGGTCCGACCTGAACGCACGGACGCCGGGGCCATCGACGGCCCCGGCGTTTCTTTTCTTGCGATAGGAAGGACTCAGTCGAGCAGGATGTAGCGGACGAGGTAAATGATGCCGCCGATGAAAAACAGGATCCAGATCAGGGTCGCATACCACGGGAACGAGTAACCCTGGTAGCTGAGGAACTTGTGTCTGCGGAAGCCCTTTTTGCCCTTGCCTGCCATCGGTGACGCTCCTCGTCGGTTCAGGGCCGCCGGGCCTGCTCCCGGTCGAACTGCTCCTGCATTTCCAGCATACGGTACTTCGGAGCCTCGAGGTCGCGGAACTGTCCGGAGAAGTAGGCCCACAGAAACAGCAGCAGGAAGCCCGCGGCGACGAGCAGGTAGTTCAGCACCGGAATCAAGAACGAGCCCATCGCCGCCGGACCCTCGCGGGTGGCGGTGAGGAAGAACTCGATCAGCTTGAAGATGAAGGCGCTCCCCGCGATGAGGACCATTACGACGCTGAAGATCCAGAGGAAGCGCTGCGTACCTCGGGACGGGGGCCGTTCGTCGCGGATCCTCCGGGGAGTGTTTTTCGTCATTGCTGCAACCCTCACTCGTCCCAGAAATCGTCTTCGCCGGATTCCTCGGACTCTTCGCCCCAGAGGTCTTCCTCGACTGCCTCGGCGTCCGCCGGTTCGCCCTCGGGTAGAGGACGCTCGATGGCCGGAGCCGGGTAGGCCCGCTCGATCGTGCCCAGGGTGTTGATGTTCTCGTCCATGCTCGGAATCCAGCTTCCGAGCCACTGCACGTAGGCGATGATCGACAGCCCCGCTGCATTCGGCGTCAATCCGTCCTCTTCGTAGAACCACGGATAATCGGGCATCACGCTCAGCGGCGCAACGTCGGGAGGATGGTAGAAGTGCGCCACGTGCCAGTCGTTGGACTGCCGTCCGCCGCGGCGGATCAGGTCCGGCCCGATGCGGCGGGTGCCCCACAGCGGGGGCATGTTGAGGGCGTTCTGGTATTCCTCGGGGAAGCTCTTGGGGCCGTAGCGCGCCTCGTCGTTGCCCCACGGTCGGATCTGCTGCGAGTGGCAGTGCCAGCAGGCCTCTGCGACGTAGGTCTTGTGCCCGAGCTTCAAAGCCGCGGCAAAGGCCTCCTGGTCGTTCATGCCGGGGAAGGCCTTCTCGAACGCCTCCGGGTACTGCTCCCTGAGCTCCAGGAACTCCAGGGGCTGTTGCTCGGAGAGCTGCTCCAGCGTGCGTGTTTCCAGGTCCTGGACGGAAAGCATTGGGAGCCACCCGCTGACGACGAACGCGAGAACGAAGAAGAACAGCCCCGCGACGAGGAAGATGAAGCTAAACCGTTCCAACGGCCACCTCCTCGTCCTTCTCGTAAGGCTCGTAGTCGGTGTCGACGTGGGCGGCTCGCGAAGCCTTCGCCGTCATGAACATGTTGACGACGAGGCAGGCGAAACCGGCAATGATCGAGATCCCGGTCCACAGCCGCACGATCCAGAACGGCCTCAGGACCTGCAGGATCGTTTCACGTGGGGCGAGGTTCAACGACATGAAGCCCTCGGCCACCCCGCCGGCCGTGAGGGTCAGGAACATCGAGCCCATGCCGAGCGACGTCAGCCAGAAGAACCACTTCCGCAGCCCTTGGCTCCACCACTCGTTCCCGGTCAGCTTCGGCCACAGGTGCTCGATCATCCCGAAGATCCAGAAGCTGAACACCCCGAACATCACCAGGTGCGCGTGACCGACCACCCAATCGGTGAAGTGGATGATCTGCTGGAAGGTCAGCGTTACCTGGAAGGCGCATTGGAAGCACACGATGAAGTAGTTGAGCGCTCCGAGCCAGAACCACCGCAGCGGCATGCTGTTCTGAAGCGAGCCGTTTTCCGAGCCGCGCCAGGTCATGAAGAAATTGATGATCACCGTTGTCACGACGATCTCGATCGCGATCGTGCTGACCACGGCGCTGTACTGCGCGAACATCGGGATCGGCGAGCCGAGGAAGTGGTGGACGCCCTGAAGCGGATAGAAAAACGCCAGGCCCCAGAACCCGACCAGCGAGAGGGCGTGGGACCAGATCGGCTTTTTCAGGATGATGGGCACGAAGAAGTACATCATCCCCCAGCCCATCGGGGTCACCCACAGCCCCACCAGGTCGTGGATGTACAGCCCCAGCAGCGGCCCGGCGGCGTTGCCGGCCACCAGGTACTGCGGGAAGAAATTCCCCATGATGTAGGTCAGGCCGAGCCAGATGAAGCCCGCCGAGAAGTACCACAGCGTGACGTACAGCGACCGTTCCGCCGTCTTGATGATCGGCGTGTAGAACTGGATCCAGACCAGGATCGCGCCCACCACGACCAGGGGATCGACCCACACCGGCGTCTCGCCCCACTCGACCGCCTGGGCCTCGCCGAAGTGCAGCCCGATCCAGGTCGCCGCCACGATCAAGTTCCAGGCCCCCAGGATCAGCCATCCGAGCAGGTTGTTGGCCACCCGCTTGCCCGTCAGGCGCGGGACGGTCCAGTACAGCATCCCGAAGAAAGCATTGGTCAGGAAGCCGAACGCGATGATGTTGGTGTGGATCATCCGGATCCGGCCGGGAGAGAGCACGGCGATCTTCGGGAGCGGAAACTGCTGCAGGAGCTGCATGGCGTAGAACAGTCCGGCGAACAGCGCCAGGCTGAACCACAGCACACCCATCACCAGATGGGACTTGACCAGGTCCTGGTTGACCAGAGGGCGATCGTTGCTCTGCATCGCGGACTCAGTCATTGCGCTCCTCGAGGAAGTTGCGATTCGGGCCGAACACCGCGTCGGCGGTCGAAATCGTCGTGCGCAGGGACTGGATGTACGCCACCAGGTCCCAGCTGTTGCGCTCGGCCAGATCCAGCCGGTCCCGCTCGGTCATCTCGGTGTAAACCACGTCGGGCGAGGCGGGGAACTGATCCAGTACCGTCAAAAGCTGCTCGAACTCCCCTTCGGAGATCATGCCGCGCCGGGTCTCGAAGGTCTGCGCCGTGGCACCGGCGAGGGTCTCCCCGCCGTAGGACGGCATGATGCTTCTCAGGCCCGTGTGGAAGGTGCGGTAGATGTCCTCGGGATCGTTTCCACCCTTGAGCGAGCCACGGGTGAAGTTGAACGGCTTCTGCTCGTTGCCCCAGGCGTCGATGTACTCGGTCCGCGTGGCCCCCGTTCCTCCGCCGTCGACGCCGTGGCACTGGTTGCACTGCATCTCCATGTAGACCACGCGGCCGCGCAGGATCCTGTCCGGATCGTCCAGATCGCCTGGCGCCCTCGGCACCGGCACGACCACGCGCTGGTCCTTCTCGTCTTCCCATCGCGGGTAGAAGGTCTTGAGGTACTCGATGACGGCGACCTTCTCGGACTCGGGCATCAGGGGGAAGGCCGGCATGCTCACCCGCGCCAGGCCGCTGTTGATGATGCGATAGATGTCCAGTTCCAGGGGCAGGCTGCCCGAATCGGTGGAGCGGAACTTGTAGATCCCGCTGGTGAAGTCCCGCGGCTTGGTCTGCAATCGAGCCGCAGCCGGGCCCATGCCATCGCCGCTCTCACCGTGGCATCCGACGCAGTACTTGAGGTAGACGTCGTGGCCGCGCTGCACGAGGTTGGTCCGCCGGTTGTAGTCGGCGATGGCGCCGGGCTCGTGGGTTTCCCACTTGCGGTACCTCAGCGATTCCGAGGGGTCGGCGGGCGCCGCCGCTTCCGGGGCCGCCTCGCCCTCGTCGCTCGTCTGAGCGGGGCCGGCGGCGTACAACATTCCGAAAAGGGCCCCGCCTGCGAGCAGAAGCAGTCCTGCCCGCGTCCATGCCCGCCGGACCTCACCGACACTTCGTCTCATCTCTTTCCTTCTTCGGATGTTTTGCGCAACGGATTCGGCACGGCCGGGCTCATCTCCCGTCGGCTTCGAACTTGCCCCAGAACTCGCCCACGAGCATCGTCCAGGCAAACGCCAGGTGCGTCAGGGCGCCGACCCACATCGGCACCATCCGGACGATCCAGTTGCCGCCCAGCATCAGCGGCTGCAGCCAGCTCAGGATCAGGTAGAAGTTCACCACCCACAGGGCCAGCCCGAGAATCGTGGCGACGACGAACTTCTTCATCTTGGAGGCGTCGTGGAAGAGCAGACTCATGATCAGGTGGAAGCCGATGCCGTAGAGCGCCCCGGTGGCCAGGTAGAGCATGCACCCGATGAACAGGACGGCGCCCTGCTCGGCCTGGAGGGCCTGCTCGCCCATGGGAAAGGTCAGGTAGACGCGGATCAGCTTCAGGGCGGGCTCACCGAACAGCGGGGCGCCCATCATGTTGGCGGCCAGGCTCACCAGCGCGCCGATCCCACCGAGAGTCATGCCGATCACGACGTGCCACAGCAGGTAGTAGCCCTTGGGCGGCCAACCCTGGACGGTATCTTCGGCCGCGGGTTGCGCCTCGAGCTCGCGGATGGCTTCGAGGTGCTCGTTGATCAGGCGTCGTCGGGTTTCGGCATCCATTCCAGCCCCGGATAAAGGCGAAAGCGGCCCCGAAGGTCGGGTACGAGCGCTTCTTTTTACCGGGGTGCAGGCGAGGCGTCAAGGGGGCCGCTACCGATTGGGGACCGTTTCTATCCCTTTTTCGTGCCCGGGATCCGCCTCCGGCGACGGCCCGAGACTCTGGGGCCCCCGGTACCAACCCATGAGCAGGGGCACCGGTTCCCGGCCTTTCACGCCGATGATCCACTCGCATGCCCGGGCGCAATCGCCGCACTCGAGGCAATGGTTCAGGCCCGGCGCCGCGTCGATGGAAAAGCCCCCGCGGGCCACCACCGGCTTCATCAACTCCCGCGGCGCCAGGTCCACGGGACAGACGTTGTCGCAGGCATTGCACTCGATGCAAGTCTGCTCGGAGTTCCGGAAGTAGATGCCGTACCACCTCGCCGGCGCCATGAAGGTGTAGTACAGACCGATAGGGCAGACCGTCTTGCAGAACTCCCAGCGCCACCACCGGCCGTGGGCATAGGTCGCGACGGTTCCGGACAGCAGCACGCCCCACGCCCAGGCCATCGCGGTCGGCGATCCGAGCCACAGGACTCGCAGGTCGACCCACCACGCCACCAGCGACAGGACGAACAGGAAACCGAACCCGACGTGTTTGAGCGTCGCAGGCAGGCGCTGTCGTGTTTTGAAACCCGGTGTGTCCAGATCTTCCCCGAAGCGGCTGATCTGTCCGACCGGGCAACCCCACCCGCAGAACATCCGCCCGGCGACGACGTTGCTCAGGAAGGTCACGACGTACATCGCCGAGTACCACACGATCCAGCCCGCCAGCGCCGGTTTGAAGGCCGTCGGGCGAAAGAACAGGTAGTGGTGGCCCTGCCAGAGGTCGATCCTGTTGAATCCGGTCAGCGGCACGGCGAGCAGGATCGCGAGGGAGACCCCGATACCGAGGGTGCGCAGGTGGTTGTAGCGATGCGGCTGCTTCCGCATCGCCTTGAGGACTTTCAGGCGTTTCTTGGCGTCCGCCACGGTTGGTTCGCGCTCCCGAGGGAGGGGACCGGCTCGCCGCGAAGCGGCGTGCCTGTCCCCTCCAGCCTGAAGAGCGTCATTCTAGCGTGCAGAGGGGATGCACAGGGGACAGGCACGCCGCTGCGCGGCGAGCCAGTCCCCTTAGGGGCCTTCCTGGTTGCAGGTGTTGATCGCCTTGACCTGGAAGAACGTCACGTCCGGGGTGTTGTGGGCGCCGTCCGCCGCCGTGAAGGTGGTCGGGCCAGCGGTCCGTCCCGTGAGGTCCATTGTCGAGGAGAAGGTTGGATCGGTGGACTCCAGGACGTGGTAGCCGGCGACCGCGGCGACAGAATCCCATGAGAACACGAGATCGATCTCGGAGCCGTTCACCGATGCGTCGACCCGGAGATTGCCGACCGCCTCCGTCGGAGTGGGCTCGCCACAGACCTGCACCTGACAGCCGAACCCTCCCGCGACGGTGGTGTGCAGCGACCACTGGACGAGGGTGCCGTTGCCGACCGATCCGGTGCCGACGTCCTCGACGGACAGGGTCCAGGTCCCCAGGACCGACTCACCCACGAAGTCGTCCATGGTGCCCGGCCCGTCCGGAGCCCGCTCCAGATCGTAACGGACCTGGAGCCCGCTGCCGGCAGGCGTCGATTGGTCGTGCAGTCGGACCGTCGTCCCCTCCGGCGACATCAGCTCCACGATCAGCTCCGTGGCGTCCTGGTGGAAGATGTTGATCGAGACGTCCAGCTCCGAGAGCGACTGGTCCTCGTCGAACACCAGGGTCGAGGTCACGGGCGAGGTCGTCTCGGGCGGGATCGGCAACCCGGCACCCTTCACGAAGTCGCGGTTTCGGTCACCCATCTGGATCTGGAAGCTGCGACGGGTCGGCACGGCGTTCGCCGCGTCGGCGTCGAATTCCAGCGTCAGGGTGTCGCCGCAGCTCGTGCTTTCGAGCACGACCATCTCGAAGTGGGGATCGGCAGACTCCTGGATCGCGTTGGACGGGATGTCTGCCCACGACGCCTCAGGTTGCAGCACCCGACCCTTCGTTGACTGGAGCAGCCGGAGCGTACCGGTCGTTGCGGTCGTGCCCTCGATGCCGCTGTTGAGAAGCGTGACCGGCAGCTTGACCGTCTCGCCGGGCTCCGGAAGGTCGTTGATGGACGATCCAGTCTCGATCAGGCGGTACTCGTTAACCTGCAGGCGCGCGTCGAGGGGCGTGGACTCGCAGTTCGAAACGGGGGAGTGGCAGGCGTGGTTGGTGCCGAAGGCCTCGACCCGGTAGTGACGCGGAAGATCGGGCTCGGCCTCCGTGTCCACGAACGTCTGCTGGGTGCCGGGCAGCGATGCGATCGGCACCTGTTGCCGGTTGCAGCCCATGTCTCCGCGGTAGACGCGGTACTCGTCGGCACCCGCGACCGTGGTCCAGCTCAGCTCGGTTCCCGGGGCCGTCTCGACGACCGTCAATACCGGCGCGGCCAGCGTCGGGCAGCTCGACGTGCTCTGGTTCTCCGGATCGTTCACGCCGCCGCACGCGATGCCGTGTCGCTTGAACGCCGCATAGAGCGCCGCCGCGTGGGGCGTTCCGTTCGACAGGTCGCCATCGTCGTCGTCCGCGACGAGCATCCTCTGAAACCAGTGGCTCGCGAAGCACGAGTGCGCGAGGTTGGTGCGAATGCAGCTGTAGATGTCGCCGCCGGAACCGGGACGGGTCTCGTACCACAGTCGCTCCGCGAGCTGCCACGCCGTGTCGGGATCCAGCCCCGCCGCGGGCAGGTCGCGGACCGCAAAATCGTAGATCGCTTCGGAGATTGGATACGACTCGCAGTGCGACTCCATGCGGCACGGGCCGCCGGGGCCGGGGGGGCAAAAGGCCACGAAGTTGGTCGGCGTGGTCGGCGTGTTTCTCTCTCTCGCCGCCCAGTCGTGGTCTCGAAGGCCGGTGCAGGTCAGGCAGGTGTCGCCGTACCCCGAACACGTGCTGCCGTCGTTGTACATGCCCGGAGAAACACACGACTGGCGAGCCGCGAAGATCGACACGACGTCGGCGTAGGCCTCGGAGGTATTGTCCATCCCGCCGCCGTCGTTCGCGTCGAGGCCGTGGCCCCATTCGTGGACCAGCACGCCATGCAGCTCACCGGTGTTCCCGCAGCCGTTCCCCCCGCCGTACATGTTGATCTCGCCGTTCCAGAACGCGTTGCACGTCGAGGCGATATTGACGTTCACCGTGAGCTCGTCGGAAAGCCAGGTATTGGTCGGGTCGTAGAATCGCGCGGCCTCCGCCACACGGTTCAGGTGGTAGTAAGCGCTACGCGCCGCCGCCGTGTTGCCGGCGGAAGCGCCGGGCTCGACGTCGCAGTTCTCGCCGCGCTTGAGCCCCAGGTCCACGCCATCGCCGCAGGCCCCGGTTTCCGACAGCGGACCGCAGACGTCGTCCACCCGGATATACGGCCCGATCAGGTTCGTCTCGACCGAGGCCGCAGGGTCGGCGCACGTCATCGTGCCGTAGGTGTCGGCGAAGGCCTCTGACTGGCCGCTCTCGGTGTAGTCGGCAAACGGCATCGGGAAGCCGGCGATCTCGCACCCGCCGGCGGCGCAGTCGCCCTCGTTCGAGATCGGGAAGACGCCGCCGCGGATGGTGTCGTAGTGCGCGCCGTCAAAGAACGCGATGACCGAGCCGTCGTGAGCATCGACCTCCGCGACCCACAGTGGCGCCTCGGCCGGGTCGCGAAATCGGAGCCGCCAGATCAGGGCGTGCTCCAGGCCCTGCCCCCTCGGTCCGGTCCACGTCTGTCCCTCGCCGCGTGTGCGATCGGCGTCGAGGGCGATCATCGTCAGCTCCGGCTCGCCGACCTGCTCGAAGTCGGCGGTCGTGACGCCGAGGTAGGCGTCGATTGCAGCGCGGGCCTCGTCGGCGTCGAGCGTCGGGGTGCCGCGGGTCGTCGGTACACCCCAGTGGGTGGCCCCGAACATCGCCATGCGGCCCTGGACGACGTGGAGCTCGAGCCTCGCGTTCTCGACGCGCACGCCGTCGACGCGCTGTCGGAAGAGGAGCTGCCAGTGCCCGGGCCGGATCTCGGCGCTGGCCGCGGTATCCAGCTCGAGGACCGTCGTCCAGTCGCCGAGCAGCTCCCGGTTCGACGCCAGGAAGGCACGTGCGCGGGTCTCGAGCTGCTCCAGGCTCGCACCGCCCAGCGATTGCTCGGAGAGCCACTCGATGCCTCGGCCCGAGACGAGGGACGGCAGTCCCGTGCGCTCGTCGAGGAGCACCTTCCACCGGCCACCGTGTCGTCCGCGGAACTCCTCCCAGCCCACCCGCAGCCCGTCGGAGGGTTCCAGATTCTCGATCGCGCGTGCCTCCACGGCGATCACCCCGCCGTCACGCGACCGCACCCGGTCGTCGAAGCGGCCCGCGGGTCGAAGTTCCGTCGCAGCCATCGCCACCGGGAGCGCTACGAGAAAGATGATCGTCACGATGAAGAGCGCGCGGATGCGGGGAAAGATCGGCATCGGATCTCCTCCAGGCGGAGGATCGGAGCGTCAATACACCGACCCCCGGATAGCGGCACCTTAGTCTTATCCCGATCCGTCTCCCGGGGCCGTCGGGCAGTCCCCTCAAATCACCACAAATTGCCCCGAACCGGCTCCCGACCCATCTTCAAAAACCACCATTTCGCGTGCTTTTGGGATTACCCGGCCGGTCGGCGGTGACCTATCATTCAACGGAATCCGCTCATGGCGAGGGTGGCAGGCCAGGACTATACCTAGATGGAAGGCGGAGTGCCGACGTGGAACCCAACGAAGGGTCGGAAAGGCGATTCTCGGCGCCGAGGCGCCGGGCTTTGAGGGGTCTAGGGTGGGCTGTCGGGGGTGCGCTGGCGGTGGAGATGCTCTCTTGGCTGGGGTGCGCCGGCGCTGGCTCCACCGAGGATAGCGGACCCGTTCTTCTCGACCTCTCCGAGCTTCCGGTCGGCCGGCGAGTGATCGTTTCCTACCGCAAGCTCCCGGTCGAGGTCCTTCGCACCGACAACGGTGTCCACGCCCGCTCCTTGGCCTGCACGCACATGGGCTGCACCGTCCGTTGGGACGAAGAGCAGCGGCTCTATCTGTGCCCCTGTCACAAGGGCATCTTCGACGCCTCCGGCGAGGTCGTCTCCGGCCCACCGCCGGCTCCATTGCCATCCGTCTCCGTTTCCGTGTCGGGCACCATCGTGACGGTCGGCTCTTGACGATGACTCCTCTTCCCCGACTGATCGTGACCGGAGCCTCGGGGTTCATCGGTCGGCATCTGCTCGAGGCCGTGAAAGAGGACTACAGAATCTTCGGACTCGCCCGCCGGTCCCAGGCGCGAAGCGGTGCCCCCGTCCACCCCAATATCTCCTGGTTCCAGGTCGACATTGGCGAGCGGGAAGCGCTCGAGCGTGTGATGGGGAAGATCCGCGAGGGCGGCGGCGCCGACATCCTGATTCACCTCGCGGCGCACTATGACTTCACCGGCGACAAGCACCCCGAGTACAGGCGGACCAACGTCCACGGGTTGGAAAACGTTCTCGATCTGTCCTGGGGGCTCGGGCTGAAGCGTTTCGTCTTCTCGAGCTCCCTGGCGGCCTGCAAGTTCCCGGCGCCCGGAGAGGTCCTCGACGAGACCGCCGAGCCGGACGGGGAGCACATCTACGCGGTGACGAAGTGCTTCGGCGAGCGCGTGCTCCGCAAGTACGAGAGCGTTTTTCCGTCCACCATCGTGCGGTTCGCCGCCCTGTTCTCCGATTGGTGCGAGTACCCGCCGCTGTTCATGATGCTCGGGACCTGGCTCTCCAAGGCATGGAACGCACGCATCCTGGCAGGCGACGGTGAGTCGGCCATCCCGTACCTCCACATCCGCGACGGGGTCTCGTTCCTGCGAACGGTCATGGACCGGATCGACGAGCCGGCGCCAGGCGAGGTGCTCAACGCCACGGTCGACGGATCGGTTTCCCATCGCGAGCTGTTCGAGGAGGCCGCGGGGCACTACTTCGGTTACCGACGGCGGCCCTTGCTGATGCCCAAGCCGCTGTGCGCGGTCGGCCTGCACGCCATGAACCTCGCGGGGCGTATCACGGGACACCCACCGTTCGAACGGCCCTGGATGGTTCGCTACATCGATAAGAAGCTGTCCGTTGACGGGCGACGAACGCGGGAACGCCTCGGCTGGAGCCCGCGCACGAGACTGGAGCTGCCTCGTCGGATGCCGTTCCTGCTCGAGAATCTCAAGATGGACCCCCTCGAGTGGGGCCGGCGGAACCGCGCCGCCATGAAGCAGGTGCGCTTACGAGCCAACCTCAAGATCCACGGGTTGCTCGAGAAGCACGAAAAGGAGATCCACGAGATCTTCCTCGGCAGGATCTTCGGACCGGAGGGAGCGAACCGTTTCCCGACCTACCAGCGGGTGACGGTCGACCAGCACCAGTGGAACATCCGCCTGATTCACCGCCAGCTCATGAACGCCATCCGGACCCAGGAGCGTGGCGTCTTTCTGAGATACTGCCGGGACCTGGCTCGACTGCGGTTCGAGCAGGGGTTCCACGCCGAAGAGGTGTGCCGCGCTCTCGACGAGCTCAACGACGTCTGTCTTCAGTTCCTGTTCCAGGATCCGGACGCCGACGACCTTCGCGATCTGCTGACGCTCCACATCACGATGACCATCCGGTTCGGGTCCGACGAGATCCAGGACACCTTCGAGGAACTCACCACCCATCGCGCCCGCGCTCGGAAGATATTCGGCGAGACCGAGACGCCGCGCTCGAAAGTTGTCGGTTAAACGTCGGCCTCAGCCCTGGGCCACGGCCTTCCGGTGAATCCACAGCACCACGATGCCCATCAGGCCATCGCCGATGGCCGATAGCGGCACCGCCCACGGCGCGTCCCCGACGGCCATCATGCCGAACAGGAAGACCACCGCGGTGAACTTGGCGCTGACCATCAGGACGACGCCTCGATACCGGAAGTACTCGATCAGGTAGCCCGTGGCGATGACCACGTGGAAGATACCGGCCTGGCGGGGGAAGAACAGGGTCGTGACGTTGTCCCACCCGCCGAAGGTCACTCCCCATCTCGTGAGAAACAGCAGGAAGAAGCCGACCACGTAGGAGTGCACCGCGATCAGCACGATCAGCCACCGTTCCACGCGTCGGTAGTCGAGGCCGGCGCTCATCGGGAGGATCCGTCGTCCGGCAGGTCAGATTTTTCCCACCACAGATCGGGCTCGCCCGGGGCTTCGAGCGCGGTCGCCGCGCGGCCGAGTCTCTCGAGCTCCGCCAGGACTGCGGCCTCCACTGCCGGCAGCGCTGCGTGGACCGACGGGCTGAGCCCCACACCGGCGTCGACGATCTCCGGGATGACCCCGACGAGAAGGACCTCGGAGGGCCCGCCCGAGGCGAACTCCAGAGACAGCAGCACTTCCTTGACCCCGGGATCGTGGGGGCTGACGCGGGACTGCGGCGGGTGCTTCAGGATGTCGTCGCGGCGATAGAGCCGAAGCTCTCCCGGCTTGCCGGTCGCGTTGACGGTGTCGACGAAGATCAGCGCGTCCTGACCTCTGACGTAGGGGTGGAGGTCGAGGCCCGGCGTACCGAGATCCTGCACCGTGACGCCGTCGGGAAAGGCGTGCGCGGCTTCGAGAAGCCGAACGGCGTAGGGGCCGAGGGCATCGTCCTTCATCAGGACGTTGCCCAGGCCGAGCACGGCGATCTTCAACTCGGCCGGTTGGCCCACGAATCCCCCTGTGCGGTCCGTCGGGAGGTGATGCCGGAGGACGCGTCTTCATGACGCGTCCTCCGGTCTTTCATTCTACAGGCTGGTAAGGGTCTGGACCCGGCCGATCTCTCGCCCTTCGACGTCGAGGGTGTGGATGGCGCAGGCCAGGCAGGGATCGAAGGAATGGATGGTTCTCAGGACCTCGAGCGGCAGCTCCGGATCGGCGATCGGGTTGCCGACCAGGGAGGCCTCGTAGGGACCGGGGCGGTCCTTGTCGTCCCGCGGGCCAGCGTTCCAGGTCGAGGGCACGACCGCCTGGTAGTTCTGGATCCGGCCGTTGTTGATCACGACGAAGTGCGACAGGGTTCCGCGAGGCGCCTCGTGGAAGCCGAAGCCCATCTGCTCGCCCTTGAAGACCGGCTCGTTCCAGATCTCCAGGTCGCCCGAGGCGATGTTGTTCACCAGGAGCTGCCAGTGGTTCTGGGCCAGCTCACAGATCACCGCGGTACGGATCGCCCGCGCCGCGTGGCGTCCGAGGGTCGAGTGCAGAACGGCGGGCCCCAGTTTCACGCCGGCGATCTTGCCCGCCGTTTCCAGGACGAAGCCGGCCCAGCGCTGGGTCGGCTCGTGCCCGAGGGCGTAGGCCACCAGGACCTGGGCCAGGGGACCGACCTGCATCGGCATGTCGTTGAATCGCGGCGCCTTGACCCACGAGTACTTGCCGTCGGGGTCCCATTCGGAGTACTTGGGAACCGTGTCTTCCTTGTAGGGGTGGCGGGTCCAGTCGCCGTCGTACCACGCTCGCGAGATGTTCTCGGTGACGTTCTCGCTGAAGTACGGGTCGTCGAAGCTGGTGATCTCCTTGATGGTGGACAGGTCGCCGTTGGTGATCGTTCCGCCGGGCAAGTCGAACTGGGTGCCCGCCGTGTCAAGGGGCAGGTCGGGAACCGCGAGGTAGTTGGTCACGCCGGCCCCGTAGCCCAGCCACTCGGGGTACATCGCGCCGATGGCGCAGACGTCCGGGACGTAAACCTGCTGCACGAAGTCGACCATCTCGTCCAGCACGTTCTTGATGAAAAACAGCTTGTTCATGTTGAGGGTCGACGGGCTGTCGAGGTTGATGGCGTTGGCAACGCCGCCCACGGCCAGGTTCTGGATGTTCGGCGTCTTGCTGCCCAGCAGGGTGACGATCTGGTTGGCCTTCGCCTGGTACTCGAGGGCCTGGAGGTAGTGGGCGACCGCCAGCAGGTTGACCTCCGGCGCCAGCTTCATCGCCGGGTGGCCCCAGTAGCCGTTCGTGAAGATCCCGAGCTGTCCGCGCGCCACGAACTCGGCCAGCTTGGCCTTGACGCCCTCCATGGTCTTCAGGTTGTTGCGGGGCCACGGAGAGAGCGATTCCGCGAGCTTGGCGGTCTTGGCCGGATCGGCGTCGAGGGCCGAGACCACATCCACCCAGTCGAGAGCCGACAGGTGGTAGAAGTGGACGATGTGGTCGTGCAGGGCGTGGGCCGCCAGAATCAGGTTGCGGATGTACTGGGCGTTCAGGGGGACTTCGATCCCCACCGCATTTTCGACCGCCCTCACCGAGGCGATGGCGTGGACCGTGGTGCAGACCCCGCAGAACCGCTGGGTGAACAGCCACGCGTCCCGAGGGTCTCGGCCCTTCAGGATGTTCTCGATGCCACGCCACATCTGGCCTGAAGACCACGCCTTCTGGACCTTGCCGCCGTCGACCTCGACGTCGATACGGAGGTGGCCCTCGATACGAGTGATCGGGTCGACCGTAATCCGCTTGCTCATACCGAACCCCTTATCTCTTTGCCCGCGGCGGAAGGTTTGCCGCTCAGAATCGGGAAGGTCTTCACGATCGCGAGGTAGATCGCGACCTCGGCCGCGATGATGCCGAAGGTGATGAACAGCTCGGGAACCGACGGGAAGTAGGAGTAGTTTTCACCTGGAGTGAACGCCACCAGGTAGGTGTTGACCCGGTGAGCGATGCCGCCCAGCAGCAGCAGCATGGCTGCCCGGACCTGCCAGCTCGGCCGGACACGGAGGTTTCCGGAGAACAGGATCAACGCACCGAAGGCCGTCAACAGGACCTCGGCCAGGAACGCCAGCCCTTTGCCGCTGGCGATCAGGCCGAGATCGCCCGTGACCGCGACCTCGATGACGCGGAACGCCGCCCAGAACGTCGCGACGCCCGCGATGACCTTCCCGAGCGAGGCCAGCATCGAGGTTTCGCGCTTGCGGCCGAATGCGATCGCCGAGAACGTGGCCTCCAGCACCACGACCGCAAAGCCGATGATGATGCAGTTGACCAGGAAGAGGAACGGCAGCCACGGGGTGAACCACAACGAGTGCACCCTCGGGCCCGGCAGCAGCATCATCGTGCCCAGGGACGACTGGTGCATCGCCGGGAGCATGAGGCCGAGCGCCAGGATCCACACCAGAGCGCGATCCATGAAGGTGAGGCCTCGCTCCGAGAACGACCGGAGGAACGAGTTCGAGCTGTCTTTCCACTTTTCGAAGAAGGCGGGGGAGATCTCGACCAGCAGCACCATGACGTAGGCCGCGACGCACAGCGCGACTTCTAGCTGCGGCGAGTGCGTCCAGCGCCAGATGTGGGTCGGGACCTTCCACAGGCCCCACCACCGACCGAGGTCGATGGTCACCGCGATCACCGCCAGGCCGTAGCCCAGCAGGCTCGTCAGGACCGCGGGACGTACCAGAGGATGGTACTGACCTCGGTTGAGGACGTAGACCAGCAGGCCGATCGCAAAGCCTCCGCAGCCGATCGCCGTCCCGACGACGACGTCGATGGAGATCCAGACACCCCACGGATAGCCGTTGTTGAGGTTGCTCACGCTGGCGATGCCGTTGAAGAACCGCCACAGCGTCACCAGCGCCCCGATTCCGACGATCAGCAGCAGGATCGCGAAGGGGCGCGTCATCACGCGCCCGCCTACCGGCGAGTGCACTTCGGTGTGGCCGCTCATGACTTCGCCCCCTCACTACCCTCGCGGGTCTTGCGGTTGCGCAACATGACCGCGGCGAGGCCGACGTAAAGCGCGGCAGGGATCACGAACGGTAGCTTGTAGTAGATGCCGTTCTGCACGGTGTAGGCGACGTGCGGTACGCCCTGGTCACTGTACTCGGGCAGCCCGATCTTCTCGAACGACATGTGGGAAAGGTACAGAACCTGAGTACCGCCGGCCTCGGTTTCGCCGTAGATGCGATCTTCGAAGTAGCGTCCCGGGTTCGCCGCGATGCGGCTTCGGGCCTCTTCGAGAAGCTCGTCGCGCTTTCCGTAGATGACCGCCTCCCGAGGGCAGACCTCGCAGCATGCGGGGCCCTGGCCCCTTGGGTAGCGCGTGAACCCGTCCACGTTGGCGGCGGCGTCCTTGACGCGGTGGCGGCACAGCTCGCACTTCACGATGTTCGGCACCGCCTTGTTGAATTCGAACTTCGGTATATTGAACGGGCACGACATCATGCAGTAGCGGCAGCCCACGCAGTACGCGGGGTTGTAGCTGACGATGCCGGTGACTTCGTTTTTCTTCAGCGACCCGAGCATGCACGCGGCGGCGCATGCCGGATCGACGCAGTGCATGCACTGCCCCTTCATGTAGGATCTCTGAGGCCCCTCACGGTAGAGCTTGATGATGTTCCTGGTGTCGCCGTTCAGATCGATGGGGGCATCGTAGATCGCGTCCTCGAAAGGGCCCGGGTCGGTCGCCATGTCGTTGGCGTCTTTGCACGCCACGACGCAGGCCTTGCACCCGATGCACCGAGTGGTGTCGTAGAGCATCCCCACCGCATCCGGGGGAGGCTGCAGGCGGGCACGCGCCTGGACGGCCGTGCCGCTCGCCGCCGCCGTCGCCCCGGCGGTCGTGGCGATGACCTTGAGGAGAGCGCGTCGACTCCGGTCCATGCTACTCCTCCTTCTTCTTGTCCGACTCGTCCGAGTCGCCGAGTTTCTTGCTGGCCATGTAGCCCGCCCCGACGAGGGCGCCGCCGACCACCCCGGCGAGTCCCGTGGCGATCGCGCCGACGTTGCCCTGGTCGGCCTTGATCGGCGGGTAGGTATCGGGCGGCGTCGGCCGAACGATGTCCACTGTATCGTGCAACGCGACGCGGAAGCCCAGCTTCTGCTCGGTGCATCCGAAACACGGATGTCCGACCCCGATGGGCCACGAGCCGGGCACCTCACCGAAAGACAAGAGCGAGCAGTTGGCGTGGGTCGCGGGCCCCTTGCACCCCATCTTGTACAGACAGTAGCCCGCACGGTGCGCTTCATCGCCGAACTGCTGCACGAAGCGCCCGGCGTCGAAGTGGCCACGACGCGGGCAGTCGTCGTGAATCACGCGACCGTAGGCGAACTTCGGCCGCGCCTTCTCGTCCAGCGCGGGAAGCGTGCCCAAAACGGCGTATTGCAGGACAACGCCGAGCAGGTTGTACGGGTTTGCCGGGCAGCCCGGGAGCGTCACGACCGTCTTGCCCTCGAGCACCGCGGGGGCGCCCTTGGCCCCCGTCGGGTTCGGATCGGCCGAGGGGATCCCGCCCCACGACGCGCATGACCCGATCGCGATGATCGCTCCGGCGTCGGCCGCCACCTCGTTGACGATCTCGAGGGCCGTTCGGCCGGCGATCTTGCAGTAGATGCCGTTGTCCTTGGTCGGGATGGCACCCTCGATGATGCAGACGTACTTGCCCTTGTTCGCTTCCATCGCGGTGTGGAGAGCGTCTTCGATCTGGTCGCCCGCCGCGGCGAACAGGGTCTCGTGGTAATCGAGCGAGATCAGGTCGAGGATCAGCTCGGCAAGGGTCGGGTTCGCCGTCCGCAGCAAAGACTCGGTGCATCCGGTGCACTCCTGGAAGTGCAGCCAGATGACCGAGGGCTTCAGGCCTTTGGCGGCAGCCTCGACGATCTGGGTCGTGACCGAGGACGACAGCCCGATGGCCGCCGCCGCCAGCGTCACGGTCTTGACGAACTCGCGACGATCGACACCGTGCTTCGGCGACGACGTGGCCAGATCGAACGATTCCAGTCCGGGTATAGGATCTCCTGCGCGGCCCATAGGGTTACCTCCTGGGATGGAGTCGCTGAAGCGGACGCAAGGCGAGTTTCACTGTCCCGGTCACGGTTTACCCGGAATCGGCCGTCAGAAAAAGGCCCGGCATGCGCCAAATCTCCCCATGAATGTCCTTTATTGAGGTGACGGCGGCGCGGTTTCGGCGGTCTTCGCGAGCCGGGCGGCCGCCCAAGGACCTGAATTCCCGATGCAAAAACGATGTCCGCCGGGGATGCGGGATCCTTGCCAACCTGCGAGCCTCCACGGGACCACAAGCACCGTCGATTCCCGCTCACGCCGCTCATGATCGGCTCCCACGGCGGGACCCTGGAGTTCCTCGGCGCGGAGGAGAAGGGAGCCCAGAGGACCTCGCTGGCACATGACGGGCAGGTGGCCACGGTCCCCTCCTCGCGTCAGGGCAGGGGACAACGCAGTATCAGTTCCCTGTGGGCAGAGGGAGATGATGGCACGATTGCCTGCGGAAACCGTAACCCAAGGCCACGGCTCCGGTCTGGCGCGCTTCGAGTATGCGCCACTGGCTGCCCGGCGCTCTCCCCGGAGTCCTTTGCTGGTGCCGGCGAGTGGAGTAACAGAAGGGTTGCTTTGCAGGACGTTTTGAAGTATTTTTAAAAGTACGTGTGGAGGTACTTCTAAATGGCCAGAGTCCCTGAAATCGTCCCCATCACCGACCTGCGGCAAGATTCCTCAGCCGTCCTCAAGAGAGTTCGGTCTTCGCGGGAGCCGATCATTATCACCCAACGCGGCCGAGCCGCTGCCGTGTTGCTGAGTGTCGAAGAGTACGAGCGCACGGAGAACGAACGGCAGGTTCTCTTACTGCTCGCTCGCGGCGAGAAGGAGATCGCGCAAGGGAAAGGACACACCTTGGATGATGTCCTTGCCGAAGCGGATCGGTTGCTCGCCGGAAGAAATTAGTGACCATCCGCTTCACGTCCACCGCGAGGGGCGAATTCCTCGCGGCCATCGAGTACATCCGTAAGGACAAGCCAGGCGCGGCCGTTCAGTTTCGACGAAAGGCCGAAAAAGCCCTACGCAGGCTGAACAGGTTTCCGGACTCGGGACGCAGACTTCCGGAGTTTCCTGACCTTTCCTTCCGAGAGGTCGTTGTTGCCCCTTACTGCTTTTTCTATCGAGTGGAACGGAAGACGGTATGGATCGTTGCGGTGTGGCACGGAGCCCAACAGCCCGACGAGCCCTAGGTTCGCTCTCGTTTGCACGCGTTGTCAGCTAGACGTGCACACACAGATGGACACCGATTCGTAGCTCGCAAGTGCTGCTTCGCCCTTCGAGCAGCGGTAGGTCGATGACTCGCGGTACAATCCCGCGGATGCCGGAGTGGCGGAACTGGTAGACGCAGGGGACTTAAAAGCACGCAGGAAAGGGCGGCAGGTCAACGTTTTTTTCGCCTGCCGCCCTTTTTGTTCTCCGAGTAGTCCGAGGAGTACCAGGATCTCCGAGGGTTCTGGACACCTCCGTGGACACCTGTTCTTGCATCGACTGCTCTGCAGCTGTCGCAAATGCACTCAACCTTAGGCGCCTCGCTCGAACATGAGCGGTACCGGCGCATCGGTCCTGCGTCAATCGTCGAGCACTCGGTCCCGGAATAACCGCTGCCCACCCAGCGAGGTGTAGAAGCCATAGCACGCGATCGCGGCGAGGGTGAGTATGGTTGCCGCCGACCGGCCAAAGTACCAAGCTGATGGATCGGTCGTGACCAGAAACAGAATCCAGGACGCGAAGGTCCACGCCACGACCAAGGCCAGGAGTCCGAACCGGACCAGCACCGCGATCATCAAAAGGCATAACAGAAACTCGTAGGCACTCCCGACGACGGGATTCTCGGGAGAGGTAGCCCCTCCCAGGATGCCGAACAGTGTGGGCAACAGGAGGACCGCCACCCACCGGCGGCGGAAGACGATGCGCACGAGCACGATCCCGAGGAGGAGGAGCACGGGAGCCGTTAGCGCCCATTCCAGGTTGTAGAAAAAATTGGCGATGGTCTGCCGCCAGCCCTCGAGCGAATGCATTGGACCCGTGTCGGGTGCCAGCGGCGGCAGGCCGAGCCAGCGATTCGTACCCGTTCCCGCCTGTTCCGCACTGAGGCTTGAATCTGCACCGGTCGTGTTATTCTCGCGCTATCAATGGCCCGGCAGTGGATCCGGGCCGAGGTTGAACGGGAAATGTCGACTGATATCGCACGAAGTAGAGCGCGGGCCGTCGTGGAACCTGTCGTAGCCCGCCTATCTCCCGATCGCCGCTTTTCTTCGTCGTCGCGGCGTCCGGGGTGGGTAGGAATGGGGTGCAATGATGCGACAAGCTAAAACCATAAGATCATTCTCTGTTGCCCTGGCTTTGAGCGCCGCGATCTTGACGTCATTCGGTGTCGGTCATGCGGCCAAGGGGAAGACGTCGGACGAGCACGTCTACACGGACGTCGACCTGCAACTGGAGTTGATGAACTACGCGGATAGGTATGCCGCGGTGACGGCCCAGGCCGGCGACGACGTCGAGCGGCTCGGTCCTCCACCCGAGACTCGCCGGACGATCATCGCCGACCTGATTTACTCGGCCGCGGCCGCATTCACTATCGCGGCGGATCCGGACCCACAGATCGCCCTGCTGGACATGGTGGTGTTGACCACACTGGGTCGGATGGTCTTCGAGGACTACTGGCGGCCACGGCTCGGCCCTTTCGCGGACCCGGGGATCGCTGCGCTCAGGAAACTGGAGCGCGACGTCTGGACGGTCGCGGCACCGATTCTCGACGAAGAGCAGCAGCAAGAGCTCCGGGAACGGATCGCGAGCTTCCGTCGGGACAATCCCGAGCTGAGCACGTTCAGTCACCTTCGTTTCGCCGAT
>Ga0316187_10000253_pt1 | contig 39366 bp, 33 predicted proteins | sample CroRivburrow1_MG_FD_204927 | JGI IMG/M metagenome (GOLD analysis project Ga0316187, IMG submission 204927) | Coastal sediment microbial communities from Maine, United States - Cross River worm burrow 1 | ecosystem: Environmental > Aquatic > Marine > Coastal > Sediment | place: USA: Maine... | reverse complement strand
CGGGATCGATGTGCATGACATGCGCGACTGGGCCGACAACAAGTGGCGACAGCTCGATGACGAGCCCTACGGCGGGGGCCCGGGGATGGTCATCCAGGCCCCTCCGGTGATCACCGCGGTGCGTGAAATCGAGAGGCGGGGCGACAGGGTGCGGACGGTGTTGTTGTCGCCCCGGGGCCGAATGCTCGACCAGACCCTGGTTGAAGAGCTCGCCGGTGAAACCCGACTCCTGGTCCTCTGCGGTCGGTACGAGGGGTTCGACGAACGTGTGGCGGAAATCCTCGAGCCCGATGAGGTCTCCATCGGCGACTACATTCTCGGCGGCGGCGAGGTCGCCGCCATGGTTGTCATGGAGGCGGTGGCGCGGCTCGTCCCCGGTGTTGTCGGTGATCCGGAGTCGGTCGCCGAGGACTCCTTCGTCGCCGGTCTGCTCGACCACCCTTCCTACACCCGTCCGCTCGAGGTCGAGGGATGCGAGGTCCCCGAGGTCCTTCGGTCCGGCAATCATGCAAGAATTGCTCGCTGGCGTCTCGAACGCGGAGTGGAAGCCACGGTAACCCGACGTCCGGATTTGATAATAAAGAACTGGGATCGTTATCCCCCCGAGGTGCGTCGACTGATCCGGCGCTACGCGCCGGGGCTCGACCCTGAACGAGGGTGACGGGCCTGCCCCGATCGAAACGAGGGAAGAACATGCGAAAGAGAACATCAATGCTCGCGATCGTGTTGTGGATCGCGGCTCTTGCGGCCTCCGCGCAGGGATTCAAGGCCGAACCCGTCTTCAGCGTTACGCTCCATCCCGACCGACAACCCGCGGTGGCGGGTGAGGTCCTACAGCTCGCCGCCGTGGTCACGGTGGATCCGGGTTGGCACGTCAACTCCGACGACCCCGGTGATGAGTTCTCCATGCCCACCACCGTGGCGTGGTTGGTACCGGAGGGTTGGCCGGAGCCGCTGACCGTCTTCCCCGATGGTGAGCAGCTCGAGTTCGACTTTTCCGATGTTCCCATCGAGGTGTGGGAAGGGAAGGTTGTCTTTGTCGGGCGCCTGACCGTCCCGGAGACCGCCGAGGGCGCCCTTCGGCCTCGGGTGGAGGTCACCGCCCAGGCATGCAACAACACCCAGTGTCTGCCTCCGATTGCAGTCAAGGCAGGCGTCGATCTCGAAGTCGTTTCGTCCGGCGGCACGTCGGAGTTGATCAACCAGGAGCTCTTCGAGATCCCGCAAGCGTCCGGGTCCGAATCGGCAGCACCGGATGACGATGCGGCCAGGCTGGCCGGCATGTCACTGCCACTCCTGTTGCTGACCGTCTTTCTGGGTGGCCTGGCTCTGAACCTGACGCCGTGCGTTTTCCCGCTGATCCCCATCACCATCGGTTTCTTCTCGCAGCAGACAAAAGGCGGGAGCGGAACTTCCTTCGGTCTCGCGTTCGCCTATTTCATCGGGATCACCCTGACCTATTCGGTGCTCGGTGTTCTCGCCGCGCTGGGCGGTGCGATCTTTGGCGGAGCGCTCCAGAACCCCATCGTCGTCGCCGTCATCGTCCTGGTTCTTCTCGCCCTGGCGGCTTCCATGTTCGGGGCGTGGGAGATCCGCCCGCCGGCCTGGGCCATGCAGGCTTCGGGTGGGCGCAGCGGCATGATCGGTGCGCTGATCATGGGCCTTCTCATGGGGATCATCGCCGCCCCCTGCATCGGTCCCTTTGTCATCGGCCTGCTCACATTCGTCGGCCAAAAGGGTGACCCGGTCTTCGGTTTCTTCGTTTTCTTCGCGTTGGCGGCGGGGCTCGGTCTGCCGTATCTCCTGCTCGGGACCTTCACAGGACTGGTCAATCGGTTGCCGGCGTCCGGCGCCTGGATGATCGGGGTCCGCCGGGTCTTCGGGGTGATTCTCATCGCCATGGCCGCCTACTTCGCGGCGCCCATGCTCCCGGGCAACGGCGGCGATTGGCTCATGGGTCTGACCCTGGTCATCGGCGCGCTCTATCTCCTGGTCATCGATCGGACCGGGCACGAACAGCCGACGATCGACCGGGTCATGCGGCTGGTCTGTGCCGGGTTGCTGGTGGTGGGCCTGTCCATCCTCCCGGTGGCGTCGGGCGGCGGTGGCGGCGCGGTCTCCGAGGCCGACCACCTGGCGTGGACACCCTTCGACGGCGGGGCCTTCCAGGACGCCGTTGCCTCCGGACAGCCGGTCATCGTCGACTTCTACGCCGACTGGTGTGCGCCGTGCCGCGAGCTCGACGAGAAGACCTTCTCCGACCCGCGGGTGAAGGAGATCCTCGACGGGTTTGTCCGCTTCAAGGTCGATCAGACCCGGGCGAGCAAGGAGGCCGTGGCCCTGGCCAAAGAGTTCAAGGTCCTCGGAGTGCCGACGGTGATGGTGTACCGCGATGGTGAAGAGGTCTTTCGCCTCACCGGATTCGAGTCGGCTGACCAGTTCCTGAAGAGGATCGAGTAGCTATTCCACCACGTCGCCGGTGGAGATGATGTGCTCATCACCGTCGACGTCGAGCCGGAGATGTCCTTCATCGGTGAGACCGGCGTACCGTCCGCGTGTCTGGGACCCGTCGCCGCGCCGGATCACAATCTCCATTCCGGGTCGGTGGTGGAGGCACTCCCGCCACCGGGCGATATGTTCGTCGGGGTGCGCCGCGCCCCGGTGCAACTCGTCGGCCAGGATCGCGACGATGGTCTCGGCCCAGGACCAGAAATCGCCCGCGGCAACGAGATCGGCCACCGCGATCGTCCGGGCTGTTCCGTGGCCGTCGATCACCGGCGCGTGGTCGAGGTTGATCCCGATTCCGACCGTGACCCATTTGGTGGCTCCGTGTCGGGCATGGACCAGCACCCCGGCGAGTTTTCGTCCGTCAACCAAGAGATCGTTGGGCCATTTGACGACGAGGTCTTCGACCCCCAGTCGGGACAGCGCCTCATGCGCCGCCGCAGCCGCAACCATCGGTAGCTGCGCGATGATCTGCGGATCGAGACTTGCTGTGATCCAATTCAGATAGAGACCGCCGGCGGGGGATATCCAGGTCCGGCCCGCCCGCCCGAGGCCCTGATCCTGCTCGACGGCGATGACGAGGCTGGTTGGGAGAATGATTTCTTCAGTTTCGGCTTGCTCGATGAGGCGCAGAGCACCCGCGTGGGTGGAGTCCGTGCGTTGGAGGACGAGCACATTCTCGATCGTCGGTCGTGCCGCCGCGACAAGACGCCGTGCGCCGTCGTGAAAATCAACCCTCGATTCCACGTCAGGTCCTTCCGGCGTGGTCCCGGTTTTTCGTGTTTCTTTGTGTCGCCGCCGGCAACGCGATCACTGCACCGAATCGGGCGCGGACGCCTCGGACTCCGCCTCGAGCTCGCGGATCCTCTGGCGGACGACGATCTCGGCCATGTCGGGAACGACCTCCCAGGCGATCTGATCGAGGCGGTCCGCCGCCAGGTCGACCACACGCCGCGCAATCCGGTCGATGTCTTCTTCGGTCAGTTGGAAGGCCGCGTCACTGGTGATCTCGTCCGTCGTCGCGGCGTCCTCGGGCGGCGGTTCCACCGGCGAGGTGTCCGCCATGGACGTTTCATCCTTGAAAGTGCCTTCGGGCTCTTCTTCGGTCTCGGTTTGGCTCGCGGCCTCGAGATCCCCCTCATCGTCGGCTTCAAACGGGCCCGGAGCGGTTTCGGCTGAGGCGTCGGTCTCAGTTGCGGTCTCGGTCTCGGTCTCCTCGAGGGATGGGGGATCCTCTTCGGGAGCCTCTTCTTTGGCGAGAGACGCAACGTCGATTCTCACCGTCTGAGCTGAGACGTCGTCGGTCGGGGATGGTGGCTGGCCCGCCGAGGGAGTGGTCGGTTCGATCTCGTTGACGTCCGCGGAACCGAACTCGTATTCGAGGCCGTCATCGGGTTCGTTCTCGGTGGTCGGCCTGCGGCCGGCGGCCTCCATCTCGGCAAAGCCGCTGGTGGTGAACTCGATGCCGTCCTCCCCGGTTGCGGGCGCGGACAGCTGAGTCCCGAACTCCTCGACAACCTCCGGGGGACGCACTTCTGCGGGAGTGGCATCCTCGGGTCGGGTCTCGCCCTCGCCGACGGCCGAAGAGCCGGGATCGGCCGCCTGCGGGGTGTGGATGTCGGAGCCTCCGATGAGCCGTTCCACGGTGTCGACGAGCTTTCTCGCCTCAAAGGGCTTGGTGATGATTTCTGAACAACCCGCTGCGATGGCCCGGTCACGATCGAAGGGCTCGAAGGTGCCGGTGAGAAGAATCACCGGAAGGTGAAGCCACTCGGCGCTCGACTTGATCCTCTGACAGATATCGTAACCGTCTCTTCCCGGCATGATGACATCGCAGATGATCAAATCCGGTTGGCTCTCGGCAAGTCGTTCGAGGAGCTCATCGCCGCTTGAAACCGCAACGACCCGATAGTCGGTGTCGGCAAATGTGAGCTCAACGACCTTTTGAATGGTGAGGCTGTCGTCTGCGAGAAGGATCGTACCGCTCATGTGCTCTCCTGATCGCGCTTCCGGATGTGAGAATGATCCCGATCAAGCGCCCTGGATTCCGAGTCGAATCGAGGCGTCGTCAGGGCGTGTCGTTCCTTGCCCGAAAACCGGACAAGTTGCCGAATATCATGACTTTTCTACCACGAAGGCGCGGAATCTGTCAACGAAAGTCGGGCCCCGGAGGAGCCGCCACAGAGGCAATCGGGAGGGGTGAAGGCGGGCGAGTCTACCCGCGGCGGCGCAGGCCTCGGCCGGTGCATCGTCGGCCACCGTCACCACCCCCAACCCCGCCAGCGTGGTTGCGTCCAGCGCCGTTCCTTCGAGAAGGGTCCGCCGGGTTGTCGAAGCTCCGAGGACCAAGGCGAGCCCGGTGGTGCCCCCCCAGCCCGTGACCAGACCGCGATGGACCCCCGGGTGACTGAACGTGGCCTGGGGCGAAGCGATGATCGAGTCGCAGGCCATTACGAGGTCGAAACCACCCCCCGAGCAGCTTCCGTGGACCGCCGCAACCACCGGCGCAGGATAGGACTCGAGCCGGCTCGCGACCGACCGACCTCGCCTGGCGTAGTCCACGCAGGTCTGTGAATCGAGCTCGGAGATCTCTCCGAGATGAGCCCCGGCCAGGAAGATGGTCGGGTGGGCCGAGGCGAGGACCAGGGGCGGCGGAACGGGTTCGCGGGAGAGAGCGTCGAGGGTGTTAATGAGCTCGGACAGGACCCGACGGGCCAAGATCGGTGTTTCGAGGAGCACCGTGGCGACATCGTCGTCGCGGATCAGAGAGATCGAAGGCACGACATCAGCCGCCGTGTTTGCGAAAGAAATCGAGGGCCCGCAACGGCCGCTCCGCGTCGTGGCGAACCATGGCGTCGAACCGACGTGCAGCCGGAGGTGGGACGTCGAGGGCGAGATCTGCGAGAGGGACTCGACGGCAGGCGATGAAGAAGGCGAGCTCGTCGGTGGACGGGTTGCCTTCGAGGTCTGCGGGAGGCGGCATCAGTCCGCCGAGCTGGAGCACCCAGAACTGAGCGTACGCCACGACCCGGTCGGGGTCGCAGCCGGCCAGAAGTGCCTTGAGGGCGGCGGCGCCGAGACGGTAGCGGCGCGGCGCCGGCTCGTCCGGTGGGCAGAAGGTCAGGAGGAGCTCGGCGACGACCGCACCGGCGGCCGATTGACGAAAGTCACGGGCGAGGGGAAAGGACGAGTTCATCAGATCGACCCGCTGAAAGGTGGCGAGCTCGGCGGTGGGCTTGCGAAAGAAGGACAGGCGGACCTCGGAGAGAATCTGGACCGATCCCGCGGTTGGGGATTTGCCGCCGCGGGCCGATCGGAGAACCCCGCGGATCACACCGTGCGAGCGTGTGAGGGCCGCGACGATGAGGTGCCGGTCTTTGAACGGGTGGTGATCGAGGATGAGTGCGTCGTCGTCGTGGGTGGGCACCGGTCCATGGTATCCGACTCTTCGTCCGCTCCCGCTCCTTGTCCCGATTCAATTCCTGTGCCTGCTCGCCGCTTCCATCCATTCCCCCAGGCCCCCGTGTTACCCTCCCGGCATGTCGTCTTGGCTGAAAGCGGTGCTGGTCGTTGGCTGCGTCGGGGCCTTTCTGTTGTTCGCGCCGTCGGCGGCGGAGGCGACCCAAAGCTGGTGGTCGTTGTTGCCGCCGCTGGTGGCCATTTCATTGGCTCTGGCCTTCCGCGATGTCGTGCTTTCGCTCTTTGTCGGGGTCTGGCTCGGTGCGACCCTGCTGGCCGCCGGAAACGCCGCGTCCGGATTCCTCAGAGTCATCGACACCTACGCCCGCGACGCGCTCACCGATCCCGACAAGATGAGCATCATTCTCTTCTCCATCCTCCTCGGCGGAATGGTCGGGGTCATGAGTCGAAGTGGTGGAACCCACGGGGTGGTCAAGGCGCTCGAACCCTTTGCGACGACGCCGCGCCGGGCGCAGGTGGTGACCTGGATGATGGGCGTCGCCATCTTCTTCGACGACTACTCGAACACCCTGATCGTCGGCAACACCATGCGGCCGGTGACCGATCGGCACAACGTCAGCCGCGAAAAACTCGCCTATCTGGTCGATTCGACGGCCGCTCCCGTCGCCTGTGTCGCTCTGGTCTCGACCTGGATCGGATATCAGGTCTCGCTGGTCGGTGACGCTCTCGAGAAAGCCGGGTCGGAACTCAACCCATTCGGTGTGTTCCTGGCGTCAATTCCTTTTGCCTTCTATCCGATCTTCGGTCTGGTCATCACCTTCGCGGTGGCGGTTTCGGGGCGTGACTGGGGTCCCATGCTCGCTGCCGAGCGCCGTGCGCGGGAAGGCGAGCTGGTGGCGGCGACCTCGCAGCCGCTGGCCGACTACGAGAGCACCGGGTTGGCGCCGGATGACGACACGCCGAAAAGGTGGTGGAACGCCGCGATCCCGGTGGTCCTGGTGGTTTCCACGACCTTTGTCGGTCTCTTCGTCACGGGCCGCGAGAGTCTCGTGGCCGATGGCGCCACGAGTTTCTCCCTGAGCAGCATCATCGGCGCGTCGGATCCCTTCACGGTCTTGTTGTGGGCGAGTCTCGTCGGGCTGACCTCCGCCATCGTGCTCGCCATCGGTCAACGGGTGTTGACCATGCGGGAGTCGCTCGAAGCCATGGTCAACGGGTTCAAGAGCATGCTCATGGCATTTGTGGTGCTGACCCTGGCCTGGTCCCTCGGTCAGGTCTGCTCGGATCTCGCGACAGCGGCCTTTCTCAAAGGTGCTGTGGGACCGCATGTGCCGGCGGGTCTGTTGCCGGTGGCCATCTTCCTGGTCGCCGCAGCGGTGTCCTTCGCCACCGGCACCTCGTGGGGAACCATGGCGATCCTGACCCCGTTGGCGGTGCCGTTGGTGCTCGACGCTTCGGGTGGCGACCCGATGGTCCTGGCGGCAACGGTGTCGGCGATCCTCGGGGGGTCGGTCTTCGGCGATCACTGCTCGCCGATCTCCGATACGACGATCCTCTCGTCCATGGCGTCGAGCTGCGATCACGTGGACCACGTGCGGACCCAGCTGCCCTACGCCCTGCTCGGCGCGGGACTGTCCATCGTCATCGGCTATCTTCCCGAGGCCTTCACCGGCATCTCGCCCTGGTTCCTTCTCGCCGTGGGCTTTGCCGCCATCGCAGGATGGTCGAGGTTCATCGCCAAGCCGGTTTGATCTCGCTGCCATCCTGAGCCTGTCTGGACCGACTGAACTCTGGATGACCGACGCTCCCTGTCTTTTGCTGCAGCTCTTCGCTATCGCTATCGCTATCGCTATCGCTATCGAAATTCGCTATGACCTGTTCTGGAGGCGATTGCGGCTCCATCGGAACTGAAATCGCCGTTGGCGCCAACCACGGCAGAGATCCGATAGCGATAGCGATGGGCCTGCTCGGGGTTTCTTGCGACGCCGCAGCTTGTATCCTCGTGGTTGCGATGAGCGGAACCTACCGCCCTTGCCGGGAAATCGTTCCGGTATCCCTTGAACGGAACCGTCGTTTGATATACTGCAGGTTCAGTGCGGCCGGGTGTTCGGTCGGCTGCGAAGACAACCGAGAAACAAAGGAGGATGATCATCCGCAAGTTCGCGTTCCGTGACGACCCAGAAGCACCCCAGGTGCGTATCAATGAACGAATCCGGCTCTCGCCGGTCCGCCTCATCGGCGCCGATGGTGAACAGATCGGCGTTCTCTCCGTCGATGAAGCTCTGAAACTGGCCAAGGAACAGGGTCTCGATCTGGTCGAGGTCGCCGCCACCTCCCGTCCCATCGTCTGCAAGATCATGGACTACGGGCGTTTCCGCTTCGAGCAGGAGAAGAAGGCGCGTGAGGCCAAGAAGCAGCAGCATCAGGTCGATATCAAAGAGGTCAAGTACAGACCCAACATCAACATCCACGATTTCGAAACCAAGACACGACGGGCTCGCAAGTTCCTCGAGCAGGGCAAGCACGTCAAAGTGACGATCATGTTTCGGATGCGTGAGATGCGTCGTCCCGAGAACGGCTTCGAGCTGCTCCGGCGAGTCGCCGCGGATCTCGAGGATATCGCCAAGCTCGAGAGGATGCCAGATCGGCTCGAGGGTCGCGATCTGACCATGGTGATGCGGCCTCTGAAGAAACCGTAGTTCGAGTCACCTCAACAAAGATCCACCCGCGCTCAGCGCGGGTTTTTTAGTTGTCAGGCCGCGGCAGCGTCAATTCGTGTCTTTGTGCCTTCGTGGTTGCGACGTTGCGATGTCTCTGCGCCTCTGCGTTAAATCACTGCGATGTCTTTGCGTTCTTGGCGTCTTCGCGGTTCGACATTGCGATGTCTTTGCGTTGATTCTCTGCCCGTTCCATGTTCGCCCTCGCCACCGCGAGGCTTCGTCTGAGCTGCGTGAAGGGGATCCGTCCCAGCGCACTTCCCTGCCGCCAGAGCTTCCAGCCTTCCTCGTCGAGGGCCTCGAGATCGGCGAGCCGGGGTCGAAACCGACGATCGGCTGGGGCGAACTCGGGGTTGAGATCGGCCGGCGCCTTTCTGGTCCAGGGACAGACCTCGTTGCAGCGGTCGCAGCCGGCCACCATGTCCTCCATCGCCGACCCCAACTCGGGGGGGATTTCCTTACGGTGCTCGACGGTGAGGTAACCGATGCATCTTCGCGCGTCGAGGACGCGGGTCCGGGGGAAGGCATCGGTGGGGCACGCGTCCAGGCAGGCGGTACACCGGCCGCAATGATCGGGAACGGGGGCGTCGGTCTCGAGATCGAGATCGGTGAGCAGCGCGCCGAGAAAGAGCTCCGACCCGAGACGACGGTTGAGGAGCATGGTGTTCTTGCCGATCCAGCCGAGGCCGGCGCGGGCGGCCCACTCACGTTCGAGCAGCGGGGCGGTGTCGACGACGGCTCGCCAACCGGCGCCGGGGTTCGCCTCCTCGAGGCGGCGGCCCAATCGGACCAGCCGCTTTTTCATGATCCGGTGGTAGTCGCGGCCCCACGCATATCGGGACACCCATACCCGATCATCGCCGGTTACCGGATCGTCTGAGGCGGGGGCCGAGCTGCGATAGCTTATGGCAACCATCACCACCGATCGGCATCCGTCGAGCAGGTGGCGAGGGTCGGAACGCTGAACGGAGGTGTCGGCCATGTAGGCCATCCCGGCGTGCATGCCGGCGGCGAGCCAGTCACGGAGCGATGAGGCGGATGTGGATGGACCCGCGGCTGCGATACCGACCAGATCGAATCCCTCGTCGAGGGCCCATGTCTTCAGTTTGGGGGCTTGATCCAAGAAGGCTCCTCCAGACCACTCGACTTGTCATCCTTGACCTTGGGGATGAAGGTGCCGAAATCGGGTGGGGCCTCGCCGTCGGTCCAGGCGGGGACCATTGGGCCCTCGCTCAGAGGATCGCACCATCGCAGGTCGCGGGGCGTGCCGGGCAGCTCAGCGGTGGCGACGATGGCTCGTGTGTTGACGTCAATGATGGTGATGGCCCCTCCTTCGAGAGCGATGGCGACGTGTGCGCCGTCGGGCGACGAGTCGATTCTCACCGGTGCGGCGGCCAGCGGAATACTGAACTCCTTGTCGAGTTTCAGACCTTTCTTGCCGCTCTTGAACTGGGCCAGGTCGAGAACGCCGGCACCGTCCCCGGAGTCCACTGCCGTAGCGAGGATCTTGCCTCCGGAAGTGAAGATGACGTCGAGGGGGCGTCCATCTGTCGGCCGCGAAGCCATGAGCGAGAGGGTCGCCGGTTCAACGAGATAGACCTGATTCGATGCGGCATCCGCCAGGGCGAGGAGCCCGAGTTGCGGTGACAGGGACATGTGGCGGATGTCGCCCGTGAGAGGGCGGCGGTAGACCACCTGACGGGTGATGAGGTTCACCGTGGTCATGTGGATGCCGGTCGATCCGTCCGGCAGGCGCTCGAGAACCAGCATGGCTGCATCGTCCGGAGCCACGATCACCTGCCACGGGTGGGAGATCTTGGCCGGGATTCTCTTCATGATCGCCCGGTCGGGATAGCTCGCCAGGACGACGTCGTCGGTGATGGCGACGTAACGATCAGGGCTCCCACCGAAGTGGGGCATGGTGAGACCATCGAGACGATCGACCACCGCAAGCGACAGCAGACTGATCACCGTCGTTCGGGCGTTGATGACATCCGGGGCGAAGAGGATCCCGCCGGGACCGGGGAAGAGCCAGCCGACCGGGCCGGTGTCGAACTCGACGGTCCGGCCGCTGCCGCCGGGTTCCACCAGGAACACGGAATCGCCCACCGAAGCGGCCAGGATCCCCACCGGGACTTTCTGTTTCGCCGAACACAGCACGGTTGTCGCCAGGACCAAGAGCGCGACGGCCACAATTCTGAGTGCTTGCATGTGTTCCACTTTAGCTGACGCCGGGTTCAAGGGCGCGTTGCTCGCGGAGTGGAGACCCCGCTACCCCTCCGAGTTCGAAGCCGGCTTCTTCGGTCCTCGACGGCGCCGACGCCGCTTCTTCTTGGGCTCCTCGCCGTTTTCCGGTGTCTGGGTGGACTGCACGTCGCGAGCGGGGGGACGGCGAGCCGGTCGTCTCTCGTCCCGTCTGCCTCCACCGGGGCGCTCGCTTCGCGATGAGGGTCTCGGCCTGGGCTTGTGCTTGAACGGGATGACCTCGGCAAAGAGCTCTTCGGGCGCGAAACAGACGGGAATCTCATAGCCGACGTACTTGTGAACCGCGTCGAGGGAGTAGACGTAATCGTCGCAGGCGAGGGTGAAGGCCTTGCCCTCGGCGCCGACACGCGCGGTCCGACCGATGCGGTGGACGTAGTCTTCGGCGTCCTGCGGCAGATCGAAGTTGATGACGTGGGTGACGCCGTCGATGTGGAGGCCACGGCTCGCCACGTCGGTGGCGACGAGGATAGGCAGCTTACCGTCGCGGAAATCGTCCAGCACCTTCAGTCTCTTGGTCTGCATGACATCGCCGGTCAGACCCCGTGCGACGTAGCCGTGTCGGCGAAGGTCCTCGACCAGGCGTCGGGCGGCGTGTTTGGTGTTGAGGAAGATCATGATCCGCTCGCCGCCCTCCCGTTTGAGCAGACCGAGAAGAAGCGACAGCTTCTCGTGGGACGCGACGTGGTAGAGCTCCTGTTGAACCGTTTCCGGCGTGAGCTGCTCGCGATTGATGATGATCTCGGCGGGGTTGGTCATTTCCCGCCAGCCGAGCTGCATCACCCGCCGCGAAAGGGTGGCGGTGAACATGAGCGACTGGCGTTTGTCGGTGTAGGGGAGGCGGTGGAGCAACCACCGGAGGTCTTCGGCGAAGCCCATGTCGAAGAGCCGGTCGCACTCGTCAACCACGACCATCTCTGTGTCGCGCAGGGAATAGGCCCCCTTGCGGTGATAGTCGATGAGACGTCCGGGCGTGCCGATGAGCAGATCGACGCCGTCGGCAAACCGATTCTGCTGTTTTTTGTAGTCGATGCCCCCGAAAACCACATGCACGCTGAAGGAGATGTGGGTCGCCAGCTTTTCGGCGTCGGACGCAATCTGGACGGCGAGCTCGCGGGTCGGGGCGATGATCAGGCCGCGAGGGTTCTGAATCTCCGATTGCCGCTCTTGCCCCATCATTCTGGCAAAGAGGGTGAGCAGATAGGCCGCGGTCTTGCCCGAACCGGTCTGTGCCTGGGCCACGATGTCGCGTCCCTGAAGCGACAGCGGCAGCACCTCCGCCTGAACTCGGGTCAGCCTCTCGAAGCCGAGATCGTCCACCGCCGCGAGAAGCTCATGGGGCAGGTCGATATCTTTGAAAGTGAGATCGGAGAAGAGCGGATCGGTTTCGGTGGCGTCAGTCATGGCGCGCAAGTGTAGCACTCAACTTCAGTGGAGCCGGAACCTCGAAGGCTCCAGCCTCACTGAATCTGAAGCTTGTTCAGGCGGGGTTCCCAGGTACACTCGTGACGCTGCCGGGAAGAACTGGGAGGCAAAATCACTTGAATATGGCGTATGGGAGAGCATGAGTAGGATGAACCGGTGTTTCATGAGAGTTGCCACGATCACAATCACGACGTTGGCGTTCATGGTCGGGACGTTGTCCGCTCAGCAGCCGACGGATGACCAGCAGGGGAGTGGTTCCCCCCCCGGTCTGAACGCGTTTCTCGAGGCCCGACTGTTGCAGAGCGAGGAGCGGTTCCGCGAGGCGCTCGCCGCATACGACCGGGCGCTGGCGGAAGACCCCTCGGTCATCGAGGTTCGAATCGGCTTTGCCGATCTCCTTTTCCGGGTGGGAATCACCGATCGGGCGGTCTCTCTCCTCGATGGAATCGACGGTCTCGACTGGCACGGTCGCCGAGTCCTCGCCCTCGCCCTCGCCCAGTACTCGGCTCAGAAGCCCGAGCGGATGGCGGATGCGCGGGCCGCCCTGGAAGACGTGCTCGACGAACGTGATGATGATCCGAATCTGCTGCTCGCTCTCGGCCAGCTCCTTCACAGGATGAACCTCATCGCGGAGGCTGAAGAGGTCATCGCCGAGTTGAGGAAGAACCGACCCGGCTCTCCGCAGCTCATTTCCTACCACGCGACGCTGCTGCTCCAGCTCGATCGCAAGGAGGAAGCTGCCGAGCTCTTTTCGGTGTGTGCGGCAAGCGCGGTTATGGCGGAGCATTGCCGCAGCAATGCGGTGGATCTCCTGGTCGAGCTCGACATGCCGGGGAAGGCCGCCGATCTCATGCTGGCTTCGCTCGACGACGATGATCTCGACCTGCTGATGCGCACCGCCTATTTGCTGTGGGATGCCAACCGACCGGCGCAGGCCCTCCAGGTCGTCAATCGGGTCCTTCGCCAGGTGCCCGACTCGGAGCGGGGTCGCACCCTTCGGGCTCATCTTCTGTCGGCGACCGGCAGATATGAGGAAGCCGCCAGGGAATTTCGCTCGCTGCTCAAGAAGAACCCGACGGAGATTGATTTCAAGCTGTCCCTGGCCTGGGCCCTGTCGAGGATGGGTGATCTCGAGGAAGCTCGGCGCTGGCTCGACCGCGCCTGGGAGCCGCTAGCCTCCGATGCCGGGTCGACCAACGCGGTCAGGTGTGCGGTGACCGGCGCACGTATCGAGATCGTGGCCGGCAATCCCCTCGTCGCTCGGGAGTGGCTGGCGAGGGTTGCCGATCCCGAAATGGCGGGTGAAGAGTATGTGCGGCTGCTCGGCGAGTCCTTTCGACAGGAGGAGGACTGGCGCAATGGCGTCAGCGCCATGATGCGGCTGCAACCGCGGCTCGGGGGCGACGCCCGGCTGGCTGCCGAGGCCATCGAGGCCGAGTTCAGGGTCCGTTCCTCCGATCCTCGCGCCTGGCAGCGGCTGCGTCCTCTCCTCGACAGTGACGACCCGAGTTCGGTCGTGATCGGGCTCCAGGTTCTGCAGAGCGCGGAACGGTGGTCGGACGCCGAACGGGAGGCCGCGACCGCCCGTGATCGCTTTCCCGGCAACCGTGAGATTCTCTTCACCCAAGCCGCCTCCCTCGAACGCCTCGATCGGTTCGACGAGGCGGAAGCGGCCTTCCTCGAGCTTCTTGAAGCCGATCCTGACGACGCCAACGCCGCCAACTACCTCGGCTATCTTTGGGCAGACCGTAGTGTCCGGCTCGAAGAGGCCCTCGATCTGATCAATGGCGCGGTGGAGATGGATCCCGAGAATCCGGCGTATCTGGATTCTCTCGGGTGGGTCCACTTCCGGCTCGGCGCCATGGAGGAGGCCGAGTACTGGCTCCGGCGAGCCATCGAGTTCAATAACGGCGACGGAACCCTGCTCGCCCACCTCGGGGAGGTGTTGGTGGCGAACGGCGAGATCGAAGAAGCCGACCGCTATCTTCACCTCGCCCTAAACCTCGGTTGCGAGGACCCGGACCATGTTCGATCGTTGCTCGACAGTCTCGGTGATGCCTCTTCCGAGTAGCGGTCACCGGCGGGCGCTCGGCGCCGCCGTGCTCGTGGTTGTCCTGGCTGCGGCCTCAGGTTGCGCGAGCCACGGTCAGGCCGTTGTCGATCCAGCGCAACTCGCCGAGGCAATGGAGTTGCTGACCCGACCCCTCCCCGGCGACTTTGCCGCGCTCTACAGCTTGCGGGTCGCCAGATCGGGAGGCCTGCGGTTGGCGGTGGTCACCGCCGGGGACGAGGGTCGATTGACCATCTCGGAGCCCTTTGGCGGGGCGGTCTCACTCACCGCATGGTCGGGCCAGGGCCCGGCCGTCTTCTTCGACATGGATGAAGGGTGCCGCCGCGAGGTGGTTGACCTCGAAGAGGTCCTCGGTGTGGGTGCCCTGCCGTTGAGCCAGGCCGTTCGACTGCTCGGCGGCCGGTTGCCGGTGATACCGGGCGACGAGGTCGTCCTCGACTCCGGCGGCGCCATCGAGGTTCGCGGCGCCGGTTGGGCGGCCCGAATTCGTCTCTCACCGCAGCCGTGGCGGGTGGTGGAGGTGAGCGAACTGGGGTCCGTCGGCCGTGCCGGATGGCACCTCGAACTCAGCTCCCACGCCAGCTCGGTCCCCGGAACGATCAGGTTGGAGAACTCTGACGGGCGGTGGGCTGAACTCGAGCTGACGCGTCTCGAGTGGCCTGAGCAGGCATCGCTGCCCGAGCTGCCGGTCTTCGAGCGTTGCGCCGGATGGTGATCTCGGTCGCTGTCCCGGCAAAGATCAACCTCCACCTCGAGATCCTGGGACGTCGCCGGGACGGCTACCACGAGCTCCGCACACTGTTTCAGAGCATCGACCTGTTCGACCGCCTCTGGGCAGACGTGGCTCCACCCGGCGAGTTCGAGCTTGAAGTGAATCCTGCAGGCATGGTTGACGCGAACGAGGACAATCTTGTTCTTCGTGCGGCGCACACCCTCGCCGAAAAGACCGGAGTCAGTGCGGGAGCCAAATTGAGGTTGGAGAAGAAGATCCCCGTGTGCGGTGGGCTCGGTGGAGGCTCGGCGGACGCCGCCGCCGCGCTCGTGCTCCTCGACCGATTGTGGAGTTGTGGTCTCGATGGGATGGGTCTCCACCGGCTTGCTGCAGGACTCGGGAGCGATGTCCCGTTCTTCCTTCACGGTGGTCTGGCTCTCGGTATAGGGCGTGGCGACGAAGTCTTCCCATTGCCCGATCAGGAGCCCTTGGTAGTGGTTGTGACCGTTCCAAACACGCGAGTGTCGTCGGCAGAAGCATATGATCGTCTCGGGTCGCGGTTGACCTCGACCCGGCCAGAAGGTAACTTATACGCCTTCGCGGCTGGCCTGCGGGGACGACTGGATTGGCGGGTGGTGACCAACGAGCTCGAAGATGCCGTGGTCACCGGTTGGCCGGAGGTCGGCGAGGGGTTGCGGATTCTGCGCTCGTGCGGTTCGTTGCACGCTTCTCTTTCGGGTTCCGGTGCAGCGAGCTATGCTGTTTTCGACGATCCGATGGCCGCACGGCGGGCAGCCGCCGAGTTGCCCTCAGAATGGTTCGTGCACGTGGGAGGGACCCTGCAGCGTCGAGTGGCGCGGCTCGAGGTCGAAGTGGTGAGTGACGGAGGTTTGCGATGAAGGTGACTGAAGTTCGCATCAGCCCGGCCAAGGGCGGAAAGATCCGGGCATTCGCGAGCATCGTTGTCGATGATTGTTTCATCATCAACGATCTGCGGGTGATAGAAGGTCGCGAGAACCAGCTTTTTGTGACCATGCCGGCCCGAAAGGCCCGCAACGGACAGATGCGGGACATCGCCCATCCTCTCAACAGGGAGACCAGAGAGGCGATCGACGAGCGGGTCATCGAGGAGTATCAGAGCGCTGTTCGTCACCTTTCGGTGCCGGATCCCGACAACCAGAAGAAAGACCGCGGCGCCGGCTCACCGAGCGTCGTGGATCGGTTGTCGGCGAAGCTCTTCAGCGAGGACTACTGGACCGTGGACATCAACAGGAGGAATCTCGACGCCGACTGATTGACTCGGTCTCGGCGGCGAGCGTGGTGCTCGCCCGCCGTCTGAATCGACGGGCTCGGCTATAATTCGCGACGCTTGGGGCGTCGGCAAGTGGAAAGCCACCGGGTTTTGGTCCCGGCATTCGCAGGTTCGAATCCTGCCGCCCCAGCCAAGAGGCAGGCACGAAGATGCTCAAAGAAAATCCCTTACAGGTCTTTTCCGGTCGCGCGAACCCGGCGTTGTCGGAGGCGATCTGCGGTTATCTGCAGATCGAGATGGGACACGTGCGTCTCGGGAGCTTCTCCGACGGTGAGATCTTCTGTCAGATTCAGGACAACGTTCGGGGTTCCGATGTCTTCATCGTCCAACCCACCGGGCAGCCGGCGAACGAAAGCCTGATGGAGTTGCTGATCATGCTCGATGCCTTTCGTCGGGCGTCACCGGCACGGGTCTGCGTCGTGATGCCATACATGGGCTACGCTCGGCAAGACCGCAAGGATGCGCCGCGGGTTCCCATCACCGCGAAGCTCGTGGCCAATCTGATCACCTCGGCCGGGGCGGGTCGGGTGCTGACCATCGATCTCCACGCCGCGCAGATTCAGGGTTTCTTCGACATCCCCGTCGATCATCTCTATGCTGCGCCGATTCTCATCGAGGCGATTCGTCGCAAGAACCTCGACCGGCTGGTCCTGGTATCGCCCGATGCCGGTGGTGTCGAGCGTGCGCGGGCCTTCGCCAAGCGGCTGAAGAGTGACTTGGCGATCATGGACAAACGTCGCCCCGAGGCCAACAAGGCCGAAATCATGAACGTGATCGGTGACGTGGAAGGTCGCGACTGCGTCATCATCGACGACATCATCGACACCGCGGGCACTCTCGTGGGCTCGGCAAAGGCCCTGACCGAACGCGGTGCGCGCTCGGTTTATGCAGCCGGTGTTCACCCCGTCTTGTCCGGCCCCGCGGTTGACCGCATCAATTCCAGCGCCATCGAGAAGGTGCTGGTGACCGATACCTTGTGCCTCAGTGAGGAGGCGGCCAAGAGCCCGAAGATCGAGCAGCTTTCACTGGCTGTGCTGCTTGGCGAAGCAATTCGCCGGATTCACGAGGGAGCGTCCGTTTCGAGCCTATTTGTATAACCCGACCCCGTTGGCCTCAGGTTTGGGGTGGGGCTGTGTGTAAGGAGACAACGAGCATGGCAACGACAATTGAAACCGCTGATATTACTCTGATCGTCGACAAACGCGAGGAAAAGGGGACCAACCCCGCCGGTCGTCTGCGCGCCGAAGGCCGGGTTCCGGCCGTCATCTACGGTGGCGACAAGGCGCCGGTGCCGATTTCCGTCGATGACCTCGCCGTTCGGGAAATCCTCAAACTGGGGACCGGTGAGAACACCATCTTCCTCCTCAAGCTCAAGGGCACGAAGGAAGAGCGGCAAGCGATGATCAAGGAGCTCCAGGTCGATCCGATCTCGGGCAAGTTCATCCACATCGACTTCATCCGCGTCACCGCCGGCCACAAGCTCAACGTGGCGATCCGCATCGATCTCATCGGTGACTGCGTCGGGGTCCGCAACGGCGGACGGATCGACTTCTCGTCGCGTGAGCTCTCCGTCGAGGTTCTCCCGCGTCATATGTTCGATCATATCGATGTGGATGTGTCCGAGATGCTGATCGGCGATGTCGTCACGGTGGCTGATCTCGAGGACAAGCTCCCCGAAAGCGGCAAATTCCTCGAGGATCCGAGTCGGGTTGTCGTGATCGTCGAGCATCCTCGGGTTGTCGAGGAAGAGGTCCCGGAAGAGCTCGAAGAGGACCTCGTCATCGAAGAGAGTGCCGAGCCCGAACTCATCGGCAAGGCCAAGGAAGACGAGGAAGCGGCCGAGTAGCCGTCCAGGCGGATGTCCATCGAACTCGTGCTCGGCCTCGGGAACCCGGGGCCGCGTTACGCCGAAACCCGACACAACGTCGGGTTTCGGGTCATGGACGAACTTGGATTCCGGCGGGGCCTCGGTTCCTGGGAACGGTACATCCTGTGTGACCTCATCTCCCTGAACCTCGGCTCCGGGGTGATCGGCGCCAAACCAATGACCTTTATGAACCTGTCGGGCGCGGCTCTCGGGTGGTTGCTCGAGAGGTTCTCCCTCGAGCCGGAACAGGTCCTCGTGGTGGTCGATGACGTCGACCTGCCGATCGGCAGGCTGCGGCTGCGCAAGCACGGCGGATCCGGGACCCACAACGGCCTGCGGGACCTGTGTGAGGTGGCGGGGCGGTCGTTCCCGAGGCTTCGGGTCGGGGTGCGGGGCGAAGAGGTTTGGGATGACCTCGCGGCCTATGTGACCACGCCGTTCAAGAACGACGAACTCGAGGGTGTGGCTGCGGCCGTAACCAGAGCCGCCGATGCCGTCGAATCCGTCATCGCCGATGGATTGGATGCCGCGATGAATCGCTTCAATCGCGTTGAGGGTGAGTCGTAGGTCCTAGGTCGCGAGTCGACCGAGCCTGGGCGTCATTGGATCTCGTGTTACGGCTCGCGCGGTTTCAGCGGTGTTTTTGAAACACGAAGATCACGAAGGGCCACAAAGGCGGCCACAAAGCGTCGCATTTGAGGGTGGAATCTCGGTTTCGGAGCGACATCCAACTTCGTGAATCACCTGAGGAGCTTTCGGCAGGGCGTGTGAGCCGCAAGGATCGCGAAGAACACCAAGATCATCGCAAAGGACATCGCATTCTTGGGGCCATCGCACCATCGCACGGAGAATCCACAGATTGCAAACATGCCCGCAATCGTGAGCTACTCCAACATCGAGACCCCAGCCTAGATTGTGATGGCCATAGATTGCGATGGCTTTGTGGCTCCTTGGTGGGTCATTGTGCCCTTTGTGTTTCAATGATGGCGCTGAAGCCACTACGATCCATCCACAAATTTTCTCGGATACCACGGGGTCGTCACCCGAAGATGCGGCGCGCTGCTTGTCAGACGGGCCGACGACTCACGACTCACTACTCACGGTGAGCAGCGGCACCGGGCACCGGCGGAGCACACCCTCGGCCACCGATCCGAGCACGAGTTGTTCGAGCCCTGTGAGTCCCCGCGTCCCCATGACGACGAGATCGAAGTTCTCGGGCCGGGCCTCGGCGATGATGGTGTCGGTAGCGCGGCCGATGAGCACCGAGGCGTTGACCGGTCGGTCCCCGAGGATTTTCTCCGCTGCGTCGTCGAGGGCCTCGGTGGCGCGGTCTCGGAGCCTCGTCATGACATCGTCCGAGACCACGTTGATGGCGTAGAACTCGGGATAGACAACCGGTTCCACAACGTGAAGTATGGTGATCTCGGCGTCAAAGACCGTTGCCCAGTCACCGGCGACACGGACGGCTGTCGCCGACCGATCGGAGAAATCGTAGGCCACCAGTATTCTCTTGGGTCCAAGGGTGCCGACCTCGATCCCGGGGCGGACGGTGAGCACCGGGATGTCGACACTCCGTAGGACGTTCTCCGCGACGGAGCCGAGAAGCAGGTGTTTGATTCCGCGTCGTCCGTGGGTGCCCATGACGACGAGGTCGCACTCGAGTTCCGAGGCGGTCTCGACGATGGCCTCTGCCGCCGAAACGCTGCGAACAAGGTGCGTTTCGACTGTGATCTCCCGGTCCCCGCCTCGTGTGCGGTCGAACGCTTCCTTGGTCGCCTCGTCCGCGGACGACATCAGGCGTTCGATCTCGAGCTGGTGCTCCTCGGCCATCAGAGGGTCTTCCAGAATCACCCGGACATGGATCAGGTGAAGTTCGGCCCCGAGAAGCCGCGCCAGCTGAAATGCGAGCTTCTCGGCGCTGTCGGCGGTGGATGAGAAGTCCGTCGCGACGAGGATCTTCCGCGGCGTCGAAGTCATGTCGTCCTCCTGGTCTTTCGCTCCCAATCTTAGCCTGTTAGGGCACCATCGACCAGGCTGGGAGATGTGCGGTGGTCATTTTGGTCTGAACCGGGCCGCTCGCGATAAGATGGTCGAGCTTCGGTCGTGCTTCGGTTGGTAAGGAATCGTTCTTGCATCCCATCTCGTCGAGGGTCTGTGACGTGCTGACTATGGGAATATTTCACTTTTTGGTTCGAGGGTTACGGAAAATTACCCACGCCGCGGAGGCGTTGGGGCTTCTGATCGCGGTGAGCGCCGCACCCGGTATCGCTCTGGCCAATCAAGCACCGGTGATCGACGGCTTCGGGGCGACGCCGACGACGGTGGCTCCGGGTGGGACGGTCGACCTCTCGGTTGCGGCACACGATCCGGACTGCGCCGGCACCTGCACCGACGGGTGCGGTCTCATCATCCGCTCCGATCTGACCCTCTGGTCGGCCACCGGCGGCTCCTTTGGCGCTCAGGACAACGGGATCAGCGGCTCGCCCTACCTGGCGACGGCGCAGTGGTTGGCGCCCATGGCGGAGGATGTCTACACCATTCAGGTCGAGCTTGCAGACAGCGGCACCTTCTTGTGTGGTGGTCGGCAGACGACCACCGCGACGGTCCTCGTGACGGTGACATCGACCAACAACCAGGCGCCGGTCGTCACGGCCGTGACCGCAGATCCCGGTCGTCTCTATCCGGGAGAGGTCGCACAGCTGAACTGCGTCGCCGACGACCCCGACGGCGATGTGTTGACCTACGAGTGGTCGACCGATGCCGGCACGGTGACTCCGGGATCCGGGTCGACCGCCGACTTCACCTCGGTCGAGCCGGCCGTCGCCACCGTGACCTGCGTCGCGACCGATCCGCACGGTGCGGCCGGGATGGGCTCCGTCGTCGTGTCGGTCAGCGATGTGTCGGCCCTCAGGCGCATTTCCGACGGACTGACGAGTCCGCAGCGGCTGGCCGTGGACTCCGTCGGCAGCCTCTTTGTCGTTGACCGAGCGGCCGGAGGGATCACCGTGTTGCGGCTCGAGGATGGGCGGCCCATGTACCACCTTCCCATGGCGGATGCGACAGCCGTTGCGGTGGACTGGGCGGACCGGTTGCTGGTGGGGACGTCGCGTGGGACATCGGTCCGCGGACGCGACGGCGCGCTCATCAGACAGCTCGATGGCGACGCGGCCGAAACCAGCGATGTGGCGGTGGACCATCAGCGCCGTCAGTGGTTGGTTCTGAAGCGACACAGCGGACGGGTCGTGGTCTATGACGAGGCCGGAGCGGTTGTCGCCGACATCGGTTCGACCGGCGACGCGCCGAACCAGCTGCGCAGCCCGAGCGGGGTGGCGGTCCTGCCTGACGGCCGGATCGTGGTGGCGGACGGCGGTCATCGGACCATCAAGGTCTTCAACCGAGACGGTTCGTTGAGCTTGGCCATCGGCGGCAGCGGCGGCGGAGCCGGCGAGTTTGTCGAGCTGGATGACGTCGCGGTGGACTCCCGCGGCGTGATCTGGGCCAGTGACGCATTCCAGAGTTGGGTGCAGAGCTTCAGTCCGGACGGCAGCTTGCGAGAGATTGCAGGGACATACGGCGATGGCGTGGGCGAGTTCAAAACCCCCACGGGGATCGCTCTCGCGGAAAGCTTCGGCGGCCTGGTGGTGGCATCGCTGAACGGCTCTGCGGTCCAGGTCTTCCAGCTCGGTCCGCCGGAGCCCATTGACTGGCCGACCGCTCAGGCCTCGGTCTCCACTCAAACTCTCGAGTTCCCGCCCGAGGTCGTCGGGTCGACGGGCGCGCCCCTCGGTTTCGACCTCTTCAACACCGGGAACGCGCCGCTCGGCGTCTCCATGGTCGAAGTCCACGGCCCCTATCTCATCTCCGGTGGGTGCCAAGTGGTCGCTCCGGCCGCCGCGTGTAATTTTGATGTCTTTTTACGGCCATCGGTCCCTGGTGTTCAATCCGGAGAGATTCTGCTTCACACGAGCGCCGACGGTGGTCCCCTGCGGATCGCGCTGAACGGTCTGGGGTTCGTGCCCGCGGAGCTGTTGGTCGATCCGCCGAGCCTCGAGTTTCCACCACAGGCGGTCGGGACATCGAGCGCGATCCAGAGCGTGGTGCTCTCGAACACGGGCACCGTTGGTCTCAATCTCACGGGAATCTCGGTGAACGGGGCTTTTGCCTCCTCGACCCAGTGTGGAGCCGTCCTCGCGGGCGGAAACTCCTGCGCCGTCTGGGTGAGCTTCAGTCCCAGCGATCCGGGGGCCGCCACAGGCGTGCTCACGATCTCGAGCGATTTACCGAACAGCCCTCGTGAGGTTCCGCTCTCGGGGTCCGGCGATCTGCTCGAACTCAGCCCGCAGCCATCGGCGGTCGATTTCGGATATGTCGACCCCGGGATGGCAAGCCCGGCTGAATCGATTCAGGTGCTCAACACCGGGACCGCGCGAATCGACGTCGATGAGATGTTCCTCGAGGGCGATCATCCCTCGGACTTCGAGGTCGTGACGGATCAGTGCAGTGGGAATCAGGTTGATGTCGGTCAGGCCTGCTGGCTCCAGGTGAGTTTCACACCCGGTGACGTCGGTATCAGGCAGGCACGGCTGATCATCCCGATCTCCACGGGATTCGAGTTCGCGGTCGAGTTGATCGGAGGTGAGAGCTTCATCTTCGTGGACGGCTTCGAGACCGGCGACATGAGCGCATGGACCTCATCGACCGCGAGTAAGAGCATTCGGGTCACGCCCATCGAGGTCTCCTTTGGTGAAGTGGAGCTCGGATATGACGGCGGGCTCGCGATCGTGACCGTGGCCAACGCGACCGAGGAACCCGTGTGGGTCGGGCGACTCAACGTCGTGGGCGACCATGCAATGGAGTTCGTGATCCGCGACGACGATTGCAGCTCGACATGGATCGAGATCGGCGACAGCTGCCGGTTCACGGTCACAATGGTGACCCTCGGCGAGGGGGACTTCACCGCGGTGGTCGAGATTCCGACACCGGCCGTGGGCGACATCTCGCCCGATCCGGTGACCCTCGAGGGCACCGTGTGGTTGCCGTGACGGCATGAGGTGGAAGATGAGGATGCGTGATCAAGAGGGTGGCGCGATGACTCATCCGTCGGCATTGGTGCATCGGCGCCGACGCAGCCGGCGGATCGGCCTCGTCGTCGTCGCGGTCTGCGTTCTCGCCCAGAGTGGGGCTGTGCGTGCCTCCGATCCGCCCCACTGGTCGAGCACGTCCATCACGACCGATTGTACGACCCCATGCCACGTCACCCACCAGGCGGCCGGAGGAGGGCTGACCACCGCGGCCGAGAACACCAATCTCTGTCAGTCATGCCACAACGCCTCGGGGATCGCCTCGGCCATGCCGGTCGATGACGTCCATTCCGCGATTCCGGGAGTAATCGGAACCTCGCACGCCTTTGCGGTGGATGCGGTCAATGTCGGCCTCCATGCCCAGCTCCCCATCGACAACGAGATGTTGCTGCGGATCATGAGCGACAAGGTCGTGTGCTCGACGTGTCACAACCAACATGCCGCCAAGGACACCTTCGGCGGTTCGTCACGGGTGCGTCCGGCGCAGAAGACGACGAACCTCGGCAGCACCGGCGCGCTCGCCTCCGGGGGAGCCTTCACCGGCGCAGATGGGGTCTGGTACCTCGTCGAGATCGTTCAGGCGGGCACCGCCAACACCGCCCGATTCCACTATTCGAAGGACAACGGCATCAGTTGGTTCCCGAACCTGAACGCCGCCGGCGCGACTCCGGTCGCCCTCGACAGCGGGGTGGTTGTGACCTTCGGGTCCGGCAGCTACGCGGCCGGTGAGCGCTGGGAGTTCGCCGCAACGTGGCCGTTTCTGCGCGCCGCCCTCGATCTGCCGGGTGGCGACGGCAGCGCCATGTGCCGGGACTGCCATCGCACCTGGGACATGGACCATGTGGCGGTCGAGACCGGCGACGGAGCCCCCAAAAGCCATCCGGTCGGTGTCGCTCTCGGGGTGAACGGCCGAGGCTACGACCGCGCCGCGCCGCTGGACGGCAACGGCGCGCTGCAGGGCTCCCCGGGAGTCGACGGCAACGCCACCAACGACCTCCTCTTCGACGGGAACGGGAACATCCAATGCCTCACCTGCCACGGCGTTCACTTCGTGGATTCCAACACCTTGACGGAGGACGGGCCATGACGTGCTGCGGTCCGACACGCGACGGGTCGCCAACAAAGCCAAGATCCTCCTGGCTGCCCCCTTCGGCCGGCCTGTTCGGCGCGATGCTTCCGGCCGTGCTCCTGGTATTCGGGTTGCCGGGCCTTGCCGGGGCGGTGGACCACACCATCGTCCTCAGCAACACCGGTCTGGCGAACACCTGCCGGCAGATCACCGTGACCAGCGCCTTTTCCGACGACGACAACCGCAACAGCATGACCCAGGTCGAGTACAACACGATCAACAGCTGGCCCGGGACCCTCGAGTGCGTCAACCTCGCCGGCGCATCGCCCCGTCAGTGCGTGATCTTCGATGTCGGCCCCGGCGCCGCCTATTTCCTTCGCGTCACCTACGACGACCCGGACGGGGTCAATGCTCCCGGAGTCACGCCCAGGTCATTCGTGCTCGGGCCGGTGCCGGTGCCGAGCTGCGGCGCCGACGACGCGGCGCCGACTCTGGTCTTCCTCAGCCCGGCCGCCGGCGCCACCGTCGGTGGCGGTGAGAGGTTCAAGATTCAGGTCTGGGATGCGGACGGTCTGGCGGTCGCCGATCCCGTGGCCTGGTCCATGGACGGCGGCGCGCAGTCGACCGCGGTCAGCGTCAACGCCAACTACGATTGCGGTACGGGTTGTTCGGTCTACGAGTTCGATGTCGACACGACGGGCTTCGTCAACGGTGCCCATTTTCTGACCGTGACCGCCACCGACGCCGCGGGTAACGTCGCCGTCAAGTCGCAGGCGATCAGCATCGGCAACTCGGGCACGGTGCCCACCGGTGACGGCTACCTCCTGCGTCGGACCCACAGCTCACAGCTCTGCCTCGACTGCCACGCCCTGTCCACCCACTCGTCGCAGCACACCAGCGACAAGTACGGCAGCGTGAGCTTCGAGTGTCTCAGCTGTCACCAGCCCCACCTCACGCGAAACATCTTCCTCGTCCGCGAGACGATCTCGACCCCACGCGACGGAAACAAGACGGTCACCTTCCGCAACACCGACGGCAAGGCCGATGAGAGCTACGCCACGGCGACCGCTCCCGGCAACGGGATCTGCGAGGTCTGCCACACCCAGACCCAGAACAGCGATGGGACGCCGCGCTTCCGTAACACCGGCGAAAGTGACGGCGGCAAGCACTACACCACGAGGTGTACCGCGTGTCATCCGCACTCCAAGGGCTTTTCGGCGGGCGAGAGCGAGGGCGGCGCCACCTGCGCGAGCTGCCACGCCGACATCTGGGACGGGATGAACGGAACCGTGGCCAAGGTCTCCCGGCACGCCATCGGGAATGTGCCCGGCGTCAACGACGCATTCACCGACACGGCGACAAGCTGGACTGATCCCCTCGGCGCCAATGCCGCCGCTGACCGATCCTGCCTCAACATGTGCCATCAGGACCACATCCACAACGAGCCCGGCCAGACCGAGCACGACTTCAATGTTCACCAGGACGCCCGGACCCAGGCGTCGCGGGCGGTTACCCGATCGGCCGGTCTCATCACTGGCGGCACTCCCGACCAGACCGACTTCGTCGGCGCCGGCGGCGGGATGTGCATGTCATGCCACCAGAGCGCGGTGGACGCGTCACGCCCGGCCCTCGACATTGCGCAGTACGATGCGGGCGCACACGACTTTACGTCCAACACCGTCGGCGCGACGACCTACAACTGGCTCTACACGCTGCACGACGGCTCGGCCTTCGAGCGCAACTGCACCAAGTGCCACACCGATCGGGGCGACGCGGGCGGCGGCCCGGACGCCACCGTCTTCCCGTTCGGCGCGGTGCACTTCTCGGACTATCCGTCGCTGCTTGCGGGCTCCACCAACCCCGGCGGGACGGTGAGTGACTTCGTCTGCTACAACTGCCACGGCAACGACGCCGGCGGAACCGTCGACCGCTCGGGCAAGGATATCGCCAGCCAGGTCTCGAAGACCTACGGCCACCCCACCGACAGTGATGCCGTCCACGACTCGGTGGCGGAGGAAAACGACGCCGCTTTCGGTAACGAACTCGGCGGCGCAGCGCGCCACGTCAGCTGTCTCGATTGCCACAACCCGCACGAGGCCGAAGCCGGCACGCACGCGACGCCGGGCAACCTCGCCGGACCGCCGCTCGACGGCGCATGGGGCGCCGCGCTCAGCACTGACCCGGGGTTCTGGGCGGCACCGGCCGCCGGCAACTTCACCAAGAAGACCATCGTCGCCGGTACCGACGTCGAGGCGACCTTGTGCTTCAAGTGCCACTCGAGCTACTACGGCACCCTACCGACCTCTCCGTCGGGTGGTTTCCAGCAGACCGACACCGCGCGCGAGTTCAACCCCAACAACGTCGGCAACTTCAACGGTTCGTGGGCGAACAACGAGACCGCGGGCGGCTTTCACCCGGTCCTCGCCTCGGCCGCCAACAACCTCGGCGCCACGTCGAACATCATTTCGCCCTGGAGCCGTACCAGTCTCATGACCTGCTCAGACTGCCACGAGTCCAACAGCACCGCCGACCCCAACGGGCCGCACGGCTCCACCGCGAGTTTCCTGCTGAAGGGGCCGAACACCCTCTGGAATTCGAGCCTCACCAGCACCGGAGAGACCTCGTACATGCCCACCGGGACCTTCTGCCGCAACTGCCACAACAGCTCCACCTCCAGCTCGCGCTTCACTGGGCACAGGAGGGGCGACCACAGTATTCCGTGCTTCAACTGTCACGCCGCCATCCCGCACGGCGGGCCCCGGCCGGGGATGCTGGTGGCGCGGGCCGGTGCGGAGAGCGTCGTCGGAGGCACCATCGCCGGCTGGGACACCAGCACGGTCTACTTCCAGGGCGGGAACAACGACCGGCTCTACATCAAGCGGTACCCGACCAACAACTCCGGCAACTGGCAGGAGTCGTACTGCGGCTGCAACGGGACCGGACACTGAGGGGGAGCGGTGGCTCGGTGGGGAGAGCTTGAGCGCCGTGCTGTACCGGCTGTCCTCCCCGCGTCTGGGCCTCGTCCTGCTCGGCGCCACCGCGGTTTATGCGGTCTTCGGTGCGTTCGCGCCGGAGCGTTTCGGCGACCAGCGCCCGTTCTCGTCCCCGCTTTTTGTTGCCCTGATCGCCGGCGTTTTTCTGAGCACCTTTGCCTGCACCTGGCGGCGGAGCGTTGCGGTGTGGCGGATTCTCCGTGGGCAGCCCCCGGCTTCGGCGATGACCATCGCCGCCGATGATCGGCGGGTGGTGCTCGAGTTCCTCGGGGGCGCCGGTTTTCGACGCGATGGGGACCGGCTCTGGCGGTGGCGGCCGGCCCTCCTCGCCGGGTGGTTGCTGCACGTGGCCCTGCTGGTCCTCATCGCCGGGGTCGGGGTCCAGCTCGCGTTCTACGACCGGGGTCTGTTTCAGGTGGCGGAGGGAGAGATGGTCGATCTGCGGGCGTCCGGCGTCGTGTTCGACCGTCAGAGTGGTTTCCTCGCCGACGAGGCGCCGCCGGCGCTGGAGGTGGCGGTGCTCGAGTTCGACCCCCATCGCCACCAGCGCGGCTATGCCCCCGACCGGCTCAGCACCCTCCTCGTGCGGGACCGTGGCGCCGAGCGGCGGTTGGTCGTCGACCGGGCGAAGGGTGTGCGGGTCGGCGGTATCCGTCTCTACCAGGCCCTGGTGACCGGTGTCGCGGTGGTGTTCGACTCGACCGACCGGACCCGTCGCGCGGTCCATCTCGCGGCGACCGGCGAGCGTGTCGGCCGTGCCGACCTCGTGGACGGGAGCGGCCGGCCCTTCAGCCTCGAGGTCGAGAGCACCGAGCCCCTGAAAGGTTCGAAGGGGACCGGACCGGTGCGGATTCGCGGCCACTGGCCGGACCGGACCGTCGATCTCGAACTCGGTGACGTGGTTGATCTCGCCGCCGGAGAGCGCGCAACGATCACTGCGGTGGTGCGGTGGAGTGGGTTCAGCTACGCCGTCTCGCCGGGCATGCCGGCCGTTGTGATCGGGTTCTGCCTGGTGCTGGCGGCGTCGCTGTTGCTCGTCTTCCCGGCCGGGTTGGGGCGTCTCGCCGAGCGCGACGGCGTCGTCACCGCGACCGTCTGGACGAATCGCGGGTTGGAGGTTCTGGCGCAGGACTGGGAGAATGGTCCGCAGGCCCCGATCGACCATTCTGCGAAGGAGGGCGAGTCGTGAGCGAGTCTTCGGTGATCGTCGAGTCCGCGGTTTTCTGGAGCGCCACCACCGCCTACGCGATCTCCTCGCTCGCGTTCTTTCTCTGGTTTGCCTTCCGCCGCTCCTCGGCGAGCACCATCGGGCTGGTCGTCGCCGCCGTCGGGCTGGTTCCCCACACCGCGGCCATCGTCCTGCGCTGGCTCGACGTCGGCCACGGCCCGTTCAGCTCGCGGTACGAGGTGTTGTCCGCCAACGCGTGGCTGACGGTGGCCGTCGTGGTGGCGCTCAGTTTGACCGTGCGCCGCCTTGCCGGCCTCGGCGTGGTGGCGATGCCGGCGGCGTTTCTCCTCATGGGGTGGGCGGTGTCGGCCTTCGGGGTCCGCCAGGAGGTGCCGATCATCTTCAAGTCGGCCTGGCTGTGGCTCCACATCGGTTTCGCCAAGCTCTTCTTCGTCTTCGCCCTGCTGGCGGCGGCCTCGGCGATCGCCTGGTTCGTCAAGAACCGCGCTCCGGAACGGTTCGAGATGCTCCCGGACCCGCGCCGCCTCGACCTCTACGGCCACCAGTTCCTGCTCGTGTCCTTTCTCTGCCTCGGTGTGATGATCGTCGCCGGGTCGTTGTGGGCGCACGAGTCCTGGGGGCGCTACTGGGGTTGGGACCCCATCGAGACGGCGGCCTTGGCGACCTGGATCGCCTACGGCATCATCCTTCACATGCGGGTGCTCCACCGCTGGGACGGCCGACGGATGGCCTGGCTGAACCTGGTCGCGTTCGCCTTGGCCGTGATCACCCTGTACGTGGTCGTGCTGGTCCTACCGACGGTCCACGACTTCTACATGGTCGGCGGCGGATGAGCGGGGCCGGCCGTGGTCTTGCCTGGCTCCTCCTGGGGTCGTCGGCGCTCGTATCGGGTTGCTCGGCCGAGGAGAACGCGGAGGCTGAAACCGTGGTTCGCAGCTACTGCGAGGCGGTGATCGTCGCCTACCGTTCCCTCGATTCCGAGGCGGTACGCCCGCTGACCACCGACAAGGAGTGGCGCAAACTCGTGGTGCTCATCGACCTCAAGCGAGCCAATCGATTGGTCCTCGAGAGCACCCTCGAGGAGCTCGAGGTGACCGCGGTCGGGCACCCGAGCCCAGGCGTGATGACGGTCGGCACCACCGAGCGCTGGCGGTACTTCGACCGGCCGCTCGACGTCGGTAGGCCGGTCGGATCCGAGCTCGTGGTCGAGATGGATCTCGAGTACAGCTTCGTCGAGCGAGACGGCGCCTGGCTGATGGATCAGGCCCGCACCTTGCGACACGACTATCTCGAGCCGGAGGGCGTTGCGCTCGACCCACACGACGCCCATGTTTCGACGGAGTCGGGAGAGTCACCGTGAAGGGCGTGGCCGGCGTCGTCATCGGGTTCGTGCACGATTTCGCGGCCGGCTGCTGGGCGGCGTCGCTCGCGGCGGTCTGGTATCTCGACCGGCATGATCTGACCGGCCGCGCGGCCGAGATCCTGACGGCCCTCGAACAGCGGTTCTTCATTGCCGGCGTGGCGTTCGTCGTGCTGGTCTTCGCCACCGGGGCAGGCCGCACCTTCACCTATGTCCCGAACGTCTACGGGGAGAATGACGAGGCGAAACGCCGAAAGTCGTTGATCGTCAAACACCTGGTGCTCCTCGCGATCTTCGGTGGCGGGCTGTGGTGGCAGTATCGAATGGCATTCGGGTAGGACAGGTTTGGAACACTTGCCACCTTCGAGATGTTGGAGATCGGGGAGGTCGAGAGGATGAATCGTCGTCGGTCCAAGCGCGTGCTGCTCGTCACGCCGCCCTATCACTCGGGCGTCGTCGAATCGGCCGGCTCGTGGCTGCCGCTCGGCCTCCTCTACGTCGGTGGGGCCCTACAGGAGGCGGGTCACCAGGTGGCACTGTATGACGCCATGACGCGTTTCGACACCCTCGACGAAGTCCGAGCGACCCTGAAACGGGAGCGCCCGGAGGTGGTGATGGTCAGCTGCATCACCGCCACCTTTCCCGACGGGGCCGAGGTCTGTCGGGTCGCCAAGGAGGAGGACCCCGAGGTGCTTACCGTCCTCGGCAACACCCACCCCACCTTCATGTGGAAGCAGGTGCTTGACGACCACCCGTGGGTTGACGTGGTGGTGCGAGGCGAGGGCGAGGCCACAGCGGTGGAGTTGCTCGAGGCATACTCCGCCGGTGCGTCCCTGACCGGTGTCGCCGGTCTCGCCTGTCGCGACGACAATGGTCGGCCGGTGGCCACCGAGCGGCGTCCGTTCCTCGCCGATCTCGACCAGGCCGAGCCGGCCTGGAATCTGGTGCCGTGGAAGGAGTACTTCTATCGGCCCAAGCTGGACTCGATTCTGGCGGTGGTGTCGTCCTCGCGGGGCTGCACCCAGGCATGCTCCTTCTGTTCGCAGCGGCTTTTCTGGCGTGAGGGCTGGCGGGCCCTGTCGGCCAAGTGCTTCGTCTCGCAGATCGAGGCCTTGCGGGACACCCACGGCGTCACCGTCGCCATGCTGGCGGACGAGACGCCGACCATGGACCGCGAGCGGTGGGAGGCGATCCTCGACCTGCTCATCGAACGCGAGGTCGGCGTCAGTCTGCTGCTCGAGACCCGGGTCGACGACATCGTCCGAGACGCCGATATTCTGCCGCGATACCGACAGGCCGGAATCGAGCACATCTACGTCGGCGTCGAGTCGGTCAACCAGGCGACCCTCGACCTGTTCAAGAAGGACCTGCAGATCGAGCAGTCGAAGCAGGCCATCGACCTCATCCGCGACGCGGACATGGTTTCCGAAACCTCGTTCGTCATGGGGATGCCAGACGAGACGGCGGCTTCAATGGACCGCACCATCGAGCTGTCCAAGTACTACGACCCCGACATGGCCTTCTTCCTCGCCATCACCCCGTGGCCCTACGCCGAACTCTTCGACCAGGTCAAGGAACACATCGTGACCACCGACTACCGGTCGTACAATCTGGTGGAGCCGGTGGTCAAACCGCGCACCATGACCATCGACGAGGTGCAGGCAAAGCTCTTCGAGGGCTTTCGGATCTTCTACACCGACAAGATGCACCGGTTGCCGTCCATGCCGCCGTGGAAGCAGGAGTTCATGAAGACCTTGATGAGGCTCTTCATGGAGCACTCCTATCTCAAGGATCAGATGGCGGGGATGGGCCACCCCGACGGCGGGCCCCACCGGGGAGACTGAGTCCGGGGGCGAGCTCGAAAATCTCGCCGGGGTTTGTCGCAAGGAACGCAAGGCCTCAGCATCGCCGGCCGAAGCCGACAGCTCCGAGAGATGGGGTCAGAACGGGAGGTCGGTGTTGAGTGTGCTGTCGTCCACCGACTCGAGGGGCTGGATCCCGTCGCCGACGTCATCGCGGTTCGCCTCGTCGGTCTCACACGCCCACTGCATCAGGATCTGTTGAAGGTCACCGGTCGCCGCATCCTTCGAGGGCCTGGGAGGCGGTCGCGAGACTGTCGTCGAGCTCGACCGCTCGGCCAAGGCTTACCCGGGCTCCCTCACAATCGCCGATCTCGACGAGGATCGTCCCGACCATGGCGTGCGCTTCGGCGGAGGTCGGATCGAGTTCGACGGCGGCACGGGCCTTTTCCAGCGCCTTCTCGGTCTTTCCGGAGTCCAGGAGCATGCTGGCGAAACGGAGATTTCTCGCGGCGGCGGCCGCGTCCCCGCCGGTCGTGACCTCCGGGGGGTGACTGGCGGCCTCGAGTTCGTCGTCGTTGATCTCTCCCAGCGCGTGACGGATCTGAGCTTCCACCAGGGCCATGTAGTTCACCTTGGTGTACGGCAGGTACGCGTGCAGGCGCCCCTGGCTGTCGGCGACTCCGATGGACGGGTAGAGGCGGACTCCCACCGCGCCGTACAGACCGTCCGCGGCGTCGATGATCGACGGAAGGTCGAGTCCGGTTTCCAGGAGTGCGGAGGCGGCCGCCTCGGCGCCGAAGCGGTCGGACACCACCCCGATCCAGTAGACCCTCTTGTCTTTCAGCCGGATCTTGACCTCGGCCAGCTGTCGCAGCACCTCGAGACTTCGATCCTGCTCGGGGTGAAAGAAGACAAAGGCGCTGACCTCATCGGCCGCAATCAGCGACCGCTCTACGCCCTCGAGATCGGGAAGCGACGGGTTGGGCAGTTGCTCACCGATGTCGATGTTGGCGAAGGCCAGCGACACGAAGAGGACCGCACCGAAAAAGACGGATCTGGTAACTCCCATCATTCGGCGGGGCCCGTTTCGGGGGCGACGGTCTTCGATCTGTCGTAGCTCTTGGCGCCGTGGCAGGTCTTCTCACAGGTGCCGCCGTTGGCTTGGATGGTGTAGTTGATCTTGAGCACCCAGTCGCCCTTGCCATAGGGGACGCCGTCCCGGATGAGGTGGTCCTGGGGCGCGGCATGGACCTCGTGGCACGCCCGGCATGTTCTCCCGCGGTCCGTCTTGTTGACGTGGACGAAGTGGAGGTTGGTCGATCCGTCACGGAAGCCGGTCAGGGTGGTGGTGTTGGCCTCGGCCATCACCGATTCGTTGTGGCACGAGAAACACAGGGAGTAGTTCTCGGCGTCGAAGGGCGCGTAGAACTTGGCCGGGTAGTCCTCGACGAGCATCCGGAAGGTCGAGCCCCCGTGAGGCTGGTGACAGGCGCTGCAGTCCTGCGCGGCCACCGGGCCGTGGATCGACGGGTTGGTCGACAGCAACTCGCTGAAATTCGTCAGTTGCTTGCCGTCGTCGTCGATCATGTCCGGCTGCCCGTGGCAGTCGACGCAGAGGTTGTAGGGGAGGGCGGTGAGGAGATGATCGACGTTGGTCGCGTGGGGGCCGTGGCAATTGAGGCATGCGACCCCCTCCTTGACGGCCTCGTGCTGAACCGGCGACTGGGTCGCTTCCTCCCAGACCTCCGAGTGGCAGTCCGCGCACAGTTCGGGAGGTTGGGCGAGCAGGAGCTTGTGGTGCGACGAGTTGTGCGGATTGTGGCAGGAGGTGCAGTCGTCCACCGCGGCTGCATGACTCATGGACGCGGCCTCCATGGCCTCCTGGGTCTCCACGTGGCAACCGAAACAAAGCTCGTTCACCTCGCCCGAAACCGGTCCCGGATCGGCGGCGTCGTCCGAGGTGTGACAAAGACCGCACTCGCCCATTTCGAACGGCGCGTGGCTCCAGACCACTTCCGCACCGGCCGGCAGGGGCGCGGTCGATGTGGCGCCGGACGCCGGGGTCGCCACCACGATCGCCGAAATGATCAGAACGGCGCCCATCAATCTCGAAGTCGCTCCAGCTGTTTGCATCGGTCTCCTCCAGTGTTGCAGGACCGCACCGAGACCCGAGAAAACCGAGGTCCCAACACGGTATTTTCAGCCCTATTCTATCGTCTCTTCGCCAGTCGCGGCGCCGGCGAACTCGAGACCCTTGCCGTGTCGATCGCCAAAGGGATCGGCAGGTTGTGGGAGATCGAGATCCAAGGAGGGCGCGGAGAAGGGGAGCTGCGTGCGCTGCCACCCGGGTATGAAAGAGCGCTGAGCCAAGGGCTTCCAACGCGATCAAAAATGACCGTCGCTCGAGCCTCCGGTCGACCGTTCTCGGATCAGTCCGGAACGCTGCGACGATTCGGCGAGGCCGGGTCCGCGCGTTTCATCAGCTCGTTGTGGCGGGCGTCCGGGCCCAGCATCTCGAGCAGGGTCTTCATCGAGCCGTAGGCCGCGGGCCCGTGATCCTCACCGTGGCAGGTCAGATAGCAGGCCCCCGAGCCGGGACCGTCCGAGACGAACTCGAGACGGCCGGTGCTGATCGAGGGTGAGACTCCGGCAAGGATGGTCTCCTCGCCGAACCGGATCAGAGCCCGATTGCCCACCGAACCGTGCGCGTTGTGACAGGTTGCGCACGAGGCCCGCTCCGTGCCGATGTGCTCGCCGTGCGCTGGGAAGGGCGACTCGTTGAGCAGCCGATCACGGTCGTGGCAGCGGTAGCACATGGCATAAACCGTCGGAGACTCGTTGGAACCGTCAGTCGTGATGTAGTTGGCTCGAAGGAGGTACGGCACGGCCGATCCGTGCGGGCCCCGCGGTCCGCCCTCGTTTGCGTTGCCGTGACAGTCGGTGCAGTTGATCTCGCGGCCGGCGAGGGATGGGATCACCGATGGTGATGTCTCGACCGTCGGCGCGTGAACCGGGTGAAAGGACCGGTTCTCGGGGGTCAGGAGCCGGCTGATGTCGAGCAGGTCGAAGGTGCTCGCTCCCCGGTTCCCGTGGCAGCTCTCGCAGAGCTCGTACTCGAATCGGGTGGCATCCCTCGGCGACAGTCGCGGCTGCCCGGTCGGGACGTCGGTGACGGGCTCCTGCACGCTTCCCCGGTGAGGGGCGTGGCAGGAGGTGCAGACGACGGCGCTGGGATCCCGGCGGGAAAACGCCTGGTCCGAAACCGGATGAGCCGATGGGAGGTCGACGACGACATCCATGCGGATCGGTCGGGCGGCGCCCGCAACGAGGCCGCGGGCGATCATGGACTGGAGGCGACCCGGAGAACCGTGGCACGCGAAGCAGCTCTCCTTCTGTGCTGTCGGCAGCATGGGCGATCCGGATCGGCCGTGCCCCTCATGGCACGAACGGCAGCCGCCCGTGTTCAGGCTCGTGTCGAAATGAGGATCGGGGGTGACCGCGAGAGCGGTGACCGCCATTCCGAGAGCAACCCCGGGCAACCAGTGCTTCAGCGCAATTCGTGACATGTCAGACAGACCTCGTCAAATGAGGGTTTCACCCAGAAATGAGGCACCTCTCCGGGCTGATAGTAGACGTCGGAGTGGGGGTCGTGGCAGGTGGTGCACTGCATTTTGCCGGTGGCGTCGAGCCGAACGTCGGGGTCCGCTTCGATGATCGATCGCGCCCGCAGACCCATGTCGCGTCCGGTGTCGTCCGCCAGGTTCTCGGGCACGACAAACGAGACCGGGTGGCTGCCGCTGAGATCGGTGCCGATGTATCCCGGGCGGCCCGGATTGAGCCGTTGGGCGCCGGCCATGAGGATGGGCGACTTCTCACCGGCGACGTCGCCCAGGGCCACCGTTCCGTCGTGACACGAGAGACACAGGCGGGACGCGCCGTCCGGTTGCGGCGAGAGGATCCGGCCACCGCGACCCGAGGCCATCTCCGGGGTTCGATACTGGGCCACCGTGGAGAGCCGGTGACCCCACAGCGGTTGCGGCGCCGTCGGGTTGTGCGGGATGTGACAGAACTTGCAGACCTCGGTCTCGGTCAGGGACCGTATCTCGCCGGGGCCGGTGGCCGAGAGGTTGTGCACCGTATCGGCGACGCTCCCTTGTTGCGCCGGAACCGGTCCGGCGGCCAGGAAAGAGAGAACAACGAACGCAGCTGGAGTCCAAGAACCCTTCATTTCTCAGCGCCCTTCACCATCGGAGACCGTGTCGGCGTCGATCACCCGGAAATACTGGATCCGTCGGTTGAGCGAGTCGGCCACCGCCACCCTGCCGTCGGGATGGACCGCGATTCCGGCGGGGAAACTGAGCTCGCCGTCAGCCTGACCCGGACCTCCGAGCTCCATCAGAAAAACCCCACTCGCGTCAAACAGCGCGATGAGGTCGAGGTGGGCGTCCGAGACCCACAGGCGACCCTGGGAGTCGAAGGCCAGGCCCTTGATCCGCGGAGTCTCGCCCGCGGCGTCGCCGAGCGCGCCGAAGGAGGCGGAAACCTGCCCGGTCGCGGCGTCGATCTCCTGGATCCGGAAATTGAGAGTGTCGCCGACCCAGAGGGCGCCGCCGGCGGACGTGATGGCCGTGGGGAAGTTGAACTCGCCGTCGGCGGTCCCTCGCGTGCCCAGCATCCGCCGCGAGCCGTCCGGGGAGAGCATGACGATGCGGTGGGCTGCGGTCTCGACCACGGCCACCTCGCCGGCAACGCAGGCGACTCCGGTGGGCCGCTCGAGATCCTCCGCGAGCCAGCGCACGAGGGCGAGCTTGTCGCTCAGGAGGCCGACACGGCCACCGCGGCTGTCGGCGACGACGACTCCGTCGAAACAGGCAGCGACACCGGTGGGACCATCGAGAAGACCGGGCCGGGTCTTGATGACCTTGCCTTTGCCGGTGAGCTTGAGGACCGTCCCGGCGGCGGGGTCGCTGACCAGAAGATCGTCGCCGGACCACGCGACGCCGTAGGGGCGCTCGAAGATCGGCGCCGGGGTCTGGCCGGCCAGCCGCTTGAAAAATGCCGACCGCCCGAGATCGCGGATGGTTGCCACCGTCCCGTCGAATCGAACTCTGGGCTCGTCCGGCGGCCAGGCGGGCGCTGAATCGGCATCCACCTTCCCGGCGGGCCGCCCGCTCGAGCATGCGAGCAAGCACGCCAGGCCGGCGCCCAGGATGAGCGAGCGGTGAATCACCGGATCACCCCGCGCCGTTGCGGGCCGGTCACGATGGGCAGCCAACCGCCGAATCCCCGTCTCACGGACCAAAAGATACCGCGGTTGCGCCGGACAATTCCGTCATCGGGGTACTCGGTGTACTGGAAGGCCTCGCCGCGGATCCACAGCTTCCCCATCTGGAACTCGAGGGTCGCCTGGATCCGGTCGCTGTCGACATCCGGCGACAGTGCGAGCCGGCGAAAGTCCTCGCGGTAGTTTCCGGTGAGTCGCAGCGACCGCCACGGGTTCCAGCTCAGAGCCGCGCCATAGTAGGTCAGCTCCTGGTCCGCCGCCCGGAAATCGTCGAACTCGGTGGCGCCGCCGTTGAGCATCAGCGAGAACCGACGCCACTGCAGCTGGAAGTTCGCGAGCAGATCTTCGGCACGGAGCTGGGTGTCGTCGATGAGGCTGTCCGCCATGCGTATCCGCCACTCGGCCCAGGCGCTGACGTTGCCGCCGGCCCAGCCGTGGATGAGAGAAAACCGCGCCCCTCCGCCGTCCTGGGTGCCGGCGGCGGCAAAGCCGATGCCGAGATCGGGCAGGTTGGGCTCGCCGTCGCCGACGCTGCGGATTTCGTTGCGGTCGGCGCTGATGACGAGTTCCTTGCGCAGCCCCTCCTGGCGCCCGTGACCGACGATCATGGCCGCCGACCCGGACCAGAAGGGCTGGGTCGCCGACTCGTCGGCGACGGAGAATCGGCTCTGACCGTAGGCCCCCTGCCCCGAGAACGACATGTCCCAGGCTCGGGCGTTCCAGGTCCAGGTCGCTGCCAAGCCACCCTGGAGAACCGTGATGTTGCGGTCACCGACGTCGCGCCAGGTGAGGCTGGCGAAGGGAGAGAGCTCCCATCCTGACCCAATACGCCTTTGATAGCGGCCGTCGAACTGGTGGTCGAAGGCGCTCGCGCCGCTGCCGGCCGAGGCGTAGCCGAAGCCGTAGCCGATGTTCAGTACGTCCCCTTCCCGATTGTTCCGGATGAATCTGTTGCGCAGTCGCGCGGTGTCGGACTCCACCGGGTCGAGGGACTCGTACTCGGTCCGGCGTCGGATGCCGACAGCGAAGAGATCCCAACGCCACTTGGGCGCGATGGGTCCGTGCTCGTCCCAGGTGAGGGTCGTGGTGTCGAAGGCGTAGGCGACCCGTGAGTATTCGCGCATGTCGTGGACCACTCGGACGTGGTGCTGGATCTTCTTGCTTGAACGCGACCAGTCGACAAAAGCCCGGTCCATGCGATCCGAGCCCCGCTCGTCTCCGAGGAAACGCAGCTCGGTGGAGTCGAATCCGAGGAGCAGACCGCGGAGAAAGCTGCGGCGGATCCGCAGTCGTCCACCGTACGAGTCCGACACATCCGGAAAGCCGCCGAGCAGGGTGATGGGGTCATCGGTCGCCAGATCGGTGTAGCTGTATTGGGCGCGGCCGTAGTAGAGACGAATGGGGACGGCGCCGCGGTCAAAGAGTCCGAGGTCAAAGCGGCCGCCGAAGCGGTAGTTGTCCGTGGCCCCGCCCTCGGGGAACCGGGTGTACCAGGTGTCGAGACCGATCCGGAAACGTGCCACCGCAGGGTGAGCGATGAAGCCGTTGAGGCCGAGCCCGAGGAAGAGTGATTGGGTCTCATACCTCGAGATGGACTCATCGGCGAGGAGGTTGTCGGTCGACCGGCCCTCGACCCCGACGATGCCGTCCCAGCTCCAGCGGCCGTACTGTTGGGATTCGGCGATGGCAGAGGTCATCATCAGCCCGGCAAAGATCAGGGGCAGGGCGAGGCGTCTGATCGGGGCCTTTCTCACTCCATCTCCGTGGCCAGATCCGGGTCGAGAATTACCACCGGGTGCGCCCGGCGAAGCGGCTCGAACCAAGCGTCCTCGGCGACCTCGAGCTTCTCCGTCTCGAGCCTCTCACGGAGCATGGGCTCGACCTCGGACCACTCCATGGGCCTCGCCTGCCGCCGGCCGAGCACCTTCGCTAGGTGGTAGCCCTCGCCCGATCGCACCGGGCCGACCACCACGCCGATCTCCGCCGCCCACACCGCGTCCTCGAGCTCCGCCACCAGGCGGCCGCGGTGGACCCATCCCAGATCGCCGCCCTTGATGCGGTACATGTCCTGGGAGAACCCGGACGCGAGGTTTTGAAAGTTCTCACCCTCCCGGGCCCTGGCCGCGAGTTCGGCCGCCTGCCGCTCGACCCCGGCGGTCTCGGCCGCGTCGGCGTCGGGCCGGACCATGAGCAGGATGTGCAGGACGTGTGAGCTCTCCGGCATCCGCCACTGATCGGGCGCGGCGTCGAAGGCCGCCCGGACCTCGTCGTCGTCGACCTCGGCCGGTCGCAGGACG
>Ga0316187_10000252_pt1 | contig 39366 bp, 43 predicted proteins | sample CroRivburrow1_MG_FD_204927 | JGI IMG/M metagenome (GOLD analysis project Ga0316187, IMG submission 204927) | Coastal sediment microbial communities from Maine, United States - Cross River worm burrow 1 | ecosystem: Environmental > Aquatic > Marine > Coastal > Sediment | place: USA: Maine... | reverse complement strand
CCCTGCTGCTGGAAATCCTGACCGATGAAGGTGTAGGCACGGCCTTCAGGCAAGAATAGATTTCCTGTAAATCCCGGCTATCATCGCACGTCCTGTAAGCAGGCGAACCGCAACAGCGGGCGCAACATAAGCCAAGGAGCTTTGCCATGTCTGAATCCATTTCCAAGGTAGTTCTTGCCTATTCCGGAGGGCTCGACACCTCTATTATCCTCAAGTGGTTGCAGACAACCTACGACTGTGAGGTGGTCACTTTCACTGCTGATATCGGTCAGGGCGATGAGGTTGAGGATGCCCGCGTCAAGGCTGAGGCAGGCAAGGCATCGGCCATCTATATCGAAGATCTGACCGAGGAATTCGTGCGCGACTATGTTTTCCCGATGTTCCGCGCCAATGCCATCTACGAAGGTGAATACCTGCTCGGCACCTCCATTGCCCGTCCGCTGATTGCCAAGCGCATGATTGAGATTGCCAATATCGAAGGTGCTGATGCGGTATCACACGGCGCAACCGGCAAGGGCAACGATCAGGTGCGTTTCGAGCTGGGTTTTTACGCACTCAAGCCGGATGTGAAGGTCATCGCTCCGTGGCGCGAGTGGGATCTGGTCAGCCGTGAGGACATGCTGCGCTTTGCCGATGCAAACGGCATTCCTGTCGAGCGCAAGCGCGACGGCTCCAAATCGCCCTACTCGATGGATGCCAACCTGTTGCACATCTCCTATGAGGGTTACGATCTGGAAGATCCGTGGTGCGAACCCGGCGACGATATGTGGCGCTGGAGTGTTTCGCCTGAAAAAGCACCGGATCAACCCGAATATCTTGAACTGACATACAAGGGCGGTGATATCGTGGCCATCAATGGCCAGCCGATGAGCCCAGCCAAGGTACTGACTGAGCTCAACCGCATCGGCGGCAAACATGGCATCGGACGTATCGATATCGTGGAGAATCGTTTCGTCGGCATGAAGTCACGCGGTTGCTATGAAACACCGGGCGGCACCATCATGCTCAAGGCACACCGGGCCATCGAATCACTGACCATGGATCGCGAAGTCGCACATCTGAAGGACGAGTTGATGCCGCGCTATACCAAGCTGGTCTACAACGGCTTCTGGTTCGCCCCCGAGCGCATCATGTTGCAGAAGATGATCGATGCCTCACAGGCAACGGTGAACGGCGATGTGCGTCTTAAGTTGTACAAGGGCAATGTGTTCGTTGTTGGCCGACGCTCCGCCGAATCGCTGTTCGACGAGCGCCTGTGCACCTTCGAAGATGATGAAGGCGCCTACGACCAGGTAGATGCTGGCGGCTTTATCAAGCTCAATGCCCTACGCCTGCGCATGGAAGCCTACGCCGGTCGGAAGTTTGATTAACATCCGATAAGACGTCACAAGGAGAGACGATGAGCTATTACGATACCCCCACGAAACTGCTCCACAAGGGCATGGCCCTGACCGTCACCGTACAGGTGTTGCTAAGCTTTTTCATGGAGCCACCAAAGCTTGGAAAGATCCGCGAACCGCTGGAACTGCAACTCTTTGAAGCGCATGAATGGGTCGGTATCGCCGCAGCCCTGATTGTGATTGCGCATGTGATCTACAGCCTGATTTGCACCGGTAACGCTTCCTGGCGCACCCTGTTCCCATGGCTAACAGGCACGGGCCGTTGCAAGCTGCTCGGCGAACTCAAGCAGGTATGTGGCTGGTTCAAACAGGGTCTGCCACACCCGGATGAATCCCACACACTGGCTTCAACCATCCACGGTGGTGGCCTGCTGCTTGTGCTCTTTCAAGGCTTAACCGGTGGCTGCATCTTCCTCGGCATGAACGATTACGGCGTAATGAGTAAAGGCGTTCATGCTGTGAAAGAAATGCACGAATGCGTCGGCATGCTGATTATCGCCTATCTGGTGCTGCACGTGGTTGCCGCCATCTGGCATCAACGTCTGGGACATGATGTAATCAGCCGTATTAAGTAGTCGGTTAAACAACTCCATATTAAAGGCGTCCTTACACAAAACCCCGGCCAGAAGCCGGGGTTTTTGTTTTTCATTACTCAAGCCTGCGGCTACACTGGTGCAGTGTCGGCATCAGCCATAGGGGAACCCGTTATGATTTATCCGCAAGCCATTCGTATCCTGCATTCCATGCTGGCGCTTGCTATGTTGGCGCAACTGGCTGTCGGCGAACTGATGGATGTCCCCGGTGCGCATGAGGTACCTGAACAGACATCGCTATCTTTGATTGCGCCTGCATTTGCCCACGGCAATCAACATGCCGGTAACGCTGTCGTTATTGTCGAAGAGACGCTTGGCTTCGAGGTGCATGAATTTCTTGGCCTCTTTATTGCCGGACTCTTGCTCATTCGCCTGCTGCTTACCTTTTCTGCTGTTCCCGAGGCCGGCTGGCGGAAGCTTTTTCCATGGTTGTCCGCATCCGGTCGCGCGACCCTTCTGGTCGAATCTGCAGCACAGGCAAGAGGCTGGATGAAGGGAAAGCTGGCTCCGCCCGAAGAGGGGGAAACCGTCGCTAGATCGGTGCATGGCCTGATGCTGCTCACCGCCCTCGGTATTGCTGCAGCCGGAGTCATGCTGTTCTTCGGCTGGAATGAACACGGCAAACAAACAGAACTGATTGCATTCGTCGGAGAGGGGCATGAAGTGCTGGTCGCTATTTTTGAAGTGCTGCTCGCCGCACACGTGCTGGCCGTCATTCTGCACCAGATTCAAGGGCATAACATTCTGGCCCGCATTCGCCCCGGCAAGACATGAGCGTGATCTCAGAACCTTTTAAGGCATTGGGTGATCCGGTACGCCTGCGTCTGTTTTACCTACTGAGCTGCCATGATGAATTATGTGTTTGCCACCTGACCGATGCGCTTGGATTACCGCAAAGTACGGTTTCAAGGCATCTCGGACTATTGCGTAACGCCAAGCTGGTCGCCACCCGCCGCGATGGTAAATGGATGTATTATCGCCTGAATGGCGATATCGCGGCAGCACTCACCAAGGTGATTGAGCAGATGGTAGACAATGAATTGAAGGCCGATGCCCTGCATCTGGGCAAAATACTGCAAGGTATATCCCCACCCTGCACGACTGCTTGAGGAGAACTTACAATCAGCTGATTTTTAAATGTCCCAGCGCAAACATCATGGCGCCACCGATCATGGCAACAATCATCAAAGGCACAATAATTACTGCCAAGGCACGGCCACCGGAAATACGGCAATGTGAAGCAAGCCCCAGCCACAGCAAAGACATGCTCCATAGAAATGCGAGTGCACCTCCCCATGAAAGCCCCACAAACATCATCGGTGCCAAGGCATAGGCAGAAATCTGGAAGGCATTGGCCTGAGTCAGACGAGCACCGCCAAAGGCCTTCACTCCCCAACTGATAAAGGCAGCCAGCATCCACATGCCGATAAGAATGCATCCCCATGTAAAGGGCAGCATGAAAAGCATGCCCAAGGTGTAAAATGGCACGGCAAGGAAGGTAAGAATGAAAATGATAATGGAAGCAAAAAACAGACTGTTGCCATAAAACACTGCAAACGGCATGCCGGCAAAGAATTCACGAGGCTGCATGAGCAGTGACTTCAGCGCAGCAAAGAAGGTCTGGGCCGGACTGTTGCTCTGGAAATAGGTGATTGCCTTACTCGCTGTTGCAGTATCGTTCATCGTGTTGCCTCCGTGGGGTATGAAGAATGGCGACTTACACTCCGGATGCAAGCATGCACTTTCATCCTAACCACGCCCCAGGTTTCTTCTGGCCAGATTCATTCTGGCAATGGCGATTTCCAGTTCAGCAAGCGCCTTATCAACTTCGTTTAGCGGCGCAGACCTGAGTTTGTCGCGGGCCATATCAACAGCCTGTTGCGCCTTCTCGGCATCAATATGTTTGGGGCGCTCGAATGCGTCGACCAAAATGGTTACCGCATCGGGTTGCACCTCCAGATATCCACCGCTAATAAGCATCATATCCTGCCTACCTTTGGGATACTTTTTATCAGCGGGACAATAGATACGCAGAAGACCGGGACGAAGAACAGCCAGCAAAGGCGTATGCCCGGGGAAAATTTTTATTTCTCCATCGGCTGTGTGGGTAACAACGGATAAAGCAGCACCGCGATACAGTTCAGCTTCAACTGAGGCAACAAGGACTTTCATGGATTGCAAACACTGGGAAAAAAGAATGAAAATGCAATGAATACACACCTCATTAATTTACATATTCGCGTAAGCGGATATAATCTCCCAGCATATATTCTTTAGGAGGCCTGCAGTGAGCGACACTGTCAAATCAATGGGGCTTTTCGCCCGTTATCTGAGCCTGTGGGTGCTGCTATGCATCGCTGCCGGCATAGGACTGGGTACGGCAATGCCGGGGGTGTTTCATGCCCTCGGAGGCATGGAATTGGCACACATCAACCTGCCAGTGGCCATGCTGATCTGGGCGATGATTCTGCCCATGCTGCTCAAGATCGATTATTCAGCCCTGCATGAGGTCTGGGAGCATCGGCGCGGCGTGGGTGTAACGCTGGCCATCAACTGGCTGGTCAAACCGTTCTCCATGGCGCTGCTGGGATTCATCTTTCTGCGTATTCTCTTTGCCGACTGGCTCGACCCCACCCAGATTGATGCCTACATTGCTGGCCTGATACTGCTTGCCGCCGCCCCCTGCACAGCGATGGTTTTTGTCTGGTCGCGACTGGTCGGTGGTCACCCGCAGTTCACCCTTTCACAAGTAGCGCTGAATGATGTGATTATGATCTTTGCCTTTGCGCCCATCGTCGGCCTGCTGCTGGGCGTGGCTTCGATAACGGTACCTTGGGACACTCTGTTTCTTTCCGTGCTGCTGTATATCGTCATCCCTGTGATTCTAGCCTATATCGGACGTAGAATACTTCTTGCCGCTGGCCGACTGGATGCCGTGCTGCATGCCATGGACCCGCTCTCCATGGGCGCGCTATTGCTGACTGTGGTACTGCTTTTCGGCTTTCAGGGTGAGCAGATACTTGCCCAGCCGCTGATCATCCTGCTGCTGGCTATTCCCATCACCATTCAGGTGTATTTCAATTCCATGCTGGCTTACTGGTTAAATCGAAAACTGGGCGTGGCGCATTCGGTGGCCGGCCCATCCGCCCTAATCGGCGCTTCCAACTTTTTCGAACTCGCCGTGGCAGCTGCCATCGCCCTGTTCGGCTTTGAATCAGGTGCTGCGCTAGCAACGGTAGTAGGTGTGCTGGTCGAGGTGCCGGTGATGCTGTCGGTGGTGTCTATCGTCAATCGTTCAAAGGATTGGTATGAATCGGGTTCAAGCAAAGTGAGGGAACTATGAAGAAAAAAATACTATTTCTATGCACCGGAAACGCCTGCCGCTCGCAAATAGCCGAGGGCTGGTTGCGAACTTTGGGGGGCGAACGTTTCGAGGCCTACTCGGCTGGCATCGTAGCGCACGGCAAGAACCCGCGCGCCATCGCCGTGATGCATGAGGCCGGTGTGGATATCTCCACGCAGGAATCCGAAGCGCTCGATCCGGCGATTCTGGACAGGCTCGACTTACTGGTTACGGTTTGCGGCAATGCGGATGAAACCTGCCCGGCAATCCCTGCGAGCTGTAAAAAGGTGCACTGGCCGTTTGACGACCCGGCCAAGGCGACAGGCACTGAAGACGAAATCATGGGCGAATTCCGTCGCGTGCGCGATCAAATCAAGGTGAAAATTCAGGCTTATATCGATACGAAATAAGTTCCTCCGGCCTGATGAGCTCTTAGACATGAATACCGGGATGATGCTGCCCGCTGCTTGCTAGGCGGGAGGTTTAATCAAGCTCTCGCAATAGCTGCGAAAAGTAATTTGTTTCAACCAGATCGGCCCCCGCCATCCTGAGCGCTTTAGCCTGTTCTGCGTCGTTTACCGTATAAAATCCGACTCGCACGCCCTGCACCTGCCATTGGCCCATATCATCGGCCCGCTCCCACGGCATAAAAATATACTTAATCGGAGAAACCGGCTGCCTCATCCCTCCGGCAACCCAACCCACAGAGCAACCGATCTGCTCAGTACAAGCATCAAGTAATCGCGCCGACTGACTGATGATAACCAATTGTGGCAAGAGCTCAGGTGGCAAATATTCACCGATGCGGCGGGCAATCGAACGGTCAGTAAGTCGGCGGCGGATGGGTGGCTTGATTTCGATAAACAAGGTGAGTTCCGGCTCCTTTTTTAGCCATTCGAGCAATTCCGGTAGGCTGGAAAGTTGGAAGTGAGGCCTGCATATTTCCCGCAGGTCGTCCGCCAATGTTTCCGTCACCTTGATATCGGGCCTGCCGCACAAACGCTTCAGGTTATTGTCGTGCACCACCATGGGTACAAGATCGCGACTGAATTGAATGTCGCACTCGGCAAAACACGCGCCTGCAGTTGCAGCTGCGGCAAAACCGGCCAGCGTATTCTCAGCGCCACCTGCACGGTCTCCGCGATGCGCTACAAGATATTTTATAGGCCGTTGCATGGTTTTACTCTGCGGCGAAGCCACCCGGTATGCAATGTGTCTGCATTTGCGCGATACCAATAAAATCAAAAAGAAGAAAAATTCTGACCGACCGAATCAGTTTAGGCCGAGATCAGGTATACGCCTGCAGCCAATAAGGCAGCCAGCGGCAGAGTCGCCAGCCAGGCACCGGCAATACCCTGTACCAAACGCCAGTCGGTTTTACCCGTGCTGGTGGCGATACCGAAGATGGCACCGCAGCTCACATGCGTGGTGGATACCGGCACTCCCCATTTGGAGGCAACCAGCACCAGAAAGCTGGTCACCAGATTGGCTGCCAACCCCGGTCCGTGCTGAATGTCGGTAATCCCGTCGCTCATCGTGCGGGCAATCCGATGCGAAGCCATCACTCCGCCTAGGCCCATGACCAGTGCGACAACAAAGGTAAGCCAGGTAACATCCATTGCCGAGGCAGCCAGTGCCACGCCGACAATCTTCGGCGTATCGTTCAGGCCACGGGCAAACGACACCGCGCCACTACTCAGTATATGCAGACCTTCAATCAGACCTTGATAGGAGATGCCGATCATCCGCCCCTGATAGCGCTCGATTTCACGGCAGTTCTCGGCACTGTCGATCAGCAGCTCCGGCATACTGGCCTGCAAGGCCGCCAACCCATCGGGCGCTGGCAGCACTTTGGCCATACCAATGCACACACAGGTTTCTTTGTTGATTCCCATCCATTTGCGTGTACCGCTCAGGCTCCGATAAAGTACTGTGGCCAGCACCAGAGCAATGATCGGGCTGGCCAGCAGCGGCCAGAAAAAGCTACCCAGCAAAACATCCCAGTGGATATTCCAGTTGGTCGCAGCCAGCCCCGCCCCCACCAGTGCTCCGGTCAGTGCGTGTGTAGTGGAAATCGGAATGCCGATACGGGCGGCCAGCATCACAGTTGCCGCAGAGCCGGACAACACAGCCAACATGAAAGCCGGATCACCCACCAGCGCATCCGGCACCAGCCCTTTGCCACTGAATAGCTTCATCAATGCAGTCGCCAACCAGGCGGCAGTCAGCGACCCGGCCATTGTAGTGATAGTAGCCCAGGCAAGCGCCTGCCTTTGGCTCAGGGTACGACTGCCATATAGCGTGGCGACCCCCTTAAAGTTGTCATTGGCACCATTGGCAAAGGCCAGAAACAGGGTTGCAGCAATCAGCAGCACATAGATTTCCATAGATACCTCGGGAGAAAGTGAATACCCAGAGGAGTCGGATGCTACCAGTCCTTCTTACAAACTCTCTGTTTAGAGCGGTGCAGGGAGGTTGAAAGATTCAGCGTGTTTTGTAGTTGCGATCCATATCGCGTTTGACATCACGCTCTTTCAAATCATGGCGCTTATCATAGAGCTTCTTACCGCGCGCCAATCCGAGCTGTAATTTAGCCAGGCCTTTCTCGTTAAAATACAGTTTCAACGGAATCAGGGTCAGTCCTTTCTCGTGCAGCTTGCCGATAAGCTTTCCGATTTCCTGCTTGTGTAGCAGCAGCGTACGAGTACGGCTGGGGTCGTCCGGATTGTTTTCCGCAGCAGGCCTGTAGGGCTGAATATGGAAGCCGATGAGCAGGACGCGATTGCTACGCACAATGCAATGCGCCTCAGCCAGACTGGCTAGGCCGGAACGCAGGGATTTCACCTCAGGGCCGGCCAGCATGATACCGGCTTCAAAGGTTTCCAGAATATGGTAATCGTGGCGCGCTTTGCGATTGAGCAATGACATGGGCGGCATGATAACCTCTTTGACTGTGCATGCATTAAAAAAGGCGGCCCTTGCGGACCGCCTTTTTGTATCACAGAACCTATCGGTTCAGTCAGGTATTACTTGATCTGCTCTTCAAACCAGTGCCGAACAGCTGCCTTCTTCTCGGCATTCATCTTGCGATACTTCTTGAGCTGGCCTTTCATGACGTTCTTCTTGCCTGCAAAAGCTGCAACCTTCGGGTCCAGATCTGCATCGGAGTCCAGGAATGCGAACACGGCATCAACAGAACCATAAGCTGCCACAACACTTGTCAAAGAAGGACCTACAGCATCCTTGTCACCCTTGTGGCATGTTTTACAAAATGCGCCGCCAGCCATTGCGGAAGTGGCCATGCCACCTACCAAAAATGCTGCTGCTGCTGCCATCATCAATGTTTTCTTCATATATCTTAATCCTCCTCTCGTGATTTCGAACCTCGGTTGCTATCGCAATTCGGGGTATGGCGCAAGCTTGAATCACACCGCATTTATGCACCAGATGTAATAATTGCACCTTTGGCGTACAAACCCGAAAAATGAATTACCCCGCCACCACCAGTCGCCCGTCTTCGGCGTCCACATGCAGTGTGGAAAGGCGCTCAGAACTGCCAAGAATGGCACGGGCAAGCTGCGTTTCCACCTGATGCTGAATGAAGCGTTTCAGCGGCCTGGCACCATACACAGGATCGTAACCTGCATCGGCAATCAACTGACTGGCGGCATCGCTAACCGTCAGGGTAACCCCCTGAGCAGCAAGACGGACAGCCACTTCATCCATCAGCAGGCCGACAATACGACTGATTTCCTCACGACCAAGGGGCGAGAACAGCACCACATCATCCAGCCGGTTGAGAAATTCCGGTCTGAAATGCTCCTTCAAGCCCCGCATCACCTCATCCCTAGCTGCCTCGCTGATACGACCATCGGCATCAATCCCTGTGAGTAAGGCGTCACTGCCAATATTGCTGGTCATAATCACAATGGTGTTTTTAAAACTCACCGTGCGCCCGTGGCTATCGGTCAAACGACCATCATCAAGCAACTGCAGCAAAATATTGAACACATCCGGGTGTGCTTTCTCCACCTCATCAAGCAAGAGCACGGCATACGGTCTGCGCCGCACCGCCTCGGTAAGCTGGCCGCCTTCCTCGAAGCCGACATACCCCGGAGGCGCGCCAACCAGACGAGAAACCGTGTGTTTCTCCATGTATTCACTCATATCCAACCGAATCATGGCATCCTCTGAATCGAACAACTCGGTTGCCAATGCACGCGCCAGCTCCGTCTTACCCACACCCGTTGGACCAAGGAAGATAAAGGAACCAATCGGCCGCTTCGGATCTTTCACCCCGGCACGGGCGCGCAATACAGCATCAGCCACCGCCTGCACTGCCTCATCCTGACCGATCACCCGCTGATGTAGCGTGTCATCGAGATGCAGCAGCTTCTGCCGCTCGCCCTCCAGCAAGCGGGTCACTGGAATATGCGTCCAGCGAGCCACCACCTGAGCGATTTCTTCCTCGGTAACTTCTTCCTGCAACAGACTGGCTTTACCCTGCCCTTCGTCCGCCTCCTGCCCGACCAGCTCTTTCTCCAAAGCCGGTAAGGTGCCGTGGCGCAATTCAGCCACGCGGTTAAGATCGTAGTCGCGCTCGGCAACCTCGATATCGTGCTTCACCTGCTCAATCTTCTCACGCAGCACCTGCACCTTTCCCAGCGAAGCCTTCTCCTGCTCCCACTGCGAGCGCATGGCATCACGCGCCTCTTTCTGATCTGCCAATTCCCTGCGTAGCTCGTCTAAACGTTCTCGGCTGGCCTCATCCTTTTCCTTGAGCAAGGCCCGCTCTTCGATCTCCAGACGCATCACACGACGGGTAATCTGATCCAGTTCTGCAGGCAGTGAATCGATATCGGTACGAATGGAAGCACAAGCCTCATCAACCAGATCGATGGCCTTGTCAGGCAGAAAGCGGTCGGCAATATATCGATCCGACAGGGTTGCGGCGGCCACCAGTGCGGCATCCTGAATGCGTACGCCGTGATGCACCTCGAAACGCTCCTTTAAGCCACGCAAAATGGAAACGGTGTCCTCAACATTCGGAGCCTCGACAAGTACCGGCTGGAAACGTCGCTCCAGAGCAGCATCCTTTTCAATATTCTGGCGATATTCATCCAAGGTGGTGGCGCCGATACAATGCAGCTCACCTCTAGCCAGCATGGGCTTAAGCATATTTCCGGCATCGGACGAACCTTCGGTTTTGCCCGCACCGACGATGGTGTGCAGTTCATCGATAAACAGGATGATGCGCCCTTCGGCTTCTTTGATCTCCTTGAGCACAGCCTTCAGCCGCTCCTCAAATTCACCGCGGTATTTGGCACCGGCCATCAGCGCCGTCATATCCAGCGAGAACACGCTCCGGTCTTTCAGCCCTTCCGGCACATCGCCCTTCAAAATGCGTTGCGCCAGGCCCTCGGCGATGGCGGTCTTACCCACGCCCGGCTCACCGATCAGCACAGGATTGTTCTTGGTCTTGCGCGACAGGATGCGAATAACACTGCGAATCTCGGTATCGCGGCCGATCACCGGATCGAGCTTGCCGCTACGCGCCATATCTACAAGATCAACACCATACTTCATCAGTGCATCGTAGCTGCTTTCCGGATCATCACTGGTCACACGCTGATGCCCGCGCACCTTTTCCAGCGCCGACAGAAGCGCATCGCGCGTTACACCTGCCTCGATGAGAATCCTGCCTGCTTCGCTCTTTTTACCCTCTTCGGCAAAGGCCAGGAGAAGATGTTCTACAGAAATAAATTCATCTTTTAGCGCCTTGGCTTCATCCTCGGCCCTGGCGAATATATGATTCAGGCGCTGGGTGGCATACATGCCGCCAGCAGCGGCCCCCGTCACGCTGGGGCGCTTACTCAGCGCCTTTTTCACCTGTTCATTCACTTCAGCAAGGGGAGCTCCTGCCTGTTCGACAATGCGCGGGGCAAGCCCACCTTCCTGCGCCAGCAACTCGGCAAATAAATGTTCGCCATCGATTTCCTGATGATTCAGGCGTCCGGCAAGGGTTTGTGCTGCGGCCAGTGCCTCGCGCACTTTCTGCGTCATCCGGTTCATATCCATTGCATGATCTCCTTATACCTTGATCACATTATCTGTGGGGATAAGCAGGCGAAAATACAAGCCCCGAGAAGGGAAATCAGAAAAGCTCGACAACAAATACCGATACGCGGGCTGCTGCAGCGGGGTTGGAATTTGCAATTTCAACCAAAATATCATCTTCGCCATTTGGGTTATCGAAATTAAGCTGAAAGCTGTGGGAACCAACCTTATAGCTGCGCTCGCGTCGCAAAGTACTTTCATGATCACCACGCACGCGAACCACCTTAAAGGTCAGCGGCCCGATTGCTTCGGAAAGCAGCATCACTTCATAATTCCCAGCCCGGTTTGGCATATCGAAGAATTCTCGTAGCGTCTGGTAAGCTGGCACTTTGACATCACGCTGATAGATATATTCCTGTGCACTGACTGGAATAGACATGCATAGCACAAACAACAGCATGGGCAGCAGAAAAAGGAAACGTTTCATGCCTCATCATCCCCCGGTTGAATGTCATGCTTGTCGCACAAATAGCGCATCTTGTCCTTGGCCCGCTCACCAAAACCCAACCAACGACCGGCGCGCGCCTTGATCTGACTACTGCGCAACAGTGCTGTTTCCACCAGACGCCGCTCCATTTCATCCATGAGCTGCTCGGCATTCACACCGTCTTCGGGTAAGCGCTCCAACCAGGAGGCAATCAGATCTTCGCGTTCCTGTCGCAGGCGCGGCCCCTCCAGCGACGGTATCGCCTCAATGACATCTGCCGCCGCTAGAACCACGGCTCGTTCAATCACATTCTCCAACTCGCGCACATTGCCCGGCCATGTATAGTCGATAAGTTGCTGCATAGCAGTATCGGAGAAATGCTGCACCGTCTTATTGCACAAGCGTGCCTTGCGCAGCAAAAAATCCTCGGCCAGTTGCACAATATCCTCAGCATGTTCACGCAGCGGCGGCACGGTGATGCTCACCACATTGATACGGTAATAAAAATCGTCGCGAAAACCCCCGGCTTCGACCAGCTCTTCCAGTGGCTCGCGGGTCGAACAGATCAGACGAACATCCGAGCGCAATACCGCCTCGCTACCCAGACGCGAAAACTCTCCGCTTTCCAGCACGCGCAGCAATTTGCCCTGCACGCCGGACGGCAGGCCGGACACCTCATCAAGAAACAGAGTTCCGCCGCTGGCTCGTTCGAACCAACCCAAGTGTCGCGTCGTCGCGCCGGCATAAGCGCCCTTCTCATGGCCGAACAGTTCCGACTCCAATAAGCCTGCATCCATCGCAGCACAATTGACCGCGATAAACGGTCCCTCACTGCGTGTGCTCTGGGCATGCAGAAGACGGGCAACCAATTCCTTGCCGCTGCCGGTCTCACCGCGCACCAGCACCGTCGAAGGGGCGGCTGCTACTTGCTCGATCATGTGCCGCAGGGCATGCATCTCGGCCGAATCGCCGAGCAACTTCTGACCCATGCGATGATCAAGCATGCGCGCCATTTCCTGCTCGCGCAGTTGCTGCTGCCGTGCCTGCATAGCCGCATCAATGGTGCCTCGCACCTCATCGGGATCGAATGGCTTGGCAAAGAAATCCAGCGCCCCGGCCTTTTTGGCGCGTGCCGCCAGTTTTCGTTCGTCATGACCGGTGATGACTACCACCGGAATATCGGTTCCTTCCTTGCGCAGACCTTCGAGGTAGCACATACCGATTTCAGGATTGTCCGGTTCTGGCGGAAGCGCCAGATCAAGCAGGATCAGATCAACCCGGTGGCCGAGCAAAGCCTTGTCAGCCTGTTCGGTATCTCCAGCCTCAACCACCTGATAATCATCCTTGAGTAGTAGGCGCAGGTTCAGGCGATTGATATCGTTATCGTCAACGATGAGGATTACGCGCTGCATCATGATTTCCCCTTTCGGCTCCGCTGCCCCGGCTCAAGCTGCTCCGGCTCAACCTGCCATAAGGGCAGGCGCACATGGAAGGTGCAACCTTTCCCCTCCCCTGCGCTTTCCACCCATATGCTTCCCTGATGCGCCTCGATGATACGACGACTCAGATATAGGCCGATGCCCAGGCCACTTTCCTTGCTGCTTGAGAACAGCTTGAAGGCACGTTCCTTAAGAAACGACGCCGACATGCCACAGCCATCATCACGCACCAGCACCTCAACCCCGAGCTCATCGCAGATCGCCGACAGATGCAACTCACCTTTGCGCTGCATGGCTTGAACAGCATTGTCGAACAGGTTCTCGAACACCCCGGAAAGCATGGTTTCATCACCACTCACCGGCGGCAGTAGGGGGATCTTCCGTAACACCTGCACACCCTCAGGCCACAGACGTTCATCAACAGCCCGGGTCAACATCTGTTGCAGATCGAGCGGAGCAAGTTTCGGATACAATGGAGCCTGTGGGTCGGCCAGCCGCTGCATCACGGTCTGCATGCGCCCGACCACCTTGCGAATCGAGAGCACCAACCGCCCCACATCTTCGGCATCAAGTTTGCCAGAGTCGATATGATGGGCGAGAAAGGACAGGTCATTGAGCCGGTTCTTCAGATCATGAGAATGCAACTGGCCAGCCACACGGGACAGCGAATCTAGACGCGCGCTTTCCGCCTGCTGAAGGGTCAGACGAGCATGTTCCAGACTCATTGCCGCAAAGCGTGATAAACCGTGCAAGGCATCAGTTTCATCATCATCGGTCGACGATCCATTGTCGTGCAAACTCAGATAAAGCCATGCACGCCCCTGTCTGCTGGGTATTTCCAGACTCAGTTCGAACGGTTCGTTCGCGGCAAGACGCAGCGGCGGCTCACCAGATGGTGTAAAGTCAGGTGCGTATCCAACGGGGCAAATCCAAGTGCGCATACTCTCCCCGCGCTGTTCAACCAATGCGGCAGCAGGACGGTGACTAACCATGCAAATTCGCTCCAACAGAGCCAATTCGATCCCCTCGGCCGGCAATTCCGCCAGATCACCCGCACCGAGATGGCGGATGGCCTGCAAGGCATCGACATATTGGCGGAAAAACAGTCGATCCAAACCATGCTGCATGGTCTGCACCAGCGGCAGAAACAACAGAACCGCAAAAAGTGCCGCAAGCACAAGAGCCGCCATCGAAACAGGATGGCCAGTAACGGCGTAAAACATTGCTTCGATGAGCAATAGGGCAACAAAGAAAACCCCCAGCGAAAGAAACAAGGCCAGCAGAAACGCTGCGGCATGTAAGACCCGTCGGCGGGAAAACCTAAACACCGGACGACTCAAGGGAAAATCAGGGATGCGTTCGCTCCGGCTTTAAACCGAACTCTGTGAGTGCTGCATGCAATTGCTCACAAAGCTCATCAGGCAATAGCGTCAGCGGCAAACGGATATCACCTTGCATCCAGCCCAGCATGGCGCAGGCCGCCTTAACTGGAATCGGATTACTCTGCACGAACATCACGCGATTGAGTTCGCGCATGGCCATCTGCGCAGTGCGCGCCTCGTCCCAGTCTGCTGCTGTGGCAGCCCTCGTTAAACGAATCATGGCCTGTGGAGCTACATTCGCCACCACGGAGATGACCGCAACGCCGCCCAATGCCATGAAAGGCAGCACGGTGGCATCATCACCGGAATAGAAATCAATACGCCCTTCACAGACATCGATGGTGGCATTGAGCTGATCCATATCTGCCGTGGCATCCTTGATGCCGACGATGTTGGAAATCTTCGACAAGCGCCCGACCGTCTCCGGCAAGATGTTCGAATTGGTGCGTCCCGGCACATTGTAAACGATCTGTGGCAGATGCACGGCATCGGCCACCGCCTTGTAGTGCTGGTAGATACCCTCCTGCGTCGGCTTGTTGTAGTACGGAGAAATCAGCAGGGCTGCATCCGCACCCAGGCTCTTGGCCGACTGAGTCAGTTCAATGGATTCTGCTGTGTTATTGCTGCCTGTGCCGGCGATCACCGGCACACGTCCTGCCACATGGCGCACAGCGACTTCTATCAGCTTCTTGTGTTCATCATGCGAAAGGGTGGCCGCCTCGCCGGTCGTACCTGCCGGCACAACGGCGCTAACGCCAGCGTCAATCTGGCGATCCAGATGGGCGCAAAATGCGTCCTCGTCAATGTGGCCGTTCCTAAAAGGAGTGACCAGTGCGGTAATAGTGCCGTGAAACATCGAAACCTCCGTTGTCTGCGAACTATAACCGCTTCCCTGCATGGCGAAAGAGCAGGAAATTAATCACTACAGTTCGTAGTCCACCACACTGCGGGAAACAGCAGCCTCCCTGAGTAAGGGTACCACAGCCTGATGCTCAGGATGCAATTGATAGTGATCCAGCGCTGCGCGGCTTTCCAAATCGGCAACCAGTACCAGATCGGCAGATTGCTCCGAGCTGAGAAAATCGATGCCGACATCAAGGCTAATCAACCCGGAAATGGCGCCGTTGAGCGCCTCAAGCCGAGCCTTGATCTGCCCTGCGTCATCCTTGTTGCGCAACTTCCACATCACGATATGCCTGATCATGCGTCATCTCCCGAATCATATTTCGTGCTGCAGGCTAACCAATCATTCCCGCTCACAACAGCCGCCATTGCACCTTATAAGACTTATTGAATCGGGCACATCAGACCAGCATCTGCTAATCTATTCCCTATGCTTGATGTTCTCTGTGTGGGTCATGCCTCCTTCGATATCGCCATGAGCGTGCCGCATCATCCGGGCAGCGATGAAAAGATGCTGGCCGATGCACTCATGCAGTGCGGAGGAGGGCCTGCCGCCAATGCTGCGGTGCAGGTAACTCGCCTAGGTGGTAGCGCCGGTTTCTGCGGCTATCTCGGTCACGACATCTTCGGCGAAGAACATATCGAAGAGCTGGCGCATGAAGGTGTGGACACTGGCCTGACAGTGCGCGGCGGACATGCAAGTCCGTTATCCCAGATTCTTACCAAACCGGATGGAAGCCGCAGCATAGTCAACTTTAAGTGCAACACCCCGTGGCTGGCGGCCGATGCCGTGGAAGTGCGACGCATCGAGGCGCTGGCACCGAGCATCATCCTGTTTGATGGTCATGAACCCTTGCTTTCGCAAATCATTTGCACATGGGCCAAAGAGAATTATATAAGCACCGTACTGGATGCTGGCTCACTACACCGAGGCACGCGGGAACTCGCAAGCCGGGTGGATTACCTTGTCGCCTCGGAAAAATTCGCCCGCCAATACTGTGAATTGGATAAGCCGGAAGCATGTCTGGCACCACTGGCCAAGATTGCTGCAAACGTAGTCGTCACCCTCGGCGAACGCGGCCTGATATGGAGCCGCGCAGGAAAGACAGGGCAGCACCCTGCCTACCCCGTTGAAGTTGCGGACTCAACCGGTGCCGGAGACTCTTTTCACGGCGCCTTTGCCCTCGCTGTGGCCAGAGATATAGCCTGGGATGATGCTCTGCGCTTTGCTTCGGCTGCCGGGGCGCTTACCTGCACCAAACTTGGAGCACGCCCCGCCCTGCCCGATGCAGAGCAGGTGCGCGACCTAATTGGTAACAACAGCTGATGCGCATCTGGGATGTAAATCCCGGTTATCTGGATCGTAAGCGCCTGCTTGGCGAACATCGAGAGCTTCACGGCTTGTTCAATGTCATTTCGCTGGGGAAGAAAGGCTATTCCCGCCACCCGGAGACTCTGCGCTGGGTCGGTCGGTTGCCAGCCCTTTGCCTGCGACACCAAATACTGGTGGCAGAGATCGAGTTGCGCGGCTATCAGCACCATTCACCACTACCAGTCGCAAAGGATGAACCTGTCTGGCCGGATGTATGGATCAATACTACTGTGGAACAGTTTGACCTACTGGCTGACAAACAAAGCCAAGAGGATTCAGCGCGCATACTACTACCAGTCAACACCCAGCAACTATGGGCCCAACATAAATATTCGCTGATGGCGCACGATCCCGCCCTGTATTCACAAATCGGACCCGAGGTGGCGCACGGCATATACCGCCACAACATGGAAGCCCTCGCCGAGAAACTCGTTATCACCTTGCGCCTGCGGCCCTCGCCGGGACATCTGCACAACGCCCTGCAGCATATGTGGGGTCATGTTTCTGATGAGTCCACACCAGTGCCTAATAATAACGCAGCACTGATGCAATCAATCGGAAAATTAGTCATACAAAAGCAAGAACCCTATCTGCTCAACAGCACGGCTTTATCCGAGCTGCAAGCATGGGTATCCTAGCGGCATGCAAAAGATTCTGGTCAGCGCCTGCCTGCTGGGTGAAAAGGTCCGCTACGATGGTCGCGATGCAGCCACTCCAGGCCTGCTCGACATCTGGAACCAACAGGGTCGCATTGTATCGCTATGCCCGGAAATGGCCGGGGGCCTGTGTGTGCCGCGAGAGCCAGCAGAAATTGTTGCTATCGATGCCAATGATGTATTGCGCGGCATGGGACGGGTGCAGAGAAAAGATGGCGGCGATGTGACCGATGCCTTCATGGATGGCGCGGAACGCGCGCTTGCCCAATGCTGGGAACATAAAATAAAGATCGCCATCCTCAAGGAAGGCAGCCCATCCTGCGGCAGCAGCCAGATTAACGACGGTAAATTCAGCGGCAACAAAATCAATGGACACGGAATCACCACCGCCCTACTCAGCGGGCATGGTATTTCGGTATTCAGTGAAGAGCAGTTACAGGAAGCGAAACGCCGGCTGGCCGAACTCGAAAACGCGCATGGCTAAACAAACCCTCGATCTCAACGACGAGCTGTATCGCTACCTGCTACATGTTGGTGTGCGCGAGCCTCAAGTGCTCATGGAATTGCGCGAGGCTACCGAAGCCGAGGAAATGTCGATCATGCGCTCAGCGCCTGAGCAGGGGCAATTCATGGCTCTGCTGCTCAAGCTGATGGGAGCAAGTCACGTACTGGAGATCGGCACCTTTACCGGTTACGCCACGCTATGGATGGCCCTCGCCATGCCGCGCGACGGAAAGATTATCACCTGTGACGTTTCCGAACGCTGGACCTTCATTGCCCATCGTTTCTGGGAGCAGGCAGGCGTGCAGAACCGCATTCATCTTCATCTTCGTCCGGCGCTTGAAACCCTTGAAGAGCTTCTCGAAAACGGTGCCGCAGCTTCCTTTGATTTTGCCTTTATCGATGCCGACAAGGAAAACTACGACGCCTATTTCGAAGCCTGCCTGCAACTGGTCAGGCCGGGAGGCCTGATCGCAGTGGATAACACCCTATGGGGCGGCAGCGTGGTGGATGAGAGCAACCACGAAGCTAGCACCGAGGCCATCCGCACCTTCAATGAAAAACTGCGCGACGATCCCCGATTCGACCTGTCCATGCTGCCCATCGCCGATGGCTTAAGCCTGGTCATGAAAAATCACGTCTGATCCTGAAGCTGCTCTCATGCATGATGCCGGATAGCCAAAAAACTGTGTTAAGAGAACGTCTGGATATCTATGGCCGCCTGATGCGTGTGGACAAACCCATCGGCACGTATCTGGTTGCATGGCCGATGCTATGGGCCCTATGGATAGCCGGTGCCGGGCATCCCGATGCAGCCAATGTGATCATTTTTTTGACCGGCGCTTTTCTGATGCGTTCAGCCGGATGCGTAATCAACGATTTTGCCGACAGAAAGATCGATCCACATGTCGAGCGCACCAAGGCGCGGCCGCTGGCTGCCGGTGACATATCCTCGAAAGAAGCATTACTCCTGTTTGCCGCCCTTTGCCTGATCGCTTTCGCGCTGGTGTTAACCACCAACAGACTGACTGTTCTCCTCTCCTTCGGCGCAGTTGGCCTGGCTGCTCTTTACCCCTTCATGAAACGTTATACGCACTGGCCGCAGGTCTTTCTCGGTGCTGCCTTCGGCTGGTCCGTGCCGATGGCTTTTGCAGCGCAGACGGGAGAGGTGCCGGCTGCCGCATGGCTGATCTTTGCCGCCAATGTCTGCTGGGTGGTGGCCTACGATACAATGTATGCCATGGTAGATCGGGATGACGATGTGAAGATTGGCGTTAAATCCACGGCCATCATGTTTGGACGCTGGGACCGACATATCATTGGCCTTTTTCAACTCACCTTTTTAGGCCTGATGATTGCTGCCGGGGCCATATTTGATCTTTCACTGCTTTACTACCTCGGCCTTACCGTGGCCGCTGCTTTCGCCATGCATCACCAGCGGATGATTTTCCTGCGCCACCGCGATGCCTGCTTCAAGGCATTTTTGAACAACAATCTACTGGGTGCCACCGTTTTTATCGGTTTGGTGCTGAGCTACCTCTCTTTCTGATAAACCGCTGTAAGACAGAGAAACATAGCTTCGCTTCTGCTGACCTGAATTGACTCTTTTGCAGTTAAACCTTTAGATTCTGAGTATAAGTGAGATTAACCTAGTCCATGATGAATACTATTGGTGACTAGGAGGGAGCTGGCTATTGGTCGATGAAGTTGAAGTTAAAGCTGAAACTGGAGAAAAAATCTACTGGAACCAACGTGGCCGCACGAATAAGGGAAAGTTGTTATGGGTCCTATTGGGACTATTCCTCTTGATTGAAGTATTGATTGCAACACTGATGGCTTAAGCAGCCCCATTGAATATCCACGCCAGAGAAAATCAATCCAAACACACTCAATCCTTCTGAATTAACGCTAAACCGCTGCATCGGGTGATAGAACCCGATAGGATGCCGCGCATGGCAAAGATACTGTTTCATTTCGGCGAGCTTTCACTCAAAGGCAAGAACCGCCACATTTTCGAAAAGCGCATGGCGCGCAATATTCGCAGTGCGCTCAAGGGTGTGCTTATCCTAGATGGCTTGCATCAGGAATACGGCCGCATGGTGGCAGATGTTAGCGATGTGACACCCGAGTTGCTTGAGCATCTCGCCCTTGTACCCGGCATCCGTAATTTCTCGCTGGTGCATGAATCAGGGCTATCGCTTGAGGAAATGCAAGAAACCGCCAGACGGGCTGTACTCACAGACTTCGGTGAAGATGTTGCAGGCACACCATTTCGCGTGTCTGCACGACGCAGTGATAAGCGTTTCCCGCTCAAATCCATGGAAATCAACCTGGAGGTTGGCGGCTATCTGAAAACACAGCTGGACCTGAGCGTAAACCTGAAGCACCCGAAAATTGATGTGCGTGTCGAAGTTGGACGTGAAGCGGTCTACATATATACACGCAAGATAGTCGGCATCGGTGGCCTGCCGGTAGGCACCTCGGGCAAGGGTGTGGTGCTGTTCTCCGGCGGTATTGATTCACCTGTTGCTGCATACGCGATGATGAAACGTGGCATGAGTGCCACACTCGTTCACTGCTACAACAGCACCATCAACCGTGACTTCGCCAAGATTAAGGATCTGGCGCGCCAGCTGTCGCGCTATCAGGGGCATGTGAAGCTGTACTTGGTTGATCTTGAGGAATTCCAGCGCCATGCCATCGCACAGGTGCCGGCCGAGTACCGCATGATCATCTATAAGCGGCAGATGATCCGTGAAGGCGCAAAAATCGCCGAGAAGATCCATGCGCAGGCTTTGATTACCGGCGATTCTCTCGGTCAAGTCGCCAGCCAGACGCTGGGTAATATTCAAGCTATTTATGATGCTTCCCCGCTGCCTCTGCTCTCACCGCTGATCGCCTTCGACAAGGAAGACATTATTGATCTGGCCCGCCGCATCGGCACCTTCGATATTTCCAATGAGGAATACTGCGACATCTGCTCTTTCCTGATCGCCAAACATCCTGAGACGCACGGCCGCCGCTCGACTGTGGCGCAACTGGAAGCGCACCTGCCCATCGACAGCATTGAAAGCCCGGTGAAAATGCATACCTTTGACGCCGGCAAGGAAGCAGCGCAAGCTTGACCTGAAACGGGGTCGCCATGATACGAATCGTTTATGTCAGCTTTGCCAGCCAACCATTCTCTGAAGAGGATCTGCGCCACCTGCTCTCCAAATGCCGCGCCAACAACACCGAACAAGACATTTCAGGCCAGCTGATTTACAGCGATGGCACCTTTATGCAGGTCCTTGAAGGACCGCAGGCGGCAGTCGATAAAACATTCGCCAATATCAAAAAAGACACCCGGCATCACGACATCGCCTTGATTGAACGCAAAACGATAGACGAGAGGCAGTTTCCCGATTGGAGCATGGGCTTTAAAACCCTGACACCGGAGCAGATGCAGGATATCGAAGGCTTCAATTATCATCTCGACGATGATGTGAAGGGGAAAGCCGGACAGTATTCCAGCCAACTTTTCGCCACTGAATTAATGAAATACGTCAAGCAGCAGTATGTAGCCGATATGACGCGCGAAGTGCTGACCACCAGACAGACAACAGACCGCTCCCTGATGGGCTGGCTGAACAATATCGTGCGCTATATGGTCATTGTGCTTGCGGTGTTGATGGCCTTTGTTGTCCTGTGCGGCGTCGTCCTGATCGGTGTCGAGTTGTATAAAACGCTCACCACCTCGCCTGAGACGTTACTGAGCATTGATGGTATCGCCGCCACCTTTGCCTCTTTCCTTGCCGTGCTGATTGCCATCGACATCTTTATCAATATTTCGCTGTATGTACGCCGCCATGTGATTGCCGTGCGCCTAGTTGTGGCCACAGCACTGATGGCCGTTGCACGAAAGATCATCGTGCTGGACTTTGCCGGCATCGAACCGATTCAGGTGATTTCGATTGCTTCCATCGTTGCGGCACTGGGCTTTAGTTACTATTTCCTTTCCAAACTAAAATCTGATCAGGTGGTGGACAGTGAATAAGACAGTTGAGAAACCCGAAGGCGAGTGGAAAGAGCAACTCAACGCTGAGCAATTCCGCGTCTGCCGAAAAAAAGGCACAGAGCGGGCTTTTAGTGGCAAGCTCTGGGATCATCATGCCAAAGGCATCTACCACTGCGTATGCTGTGATGCAGCCCTATTTGCCAGTGATGACAAATTTGATTCCGGCACCGGCTGGCCGAGCTATGTGCAAGCTGTGAATGACTCGGCCATTGCTTACCATGATGATCGCAGCCTGTTCAGCAAGAGAACCGAAGTGGTATGCGCTATATGTGAATCCCATCTTGGACATGTGTTTGACGACGGCCCTGCCCCGACCGGCAAACGCTACTGCATCAATTCAGCTTCCCTGAGCTTTGTGCCTGAATAAGTAGAACCTGATCACAGCCCTTCCTGAGCCAAACCAGTTTACTCGAAATTAAGCTTGAGCATCCGGCCGCCGGTTTGCTCGGCGATGGTTTTATAAGCAAAGATCGTATTGGAATCATTGATGCCCAAGGGCAAGGTGAATACCGGTGCCGGAATTTCATGGTATCCGACTCTATCTGTCGGAGGTTCATCGCCGATTAGCATATAGGCACTGGGTATCGGTGCACTCTTGGCTATCTCGCGAAAAGCATGACCAACTGTTTCATCGGCACCGACAAACGGGGCATTCTGCATCAGATTATCAAACATCGCGCCCATGGAGCCGGTGAATGTGCCTGTTTTCCGATCGGCATACCAGCTGAGACCTGAAAGATGTTTGCCGGAACGGATGGCAATCACGCGCAACACTGGAACCAGGAACGTGGTAACACCGTGCATGGAGCCAGTGGCATCAACCACCAGATGCAATTCATTGCCAGGCAGATCTTTCAGGCCTTGGATAAACATATCGAAATCGCGTTTCCCCTTACCCTTCGACAAGCCTGCACTATCCAGCACCTTGTCCATCTGCTCCTTCACATCCTTACCGGCCAACTCGTTCATCTCTTCCTGCAACTGCTGATTACGCTGCTCGGTTTGGGCAAGTTTCTCGCGCAGTGCTTCCACTTCCTGACGATCCAGTTCCGACTCACCACCACCCTGCAACTGGGCATTCACCAGAATCAGCGCAAAGAGAAAGATGAACGCAGCCAACATAAGCAAAGCCATGTCGGAGAAAATCTCATAGAAGTTGTCGGGTGAATGGGGCTGACGTCTACGCATGCCGGGGCTCTAAACTAATCCCGGAAGCGGGCAAACACGCGATTGAGAAAGCCTGGTCGAATGCTCAAGGCATAGCGGGCATGGCCTGCGGCCATGTGGCGAATCGGATCATCTTCGGCCAATTCTTTCAGTTCCTCATGCATCAACTTCGCATCTTCTCTCAAACCAGTCATCTCTTTGCGACTGGCCTGCAAGGCAAGGTGAAGCAATTCCATGCGCTGGCTCAATTGGCCCACAGTTGCATCCAAGGCACGCAGATCGCGATCATCGCTGGGTTCGAGATCAGCCGATGCATACACCAGATAGGTCCGAATCATCAGATCCTGCAAGCCATTGACTGATGCATCGGTAATCCATGAGAACACACGCAGCAGCACACCACCGAGAACAGAACCCATCAGTGTGGTATAAAAGGCCACGCCCATGCCGCTCATCGCTGTACGCAGGCCATCCACCAATAGATCCTGATTAATACCCAGCGCACCCAGCGCGCCGTGCAGACCGTTCATGGTGATGGTCATGCCTAGCACCGTACCGATCAGACCAAGGGTGATCATCAGATTGCCCAGCAGACCGACAAACTGGCTCGTGCGATGCTGACCCGAAAATTCCACATCGATCAGGGATTCGATATCAATACGTCCGTTGCGTTCGGCAATGGTGCGCAAGGCATCGGTGAACCGATCGACAATATGGCGACCACCGCGCATGGTAACGCCGGCAATACCTTTCTTTTGCACCATCGCCTCGATCTTGTAGGCACGGAACCATTCGGCTGTCAGGCGCATGGCCTGAATGAAACTGACCGCCACACCGAGCACAAACATGCCGAGGATGATCCAGGTGATGCGCGTGGAATCATGCTCAACAAACCCGATGACGTTGGCCTTGCTGTACAGCATGGCGAATACGGTCAGGGAAGAGACACACCAACCCATCCAAAGCGCGAAGGTTCTAAGCGCTCGCTGATCAGCGGCCCGCTGCATCGTATTTTTACTTGGCATTCAGATATCTCCCTTTGACTCAATCAAGGATGGCTGCAATTCACCCGGAGCAATGTAGCCGAGCATATTCAGCATCGTCGCCGCAATATGCGATAGCCCGGGGGTGGTCTGCACATCATCACCATCCGCTGGCTGGCGCAGGGTATAGCTGCCATCAAAATCGGCATCGAAAAGTATGCAGGGCACCGGATTAAGCGAATGCCGGGTCGATGGCTCATCGCCTCCGTCTCCATTGCTGACGCGCATCTCTTCTGCATTGCCATGATCGGCCGTAATCAACGCGCAACCGCCAGCTGCCTGTAAGGCATCAACAATACGGCCAACGGCAGTATCCACAGCTTCTATCGCTGCTATTGCCGGTTCCATGTGACCGCAATGACCGACCATATCTGCATTGGCAAAATTAATCAGGCCGAAGCCGTGCCTGCCTGCTGCTATCAGTTCGACTGCCTTGTCGGCAATCTCATTGGCCTTCATGACTGGTGCATCGGCAAAGGTCACATCCCTATCAGACGGAATGAGAATGTAGTCTTCCATACTTTTATCAAGCGGCTCACGGTAACCCCCGTTAAAGAAGAAGGTGACGTGGGGATACTTCTGCGTCTCGGTCAAACGGAATTGCTTGACTCCCATCTCCAGCAGACGCCTACCCAAAGGGTTTGCGACCTTGGTCGGCCCCATCAATTGCAGTGAAGGCAGATTGCGGTCCTCATCATATACCATCATACCTGCATACAGGACGTTCGGCCCGCGGCCATCATCGCCGCCGCGATCAAAACCTGCGAAATCATCCAACTCGAAGGCCTCGGTGATTTCAATGGCGCGATCACCACGGAAATTCATCATCACCACAGCATCGCCATCATTCACTGTCCCCACGGGCTTATCGGTCTCATCCACAATGACGAAGCCGGGCAAGTCCTGATCCACAATGCCGGATGTTTCGGCTCTGAAGTGGTCTATTGCAGCCTGCATCGAGGCAAAGCGATGCTCACCCTCGCCATACACCATCAGGTTCCAACCAGCCCCGACCTTCGACCAATTGTTATCCCGATCCATGATAACGCGCTCACGACCGCCACCGGAAGCAAAGGCATAATCGAAATCGCTATGCGAATTGATAAACACAAACATCTTTTCGAGCTGCGCCACATACTTCTGCGCGCTCTGGATACCGACATCGCGGCCATCAAGCAGCGCATGTACGCGCAGGCGACGCACACCGGATTCAAAGGCGTGATCGATCACGGCCCGGAAATGTTCAATATGGGAATGAATGTTGCCATCGGAAAGCAGACCGAACAGGTGCACACAAGTACCCGTCAGGCCGCGCTGTATAACGGCTTTCAATGCCTCCGACTCAAAGAATGAGCCATCATCAATCGCCTTATTGATGCGTGTCGGCCCCTGATCGAGAATCTGGCCTGCACCCATGGTCAAATGGCCAACCTCGGAACCACCCAGATCCTTATTCGTCGTCAGGCCAACAAAGGCCCCGTGGGTCATCAAGCGGGTATGCGGATAGTCCTTCCACAGATGGTCAAAGACAGGGGTATTGGCTCTGGAAATAGCATCTTCATCACCGCCTGAACCGATTCCCCATCCGTCCATAATGATAAGAAGTGCCGGGGAATGTCCGGCGAAATGTTGTTCTGCAGGCATGAGAACTCCGCTTGTTGTGGGTCAAAAAATCGGCAGAACTATAGCCTTCTTTATGCTTGAGCTACAGCGTTAAGGATAAAAAAAAGCCCGGACAGTTTCCCGCCGGGCTGGATTTTGTCTAGCTTCAATGACTCAGGTATTTGTGGTTCGGCCTTTCATGCAAACATTGGATAAGATTACCGGCAGCACCAATCCGAGTACTGCGAACATCAGAAAAGCAGGAATAAAGGTCTCTAAATGCATCTGTTTCGTCCTCCCGTAAATTAGCTGCGGCCCAAGCTATCGCCCCAATCGTTGCGATGCAAGCAGTGTTAACAATTACGACTTCCTTATACCGATTGCTATTTAATCATTTGTTGAAAATACAAACGGGTCGGAATAAATATCCTGCATCGAAGCGCCGGCCAGGAAACACTTTTGCCGCAGCGCGTTGACGATGGCGGGATCGCCGCAAATGAATACCCGGTAACCCGACAGTGAACCCAATACATGCGCCGGAACATCAACAAGATTACCGTGCATCCCTCCCTCAGGCACCTCACCTTGCAGCACAACGGCTGTGTAGGTGAGGTTCGCATGCTTGGCCTGTAAATCACGCAAGGCTTGTTCCAGATACAGACCCGAAGCGGCCAGGCTGGCATGAAAAAGAGCCACCGAACCGGTATGCCCATGACTCAGAACATCACGCAAAATACCGTACAGTGGTGCAAGACCCGTACCTGTACCAACCAGTAAAATCGGCTGTTCAATTCGCTCCGGGATATAGAAACAATCCCCTGCTGGCCCAAAAAACACCACCTCATCAGCCGGCTGCAATACATCAAACACCCAGTTGCTCATTTTCCCTTCGGGTATCCGTTTGATATGCAATTCCAAAAAATCATCGCTCTCTATACTGGCCAGAGAGTAACTTCGAGTTAGTTCATCAGAAGGACGCAGGAGATTGATAAACTGCCCTGCCCGATAGGAAAAATCCGATGGGCGTTCCAAACGAATGCGAACAACACTTTCGTTTAGTAACTCCTTCTCTATCACCTTCACCGATTTACGCGGAGAAACCGAAGACAAGCCGATACTCATATCACTGGTCGGCTTACAAACACAGGCAAGAAAGAAATTCTGTTGCTTCAGCGTATCCTTAAGGCCGAGCTGCGATTCGGGCGACGGCATTCCTTCCAGCGCACGGATCATGCAGCTCTGACAGGCACCGCTCTGACACGATGAAGGAAGCAGCACCCCATGTCGCGTCATGCACTCAAGGATAGTTTCACCCTCTGCGCAGAAAAACTCCTGTCCTTCAAATGTAATGGTGGGCATCGCCTGCTCCCGAGGTAAAATCTTTATTCCAAACACCCGGCAAAATACTATTCATTAGAAAGGGCCCGCAAAGGGCCCTATCAGCAGTCACAATCATGCAAGAACAAACTTCATCGATCCAGCACGTCTTCGCGCGTACTCTCGGCAACACTGATGACGGTGCCTATGAGTTCCTGTGCAACGCCGAGTTCGGCCAAGGTAGATCGCAGATGGCAAAGAATATGGTCGAAATGCGCATCATCAAGACCCATCTTTACCAGATGCCGGTGACCTTCCCGCATATCCTTGCCGCTATAGTTATTCGGGCCACCGGTGACCATAGTTAGGAACCCTTTCTGTTTGGCAGACTGTTTGGTCATATTCACACCTGCAAAGAAACGGCTCACATAATGATCGCCCAGCACCTTGCGATAGAATACATCCACTGCTGCATTGATGGCAGCTTCACCACCCAGTTGCTCATAAACAGTACTCATGAGTCCTCCATATCCTTATGCTTTTCCCCTAGAAATACATGCAGTCTTCAGGGTAACTGGGGTGGACAAAACATGTCAACCCAATATAACATTAGGCAATGCAGCTAACCCAATACACCGATTATTCCTTGCGTGTTCTCATTTATCTGGGCATCCATCATGATCGACGGGTTACCATCAGCGAGATTTCTGAAGCCTATGATATCTCGCGTAATCATCTGGTGAAGGTCGTGCATCAGCTGTCGAATAATGGCTGGATCACCACCATCCGTGGCAAAAGCGGTGGCATGCATCTGGCCTTTCAGCCTGAGCAAATCAATATCGGCACCATCATTCGCCAAACCGAACCACATTTTAATTTATTGGAATGCTTCGATAAAACCAATGACAATTGCGTTATCAGCCCGTCATGCAGCTTAAAGCGAACACTCTATCAAGCGCGCAAGGCCTTTATGGAAGTCCTTGACCAGCACACACTGGCCGACTCTCTCGGCCCGAAATCGGCTGAGATCATTCACATCTTTGAAAGCAGAAGCGAAGAGAAGAAAGCTAGCGCCTAGGTTTTTTCTTTCTCGCTTAACGCTGCACCGCTCATTCCCTTCACCTTTCTTCATCCATACCTAGCTCATCGCGCAAATGAAAAGAGCCCCCTTCCGATCAAAAGAAGGAGGCTCCCTTATACGCCGATATGCGACAACAGGTCGCAGTCGTTAGACTATTTGAAATTCACACCACGAATAATTTCTCTCTCGCAGCACAAGGTGCGGATATGACCCACCATCTGGTGCATCTCTTCCTCAGTCAGCACATCACCCCAAGCCGGCATTTTGATCGACTTATTCACTGCCGGGCCACCGAATTTAATAGCCTTATAGATCTCGGTATTGGTGCGCGTCATCATGTATTTATTATCACTATGATCACGCGGCCGAACATTCATGGCCGGAACATTCACACCATCACCCTTGCCATGCATGCCATGGCACTGCATGCAATAGCTCTTGTAGTTAAGGAATGCTTCCTCCGCATTGGCGACAGGCGTCGCAACGAACATCAGAGCTGCTACTGCAAAAAGAAGATTAATTGGCCGCATTGAAATCCTCCTTGGAAAGCGTAATCAGATAATTGACGATTCGTTGCAGATCATCCGGTTTCACATTGCCGTTCGGCATCCAGATTTTTGGGTCCCAATTTTTTGGACGTGTGATGTAACTGAGCATAAATTCCGGCTGCAATCGGCGCCCTGCGGTATAAACCTCAGGCCCCGTATAACCACCAAAACCCGGCTCAATCTGGTGACAGGACAGGCAACCGTAGATCTTATCAAACAGCACCTCACCCTTATCCAAGCCCACATCCTTACTCGTATCCAGCTTCATTCCAGCAACATACTGATCATTAGGCTTAAGCTTCATTAATGCATTCGCCACAGACTTAGCTTCAGCAGGCTTCAGGCTAAGATGCTTGAGGGGCCTGAGCACTGCACCGTAGAGGACATCGTAATTCTTACCTTCCACTTCCTTCTTTTGCGTAGGTGCCGAATTGATAGTGCGCAGGTAATTAACCCCTGCCGGACGAATGCGCACCGGTTTCTGCAACCACTCCACCAGCCAGCTACGCTTGAACTTATTGCCCGCATAGAACAAGTCCGGAGCATCGCGCTCCCATAACTTGCGAATGGTTTGTGGAGCTGGACCTGTCAGATCATGACACTTGGCACAGCGCTGCTTCAATATGTCGGCCCCAACCTCATCTGCGCTGGACAGCGCAGGTGAGATGAGAACGGTCATAAGGGCGAAGAAAAGAACCCGTTTCATGTAAACTCCTTATTAATTGCTGCGGCTGCCGCGTTTTTGTTTGACTGGCTTGGTACCGCGCAATCTGGGCTGCTCAAACAAGCCATAACCCTTCTTCATGGATTCGGTAAAGAAGAAATCAGGATCGTAGTCCTTACCCTTCCATGCATACCAATCATCCATCGGCGTACCTTCGTATTCCTGCACGGTAATCGGACCACCCGGGAATTTGCCGCGAGCAGTTACATGCTTGTCGACATGGTCATGGAAGATGAAGCGGCCTTCTTTATGGTTGGCGGTATAAATTGCGTCATAGCGCTCACCTGGACCGAACATGATGGTCTCGGACATATAAGGCGATGCCAGCGGCAGGCCATCTTTATGCGTGACCATCCAGTCGTGTCCGTGGATATGCAGCGAATGGATAGCGCCACCGGCGCCGAACAGACGAACGCGCACGACATCACCGGTCTTCGGGCGAATCGGCTGCGTGTAAGGGAAGGATTTGCCATTCACACTGAAATAATCTTCAACGTCGTAAGGCGTAGAACCAACACCATATTTATCGGCATTGGCTGATTCCCAAGTGGAGAACATCATCAGTACTTCCTTGGTCACCGTCTTTTCAATAGCAGTCGGATTGGTCGGATCAACAATCAACGGACCCCACATGCCGCGAATACCCACATGCTCATTCACATTCACATGGCAGTGATACCACAGTGTTCCGGGGCGATCCGCTTTCATCTTATAGGTAAAGGTCTCACCCGGCTTGATACCCGGCTGGGTGATATCCGGCACGCCATCCATGCGCCAGGTATTCTTCTGGTGAAATCCATGCCAGTGAACTGTATGGGACAAAGAGGTGTTGTTTTTGACATGAATAACAAGATCGTCGCCTTGTTTTGCATGAATAAGCGGCCCTGGCACCTGGCCGTTAAAGGCAAACACCTTGTAATTCAGATCCGGCGCAACAGCGAGCGTTACTTCATCAATACTCATGTTCATTTCAAGCGTTTGTGCCTGTGCTGGCGTTGCCGCCATCAGCCATGCGCACATCGCAAATAAAGGAATAAAAAACAACCTGCTTACTCTCATATTATTATCCTCCCTGGATTATGCCTGCAGGCCACATAAGGGCACCGAATAGCATAGTTAGATGCATCTTAGCTATATCTTTTGAATTTGTTAAGCCTTTATTAAATGCCGATGAAGTTCCGTGACAAAGTCACACCGGAGCGCGAAGGGCATGGCTCACCTGCATTAAAAGTGGAGGGGCGAATGCCCCTCCACATCATGCCGAGAAGTATCAGCGTGGTAAGATATTGTCGCCCTTACCTGCATCTGCTGGTGCGTCAGGACTGTTAATCAATACCGTAATAGCACCGCGCAGGGCTGCACTCATAGTGTGATCAACGATAGCATTTGCTGTTGTCTTACCAGCCGGAGAAACGATATCCATGGCTGAAGCGGACGCGACAGGCAGGCCATAGGTCTGCATATCATACAGCACATTCTTCGGGCTGCCATTAGGATAGACGCGATCCCAGATACCGGCAATCGGATGCGCTGCAACAGGCATATTGATATTGGCATTCACATAAAAGATGCGAACCCGCTCACCTGGCTTGGCATGCAACATGGTACCGGATGCCTTGGGATCGTGTACCGGATCATAGTTGAATGGCTTGCCGTTAATCAAAGCATTGGTCCAACCTTTATTTTCCAGAAGATCGGGTACTGAGGTGCCGGCTGGAAAGAGCTGGGACTGAATCAATACATATTCACGGTCAGGCTTAGGGAAGACCTTGGTGTACTTCTTAGGATCCACAATAATTATGCCATACATGCCACGAGCAATGTGCTCAACCATTGCGCTGGCACCACAGTGATACATATAAATACCCGCCCTCCGGGCCTCAAATTTAAAGTGCTTGCTGTTACCCGGTTTGACCGGAGCAAACTCTTCCAGCACGTGAACTTCGGCAGCATGAAAATCCATCGAGTGAGAATTCTTGTTGGCCTTGGGGTTAACCAGTGTGAAATCTACTGTATCGCCTTCAGTCACACGCACAACCTTGCCCGGGATGGCACCATCAAAGGTCCATGCAGGATATTTGTCACCATTATTATTGATCACCACTTCGTTTTCCATCGCAGTCATGGTCACTTTGACGGTTTTGGCAAGGGCTGCCGGGATGGTCATCCCTGCAATCATGGCAATGGCTGCACATGAAAACACTCCTATTTTCAATAATTTCATACTTCCTCCTCTTTATTTAATATCGTGTTCTTCGACACGATAGTTCACCCTCCGTATTTGCATTTACACAAATCCCGCAGGTATATGACAAGATCATTGATCTCATCATCCGTGAGGATGTCACCCCAGGGGGGCATCAACACAGACTTGCTTATGGCAAAGCCGCCTTCTTTAATCACCTTGAAAAGCTCGGCATCATTTCGCGCACTCATTGCCTTTAAATCGGTGTGGTCACGCGGCTGCACACTCATATCACGAATATTCAAACCCATGCCCGTGCCTTGCAGGCCATGGCACTGCACGCAGTAGGTTCTGTAGTTTTCCTTGGCTGTCTCTTTCGCTTCAGCTATCGGCGAAAGAAGCAGCGCGACAAGGAACAGGAGAAACACGCCAATGCTATTGGTTCGCATCCCAGTCCTCCTTCGACAGCCCGACCATATAGTTAACCATCTTCTGTATACTCACATCCGGCACATGCCTGTTTGGCATCCATATTTTTGGATCCCAAGCCTGCGGATTCCGGATATAGCTCAACATGAATTCAGGTTTTAGACGTGCTCCAGCCCTGTATACCTCAGGGCCCGACAAGCCTCCAAAACCCGGCTCAATCTGGTGACAAGCCATGCAACCAAAAAATTTATCGAACATCATTTCACCCAAGGGGCCTGGTGAAACTGTCGGGTCATGTTTTTCCGCATCGATGAGGGAAGCCATGGGCTTCATCGCCGTCAGCGATTCTGCCACAGCCGAGGCATCAACTTTATTCAGTTTGATATGCGTAGTGAGTGTGGATTCATCCACCATGTCCCGCTTGGTTCCGGGCTTGATATGATCCATATAAAACATGCCAGCCGGCCGGATGCGCTGTGGATTTTGCAACCACGCTTCCACCCATGCCTGCTGATACTTATCACCCGCATAAAACAAATCGGGGCCCTTGCGCTGCCAGAGCTTTTCCAGGGTCGTTGGTGCCGGTCCCTTCAAGTCATGACAGGAAGCGCAGCGCTCACTCAAAATACTTGTTCCATCTCCGGCAACAGCGCTCGAAGAAAGCGCTAAACAACCGAGCCCAAAGGTGCAAATAGCTAGAAAAACAATGCGGTAATCCATTCCACCTCCCACATGCAACCCCAACGGGCTTCGGCCAATCAAATCTTGCTCGGTCAAAGACTGGCCGTCACGGCCAAGCCAGAACGTGCATTTCTAATATACCTTTAATACCGTGTCAACCACATGCAACGCTGAGTCATTGCCCATATCCCGCACCGCGCTACACTCTCACGCTCATTAATCAACCGCAGCCGGTTGCCGCTTTAATTCCGCTAAAAGGTGTATATTTGATGCTGTCTAAAATTCAGGAAGCCTTCCAACCTCGATATCTCGGCCTGATTGGCCTGTGCCTGCTGGCCTGGGCCTATCTATCCATGTTCAGATACGACAATTACGGTATCGAAGAGAGCGCCGCGCTTGCCATCCTCCTGAACTGGTCCATCGTGCATCAGATAGCCAGCCCCGTAGCCTTCTTTGGGGTTCCGGATTTACGCGCCTTGTTTTTCATTCCGCTGGATATGTACTGGGCAGGCAGCTTGATCGCAGTCAAGGTCTTTACGATGTACATCCTATTCGGCGCAGCACTGATCATGTACCGCTGGAGTGAAGAAGTGCATGGCAGCGAATCCTCCATGATGGCCACTGCTCTGCTGCTGATCGCCCCTATCAGCTTGATGCAAACAGATGCCATTGGCAGCGGTATTTATCTTCTTTTCTGCTTTGTTGTGATTGGCTGGCTGAATCAAATGGTTCGCGATAGCGAGAAAGCCCTGCCAAGCTGGTTCTTTTTGCAGCTTATGATGACCGCCCTAGCCATCAGCATGCACCCCATGGGCCTGGCTGTTCCTCTGGCCCTTGTCATCCACTGGTGGCGCAATGCAGGCGATGCTGGCAAAACCAGACGCATGATCATCAGTGCCTCCTTTGTAACTGTGTTTATCATGTTTATCCGCTGGGGCTGGTACGGCATGGATGAGGCCGCCTCTAACCCTCTATCCATTCTGGGCGACAGCCTGCTTGGCTCTCCTTTGCTGCATGAGACAGGTATCGGCTTTGGCATGCTTATCGCTGCCATGCTTCTTATCATCATCGGCATCAGTCTTTATCGCCGCGTCAACGACCCTGTCTCCATCATGCTGCTGAGCGCCAGCCTGATTGGCATTCTGCAAGCCGATCATGCATGGGTATTCATCGCATGGGCTACGACCCTGTATCTTGGCCTACCGCTACTCATCGAATTAAATGAACGTATGGGTGGTCGTAGTCTGATGGGGCAGCGCGGCATCCTGCTCGTGCTGGTGGTCGGTATCGCCACGATTTCCATGCTCAACACACGTCAGTTGGAGCTTGTATCCAAACAACATCTGAAAGGTCCGGTTGACACACTCATCTCGGTACTCGAGAAAGAAGCCGCCGACACCAACACACCATTCATCGCTGCAAGCCAATGGCCGGCGCGCACACTGCTGGTCTGCCGACGCGATGTGCTGCCATTACCACCAGCCAGTGAAGATGTTGCTACTTTCCAAAAACAGACAACAGGCCTCACCCACATCACCTTCAACCCTCAGCTTGAGAAGATGCACGCGCTGGCCAGAAATGCAGCCGCTCTGAGCACCACCTTTGAAACCTTCGCCCTGATGCCTGAGGGGGTCGTGTTGAAAGCCAAGAAACCTGTCAGCGAGAACTAATGCGCATTTAGTTAACTCACACTGATAAAAAAAGGCCGCAACAGATAAACTGTGCGGCCTTTTTTTGTGCCTTACAACAAACGAAGCTTAGTAGGTCTTCTTGAACTCCGTAGCATGGCATTTGGGGCACGGAGGAACGCGACCCGTCTTTTTCTTGTGGATCTCATGACCACATGCTGAACAAATCAGGGTTCCAGCGCTGGTGATCTCACCGGAACGGCAATGCAGGTTGCGATCTGCCCGATTAGCCACATCGGAAAGCACGCTCCCGGCCCCACGCAATAGCTTGGAAATAGATGAAAGAGCACCAGCCCCAAGGCGTGATGGATCCAATTTATCTCTCGCATCATCACGCATCTCGGTAGCCATGTGGGCAAAATCACGCTCCATGAACTTCTTGAGCTTCTGTCCCTGATCCTCGCTGAATGCCCCAGCTGAGGTCAGCTGCTTGCGCGCCTTCTCCAGCGCCGTCTGGGCAAAAGCCGAACTCTTCTCAGCACCGGATTCAAACATCTCGACGAAGCTCGCTGCCAGTTGATCGTATTGATCAGCCTCGACTCGTTCATCGTCCATGTGACTTATCAGCGCATCGCCGAATTCAGATGTGGATACCTTGGTGGCATTCTTCATCAGGCGCTCGAAATCATAGGTCACGGTCTTGGCAGCAATCGCGCCGTTGATGCCCTTGATGATCATATCCGCAGCCTCAGTCCAACCCATGTAGCGCAGCATCATTTCACCGGAAAGCACGACAGAAGAGGGGTTCACCATGTCCTTATCGGCATACTTGGGCGCTGTGCCATGCGTGGCTTCGAAAATAGCATGCCCGCTCACGTAGTTGATATTAGCCCCGGGAGCGATACCAATACCGCCCACCTGTGCGGCCAGTGCATCGGAAAGGTAGTCTCCGTTCAGGTTTAGTGTGGCGATGACGTCAAATTCAGTGGCGCGTGTCAGCACCTGCTGCAGTGCAATATCGGCAATCGCATCCTTGATCACGATGCCATTGGGCAACTTGCACCATGGGCCACCATCAATCTCCACGCCGCCGAATTCCTTCTTGGCCAGATCATAACCCCAGTTGCGGAAGCCACCCTCGGTGTACTTCATGATATTGCCTTTGTGCACCAAGGTTACTGATTTAAGCTCGTTGTCGATGGCATACTGGATGGCGGCGCGCACCAGCCTCTCGGTACCTTCACGGGAGACCGGCTTGATACCAATGCCGCTGGATTCTGGAAAACGAATCTTGGTGACACCCATTTCCTTCTGCAGGAAGCCAATAACCTTCTTCACTTCATCGGAACCAGCTGCCCACTCGATCCCTGCATAAATATCTTCCGAGTTCTCCCGGAAAATCACCATATCGACATCTTCCGGACGCTTTACCGGTGAAGGCACGCCCTCAAAATATTTAACAGGGCGCAGGCAGGTGTAGAGGTCCAGCTTCTGGCGCAAGGCCACATTCAAGGAGGTGATACCACCGCCAATCGGCGTGGTCAGCGGTCCCTTGATGCCAATCAGGTATTCGCTGAAAGCATCAAGCGTCTCCTGCGGTAGCCATGCTTCATCATCCTTGCCGAACATATTCCACGCTTTTTCACCGGCAAAGACTTCCATCCAGGCGATCTTCCGTTTGCCTGCATAAGCCTTTTCAACCGCAGCATCAAGAACACGACGCGACGCGCGCCAGATGTCACGACCGGTACCGTCGCCCTCGATAAAGGTTACAATCGGCTGATTCGGCACCTTCAACTTGCCGTTCTTGCCCATAGTGATTTTCTCGCCGAAATCCGGCGCGGTAATTTTTGGCCTGCTCATCGCATTCCCCTTTGTATATTCGTGATTGTCATGTCTGTTTGCTGGCGACTATGGCTTCTGCTTATATTGAACAGCACTTTGCGCCTTGCGCTGTGCAGCCAGAGCCATTTGCCTGGCCTTTTCATAATGTTCCTGACGAATCGCTTCGGCAGCTTCACTGAGCATCTGCTCCGCACTCTTCAAAGCCAGATCAGCCGGAAGGTTGGTTGTTGAAATCTCTTTCGCAGCCTGAATAGCCGAACGAGCAGCCGCCATTTCCTGCACTGGTGGCGTTGTGGCACAAGCTGTCAGCAGCAAGACCATCGTGATTCCAATCCATCCCGATTTCATCAAGGCATATTCGTCTGTTTAGTGCTGCTTGTCAAAGCCATATGGAAACAAGCATTTTGGCCTGTCACAGCGGAGTGGATGAAGCGCTACAACTCAGGAGCTTGCCTGCAAACGACTTTTGCGCAGACCCAGTTCCTTGAGCTGCGCATCACTAACCTCGGATGGCGATTCGCACATCAAATCAGCAGCACGTTGAGTTTTGGGGAAAGCAATCACATCGCGAATGGATTCCGTACCCAGCATCAGGGCCAGCACACGATCCATGCCAAAGGCCAGACCTCCATGCGGCGGTGCGCCATATTGCAGAGCATCAAGCAGAAAACCGAACTTCGACTGTGCCTCAGTCTCGCTGATACCCAGCGCATCAAACACCGCAGACTGTGTCTCCTGATCGTGAATACGAATCGAGCCGCCACCAATCTCGGTTCCATTCCAGACCAGATCATAGGCCTGTGAACGCATAGCCAAAGGCTCTGAACGCAGCAGCCCCATATCCTCCAGATGCGGAGCAGTAAAAGGATGATGCAATGCCTCCAGACGCTTCTCATCGGCATTCCAACCGAACATCGGGAAATCCACCACCCAAACGAAGCTGTGCGCCTTTTCATCATACAGCTTCAGATCGCGTCCAAGCTCAACACGGAGATGACCCAGAGCATCGTTGACCACCTTGGCATCACCGGCACCGAAGAACAGCAGATCGCCATCGGCAGCGTTGACGCGATCCAGAATTTCGCGCAACACATCTTCGGGCAGGAATTTCACAATCGGTGACTGCAAGCCATCGGGGATGCTCGTCACATCGTTCACCTTGATCCAGGCTAGTCCTTTAGCACCGTAGATGCCGACGAACTTGGTGTAGTCATCAATCTGCTTGCGGCTCAGAGAGCCGCCACCCGGCACATGCAGCACTTTAACCAAACCACCCTTCTCGGCCGGCTCGCGGAAGACCTTGAAATCCACCTTGCGCATCAGATCGGAGATGTCTGTGTGCGGCAAACCAAAGCGCATATCCGGGCGATCCAAACCATATTTACTGATCGCCTCATGGTAATCGATGCGCGCAAACGGCGTGTCCAGTTTGACGCCAAGACCTGACTCCATCATGACCGAGATCAAACCCTCGGCAACGCGCATCACGTCTTCCTGATCGACAAAGGACATCTCCAGATCAACCTGGGTAAACTCCGGTTGACGGTCAGCACGCAGGTCCTCATCGCGGAAACAGCGGGCGATCTGATAGTAACGGTCCATGCCGGCCACCATCAGCAACTGCTTGAAGATTTGTGGACTCTGCGGCAAAGCAAAGCAAGAACCGGGATAGGTGCGACTTGGCACAAGATAATCTCGTGCGCCTTCCGGGGTAGACTTGTTCAGAATCGGTGTCTCGACTTCCAGAAAATCCTGGGTATCCAGAAAATTGCGGGCTGCATGCGTCACCTTGTGGCGCAGCACCATGCGGCGCTGCATGACAGGGCGGCGCAGATCGAGATAGCGGTATTCCAGACGATGCTGCTCACCGGCATCACAATCATCATCCAAGGTGAAGGGCGGTGTCTTGGCGCGATTCAGCACATGGATTTGGGCGATCTTCACCTCAATCTCACCGGTAGCCAGTTTGGGGTTAATTGTTTCAGGTGAACGCGGAATGACTTCGCCTGTCACCTCAACCACATCCTGCTGGCGCAGCGAATGGGCCAGCTTGTGAACCTCGGGAATATCCGGATGGGCCACGATCTGCACAAGCCCGAAGCGGTCACGAACGTCGATAAACACAACGCCACCGTGGTCACGATTGGTTTGAACCCAGCCATTAAGGCGGACCTGCTGGCCAATGTTCGCGGTCGAAAAATCACTGCAACGCGTGCGTTCTGTCATGGTTCTGAAACCTCCGGATTTCAAGGCGGCGGAGCCTACCTTTCCCCCACATCCCATGCAAAGCGATGTTTAAAATCAAATCAGCCGCATTGATAGGCCACTCGACTAACTAGGTAACCATCACCAGGGCTTCTTCGAGCCGCTGCATCGGGGTGTAGAAATGCGGTGAAAAACGGATGCCTCCGCCGCGCAGAGCACAGATCACGCCAGACTTCATCAATTGGCGATACAAGAGTGCATGAGCATTGGTATCCAGATCATGACGCTTGAAACAGACGATGCCGGACATACGTCCTGCTTCACTTGGAGACAATAAAACGTGCCTGTCGTCGTTCAGCACCGCTTGCGTGAGCCAATCAGTCCGCTTCAACACCTCCGCCTCAATATGGTCCATGCCGACTTCCTTGAACAGACTCAGCGAGGCATCCAGCGCATGGATGCCGAGCATGTTCGGACTACCGGGTTCGAAACGGCGGGCGCTGCTTGCCGCCTCCCAGTCAAGTCGGTCAAAATTACCGGCATGCTCAATCATATGCCAACCGTATTGTTTAAGTTTCAAGCGATCGCGCGCCGCAGGATGGGAGTAGAACACTGCCAGACCTTCAGGGCCCAACATCCATTTATGCCCGTCGGCAACAACAAAATCTGCAGCACAGGCCACAGCATCGAACCGCAATGCTCCAAGACTTTGGATGGCATC
>Ga0316187_10000251_pt1 | contig 39440 bp, 32 predicted proteins | sample CroRivburrow1_MG_FD_204927 | JGI IMG/M metagenome (GOLD analysis project Ga0316187, IMG submission 204927) | Coastal sediment microbial communities from Maine, United States - Cross River worm burrow 1 | ecosystem: Environmental > Aquatic > Marine > Coastal > Sediment | place: USA: Maine... | reverse complement strand
GCTTGCACGATGTAAATGATCCAGCACAACCTTTTTCTGAATCTTGATATTGCGTAGTTTACAGAGCTGCTGAAAATCTTTGATAGTGCAGAGATGAATATTATTGCTTTCATACCACTGCGCGGGCAGGGTGCGCGACACCGGCATTTTGCCTTGCAGCCCGATCTGCATACGGTTTTTCCAATAGGCGAAATTGGGGAAGGTGACAATGCCCTCTTTGCCAACGCGCAACACCTCTTGTAAGAGGTGATCTGGGAAATGCACAGCCTGCAGGGTTTGAGTCATGATGACATAGTCAAAGGCCTGATCATCAAAATCATCCAGCCCTTTGTCCAGATCTAGCTGAATGACGTTGATGCCTGATTGCAGGCAGCTGACGATATTTTTTTGGTCAATCTCCAGGCCATACCCTTCAACCTGGCGCTCATCGCGTAGTACACGTAATAGGGCACCATTGCCACAGCCAAGATCCAGCACACGAGAGCCAGGGGCGATCCACTCTTTGATGATGGCTAAGTCTGATCGTAATGGCATCTCATCAAACTCCAGCCATGTAGGCGTTTAAAATATCGGTGTAGTAACTGTTTGGCAGGAGAAAGGCGTCATGTCCTTCGCTTGATTCAACCTCGGCATAACTGACTTGGCGCTGTGCATCGGTCAGTGCCTTGACGATCTCTTTTGAGCGGGTTGGGGCAAAACGCCAGTCGCTGGTGAAGGAGATGACCAGAAATTTAGCTTCGGTTTGGCTGAGTGCTTCAGGCAGGCCATTTTCAAAATCTGCAGCAGGATCGAAGTAGTCCAGGGCTTTGGTCATGAGTAGATAGGTATTGGCATCAAAACGTTCTACAAATGAACTGCCCTGATAGCGCAGGTAACTCTCTACCTGAAATTGCACATCAAAATCATAGCTGAGGCGACCGGTCTGCAGATCGCGGCCAAATTGGGCACGCATGGCATCATCGGAGAGATAGGTAATATGCCCCAGCATACGGGCCAGCATAAGGCCACGGCGTGGAACTACACTATGTTCATAGTAGTGACCGCCATGGAATTCGGGGTCTGACAGAATGGCCTGTCGTGCTACTTCGTTAAACCCAATATTCTGGGCTGAGAGCCGTGGTGCAGCTGCGATAACCAAGGCATGACGGAGCTTATCTGGAAAGTCGATGGCCCATTGAAGAACCTGCATGCCACCCAGACTGCCACCCACAACAGCGGCCCACTGATTGATGCCGATGCTGTCCATCAGTTGTTTTTGGCTGTTGACCCAATCCTTCACGGTGAAGAGTGGAAAATCCGGCCCGTAAAATTTACTGGTCTCCGGATTTATTGTATTTGGGCCGGTTGAGCCTTTGCAGCCCCCCAGATTGTTGGGACAGACGACAAAGAATTTGTTGGTGTCGAAGGCTTTGCCAGGGCCTATGTAGTTGTCCCACCAGCCGGGTTTGCGGTCTTCCATGCTGTGATAGCCTGCTGCATGGTGATCGCCAGAGAGGGCGTGACAGAACAGGAGTGCATTGTCGCGTTTTGCGTTTAATTTGCCATAGGTTTCATAAACCAGCTCGAATCGAGGTAGCGTTTGACCGCAGACCAGTTCGAGTGGCTCATCAAAATATTCTGTTAGCGGGGTGACCAGCCCAACTGAATCGGCTGGTATTGACTTTGGCATACGATTTTCCGGGGCACCTTAAACAAAGAAACCCAGTCTAATTACTGCTTGAGCAGGGTGCAACTGCTCTTTCGTGGTGAAATGCTGTATTGGGTTCAGGATTTAAAATATAGCTGTTTCTTAATTTGAATTGCTACTGACCAGCCGTGGCCGTGGGTGCTTTTCATCTGCCTGAGGGCGGCTGTGTGTCAGGGTGTTTTGCATATTGCGCAGGCTGGTGAGTTGACGCGCACGAACTTTGTATTCTTTGGTTAGCTCATCAATGCGTGTTTGCAGGGTATCTCTGGATTGGCTGATTTTACGCAGATCTTTTAGTCGGCGCTCCAGCATGTCCCGGTGGTCACGTATTTGGTACATCAGTGGTTGAAGCGCGGTGTCCAGCCAGCCATCAGCATCTGCATTAGCTCTGACAAAAATATTACGCGCACGATCTATGATGGTGTTGAAAAAACGTTTCACCACAAAGTGTTTAATATTAATCACTGTTGATGTGCTGTTGCGGAATGCCTCTGCCTCCTTGAAGAGTGCCTTTAGCTCCATCCGATACTTCATGATGGAGAACATCTTTGGCTGGATAGCAGCGAAACCATGGTCATACTGAAAGCGGCGATATGCCATTCGAACCAGCTTGCGTGATTCTTCACTGTATTTGGTGACATGCCGCATCTTGGCACGCAGTTTTTCGAATAGATCTTGCATCTCGGTTTTAAGGCCGTGCGTCGTCCAGTTTTCCAGCATGTTGGCGTGTGCTTCTGTAATAAGTTGATCCAACTCATCCAGATCCAATGCACTGCGGAGTAGTGCCGCCTGCTCTTTGAGTTTACGTCGGTTTTTTTGAAAGCGATCTACGTCATCCAAGTATTTGGCTTTTTCAGCTTGTGATTTGCGTATCAGGTGGATAATGATCTCTGTGCTTTCATTGCTGAGGGATTTTAGCTCTTGGTACTCTTTTTTAATGTGCGTCAGGTTGGTAGAGATGATGCTGCTGGTATCTTCCAGAAGTTCGCAGATGTCGGTGGCTGTATTTTCCTGAAGTATCTTCTGTTTAGCCTGAAGAATGTTGTCAGAAAGATAGATTTCGAGTTCTGGCAGGCCACTTCGTTGCAGCAGAGCATCATCGTTCTTTACTTTGGCTAGTAGTCCTTTTTGGGCAGATACGGGGAAGATAGTCTCTTCTTCAATACCCAACATGGTTGCAGTTAACGATTGCTGTCTTTTAATGGAACCCTGAATGTCCGTTTTGTCCAACAGCTCATCCCAGAGCATGTCCACTTTGTTCATGACAACAACCAAGCCTTGTTGCTGGCTATTTTTAAAGCGTTTGATGTGGTGTTGCCACATCTGAAGATCAGAGCGGGTGACACCGGTATCTGCAGCCAGCACAAAAAGGACAGCTTGCGCTTCTGGCAGTAGGCTTAATGTCAGCTCTGGTTCATGTCCCAGTGCATTGAGTCCGGGTGTGTCGAGTATGCTTAGTCCTCGTTTTAGCAGTGGATGAGGAAAGCTGATGAGTGCATGCCGCCAGCGGGGTACGTCAACATGCGTAACAGGCGTGGAATGACCAAACTCCATCTCGTCATCGTAGAGTCCCAGTCGCCCTGCATTTTCCACGGTAACCCGCTTTGTTTCACCTACTTGGCTTAGCGCCTCTTCGATCTGTTTGGGTGATTCAAGGTTCAGAGGGTAATGAACCCACTCTGTTGCATCCTGTTTGAGCTCTGTGAGCGAAATATCCTGCAGTCGGGTTTCGATGGGAAGCAGACGAATGTAGGCGGCATCAACCTGGTTATCATAAAACAGTTCAGTCGGGCACATGGTGGTGCGCCCTGGGGTAGAGGGCAGCAGCCGGTGTCCGTAGTCGGCGAAAAAAATGGCATTGATAAGTTCGGTTTTGCCGCGTGAAAATTCAGCAGCAAAGGCGATGGTGAGGCGATCTTCTTTAAGGGTGTTCAGGCAGGCGGCGATACGCCGATCTGTCTCTGGCGTAGCCATGCCATGCTTTTTAAGCCAGGGTTGGTACTCTTGAACAGTACGTATGAGATCTTCTTTCCATTGCTCATAGGCCTGGAGTTGTTGTTTTAGTTGATTGGTTTCCATGGGCATATTGTTATAAAAATAAAAAGTTATCCGTCCAATGAAAGGAAATTAATTAGTAACCTAACCGAGCAAGTTTAGCACTGCTTAATGATAATAGAGTGTTTTTTAGAAATGAGCGTTGCTTTTTAAGAGTAAAACTCATGATTTTAATATATTTTCATCTACCTGAATGGGCTGCCAGTCAGCATCACCAAAGGTGGAAGAAGAAGCATTTTAAGTAAGTAGAGCCCCATCATGACCAGCATGGGTGATAGATCCAACCCGGAGATGGGGGGGATTAACCGGCGTGCAGGACGCATAATGGGATCAGTAAGACTGTTGATAACACCCAAGACAGGGTTGTATGTGCCGGGGTTTATCCAGCTGATAATGACCTGGATAAGGATGGCAAATAGAAAGACATTAATAGCAAGATCAACAAGCTGAGGTATGGCCCACAGCATGGGGCCGATAGGGTTGAGCATGCCGCTTGTAATTAGAATAACCAAACTGAGTTCTATAGTTTTGAGTGCCCACATCAAAATAATAGAGGCAAAGTCCAAGCCGCCAAGCCCTGGAATAAATCGTCGCAATGGGCGTAGCACGGGTGTTGTTACTTTGACTATGAATTGGGATAGCGGGTTATAGAAATCTGCTCTGGCCCACTGCAGAAGAAAACGCAGCATAACGACCAGAATATAGAGCCCAAAGAGCGTCTGGATAATAAAGGTTAATGGCGTCGTATAGTAAGAGCTGTCCATTATGACTTCTCTCCCAATATTTCTGATAGCTCTACAGAACGGTCACGGGCATCGGTTAATGCCTGTTTGAACAGCGGCAGTAGATCACCTTCATTCAAGGTCTTTAATGCGCGTTCTGTGGTGCCGCCTGGGGAGGTGACGCGTTGGCGCAAAACAGCAGGCCCGTCTGTGCTCTCCATTGCCATTTTGGCTGCTCCCAGTGCTGTCTGTAAGGTGAGTAGTCTGGCGGTGTCAGCGGGTATGCCCAGTTCAATGCCCGCTGCTTCCATGGCTTCCATAACCAGAAAGAAATAGGCTGGCCCACTGCCTGACAGGGCAGTGACCGCATCCATCAACTCTTCATTGTCTACCCAGCGAGTCAGCCCAACTGACCGCATTATAGATTCTGCCAAATCTCGTTGTTTGGTGGATACGTGTGAGCTGGCGTGCAGCACAATGGCCCCTGCCTGGATCATGGCTGGGGTGTTTGGCATGGTGCGTACTAAAGGTATTTCCCCTCCCAACCAGCTTTGCAGATCTGTTTCGCGGATACCTGCAGCAATGGAGATGACCAGAGGCTTGCTCTGCTGGAGTGTGTCTGCGAGTGCTCGGGCTACCTCCTCCATGGCCTGTGGCTTGATGGCCAATATTACGATGTCTGCATTGGCTGCAGCCTGGTTATTATCAGACGATGATCTGATTCTGAAGTGGGCAGCCAATGAGGCAAGCTTCTCAGCATCAGGGTCACTGACCAGAATGTGCTGAGGGTCATATCCATCATTGACCAGGCCGCTGATAAGGCTGGCTGCCATATTGCCGCCACCGATAAATGCTAGAGTGCGTGTTGTCATAGTGCTTGGATGCTATAGCTGAGTCGTTGTATTCGATTCTAACGTATTTTCAAAAAGGGTATAGACCCTATTTTTTCTGGTTTCGTGGGCCAAAAATGGCGGTGCCAACCCGTACAATTGTTGCGCCTTCAGCGATTGCAGCCTCCAGGTCGGCAGACATTCCCATGGATAGGGTATCAAGGGGTAACTCATGGGTTCTTATTTTGTCACGCAATCCCCGCAGCAGTTTGAACGGGTGTCGCTGTTGATCCAATGTTTCAGCGGGTGCGGGGAGTGTCATAAGCCCCTGGAGATGCAGTCTGGGTAGATCATGAATCAAGCGGGCCAGTTCAGCGGAATCTTCCGGGGTGATGCCTGCCTTCGATGCTTCTTTTGAGAGATTGATCTGGAGGCAGACATTCAACGGTGGCAGATTATTAGGCCGCTGATCGTTGAGCCGCTGAGCATGCTTCAAACTGCACAGGCCATGCACCCAGTCAAAATGCTCGGCAATGACCTTGGTCTTGTTGCTTTGGATGCGACCTATAAAATGCCATTGTGCCTGGGTATCTGAAAGCTGTTGGATTTTTTCTATGGCTTCTTGCAGGTAGCTTTCGCCAAAGCAGTGTTGGCCTGCCTCAAGGGCTGCTCTGATATCTTCTGCTGGGCGGGTTTTGCTCACCGCCAGTAACTGTACGGCATTGTCCGGACGGCCATATGTTGTGGCTGCGTTATGAATACGTTGGTGGACACTTTCTAATCGGGTTGCAATGGCAGTCATGTCTAATGAGAGTTAGTTGTCTATACTGACGATAGTACCTTAATCCTGTAAGTACGAGCACATACAGGATTAAGGTTTTACAATAAATTCATGGTACGTTTCTCATCTAATTGCTTGAAATGACCAGAACCTGCGTCATGGCTGATCTATCCCGTCAGTTGATGGCGGCGCACCAAAAATAATTAAAGGCTGCCGGGATTCACTATTTGCGGCCCTCTCTAATTTGGAGATGTTGTATGGATATTGCTGAGTTACTTGCTTTCAGTGTGAAACATGATGCATCAGATATGCATCTGTCTGCGGGGTTGCCGCCGATGATACGTGTGGATGGTGATATACGGCGGATCAATATCCCCGCGTTGGATCACAAGGCTGTGCATGGGCTTGTGTACGACATCATGAATGATAAGCAGAGAAAGGATTATGAAGAGTTTCTGGAAACGGATTTCTCTTTTGAGATTCCTGGGCTGGCCCGTTTTCGTGTTAATGCCTTTAATCAGGATCGAGGCGCTAGTGCGGTCTTCAGAACAATTCCATCCAAGGTATTAACATTGGAGGAGCTGGGTGCGCCGGAATCGTTTAAAGAGATTGTCAATGTGCCACGCGGCATGGTGTTGGTAACAGGGCCAACGGGTTCGGGTAAATCTACCACCCTGGCAGCGATGGTTGATTACATTAATGATAATGATTACGGTCACATCCTCACCATTGAAGATCCTATCGAATTTGTTCATCAAAGCAAAAAATGCCTGATGAACCAGCGTGAAGTGCATCGCGATACATTGGGGTTTGCTGAAGCGCTGCGCTCAGCGTTGCGTGAAGATCCAGATATCATCCTGGTGGGCGAAATGCGTGATCTGGAAACCATTCGTTTGGCGATGACGGCTGCTGAGACAGGCCATTTAGTGTTTGGCACCCTGCATACCAGCTCTGCAGCAAAAACGGTGGATCGTATTGTCGACGTCTTCCCCGCTGCAGAGAAAAGTATGGTGCGTTCCATGCTTTCAGAATCACTTCGGGCAGTAATCTCACAGACACTCTTGAAGAAGATCGGGGGTGGACGTGTGGCCGCCCATGAAATCATGGTGGGGACCCCGGCTATCAGAAACCTGATTCGTGAGGATAAGGTGGCGCAGATGTACTCTGCTATTCAGACTGGATCAGCTATAGGTATGCAGACGTTGGATCAAAATCTAAAGGAGCTGGTTGACCGCAAGATTATTAGTCGTGCAGATGCCAAGTCAAAGGCGATGAATAAAGATCAGTTTATGTAATAACAGAGTCTGTGATTGATTGCGGATCTTGGAGCATGCCTTGAATTGAACTTGTATTCAGGAGAGTATGGGTTTTTAGGTTCTCTAAACGAGCTTCTGCATGGATTTTAATGAACTGATTCACCTGATGGTGAAAAAAAAGGCCTCTGACCTGTTTATAACAGCAGGTGCTGCACCCTGTCTCAAAATAGACGGCGTCATTAAGCCAGTTGGAAAAAAGAAACTGACAGAAAAACTGGCCAGGGAGATGGTGCTGAGTGTGATGACACCTGCGCAACGTGGGGAATTTTCTCGCACCAATGAGTGCAATTTTGCTATCAGCCTGAGGGGTGTTGGTCGCTTTCGGGTTAGTGCTTTTATTCAGCGAGATGCGGCAGGGATGGTGCTGCGCCGTATTGAAACTAGCATCCCGTCACTTGAAGAGCTTAGCATGCCGCCGATTCTTAAGGATTTGGCGATGGCTGCACGCGGCATTATTTTCTTTGTTGGTGCTACAGGTACTGGTAAATCCACTTCAATGGCCTCGATGATTGACTACCGAAATCAGAATGGTTCAGGACACGTCGTTAGCATTGAAGATCCCATTGAATTTATTCACCAACATGCAGGCTGTATAATTACCCAGCGTGAAGTCGGGATTGATACAGAGTCCTATGAAGTTGCACTGAAAAACACTCTCCGGCAAGCACCCGATGTAATCATGATTGGTGAGATTCGTTGCAGGGAAACGATGGAGCACGCCATCGCATTTGCTGAAACAGGCCAACTCTGCCTGAGTACACTGCATGCCAATAATGCCAACCAGGCCCTGGATCGCATTATTAATTTCTTCCCTGAGGATCGCCGGGATCAGCTGTTGATGGATCTGTCGCTAAATCTGCGGGCTATCATAGCTCAGCAATTGATACATAAGGCGGATGGGACTGGGCGGCAGGCAGTGGTCGAGGTGTTGTTAAATACACCGCTTGCCTCAGACATGATTCGTAAGGGGGCAGTAGAAAAGCTGAAGCAACTTATGAAACGCTCAACAGAGCAGGGCATGATGACATTTGATCAGGCGCTGTTTAAACATTATAAAAAGGGCAACATCACCTATGACGATGCCATCCTGTATGCCGACTCAGCCAATGAGGTGCGACTGATGATCAAGTTGGGTAGCACTGTCGGGTTGGATAGATACGCCGCTACTCTGGATGAAGTGGATATCGCTGAAGGGAATAGTTACTAGCCTTCTACCTCTGTTTTTCACTAGGTGAATTGGGCTAATTAAGAAACTCAGAAAATTTAGCTGGGTTTCATAAGCTGATGATAAGCACTTTACACCCCGCCCTTTTTGATTCTCGGAGCGAGCTGGTGCTGCATCTTGAGCGACCAGCCTCAAAGCATAGTGACGGTTATGCTTCGCTAATTTGCCCAAAAGTTAATTCTGGTGAGAAATAGAGGCCAAGCAGTAGCAGGCTAGAAGACCTGCTGCGCATCAAATACCGGCCCATCCACGCATACCCGCTGCATCACCTGCCCTGATTCTGTTTCTACCGGCACGACACAGCCAGCACAGCCACCCACACCGCAGGCCATAAACTCTTCCAATGAGACTTGGCAGGGCAGGTCAAATTCAGCTGCCAAAGCGGCTACAGCTTCCAGCATGGGGTGAGGGCCACAACTGAATATAGCCACTTCTGCACGCGTTGAGTCATCCAGTGCCTGCAACCAATGTCGGGCCAAGTCAGTCACATACCCCTCAAAACAGCCAGGGTACCCCTGTAGACTGGCAAGGCGGCTGGGGATATGCCAGCTATCCAGTAGTGGCTGCGCTGCAATTACCTCATTGGGTACACCGGGAACCAGAATCTGTGAAGGTTCGGGTCTGAATGGAAAAGGCACCTCAGAGCCGAGAATAACAAAGGGGTGAATATCTTTCTGGGTACGCAAGCTCTCAGCCAGGAAGATCATGGGAGGCATACCGACACCACCACCGATTAAGAGGGGGCGGGCAGAGTCAACTTTGAAGGGTTTGCCAATGGGGCCAAGCAGGCTGATGATCTCTCCCGGTTTGCGCTGTGCTAGTAGTCGGGTGCCTTTGCCTACTGCTTTATACAGGATATCCACCCAGCCGCTGCTGGGTGAGACGCGCATGATGGAAAGAGGCCGGCGCAGTGGGTGCTGTGGGTCACATTGTAGGTGCACAAAACTGCCGGGCTGGGCGTGGTTTGCGCACTCCTGTGCCTGTAGCCTTATGATGTGTTGATCCCCCTCAAGCGACTGGTGAGAAAGGATTTCAGCGTCTTCCAGAAAGATGGTATCGCGATGTGGTTTGCTCATATCGATTCGGCTATAGGGTCAAATTGTGGCTTATGATTTGGTATCTGTTTCTCTACAGTAGGTCAGCCTGCCTTCAAGCAGTGTGTGGGTGACCTGTCCTGTGAATTCACAGCCAAGAAATGGTGTGTTGTGGCCATTGCTTAGTATTTCATCCGTTGTTAACTGCCACTGCTGTTTTGGGTTAAACAGGCAGATGTCAGCGCTGGTACCGATACTCAATTGCCCCAAAGGCAATCCCAGGATGTCAGCAGGGCCCTGAGTGATTCTCGATATGGCATCAGACAAGCTCAGTACACCTTCGTCAACCAGTTTTAGCGTGAGTGGCAGCAGTGTTTCCAATCCTGATATTCCAGGTTCTGTGGATGGAAAAGGTGCCTCTTTTGCATCCAGCTCATGAGGTTGATGACTGGAGCAGATGGCGCTGATGGTGCCGTCTGCAATGCCCTGGCGCAGTGCTTTTCTATCGCTATGGCTTCGCAGTGGCGGTATGACATGGCAGTTGCTGTTAAAGCCAACTAGATCGTCTTCCGTCAAAAAGAGCTGGTAGGCAGCCACATCGGCTGTGACGGCAAGGTCGCTTTGGCGGATCTTGGAGACAGCGGTGCCACATGAAAGTTGGCAAAAGTGAATGTGGCAGCCTGTCTGCTCGGCAAGTGCCAAATCGCGGGCGATAGCAACGGTTTCAGCGGCTGCTGGAATCCCGGGCAGACCCAGCTGGGCGGCAACGGGTCCTTCGTGCGCGCAGCCCTGGTTGTTTAGATAGGGATCTTCCGGACGCAAAAACGTAGTTATCCCAAAGGTTGCCGCGTACTCCAGCACTCGGCGCTCAATCAGCGTATTGCTGATGGGAGTCAACGCATTGCTAAGCACGATGCAGCCCGCTTTTTTGAGGGCCGCCATTTCACTGAGCTGATCTCCCTGAAGGCCTTTGGTGAGTGCTCCGATAGGCAGCACCCGGCAGAATCCGCTTTGCTGGGCTTTGTGTTGAATCATCTCTGCCACGGCAGGTGTATCAATAACCGGGTTGGTATCAGGAGGGCAACAGAGTGTGGTGATACCCCCTTTTGCAGCAGCAGCTGTTTCGCTGGCGATAGTAGCCTTATGCTCATCCCCCGGCTCGCGCAGGCGGGCATTGAGGTCGATTAATCCGGGGCATATAACAAGGCCGCTGGCATCTATTGTCTGCTCAGCGTTGAAACCTTCTGGCGCACTGCCGATGGCCAGAATTCTGCCGTTAGCGATATGCAGGTCTTTGGTTTCATCAATGCGGTTAGCTGGGTCGATCAGATGGCCGTTGATGATGCTGATTGTTGTAGGGTGACTCATTGTGCGCCCCCTTGTCCCTGTGTCTGCATGGCCATGGCCATGACGGCCATGCGTACGGCAATACCGTAGCTGACCTGTTGCAGGATGACTGAACGGGGGCCATCTGCAACCTGTGAATCCATCTCTACGCCCCGATTGATAGGGCCAGGATGCATCACAATGGCATCAGGCTTTGCCGCTTCCAGGCGCTCATCAGTTAGTCCGTAGAGCTGGAAATATTCATGCTCGCTGGGCAGTAGAGCACCACTCATGCGTTCACGTTGCAGGCGCAACATGATGACCACATCAACATCCTGGATACCTTCTTCAAGTTCATGGAATACCTTCACGCCTAATGCTTCTGCATGGTCGGGCATCAGTGTAGCAGGGCCGATGATGCGTACCTCTTGCACGCCCAGGGTATTGAGTGCCAGGATTTGAGAACGGGCGACGCGGGAGTGCTGAATATCGCCAACAATAGCGACCTTCAGTTGGCTAAAATCCCCTTTGTGACGGCGGATGGTGAACATGTCGAGCATAGCCTGTGTAGGGTGCGCGTGACGGCCATCTCCGGCGTTAATGACGCTGATATGGGGTGCCGCATGTTGGGCAATAAAATGAGCAGATCCGCTGTCTGCATGGCGTACTACGAACATGTCGCAGTGCATGGCTTCAAGATTGCGCAGGGTGTCCAGTAGGGTTTCGCCCTTGGAGGTGGAAGAGGCGCTGATGTTGAGGCTGAGCACATCGGCAGAGAGTCTTTTGGCCGCCAGCTCAAAGGTGGTTCGGGTTCGGGTGCTGGTCTCAAAAAAGAGGTTGGTGATGATTTTGCCGCGTAACAGTGGCACTTTTTTAACTGTGCGCTCCGATACCCCGGCAAAGGATTCTGCTGTATCCAGGATCTCGGTCAATAGCTCCCGGCTGAGCCCGTCGATTGTCAGGAAATGTTTTAGCTTTCCCTGTGTGTCGAGCTGGATGTTGGATTCGTTGGGGCTGATCATGGTTGTGACTCTGTATATTATGATGGAGAGTGCTTGCTTTCTTTGATGATAAGGCCGAGCGGATCGGGGCCCGTTAGGGTGATGTGGTTCTCTGGGGCCAGATCGGGGCAGATTCCAACTACATCAGGCTCAATGGGCAGCTCCCGGCCACTGCGTTCCACCAGGGTTGCCAGCATGACTGAGGCGGGGCGACCGTAGTCAAAGATCTCGTTTAGTGCAGCGCGGATGGTTCGCCCTGTCTGCAACACATCATCGACCAGGATAATATGGCGGTCATCGACGGTTACTGGCAGATGGGAGGGGCGCACCTGCGGGTTCATGCCGATGCGGGTGAAATCATCCCGGTAGAAGGCGATATCCAATGTGCCCAACGGGTCTTCCAGTTGCATTAGTCTATGCAGACGTTCTGCCAGCCAGGCTCCACCTGTGTGGATGCCGATCATGATGGGTTTGTTGATATGGCGCTCTGCCAGATGACTGTTTAACTGCTCCACCATCTGATTGATCAGCTCATCAACCTCTGTTGCTGATTTATAGTTATTGCTCGTGTTCACTAAGCCAGGTTTCCAGTATGAGTTTTGCAGCAAAGGCGTCTGCATCGCCGTATTGTATACGCTTGCCCCTGAGTTCCTGAAGCGCCACCATTGAGGTGAGTTTTTCATCTGCCATATATACTGGCAGGTGATATCGCCCTTCCAGTTGCCGTGCAAAGCGTTGGGCGCGGGGGGCGTTTTCCGTTTCTGTGTCATCCAGATCAAATGGCATGCCAACTACCAGGGCCTCTGGTTGCCAGGTTGCAATCAGTTCGCTGATTTTATCCCAATCTGGTTTTTGTTGTTTGGCCAGTAGAGTCGTCACGGGTGTGGCCGTGGCGGTAATTGTCTGGCCGACTGCTATGCCAATCTTTTTTGTGCCGTAATCAAATCCGAGAAGTGTACCCATTAAGTAAGCTTATTAGTTAGTAGATTGACGTTATGCGTGTCCAGCCTGGCCCGATATCAGGTTCAGATCTACCCCCAAGAGCTGGGCTGCAGCTTGCCAGCGTTGCTCTGGTGGATGTGAAAAAATAATTTGAGCATCTGCGGGGCCGCTGAGCCAGGTGTTTTCAGCGAGCTCTTTTTCCAGCTGACCTGCCCCCCAGCCGGCATAACCAAGGGCCACCAAGCTCTGTTCTGGGCCATTGCCTGCTGCAATGGCGTGCAAAATGTCTTTTGAGGTTGTAATGCTAATGTCATCGGTGATCTTATTGGTGGCATCCCATGATTGGTTTGAAGGGTGCAGTACAAAACCTCGCTCGGTCTGTACTGGGCCGCCAGAAAAAACAGGTTGATGGATGGCTTCTGGTGTATCTGGATTGATATCCATCTGTTCCAGAATATCAGCCAGCTCCAGATCCAGTGGGCGATTAATGATGATGCCCATGGCACCCTGTTCATCGTGTTCACAGATGTAGGTTACTGTTCTGTAGAAATCAGCATCCTGTAGGGTTGGCATGGCAATGAGAAAACGGTTAGACAGATTGGTTTCAGTGTTCATAACTTATAGTATCGGGGGCAGCTTGCGCTACTGCAAGCAGGTTTTGTTATTTTTTCCAACCCAGGCGGTTGTTGCTGAGAAAACGCCAGGTGCGAGTAATATCAAGGATATCGGTATCTTTGAGAATGTCAGGTGGGAATGGTGCAAAAGGGGCAGTGAGTTTCACGATGCGGATGGCAGCATCGTCCAGCAACTTGTGTCCTGATGAGCGCAATATGCGTATGTCATTAAGGCTGCCGTCGGCGCGTACAGCAACGTGCAGTATCAGATTGCCATAGAGTTTATTTCGTTTGGCCTCATCCGGGTAGTTTAGGTTGCCCACTCGTTCAACTTTACGTCGCCATGCATCGAGATATGTGGCGTATTTGTACTCTTTGGTGCTAGCGTTGATGGCTTTATGTCGCGGCCGCTTGGCGTAGTTTCGTGTCTTACGGTCTAGCTCCGCCGAAATGCGTTTGATCTCTTGATTACTGCTGGCAAGCAGTTGTGATACAGAGAGATGCTTTCTCTTTTTTGGTCTGCTGGTCTCGTCGATGTTTGGCGACAGTAGGGGGCTAATTGTCTTCTTAACGGCTTTTTCTGCCACAAGCTTTTTAGTGGGTTGAGTGGTGGGCTGCTCTGGCTCTGGAGTTGTCTCGGGCAGTGGTGTAGGGGGCATCACAGCTGCTGGTGTGACGGATGGCTCAATAGCATGAGATGGTTTTGGTGGCTGTATGGGAGGCTGAACGGGTATCGGTTCAATGGTTGGTTTTGTGATTTTCTCTTGGTTGCCTCCCCCCTGTTGATTGGTTTGGGCTAGAAAGTCCGCCTCTTTGACCTCTTTTGGTTTGCGTGCATTATGTACAACCATCACCTCCAGGGTGCGTGCTGCTGCCTGGGGTTTGGGGCTGGCAGCATCAAAGCCAACGCCAAGAATCAGTGTGATATGTAGGCAGACAGCAAAGAAGACCGTGAGACCCAGTCGGTCAAAAGAGCTGATGGTGGCGGTCTGGCTCATGAATGTTTTTGTAGCTTCTCTTCAATACAGTCCATCAGTGTGGCGCTGATGTTAAGATTGAATTGCTTGTCTAGCTCCCTAATGCAGGTGGGGCTGGTGACGTTGATCTCGGTAAGATAATCACCAATGACATCCAGTCCAGCAAACAGGATGCCGCGCTCGCGCAGGATAGGCCCTACCTCTTGGGCAATCCTGAAGTCATTCTCAGAGAGTGGCTGCCCTTTTCCTGATCCACCTGCGGCCAGGTTGCCTCGGGTCTCTCCTGGCTTTGGGATACGAGCAAGTGCATAAGGGATGGGTTCACCATTAACCATTAAGATGCGTTTGTCGCCAGCGCTGATCTCAGGTACGAATCGCTGAGCCATGGTGAATTGCGTGCCATGAGCAGTCAGTGTTTCAAGGATGACATTGGTGTTTGGGTCGCCCAGACGAACCCTGAAGATAGATGCGCCGCCCATGGTTCCCAGTGGTTTAAGAATAATGTCTTTGTGCTCTTCAAGGAATTCGAGGATGCAATCATGGCTGCGTGCCACTACTGTCGGTGCGCAGCACTGGGGAAATCGGGCAGTGAAGAGTTTTTCATTGGCATCGCGCAGACTTTGTGGCCGGTTGACGATGAGGGTGTCGCGCTGCTCGGCTTGTTCCAGTAGGTAGGTGGTATAGATGTACTCCATGTCAAAGGGGGGATCTATACGCATCAGGATTACGTCCAGCTCATCAAGTGGAACAGTGCGTTTGGATGACAGGTCGTGCCAGTGTGCTGGGTTATCTTTGACCTGAAGCTGTTGCATCTGGCTGTATGTTCTATCCCCCTTAAGAAAGAGATCGCTTTGCTCCATATACCAGAGATCCCAGCCGCGTTTTTGGGCCTCCAGTAGCATGGCGAAGGTGCTGTCTTTTTGTACTGTGATGTTTTGGATGGGATCCATTACAACCCCAAGGGAAATACTCATGATCTGGTCGCCATTGCTTTACATCAGTGATTGGGTATGGTTTTTTGGTTAATTAAAACAGCCGCCACACGTTTTGGCTGTTATTATATGCAACCAAAGCTGTACAGACCTGGAGAGGATAAGTGATTCTCTCTGTATTTCAATCTGTTTTTGCGTTCTGTGATTTTCATCAACTACAAAGCTTGAGTAATCTGTTATGTTGAAGTTGATAACGTCAATTGATATGGTCTGTGCGCTGACTTGATGTGGTTTTTTTTTATGAGCCATAATTTACTACTTGTTCATATATTTAAAGGTGATCAGTGACGATCGAATATAATGATATCATTGGCCTAAAAGTCATGGTCATTGATGACAGTAAAACTATCCGGCGTACGGCTGAAACCCTTTTAAAAAAAGCGGGTTGCGAGGTGTTGACGGCGACGGATGGCTTCGAGGCGCTGGCCAAGATAGCTGATAGCCACCCGGATGTTATCTTTGTAGATATTATGATGCCTCGCCTTGATGGTTACCAAACCTGCTCGTTGATCAAACATAATGAGGAGTTTAAAACCACGCCAGTCATTATGCTTTCAAGTAAAGACGGGTTGTTTGATCGGGCGCGGGGAAGAATAGTGGGTTCAGAGCAATATCTTACCAAGCCCTTTACCCGTGAAGAGTTATTGGGTGCTATCAAGCATCACGCAGGGCATGTTGATTGAATAAACTGAACGATAGTCTGTGATATTAGGAGCTATAGGAATAACGATGACTACAATCCTCATTGTCGATGATTCTCCGACTGAGACTCACATCATGAAAACCCTGCTTGAGAAAGAGGGTTATACAACATTGCTTGCCGATGATGGGGAAAAAGGGGTGGCCGAAGCTAGGCGCGCACAACCGGATTTGGTGTTGATGGATGTTGTGATGCCTGGTTTAAATGGCTTTCAGGCAACCCGGCAATTGAGCCGTGACCCAGAAACCAAAGATATCCCTGTTGTTATGGTTACAACCAAGGATCAGGAAACTGACAAGGCATGGGGTAAACGGCAGGGTGCGAAAGCGTATATTGTGAAGCCAGTGGTAGCAAAAGAGCTACTTACGAAGATTCAAGCAGTACTTGCAGAATAGTATAAAAAAATATAAATCTTAAGCATAAAATAAAGTTTTTAAATGATACCCCAGATGTTTCATCTACTTTTAAAACCCAAACAGATCAAATGATGCTGACTAGATCTCCTCATGAGCTTGTTCAGCTGTTAAGCGATATAGAGCAACGCAGTGTTGTTCGGCAAGCCGCTTTACCTGAGCTGGAGGGTGCACATCAGTATTGGGAAGGCGTGATCTTTTCACTGGATGGGATGCGTTTGGTTGCGCCGTTAAATGAGGTTGCTGAAATATTGCACTTCCCCGCAGAAATAACATTTGTACCGGGTACACACTCATGGGTAAAGGGGGTGGCTAATGTTCGTGGTAGCTTGTTGCCCATCATAGATCTACAGCTGTTTTTAGGGGGTGAGCCTGTGATAACGGGGCGAAGCTGCCGGGTGCTGGTTGTTAAGCATCAAGGGATCTTTAGTGGCCTATTGGTAAGAGAGGTTGCGGGAATGCGGCATTTTGCACAGGAAAACCAGATAGATTATTCAGTACAGGATGATGGTTTGCTGGAGAGATTCGTAAAAACGGCGTTTGAGTTTGATGGAGATAGTTACCCTGTATTTAGTATGTTTGCTTTGGCTGAGAGCACAGAGTTTCAGATGGCAGCGCTATAGCTTTAATGCTGTGGTTGTATGCCATGAGCCCACCAATTTAAAGATTGCACAGCGGCAGGAAATGCTGAAAGTAAAAAATAATACTCTTTCGGGAGAAAGATGAATGAAAGTATCGCCAAAAAATAGCGCCTCTGGATCTAATGCGTCCATCATTCTGTTAACGGTGCTTCTAATAGCCGCAATTGTTTTTTCATTGCTGGCATTTATCCATGTGACAACATGGGACTCCCATGACAGGCAATATTTGCTCCGATCAATGGAGCAGCGGGTGCTCTCTCAGCAAGTGGCTAAATACACCTTGGCTGCGACAAGTGGTGATAAGAAAGCATATGTTGGGTTAAGAGAGACGCGCGACCGTTTTGATCAGATTCTGCTGGAATTGAAACAAGGCTCGCAACAAGACGGGCTGCCTGCGCATCCTTCCCAGGTGACACCGCAAATAGAGGCACTGGAACAAGCATGGTTAAAATTGCATGAGAATACAGATGCTGTTTTAGCGGGTAAGGATTCCATTCTGCTGGTAAGAGAGTATGTAACTGTTATTACAGAAACCATTCCCAAGTTGCAGAGTTTGGCTGATGAGGTGGTAAAGGGGCTGGTTGAGCAGAGGGCATCCTCACAGCAGATATATATTGCATCAGCACTGCCAATGTTGGCTCAGCGTATCGGTAATGATGCAAGCCAGGTGCTCGCTGGTGGTGATGCTGCAACAACAGCTATTGATCAGTTTGCGCAGGACGTGGATAGATTTGGCAGTATTGTTAATGGTCTGCACAAGGGTGATAAGCGCCTGGGTATTAGCCAGATAAAGACAAAAGCGCTTGCAAATAAGCTGGCAGAACTGAGCCAGCTTTTTGTGCCGGTTGAAGATCATGCGGAAGAGATCATTGATGCCACCCCAAACCTGTTGCCAGTACTCAGTGCTGCCAGCACGGTGACAGTTGATTCTGAAGAGGTGAGTGTTGCTGGTAGTCGCCTGGTGACGGCCTTTAAACAATCGCCTGGTCGTATACATATCGGGCCTACTAAAATTGGCGTTTTAACCCCTGTCATCCTGGGTGCTGTGGGCGCTACATTTTTGATTTTGCTTGGCTATGTTCTGCTGACCAAAGCAAAACATAGAGAGGCGGTCAGCCAGCAGCAAAATGAGAAAAACCAACAAGCTATTTTGCGTCTGCTGGATGAGATGGGAGACCTAGCTGATGGTGACCTGACAGTGGCAGCAACAGTGACCGAGGATATTACCGGTGCTATTGCTGACTCCATAAACTATGCCATTGAGGCATTGCGTGATCTGGTAATGACCATCAACAACACAGCAGATAAGGTCTCCTCATCTGCACAAGAGAGTCGTGGCACAGCAATGCAGCTGGCGGAATCCAGTGAACATCAGGCTGAACAGATAACCTCAGCTACAGAAGCTATTCAAGGTATGGCAAAAGCTGTTGATGATGTGTCTAAGAACGCAACGGAATCAGCTGAAGTTGCTCAGCGCTCAGTGGAGATTGCAGCCAAGGGTGCCAACACCGTGCGATCAACGATTGAAGGCATGGACACCATTCGTGAACAAATTCAGGAAACCTCAAAACGTATTAAGCGACTGGGTGAAAGTTCGCAAGAGATTGGTGATATCGTTGAGCTAATCGAGGATATTGCGGATCAAACCAATATCCTGGCGTTGAATGCGGCCATGCAGGCTGCTATGGCAGGTGAGTCTGGTCGTGGTTTTGCTGTGGTGGCGGATGAGGTGCAACGACTGGCTGAACGATCAAGTAATGCAACCAAACAGATTGAGGCCTTGGTGCGAACCATTCAGGCGGATACCAATGAGGCGGTTAGCTCAATGGAAGCCAGTACCACTGGGGTAGTAAAGGGTGCAAACTTGGCTGAAAACGCGGGTGAGGCGCTAAAAGAGATTGAAACGGTTTCAAGCTATATTGCTGACATGACAGGTGAGATTGCTAAATCTGCTCAGCAACAATCTGCGGGGGCAAGCTCGATCAATGAAACAATGAACGTCATTCAGGAGATTACGAAACAGACCTCAGAGGGTACGGCACAAACAGCGTCGTCCATTGGGTTGCTTGCAGATACAGCAGATGAGCTACAGCAATCTGTATCTGGATTCCGGTTGCCGGAATAATCTGGCCTTCCTGCTAGGGATTTGGTGCGCATGAACGACGCTCGCGAACACAGCACTTTGCCGTGGATTAAAAAAGAGCTTGATGAGCTTATAGCTCAGGCACGCCATGCGCTTGAAGAGTATGTAGAGGGCAGTGGTGAGCAGGCATCTATTCAAACCTGCATAGAAAAACTGCATCAGATCTACGGCACTTTGCGGATGGTACAGCTCTTTGGTGCCGCTATGTTGGCCGAAGAGATGGAACTGGCTGCAAGGGCACTGGAGCAGGATCAGGTCTCGCATCATACAGAGGCTGCAGAAACCTTGATGCGGGCCTTGATTACACTCCCAGACTATCTTGAAAAGATGCAGTCTGGATACCGTGACATCCCAATACTCGTTTTACCTCTAATGAATGATCTGCGGGCAGCTAGAGATGCAGATCTTCTCTCTGATGTTGCGTTGTTTGCTCCCGCGCTTGAGCGCAAACTGACTTTTGATTCAGTTGATGATGGTGTTGCTAATGATGAGTTGCCTCAATTAGCACGGCGCTTGCGTTATGACTATCACAAAGGATTGCTTGGCTGGTATCAGGGCGAGGAACAAAGCGATTCCCTTGCGCGTCTTGAAAAAGTTGTTCGTCGGTTAGAGAAGTCAGCGGGTACTAAAACAGCACAACAGCTTTTTAGAATTGCCCGAGGCGCTATTGTTGCGCTGAAAGAGGGAGCTATTGAGCCAGGGATTGCCATTAAGCTTTTACTTGGCCGATTGGATCGCCAGACCAAACTTCTGATTGATCAAGGAGAGTCAGCGCTAAAAAATGGAACGGCCACCGATCTGCAGAAAAACCTGCTGTACTACATTGCCCAGGCAAAATTAAAAAATGAGCTGGTTCAATCACTCAAAGATGATTTTGAATTAGAGGTCATCCTTCCGAGTGCAGAAGAGATTGAAGCTGGACGGGAAGAGCTTTCAGGGTTAAATCGTGAGCTGTTGGAATCTCTACATGATGCGATACAGGCCGATCTTCTTCATATCAAAGATCAGTTGGATCTCTTTATCCGCAGCAGCACAAAAGATACAGAAGAACTAAAAGGCCTGGAGCAACCGCTGCGAAAGATTGCAGATACCTTGGGTATGGTTGGTCAGGGTGAGCTTCGAGAGCGCATGAAAGGCCAGGCAGGCCGCATTCATGAAATTGCTGCGGGTGATGTTGCACCTGATGAAACAGCATTAATGGAGATAGCAGGAGATATCCTGTTTGTTGAAACCTCGCTAAGTAATTTGATTCCAGCACAAACTACATCTGCGGCTATAGAAAAAGCCAGGCAGGTTGGTATTACGCCTGAAAAAGAGGGTGAGTTTGGGCAGCTGGTTCATGCTGTCTTCGGTGAGGCTGGTGTAGATATGGCGCGCATTAGGGAATCTATTGCAGCCTTCATTGAATCACCTAATGATAAAAAACAGATTGCAGAAGTTCCACAGCAATTCTTTTCTGTTGCTGGCGCATTAAAAATGCTGGGCTTGAATGATGCGTCAGATCTACTGGATTTTGTTTCAGGCTATATAAAAAATCAGTTTCTAGATGGCGGAGTTATCCCCGATGTCGCTCAGACGCATGCCTTGGCTGATGCAATTACCAGCCTTGAGTATTACATGGAGGCAGTGGTTGAAGGGCGTAGTGGGCAAGGTGCTATTCTTGATGTGGCGCACAACTCACTCAAACAGTTGGGGTGGTGTCAGAGTGGAGAGGCACCGGCCGATGTAAATCAGCCTGAAACAGCACTTGGTGTAGTGGATGCCGATAGTGAATCAATCTTATCTGAAGTGCCAGAACAGATTACGGAGGAGTTGGAATCTCTCCCGTCTGCTGCGAAACCAGCGCTGGATGATCTTGATTCTGAAATTATCGATATTTTTGTAGAAGAGGCAAGAGAAGAGCTTGCTGTAATCAAGGAGTATTTGCCTTGCTGGCGTCAATGTCAGGATGATACCAATGCACTAATTACATTTCGTAGATCATTCCACACCTTGAAAGGCAGTGGCCGGCTGGTTGGTGCAAGGGATATCGGTGAATTAGCATGGGCTATTGAAAACCTGCTTAATCGGATCATTGATCGAACCATATTATCGAGTTCGCATGCCTTTGCCGTGCTGGATGAGGCGGTAGAGATTTTACCTGAGCTGATTGACCGGCAAGAGGCAGGAGTTCAAACGGGCTTTGATGTACAGCCCCTTATAGATAGAGCCGTTGGCTTGTCGGAGCATAAGCAGGTTGAGCCCACTGCTGTTGCTGATGAGTTACTCATAGAGGATGAAGAGGCTGCTGATAGACCATCAGAGACGTTGGTATCAGAAAACATCTCTCCCGATGATGTGCAAGGTAAAGATGAAAGCGTGGCGCCACAAGAAATATCCATTGAAGATACCCTTGATGAAGAGTTAATGGGTGGTTCTGTAGCTGCTATTTCGATGGAGCCAGAACTGCTTGCGATTTTCGCAAAAGAGACGCAGGGGCATCTTGCAGTTATCCAGGAATTTCTTGCTAAGTGCAAAATGGGTGTTAATCAATACCCTGATGAACAACTTTCCCGCGCATTTCATACGATACATGGCAGCGCTCACATGGCAGAAGTGGATGCCATGGCACAAGTCAGCAAATCTTTGGAAGCATTAGTTAATGAACTAATTCTAGTAAAGCAAGCAGCAAGTGAGCATGCTCAAGATTTAATGGCGGCAGGTATTCAGTGTCTGGAAGGGCTACTGGCATCGGTCAATGTCATTGATGCAGATATGCCAGATTGGCAGGCCTTGGTGGCAAATACTCATCAATATATGCTGGATCTTGATGGGCCAACCTCTCAGCTACTTGCATCAGAAGAGGCGCCGATTGATATTAATGGGTTGGAATTAGACAGTGAATCAGAGTTGCTTTTGGAGTCTGATGATCTGCTTGCTGAAGAGAGCTTGCTACAGCTGGATGACTCCTCTCTAGATCTACAGGAAGAGAGTGCAGAATTAGATTTGCTCAGTAGCGAAGGGCTGCTGCTGGATGAAGATTCAGTATTGATTACGGAAGATCAATCTATTTTGGATGTTCAGAGTGAGACTGTTTCAGCTGATGATTTGTTAATCGAAGAGTCAACGTCTGAAGCAGCTTCAGAAGATGCGCAACCCGACAGCATTGTTGCCAGCCCAAGTGAGGAGCACGAAGAAACAGTTGTTGTAGAAACAGAGGATGAGAATAGAGGTGAGCCAGAGGAGGTTGATGAAGAGCTTGTCAGTATCTTCCTTGAAGAGGCCCTAGAGCTAATTGATGTGCTTGAAACCTCACTCCAGGAGTGGACTCAAAACCCTGCTGATTCCCAACCATTGGCAGCGTTGCTACGGACGTTGCATACCCTAAAGGGCGGGGCGCGGCTCTCTGGATTGATGCAGATTGGTGATTTAAGCCATGCATTTGAATCCTTATTGGAGGCGGTAGAAGGTGGTCAGCTTGTTGCGTCCCCTGAGCTGCTGGCAGTGGCGCTTCAGGTGGCAGATCGTCTGTTGGAACAGATTGATCAAGCCAATCAAGGCATTCCTGTCAAAGCCGCAGATGAACTGATTGTTAGTCTTGAAATGTGCCTGGCAGGAGAGGATGTTTCATTGGCTGATGCTGATGCCCCAGGTTCAGATCTTTTATCTGAATCTGAGTTGTTGCCAGAGTCCGAATATCTCAGTTCAGAAGAACCAAAAGGGGCAGCACTTGAAACAGCCGAAAGTGAAATAGCGGCTCCAGAAGAAAAGATAGAACGCAAATCGGTTGATGTCGAAAAAGAACCTGACGTTAAAACTGAGCCTCAACTTAAAAAGAGTCGGATTCGGGTGCGTGCCGAGCTGTTGGATCGGTTGGTAAACAATGCAGGTGAAGTCAGCATCTTCCGTGCACGCTTAGAGCAGCAGAATGGAGATCTAAGTTTTAATCTATCTGAGCTTGACCAGACAGTTAGTCGTTTACGTGATCAATTGCGTAATTTAGAGATTGAAACTGAGGCACAGATTTTATTTCGCTATGAGCGGGAAAAAGAGACAGATGAAGAGGATGTAGAGAAGGCATTTGATCCGCTCGAACTAGATCGTTTCTCTAACATGCAGCAGTTATCGCGCAGCTTGATTGAAACAGTTAACGATTTAGCCAGCATTAAGGAGCTGATGGAAGAGCTGACGCGGGACAATGAAACACTGTTATTGCAGCAATTTAGAGTGGCCACTGATTTGCAAGATGGCCTGCTGCGTACCCGTATGGTGCCGTTTTCCCAGGTTATTCCAAGGTTGCATCGTGTTGTGCGCCAGACATGTAATCAGCTGGGTAAAAATGCCTCGCTGGAAGTGCAGGGCACAGAGGGTGAAATGGATCGAGGCATACTTGATCGCATCCTCGCGCCCTTGGAGCACTTACTGCGCAATGCTGTATCTCATGGTATTGAATCACCCAGGGAACGCTCAGTAGCCGGCAAGGATAAGACAGGTATTATTCTCTTGTCGTTAGAGCGTGAAGGAACGGATGTATTGATTACTGTTGCAGACAATGGTGCGGGCCTCAAACTCGAGAATATACGCCGACGTGCAATAGAGAAAGGCCTTCTAAGTAGCCATGCAGAAATCCCTGATAACGACCTGATGCAGATTATTCTTGAGCCGGGCTTTAGCACGATGGATGAGGTGACGCAGATCTCTGGCCGTGGTGTTGGCATGGATGTTGTAGTCAGTGAAATAAAGCAGATAAATGGTTCGTTGGAGATTGCATCTGAACCGGGTCAGGGAACCAGCTTTACCATCCGGCTGCCACTCACGCTGGCGATTAGTGATGCGCTGTTGCTGCATATGGGGGAAGATATTTATGCCGTTCCCCATGCCAGTATTGAAGGTGTGGTTCGGATCGCTGTGTCAGACCTGCAAGCCTATTATGATGGAGATCAGGAAGATTTCTCATATGCAGGCCGCGATTATACTGTGCGTTACCTGGGAAGCATGCTGGGCACATCGTCTCCAAACCTTGCAGATCAGAAGAAAAAATGGCTACCCATGTTGCTGGTTCGCTCTGGTGAACACAGGGTTGCCTTGCAGGTAGATGACCTGATGGGTAACCGGCAAATTGTTGTGAAATCGGTTGGTCCGCAGTTGAGTTCTGTGCGTTGGATTACAGGTGGAACCATTCTGGGTGATGGCCGTGTTGCGTTGATTCTTGATGTGAATGCCCTGGTGCGTACCGTTGTAGTACAACCACTGGCTCAGATTGAAGAGCCACAGCCGGAACAGGCCGTATCTACCGCGCCTACCATTATGGTGGTAGATGACTCCATTACGGTGAGAAAGGTTACTGCCCGCCTGCTGGAGCGGCATAACATGAATGTTATAACGGCAAAGGATGGTGTTGATGCTGTAGAGCAGCTTCAGGATCAAATCCCTGATCTCATGCTGCTTGATATTGAGATGCCACGCATGGATGGTTTTGAGGTTGCGCGCCATATGCGCAACTCACCACACCTTGAAGGCATTCCTATCATCATGATTACATCCCGAACGGGGGATAAGCATCGTAATCTTGCATTTAAGCTGGGGGTTAAGGGTTACCTAGGCAAGCCTTATCAGGAAATCGACCTGCTGCGTGATATTAATGCGTTGTTAGCTGAGGCGGCAGAATGAACCAAACTCCACTTGAAGTACGCTCTGTGTTATTGCCTGTGCATAATGGCCAGCTATTGCTGCCTAATGCATCGGTGGCAGAGGTGGCTGCTTTTAGGGATGCAACCGAATTATCAGATAGTCCAGATTGGTTATTGGGCCTGATTAGCTGGAGGTGGAAAGAGATACCATTAGTCTGTTTTGATACCTTGGTTGGAATGCCTCCTAAAAAGACTGGGGTTCGCGCACGTATTGCCATTTGCTATGTGTTGAGTGGAAACCCAAAACAGCCATTTTTTGGCATCCTGACACAATCAGTCCCGCATTTGACACGCGCATCAGAGGAGTTTATGGAAAGTGACCCAGAGCCCGCTGAGCTTGGTGAAAGCGTTATCCAGCAAGTGTTGGTCAATGGAGAAAAGGCATGGATTCCTGACCTGGATACAATTGAAGCAATGATAGAAACCGCATTGGCTGAGATTGAATAGCTTTTGAATTAAAGGTTCTGCTGTACTGCTTCTTTCCTAATACTGTAATTTACCTCAGTACGTTGAAAACTTCCCGTAATACCCGTCCGAATATCTTTTTGACAGCATAAGAAAAAGGGGCATCATCTAAGATGATGCCCCTTTCTTGGGTTGGATTATGACCTCTGCTTAATGTGCGTTATGGTCATGCTCTTCAGCTTTTTCTTCTGTGTTGGAGTTCCACCCCTTACCTGGAAGAAGAAACTTAGGCATATAAAACTCTTGGTATTTAGCAACCATGCCAGCAACCTCGGTACCAACCAGATCTTGCTTGCGCCGCTTAGGATAACCCAAGCTATCAAAAGGCAGATATGGTGCTTCCTCATTATGGCATCCATCGCACATCAGAGGTTTTTCATCAATTCGTCTATGAATAACCTTTTTCATTTTTGATTGTTGAGTTGAACCTAGACGATCTTTCTCTTGTAGGTACTTCTCAACAAAGGCCCGTTCCTTCTCGTCATTCAAAAACATAAATTGACCACCGCTGCTAATACGACCTGGAGCAATCTTTGCACCGTAGTTACCGTACATGGATTTGTCTTTTGAGGTTAAGCCCGGTGGATTGCTGATAGGGGTACCTGATTTCTTGTCGTACCAGCGGAAGGCCCAGTTTTGATCTTTGCTTTTGGGCTGAATATGGCAAGTTTCGCAGGCAACGTAGAATGCATGCATATTGAGGAATGCACGAATAGACTTAGCCTTATCGTGTGGGATGGCTCCGTGGCAGCGAATACAGAGACTGGTGTCATCTGATTCAACGGTCATACCAACGTGATGAAAGTGGCCTTGCACATATTCTTCTTCCACCACCATATAACCCAGATTGGTGGTTGCTGTGCTTGTCTGCTCTTTCAATGCAGAGGCAAACTGCTCTTCCTGCATGTCGGCTTCATTCAGTAGCGCGGCGATCTCTGCATCTGCACCTGCATCGGCTGCTACCTCTACGTCATGGTCTCCGCTATGTCCCCAGATGATGGGATATAGAAAAAAACCATACCAAACTGTAAAGCACATAAGGAATATGACATAAACCTTATTAAGGATTGTTTTAATGAGGTGTAACATTCGTCTCTCCCGGCCTTAATTAATGATGGCCCTGGGGCTTAATTTCATGTTCGAGGCCGCCTTCTGTCATGGCTTCCACATATTCTGCGTAGTGCTCGTGGATCATGTCTGCTTCAGAGAGATATCCGGTGAGGAATACGGTGCCCAATGGGAATTTTTCAGGTGCATAGTGCACGTTATACCAGTGGACGAAGAAGAGGAACAAGCCTGCCAGCAGCGCCTCATCTGTGTGCATGATATAGAAGGCATTCAGCAGCCATCCTGGGAAGACCTGAGTGAATTCGTCACGGAACCAAAGTGCTAGACCAGCAGGGCCAAGAACTGGGATACCCCAGTAGGGTGCGAAGTAGTCGAACTTCTCTTTCCAGCAGATCCGGTCATACTTCGGTGGCTTGGGTGAGAGATAGAGCAGGTACTTAAACATCTGCACAATATCCCGCCCATCTTTTCCGTTTGGCATCATCTCCATTGACATGAATGCCTTGAAAAAGGTGCCTGGCCCCAGGTTTCTCTCTGCGATCAGTGGCTTGAGTTTGTTTCTGTAAAATAGGTACATCCAGTAGCCAGTATGAAAGAAAAATAGGAAAACTAGTACTGAGCCAGCCGTACGATGAATAATGGGGGCTACTTCAATGCCGCCCATGAAGGTAAAAAGTGGCTCTGCCCATGCTTCGTTGTAGAAGCGCTGTGGAAACCCGGTAAGACCCAGGGTGATTACGGATGAAAACAGAACAATGTGCTGTATCCGCTGCAACAGGGAGAACCGGAAGAAGAAGCGTTTACCGTTGCGATAATTAATTCTTGGGTATCTATTATCTGACATGATTATGCACCTTTCTCAGAGCTGGAGTTTTGCAGCACTGATTCCGCATCTGCTGGTTTTTCCTTGATGAAACAGAAGTTAGGGAATAGTCGCCTCAACAGCTCAAGGAAAATAATAACAACGAAGAAGTAAAGTACGGCAGCCATCAGCCCTTGGAAGAACTTGAGCATGTAGTACTGCATGGGGTTCCTTTCAGCATCGTTGTAGTCAGTATGGACTTCGTATGAGGCAATATTTTCGCCTGCCTTGAAGTGACACTCCTCATTACGGCAGGTCGCTGCAATGTTGTTTGTGTGTGTTGAGGCTGTTGGTTCAGTGTGGCTCTCTATGGAGTGAACACTTTCACCGTAGACGATATGGCAGTCCACGCAGTCTGCGGTCTCATCAGAGCCAAAGGTGACAGCTTTGCCGTGGAAGGTGTCTTTATAGGTTGAAACAGCATTGTGCAGGCCATGTCGTTTCTGAATCCCTGGGTCGGCGTGACATTTTGCACAAATCTCAACAATTTCGCGTGATTCACGTGTCTTCTGTAAACGGGATGTAACGTGGCTGTAAAAGTCCTCTGCAAAATCACCAGTTTGGTGACAGGTTTTACAGCGACTTAGACCACGCTTGGATATGCCTGCAGATTCGCCTTTGAAGAAGGAGAGAGGTCGGTAAAGCGGTTGCTCATGGCAATCTTTACAACCGGGGTAATCCTCTGGGTAATCTTTGAGATTACCATCTTTGTCGTACTTGCTGTGTACGCTGTCATCCAGCACTTCCTTAACTGGCGCATGTGAGAAATTCTGCTTGCCTGAAGGTTCTGTCAGGTGGCACTCGACGGTACAGGTCACTTTCTCGGCAGGATCATGTGGGATCTTTTTGATATCCCGGTGGCAGTCCATGCACATGATGCGTTTATGCGGCCCCTTATTGAACAGATTCTCATTGATGTAGAAGAGTCTAAAGCGGCCGTTCTCATCAATCCTGCTCAGGCCACGAAACTTGTGGCATAAGACACAGTTCAGCTCATCTTCAGCCTGGACGGGAGTTGTCCAGGTCAAACTGCCAAGCATGAATAAAACTAGAAATGCGGCTAATAGCACCGCATAAGCTTCGGTGCGCCGTTGAGCGGTGCTATGAAGCATCTTATTTGGTAATACACCCATTATTTTCACCTTTACAGGCCTGTCGGATTTAGTTGTTCCCCAAACATTAGTGTCAGGGTTGAAAAAAGCGCGGGGTTCTTTAAAACTCAACTGAGTTCCAGACAGTTCCAGGTGGAATGTGTCTAAAATACTGTGTGTTTTATGTAGAGCACTTGTGTGCCACTGGTTATTAAATTCAGCGGCGGGCTACCCGTTTTTGCTTTTTATCATTTTTCAGCCTGCCAATTCACAAAGCAGGTCAATGTCGCCCAAATTAATGGGCGACGATAATAGCATAAAACCCTGTAGTGGCATGAAAAAATTATCACTTAAGTTATATTAAATATTACTTAAGGGGTAGTCTCGCGGCTTACTTAAGACTCATGGCTGTCCGTTCCCATTTGAAGTGACCTTCATCCAGATTCCATGACCAGAAGACCTTGGTTACCTTGCCGCCAATTTTTTCCTTTGGAATAAAGCCAAGAATTCGGCTATCGAAACCATAGGTGCGGTTATCAGCGAGGACAAAATAGGCATCTGTTGGTACCTGGGTGGGGCCAAAATGGCTGATGTCATCATAGAGTGCGCCTGTCCTTGTAGGCTCAACAAAATTAGCATAAGGCTCATCTAGCTGTTTGCCATTGATGAAAACGCCATTGGCATTAACTTCTGCGGTATCCCCTGGAGCACCAATAATGCGTCCCAACAGTTGGCCGCCTCCTTTCAGGTTAGTGAGTTTGCTTTGCTCATTGTCTCCAAACTCAATCAAGGCAATATCCCTTTTGCCAGGGAAGACCATTTTGTTAACCAGAATAATGTCATGTGTCAGAATTGTAGGATGCATACCTGGAGAGCTGATGAAATAAGCTCTAACGATGTGGTTGCCTGCGATTTGATCCATCAAAGGATTGACAGTAATTGCAAGCGTGAGAAATACAGCGGTATAGATCCAGCCTTTATTAAACCACTGTTTTTTATAGGTGATAGGTTGATTTTTTGCTACGCGGTAGGCATCAAGCGCAATGAGTGCGATGCCCACAAAAGGTGTAGCTAAAAAAACCATGCTAATGCGGCTATCAACAAACATAAAGGCAGCTGCGGCAGCCCATGAAACAGTAAGCAGCATGATATAGAAAAATATCCCACGCCCTAAATAACCGGCATAGTGATGCCCCAGCCCAGGGCATAAAGACAATGCCAGGGCTAAAGTAGGGTTCCTTGGCTTTATTTCGCCTTCTACATCTGAAGCCTGAATCTGGCCCAAAATATTCTCACTCACAATTTGTCCCCTTAAATGATATTAAAAAATGTCTATTAGCTGCTATTAAGCCTTATTCCATATCAAGGCTCATGGTAGTTCGTTCCCACTTAAAGTTGCCTTCATCGAGATTCCACGACCAGAAAACTTTGGTTGCGACACCCTCAATCTCGCTGTTTTTGATAAACCCTAAAATACGGCTATCAAGTCCAAAATTTCTGGCATCAGACAGCACAAAAAAGGATTCGGCCGGTACTACCTTGGGGCCAAAATGGTAATCAGTGGCGCTGAACATGTCATGGCTGGAGCCGGTGCCAAAGGTGGCGTATGGCTCTGAAAATGCTTCGCCATTGACCAGTAGTTGTTGACCGATGATCTCAACAGAATCTCCTGGCTCAGCAATAATTCTGCGAATTAGTTGCCCTTCACGAATGATTTCTGTTGCACGATTTAGTGCTTCATTTTTGGTGAAATCAATAAGCACAATATCCCCTTTTTTAGGGGGGGCGAGCTTATTGATTAGCAGTACATCATGTTCAAGAACGGTAGGTGTCATACTGGCAGATGTAACAAAAAAAGCCCGGACAACCCGTTCCCCCACTAGAAAATCCATTAATGGATTAACCGTAAGCAGCAGGGTTAAAAAGGTGCCAGCATAGACCCATGGCAAGTTAAACCACTGCCGCATATAACCTGCGGTCTGTTTTGCGGCGCAATGATAGGCATCAGCGGCTATTACTGCAACCCCTATAAAGGGGATGGATAATAACAGTAGCCCGAGGAATGACGGGGTATACATAAAGCCCATTGCAGCCAGCCAGGAGATAATAATGAGGCTGGCGTAGGCCGTTATACCCCTGAATAAATATCCGGCATATTGCTGGCCCAATCCGGGACAGATGGAGAACAGCACCGCAAGTGCGGGTTGGCGTTGACTGATCTCGCCTTTTTCATTCATGGTTGCGAGTTTGTGTTGTATGGCTGTAAGCATAACTTATGAAGCTTAGGGGTATTAATGCGGGAATAATCGTCCACTTGGAACTTAAAGTCCAGAGTAAATATGCTAGCCACCATTTAGCAGAAAAAAAATTGCCAAATGCTGGAAAATAGGCGGGATTTACGTAGAAATGTCAGAGTGTTTTACTAAAGAAATATGCGCTGAAATCATATATTATTGAGACTATGTATTTGTTGGCCTAGCACTTCGAGTCTGTTTTTATTATGATATATGTCAATTTTCAAATTCCCCAAATTTTATTGCTTCCACGAGTGAATTAATGGCGCTGTCGGATTACGTCAATACCTTCGGGCAAGATCTACTAAAGCGATACGGTCAGCGAGTGCATAAACTGGCAATCAATGCTGGTTTTACCTGCCCAAATCGTGATGGTAGTAAAGGGCAGGGTGGCTGCACCTTCTGTAATAATGCCTCTTTTAATCCGAGTGCCCGTAAAGCGCCCTCTGTGGCATCACAGATTGATGCGGGTCGTCGTGTACTAGCTCGTCGCACGGGCGCGAAAAAGTTTATTGCCTATTTTCAGGCCTATACCAATACCTATGCCGATGTTGAATATTTGGCGCGACTCTATGATGAAGCAGTTGCAGACCAGGATGTAGTGGGATTGTCCGTGGGAACCCGGCCTGACTGCGTTCCAGATCAAGTGCTGGATCTGCTGGTGGATTATCAGAATCGGGGATACGAAGTGTGGCTGGAGTTGGGCCTACAGTCTGCCTTTGATAAGGCGCTGGATCTGGTCAATCGTGGCCATGGTTTTGCTGAGTATCGGCAAACGGTGCTGGCAGCGCGGCAACGAGGCCTGCCAGTCTGTACTCATCTTATTATAGGAATGCCAGGCGAAGGTCGGGATCATGCCCTGGAGAGCCTGGATCGGGTATTGAACCTTGGGGTCGATGGGCTCAAGCTACATCCACTGCACGTTGTAAAAGGTACCATATTGGCAAACCAATGGCGCCGAGGCGAATATCAAACGCTTGAATATGAAGATTATCTCTCTATTGCTGCGGACCTCATTGAATATACGCCACCACAAGTGGTTTACCACCGGGCAACCGGAACCTGTGCGCCAGATATTCTGCTTGCTCCCAGCTGGTGCGCTAAAAAGTGGGCGGTGTTGAATGGTATTGAAAATGAATTAAAATCCCGTCGGAGCTATCAAGGAGCCGCTATAGAGCGTTCTCTACTTGCCGTCGGGGAAACAACCCCGTAATCTTGCAACCCTTTTTTAGAATCTGTGTGTGAACTATGGAACTCGTCTGTCCTGCTGGCAATCTGCCTTCCCTGAAAGCGGCCGTTGATAATGGCGCCAATGCTGTCTACTTCGGCTTTCGTGATGATACCAATGCGCGGCACTTTGCCGGTCTGAATTTCACCCCTGAAAAGATGGCTGAAGGTGTTCAGTATGCGCATGATAACGGTGCGCGTGCCTTTCTGGCACTCAACACCTTTCCTCAACCTGAAGGTTGGGGAAGATGGCAGGATGCGGTGGATCGCGCAGCGGAGATGGGTTTTGATGCCCTGATTGCTGCGGATATTGGCATATTGGATTACGCATGTAATCGCTGGCCTGACCTGAATCTGCATCTCTCGGTACAGGGGTCTGCCACTAACTATGAGGCGATTCGTTTCTTCCATGAGAATTTTGGTATCTCCCGTGTGGTGGTGCCCCGCGTGCTCTCTCTGCCACAGGTAAAACATGTGGTGGAAAACAGCCCGGTATCAATTGAAGTGTTTGGCTTTGGTAGCCTCTGCGTGATGGTTGAAGGGCGTTGCCTGCTCTCATCCTATGCGACGGGTGAATCGCCCAATACCTTTGGTGCTTGCTCTCCCGCCAGTGCTGTTGAGTGGCGTGAGACTGATAAAGGACTGGAAACTCGTCTGGGTGGCATTCTGATTGAGACGGTGGGTAAAGGTGAAAATGCTGGTTACCCTACTATCTGCAAGGCGCGTTTTGAGGTTGGCGGTAACACCTTTCACGCCATTGAAGAGCCCACAAGCCTGAATACCATGGAGATGTTGCCTGAGTTGCAAAAGGCAGGCATCGCCGCCGTGAAGATTGAAGGGCGTCAACGCAGCCCGGTTTATGTAAAGCAGGTCACCAGTGTATGGCGTGCTGCCCTGGATGCTTGTGCTAAAGATCCTGAAAACTTCAAACCCAAGGCCGAGTGGCTGGCAGAGTTGGCCAAGGTTTCTGAAGGTTCACAAACCACCTTCGGTGCATACCACCGCCCTTGGCAATAACACGAGGTACTTGCAAAACCCCTGACTCGCCCCCTGGCGGCGTTAAAAATAGGCTCAAAATGCTGATTTACTACGTGTAAACTCTGCTTTTTCGCCAATTTTGGCCTTGCCAGGAATCACGTCAGAAATTTTTCAAGCACCTCACTAGATTTGAATCCAGTACGAAATTATGAGTAAACAAATGAAATTATCACTTGGCCCCATCACCTATTTCTGGACCAAGGAGAAAACCCTTGAGTTCTACGAGCAGGTCGCAAAATCACCGGTAGATATCGTCTATCTGGGCGAAACAGTCTGCTCCAAGCGCGCCGTAATCCGGTTTAGCGACTGGATGGATATTGGTGAAAAACTGGCGGCTGCGGGTAAAGAGGTCGTTATGTCGACCATGACCCTGCTGGAGGCTGAGTCTGAGTTGAAGATGATGCGTCGCATCTGTGAGAACGGCAAATTCATGGTAGAGGCCAATGACATCGGCGCTATCCAGTTGATGAAAGGTCTCCCTTTTGTGACCGGCCCTAGCGTCAATGTCTACAATCAGCGTACGCTAGCCAAACTGGCAAAGGTGGGGCTGAAGCGTTGGGTATTCCCTGTTGAGTTATCAGAAGAGACCTTTGCTGATATGCAGGATGAGCGCCCAGAGGGTGTTGAAAGCGAAATCTTTGCCTATGGCCGCCTGCCACTGGCCTACTCAGCACGTTGCTTTACCGCACGGGCGCATAACCTGCCGAAGGATGATTGCGACTACAAATGCGGTGAGTTTCCTGATGGCATGACACTCTCAGCACAAGACGATACCCGCTTTCTGTCACTCAACGGTATCCAGACCCAATCAGCTCACACCTTCAATGTACTGTCTGAGCTGGATGAGTTACGTTCGCTGGGTGTTGATATTCTGCGTATCAGCCCGCAGGCTGAGCATACAATGGAGGTCATTGAGGCATTTCATAACTGTATGACAGGGAAAGAGAATGCAGAAGAGGCATCAGCCCGTTTGAATGAGAAGATGCCGATTGGGCCTTGTGATGGTTACTGGCATGGCAAGCCCGGCATTGCTGATAGCGTGCTGGATAACTATAAGTAATCATTCAGCCCAAGCATAAAAAAAGCGGATCGTTCGATCCGCTTTTTTTATGCTTGGTTTTTACTGGAGTCAGCTAAAGCGGCCAACCGCAGATGTTGCGCCATCCAGCAGCTTGGCCATCTTGCTTGCCCACGGCCCTTCCAGCTCGAAGGCATCCAGAAAGTTCTTCATATAGAGGCCCAGTTCAGTGCTGCCACCAAGTCTCAGTCGACGGTTAAAGAACAGAGTGTCGGCATCTTCACGGCGACTAGCCAGTAGCAGGTAGTCATAGATGCTCCCTTCAATACTCAGATCGTGGGCGCGGCGGCTTAGCTCGGGCTTGAGTTTGCGGTTGCGCATGGTGATGCGATAACGCAGTCCGGCATCCCGAACACGCACCAGCATGATTTTTCCTTCCAGAAAATCCATCTCGCCCTCACGCAGTGCAGAGGCAAAGACACGATTCAAGAAGGTCACCAGCGCGATGCTGTGCGCGGCCATAGGAAGAAGGCCCATTGGCCAGGCCAGGGGCCGAGGCAGGGTGGGAGAAGGTGGTATTGTTGGATTGCTTGCATTCATAGGGAGGCGATTTTGGCATAGGTTCAGCTTCAATTTCAATGGTTGGCTGCATCTGATGTGCCATGCCTTGTTATACTAGGTGCCAATTTGATTGTTTTTTATGAGGGTAAAACAGTGCCAAAGGCGTGTGATCTGAAACGTGGTGGAATTGTAAATATCAAGGGTGCCCCCCATATTGTGCGGCAGGTGGAGGCGAAAAGCCCTTCATCACGAGGTGCTGCAACGCTGTACAAAATACGCTTTACCAATCTTCAGACCGGGCAAAAACTGGATGAATCCTTCAAAGGCGATGATTTTTTGAAGGACATTGATTGCGTGCGTACTCAGGTGCAGTACTCCTACCTGGATGGTGATATGTATACCTTTATGGATCTGGAAGATTACAGCCAGTACAGTCTGAATAGTGAAGATCTTGAAGGCCAGACTTTGTATCTTACAGAAGGGTTGGAGGGGATTACTGCGCTATTGGTGGATGGAGAGATCCTGGGGATTGAATTGCCACAGTCGGTCGTGCTGACGATTACTGATACATCACCAGGGATCAAGGGTGCTACGGCCACGGGCCGTACCAAACCAGCGATGCTATCCACTGGATTAGAGATTCAGGTGCCGGAATACCTTGAGAATGAGGAGCAGGTGAAGGTCAATACGGCTACTGGAAAGTTTATTTCACGGGCTTAGGTGCGCGACTGAGTCGAATATCCAGCGGCTTTGTGGTGTCCAGATGAATGTCTCTTTGTGGAAAGGCAATAGCAATTTTGGCGTCATTAAAGCGGTTGTTGATGGCCCTGTGCAGTGCGGTAATGGTCTCGAGACGATACTCTAAAGATCCCAGGTAGCAGCGTAGCCGCAAGGTTAGGGCGTTGTCGCCAAATTCATCGAATGAAACCAGAGGTGCGGGTTCTTTCAGCACATGCTCGTTTTCTTCTGCTACCTCGGCCAGCAGCCGGATCGCCCTGTCTACATCGGAACCATAGGCGATGCCAACAGGGACGATAATTCTGATCATCTGATCGGTAAGGGTCCAATTCAACAGCCTGCCTGTGATGAACTCCTTGTTTGGAACCAGCAGCTCCTGCTTGTCCCAACTCATAATGGTGGTGGCCCGTATACGGATACGGGACACCTTACCGGTGATATCCCCCACTGTGACGGTATCACCGACTCGGATAGGGCGTTCGAAGAGAAGAATAATGCCACTGATGAAGTTGGCCACAATCTCTTGCAGGCCAAAACCCAGGCCGACACTCAGGGCGGCGATTAACCACTGAATGCTGGACCACTCAGCACCGATAGTATTGAAAGCTGCAATAGTGCCGACAGCCACAATCAAATATTGGGTTAGTGCCTTAATCGCAAAACGGGCACCGGGATCCAGAGGCAGGCGCTGTAACAGGACAATCTCCATTACGCCAGGCAGGTTCTTGGTTGCGATAATGGTTATGGCTAAAAACAATAGGGCGAGGCCCAGGTCGGCCAGGGTGATGGGAACGCTCTTTTCCACCCCATCAATCAATTCTGTTGAGGTGAATGGAAGCTTCACCGCTTCCAGCACATTGAAGGCGGGCATCAGATCGGCCCAGATGTTCCAGAGGCCGACGGCTATCCCCAGTAACAGGCCGGTCTTAATCAGGCGCTTGGCCTGCTCGCCCAGTTGCTCATAATCAACCTCTTCATACTCAATCTCAGGCAGCTCTATCGGTGGAGAGTCTTTCTCTTCACTCGCGTCCAGGGCCTCTTTTTCGCGCTGAGCACGCAGTTCATCACGCTTTCTAATGGCCTCTTCATAGCGAAACCGGCGTTCAACCAGATAGATGGAGCGCAGCAGCAGATCCTTTAGCACCATCAGTCCCAGAAAAAACCAGACGGTCAGCTGGAGGTGGTGTTCCATGGTCAGGGCGGTGTAGTGATATCCTGATACTGAGATGATGATCAGTGACAGCGGCAGGAACAGTGTCAGAGGAAACCAGGTAAGCCGAAGCTGGGTTAGGATGCCGCCTGCACGAGTCTCCAATAGGTGTGCCTGCACTACTCCAGAGGGCTTTAGAATATGTGCTACAAATATAAGTACAGCCAGCATCATCAGGATAAAAGCGGGGCGACCAAGTCCTTGAATATGGGGTTCTTGTCCAGCTACAGCGGTTGCTGCAATGATGAAAACCAATGGTGGGGCAGCAGCCATCAGCCAACGGAGTTCCTGCAGTAATTTTTGGCTTATCTGTTTGGGCCAGCGGAAATGACGGTCAGCCAACCCCTCAGGCTGACACATCTGCCTGAAGAAACTGATTGTTATCAGCATAATAGCTGCGGCAAATAACCCGTTGCTTATCGCTGCTGTATAGGTGGCAGCAGTGGGCAGCGCATTTAGGCGCCATGCGAGAACCAGAATGACTGCTGGCCAGGCTGAAGCCAACACAAAGGTGTGCCATAACGCTTGCAGCGTCAGCAGGAATGAGTCTGTATGGAACTTCTTGGTTTTTTGGGCAATGAGCGGGAAATTGTGAGCGGCATGTTGGCGCAGCACAAACAAGATGATAACGCCCAGTAACCCCAAGAATGATACCCCTGGCTCCTGACGTATGGATGAGAGAAGATCATTTATAATCTGCAGCCAGCTGCCAGGGGATGCCAGCCATAAGAGGCCAGAAGGTAGCTTTGCTAAATCTGAAAATGCTACAGGTGAGGTGCTGCGAATCCAAATCAGATGTTCTCTTATAAACTGAGCGAAGGTCTCTGCTTCGGCCACCAGTTGTCGCTCAGCCACATCCAGTGCGGTGAGTTGTGCGATGTAGCGGCCATAGATTCTGTGCTGCTCTGTAAAAGCATCACGTTGTGCCAGGAGTAGTTGGTGCGCTTGGGTGGATAGCTGCGTTTTCTCCTTATCCTGAAGCTTGGGTTCAACGTTGATGTCGGCTTCGGTGTCGGCAGCTGACTGCTCTATTTCCAGAATGATGTTCTCAACCTGGTGCCCTATCTCCAATAGATCGCGGCGGAGTTCTTCGATATCAATCTGCCGGTCAGTGGCCCGGTTAATCTCTGAACGCCGCTCGCTGGCATCACGCTGGTATCGCTCCAGGGAGGGCAGGGCCTCATGGCGTTTACGCAGCATCCTGCCGATGGCCTCGCTTGAACCGACAATCTCCACACGTTGACGCGTACTGTCTGCTTCAGATTTGATCTCTTCAAGTTGCCTGAAAGTTGAATCCAGGCGAGCAGCGACTTGAGATTCCTTGCGGGTAAGTTCTTCTAATTCAGAGCTAAGTGATACATTCTTTTCTGCTATGGCACGAATGGCGTCTGGTAAGTCTGCTGTCTCTTCATGGGCACGCTCTGCCTGTTGTTTTGCCTTGGTGGCAGTGGCTTCACGTAGCCGTTGGGAAGCACTTCTCAGCGCTTCAAGGCCTGAAAGGCGGTGATTGTCTTCCCTGGCAGCCAAATCACGTTCAGCCATGGATAGAGAGGTTAGCAGTTCATGGTTATCCAGTTGCTGTTTATAGAGCTCTAATTCAGCCTCTCGCAGGCCTTTGCGGGCGAGCAAAGCCTCTCTTCGGGCATCCGTTATGGCTGTAGTTTCACCCGGCGGGGGCGGCGTTTTTAGATCAGACTCTATCTGCCTCAGTTTGCTGGTACGGTCTGCGCTCTCCTGGCTTATGGTCGTTGCAATGTTCAGTTGTAGCGTGAGGTCGTCAGTGTGTTTTTTTAGTGCCTCTCTCAAGGCATTAAACGCCTCCTCCTCTTGTCGCAACAGGCTTTCAATCTCGTCAGCACTCGCATTTTTGGAAAGTTTTTTCAGGGGGTCATAGGCCTTCAGTGGCTTGGCCATGAGCTTGCGTATTTTGTCTATGCGCTTAGGTGCTGCTGCTATAAGGGATCTGAGTTGAGCCAGTTTAGTGTGGATCTCATTGGTCTGTGTGCGGGCGGTTATGGCCTGACCATAATGCTCAATGATTTTGGTCTTTGCGTTGTCATCCAGCGTAGCGCTCGCCTCGATGGCCGATCTCTTGGATTGGAGCTGCTCTAGTGTTGATTCATGTGCCGTAACACCAGGGGATTGAGCCGCTACCGGATCGATGGTGCAGGTAAAGATTAGCAGTGCCAGAAAAAAGAGAGGCGTATGGTTTTTCAGATATGGCATATAAGTAATATGGAATAGCACAAGCAAAGCAGTTTACTCTAAAGTGTAGTCGCTAGTTTCTACAATCTGCATATCTGGATTGCAGCTGTGACCATTGTACGGGTAGTAAAGTTATCGCCGGTAATCAGTAATTTCACAACTCTGTCTCCTTCATTGCTGCTTGGAGTTGTGCAAAATGTTGTTCCAGCCTGGGTAGATACTCCCGTATGGCGATTAAGTCATCTGCCTTGCCCGCTTGTTCTATTTCAAAAGCCTGTTCACTAAGTGCCATGCCGCCCACATTGGCTGATGCGCCTTTGATTTTGTGTGCACAGCTAGCGACTTGTTGTGCATCACCCGCATCCACCACAGACTTAAGTTGCTCAAGCTGATCTGTCATATCACCAAGAAAAGCCTCGGTTACGGTCTGTATGAGTGATCTGTCATTCATTAAGCGTTTACTCATGGCTTCAGCATCAAATACCACTGCACCTGTAGCCTGTGGTTTGGCTTTTCTGTCATTTGTTTTTGGTGCTGGCGTTGCGTCAGGATTAGAGGGGTTGATCAGCCATTTTTCTAGTATTTGGCGTAGCTG
>Ga0316187_10000250_pt1 | contig 39445 bp, 35 predicted proteins | sample CroRivburrow1_MG_FD_204927 | JGI IMG/M metagenome (GOLD analysis project Ga0316187, IMG submission 204927) | Coastal sediment microbial communities from Maine, United States - Cross River worm burrow 1 | ecosystem: Environmental > Aquatic > Marine > Coastal > Sediment | place: USA: Maine... | reverse complement strand
TGATGACTATTTCTGGGACAAGCATGTCCTGGAGCTAATGGCCGGCCATGTGGCTGCCGCCTATCCGACATATCGGGTGGTGTACGGGCGGTTGGCGATCGTGAATGTCGGGGGTGAGTATATCTATGTAATCGGAGAGCCATGGCAGGAGGTCGAAAAGATGTTTCTGCAGCTGATGAGCATCCCACATGTTGGCACGATGCATCATCGCAGTCTCTTCGAAGATCACGGTCGTTTCGATGAGAGTTTTAGAATATCTGGCGACTATGAGTTCCTGCGCCGGGAGCTGCGTACGGGTAGGGCGCTGTTTGTCCCTGACGTTGTTGTAGCTGCCATGCGCCAGGGAGGTATCAGCAGCGATCCGCGTCATGCTTTTCTTCAACTCAGCGAGGCGAGGCGCGCACGCGCTAAGCAGGGCGACCATAGCCTTGGCAGACACTGGGTGATGGCATATATCCGGATTCTTCTGCGCACCATTCTGTGGCGGTTGGCTGGTGAGCATGTTGCCAGAAAGGCACTCGATCTAGCTCGCCGCGTTATGGGCAAGCCCGCTCATTGGACAAGAACATGAATGACGCGAAGACGTCCGCCTGCTGCTTGGAGCGTGGCTGAGGTGTGTGGCATCTGCGGATTCGTGAATCTGGACGGCAACCCAGCTTCAGGAGAGATCGTCGGGCGCATGAACCGCGCCTTGATTCATCGCGGCCCAGATGACGAGGGAGCACTACTCGACGGCCCCATCGCTTTAGCCATGCGTCGCCTTTCGATCATGGATCCCGAAGGAGGGCATCAGCCGATTGGTAATGAGCAGGGAACGGCCTGGGTTGTGTTCAACGGTGAGATTTACAATGCCTCCGAACTGAGAAAAGTGCTGCAAGGCTGCGGCCACCGTTTTGCTACAGACAGCGACACGGAGGTCATCATCCATCAGTACGAGGAGAGCGGAGACAATTGCGCTTCGATGCTGCGTGGTATGTTCGCATTCGCAATTCTGGACAAGCGCGCCGCCGCTTCGCCTAGGCTGCTGCTCGCGCGCGACCGTGTCGGTATCAAACCTCTGTATTATTACCATGACGAGAGCCTGCTTGCATTTTCGTCTGAGCTTACCAGCCTGGTTCAGCACCCGGCGATCGAACGCCAGATCGAATCGGCCGCGCTTCGTCAATATCTTGCAACAGGCGTTGTCGGCGCGCCGCTAACCATGTTTAGGGGCGTGAGGCAGCTGATGCCGGGGGAGAGGATGCTGCTTGAAGATGGTCGCGTCACTATGGAGGACTACTGGTGCTTACCGGAGTCACAGCCTCAACCTCCCAGTGATGATGAGGCCGTGTTCCGAATCCGCGCATTGCTGGAAGATGCCGTCAGCGAACATTTGATCTCCGACGTGCCGGTGGGGGCTTTTCTGAGCGGCGGGATTGATTCGAGCACGGTCGTGGCTTTAATGGCGCGCGCCAGCGGTCGCAAGGTGCCTACCTTTTCCGTTCGCTTCGAGGAAAGCGGCTATGATGAGTCGGCCTATGCCCGGCTAGTGGCGGAGCGCTACAAAACTGACCACCATGAATTCGTCGTGCCCAATTGCGGCTTTGACGCCGATCTTCTACAAGCAATGATCACCCATCATGGCCAGCCGACGGCCGATTCCTCTGCCCTGCCAATGTTCATGGTCTCCAAGGTAGCCAGCGACTATGTGAAGGTCGTACTGTCGGGCGATGGCGGTGACGAGAGCTTTGCGGGCTATGCCCACTACGGGTGGCTGACTCAAATCGGCCGTCTCTATGCGCTGCATCCTGCACTGAGAAAAGGCGCCGCTGGCATGCTACGCGCTCTGACTGCCGCGCCCGGCGCCAGTCGCAGCCGCCGATTGCGGCAGCTTATCAACGCGCTGGAGGCATCGTTGGCGGAGAAGCAACGCCTGCCCTTCGAGGTGTTGCGCCTCAATCGGGAGCACGAGATCGACGCGTTGTTAACGCCGCAATGGCGTCTGGCGACAACGCCTGGTGAGGATGTAGGTGTGCTTGAGCGCTTCCTGGACGGGCAGCCTGCGCACGACCCTGTCGCCCAGGCGCAGCGATTCTCCTTCCGCTATTTTCTGCCGGACGCTTACTTGCCAAAGGTTGATCGCATGAGCATGGCAGCCTCGCTTGAGGTGCGCGTACCGTTTCTCGACCACCGGATTGTGGAGTATGCCCTCGCATTGCCCGGTCAAATGCACTGGCGGGATGGTAGGGGGAAATACCTGTTGCGCCAGGCGGTGGCCGACCTGTTGCCGGCGGAGATATTCACTCATCGTAAGCAAGGCTTTTCCATTCCCTTGCACCGCTGGGCGACGGATGACTATTTCAGTTTGGCTGAGGAATTACTGAACGAGGAAGTAGTGGAGCGGCGCGGCCTGTTTGATCCTTGCCAGGTGCGCTTGCTGCTTGATCGTAGCCAAGGTCGCGACGAGCATCGCCAAGCGCTGGAAAGCGACTATCGCCTGAGTCATCGCCTGTTCATGCTTATGGTGCTGGAAATGTGGTGCCGCCTGTACCTCGATAATCTTGTAGAGCGTCCATCGCAAGCCAATCTTGGGGAAACTGTGCGGCATGGTTGAGGAGCGTCCACTGATAAGCATCGGCATGGCTTCGCATAATGGCGAAAAGACCCTGTCCTCGGCAATTTCCTCGTTGCTCACCCAAAGTTACGAGAACTGGGAGTTAGTTATGATCGATGACGGTTCTAGCGACCGTACGCTGGAGATTGTCCTTGGCTTTAAGGACGCTCGTATTCAAGTGCATACCGATGGCGAAAGAAGTGGCTTGCCGGCTCGCTTAAATCAGGCTGTCAGTCTGAGCAGAGGGGAGTTTTTCGCGCGCATGGACGCGGATGATATCGCCTACCCTCAGCGCCTGGAACTGCAGCTTGACTATTTGCTTGCGCACCCTGAGGTAGATCTTGTCGGCGCGCAGGTACTGATCTTTGATGATCAGGGCCATGCCAGTGGAAAGCGGGAGTTTCCGGAGCATCACGAGGCGGTTGCGGCAAAGCCATGGTCCGGATTCCGTATCGCCCATCCGGCTTTCATGGGCAGGCTGCAATGGTTCAGGCGTTTCCCCTATGACGAAGGCCTGCTCAAGGCGCAAGATCAGGATCTACTTCTGCGAGCTTGCCCGACAAGCCGTTTCGCCAATGTGCCGACGATTCTTCTGGGTTACCGGCAGGATAGGATCACGCTGAAGAAACTGTGGGTCAGCCGCGCGTATCATACGCGTGCGCTGTATCGTGCCTTTAGTGAGCAGGCATGGAAGCTGGTCAAGGCGCTGAGTTTGCAGGCCTTCAAGATAAGTATCGATACACTAGCCTTCGCTTTAGGCCTCAAGCAGGGGCTGCTACGGCGGCGGTCAACATCGGTTAGCGAACTGGAGCGCCTCGAATGGGAAGGCATATGGCGACATGTTCACCAAGAGTCGCAAGTGCAGCCAGTTCAACGGGATGGGCAGGCATGATCAGGCCAGTGGGCATCCATGGTTCTGATGCAATCAGGATGGTCTGATGTGCGGCATAGCTGGGCTGTTCGCAGCCGGTGGTATGCCGCAGGGTGCCAAATCGATCCTGTGGCGAATGGCGGAAAGCCTGCACCACCGGGGCCCGGACAGTCACGGCATCTGGTTGAATGCGACCCATGGCATTGGCCTGGCGCACCAACGCTTGTCCATCGTCGACCTGTCGAGTCAGGGGCATCAGCCCATGGCCTCGGTCAGCGGCCGTTATCACCTCGTGTTCAATGGCGAGATATATAATTTTCCTGCGCTTCGTCACGAGCTAGAGCAGGCCGGATGCCGTTTTCGCGGCCACTCGGATACTGAAGTCATGTTGTCGGCCTTCGATAACTGGGGGTTGGAAGATGCGCTGAAGCGTTTTACCGGCATGTTCGCCTTCGCGCTGTGGGACGGTGAGGCGCGGACGCTGCATCTTGCGCGTGACCGTATGGGGGAAAAACCGCTGTACTACGGTTGGGTCGGCCGTAGTTTTGTCTTCGGTTCCGAGCTCAAGGCGCTGTGCGCTATGCCGGAATGGCGGGGGGATGTTGATCGCGACGCACTAGCCTTGTTCATGCGCTTCGCTTATGTGCCGGCACCGCACTCGATATACCAAGGTGTGCATAAGCTGCCTCCAGGCAACGTGCTTTCCATTGCCGCCACGGCGAGTCCCGGAGATATGCGCGCGCCTAGAGCGTACTGGCCGGTTGGAGATGTGGTTGCAACTGAGCGTGCAGACGCGCTCGAATGTGATGACTCCGAGGCGGTCGCCCAACTTGACAGTCTGCTACGCGATGCGGTGGCTAAAATGATGGTGGCCGACGTGCCGCTAGGGGCGTTTCTGTCCGGCGGTATCGACTCATCACTGGTGGTGGCGCTGATGCAAGCCCAGAGCGACAGGCCGGTGAAGACGTTCACCATCGGGTTCCGCGACGAGGTTTACAACGAAGCCCGCCACGCCAGAGCCGTTGCCGAACACCTAGGTGTCGATCATTCGGAGATATATGTGACGCCGGGTGAGGCCATGGCCGTTATTCCTAGGCTGCCGACCATCTACGACGAGCCCTTTGCCGATTCCTCACAGATACCGACCTTTCTAGTCGCTCAAATGGCCAGGGAGCATGTGACAGTGGCTCTGTCTGGTGATGGCGGCGATGAATTGTTCGGCGGTTACAACCGCCATTGCCGGGCCGCGCCTGTTTGGGAAAGGGTTTCAGGACTGCCAGGCCTGCTTCGCAACGGGCTGGCCAGTGCGGTGCATGCACTGTCTCCCACAGCCTGGAACGCGGTGTATGCCAGGTTTGAACCCCTTTTGCCGGCACGCTGGCGACAGCGCCTGCCGGGCGAAAAGTTGTACAAGTTCGCAGAATTGCTACGGGCCGATTCCGGCGCGGCGCTGTATCGGGAACTGGTGTCGCAATGGCATGATCCCGATGGTGTGGTTCTCGGAACGAATGAACTGGCCACGGCGTTGTTCGACGAGGGCGGATGGCCGGAAGGTATAAGCCTTGCCGAACAGATGATGTTTCTGGATATGACCGGCTATCTACCGGGCGATATCCTGACAAAGGTGGACAGGGCGAGTATGGCCGTAGGTCTGGAGGCGCGCGTTCCATTTCTTGATCACCATGTGGTCGAATTCGCCTGGAGCTTGCCACTGGATATGAAGATTCGCGGCGGGCAGGGGAAATGGCTATTGCGCCAATTGCTGCATCGCTATGTTCCCAGTGATCTGGTGGAGCGGCCCAAGATGGGCTTCGGCGTGCCCATCGATGCCTGGCTGCGCGGTCCTTTGCGTGACTGGGCCGAGGCACTGCTTGATGAACAGCGCCTTCGGCGTGAGGGGTTTTTCAATGTGGACATGGTTCATCGATGTTGGAGGGAGCACTTGAGCGAACGGCGCAACTGGCAACATCCTCTGTGGTGCGTGTTGATGTTTCAGGCCTGGCTGGATGAGGTCTGAGCTCCGCATGCGCGTGCTGGTGCTGGGCGGCTTTGCCGATTCGTTGATCAATTTTCGCGGTGAGCTTTTGCGCTCATTACGCGGGCGCGGTTGCGAGGTGATCGCCTGTGCTCCAGATGCCTCGCCGCAGGTGCGCCAGGCGCTTGCTGGCATGGGCGTGGAATACAGGCACGCGCCCTTGGCACGGGCCGGGCTCAATCCATTGGCCGACATGGCCAGCCTCTGGCGTCTACGGCGGCTGTTGCGTGAACTGAAGCCTGATGTGTTTCTAGGCTATACGATCAAGCCGGTGATTTACGGCTCGCTGGCGGCGGCAAGCGCCGGCGTGCCGCGGATCTATTCTATGATTACCGGCTTGGGATATGCGTTCAGCGCGCGAGGCGCGAAGGCGAAGGCGGTCGGCTGGCTTGCCATCCGCCTGTATCGCCGGGCGCTTATGGTTAATGAACGAGTGTTTTTCCAGAACCCCGATGACATGGCCATGTTCAGGGAATTAGGAATTATGAAACCTGGGCAACGGTCGGTGATGATACCCGGCTCCGGGGTGGATATAGACGAATTCCGGCCCGCGCCCTTTCCTAAGGAGATGTCTTTTTTATTGATTGCCCGGTTGTTAAGGCAAAAAGGCATTGCTGAATATGCCGAAGCCGCAAGACGTATCAGGCAGGGACATCCACATGTTCGCTTTCGGTTGGCGGGATGGCTGGATGAAGGCCCAGACTCGATCAGTGAGATTAAGCTCCGGGCATGGGTGGATGAAGGAACGCTGGAGTATCTTGGCCGGCTTGATGATGTGCGCCCCGCCTTGGCTGACAGTAGCGTGTATGTGCTGCCATCATACCGCGAAGGCATGCCCAGGACGGTGCTTGAGGCCATGGCGATGGGGCGGCCAATTATCACAAGCGATGCACCGGGTTGCCGCCTGACGGTGAATCCTGGTGAAAATGGCTATCTTGTGCCGGTGGGTAACGCGGAGGCACTGGCTGATGCGATGGAGCGTTTTATTCTGGAGCCGGATTGTATCAGTGGCATGGGCGCAGCCTCGCGGCGACTGGCCGAGGAGCGCTTCGACGTACGCATCGTCAATACCATCATTCTAAAGGCCATGGGGCTCAACTGATGAAGAAACGCCTTCTGGACATAGCCGTGGCTGGCGCGGGCCTGGTCGCGTTAGCGCCTTTGCTACTGCTGATCGCCGTGTTGATTCGCGTCAACCTTGGGTCGCCGGTACTGTTCCGCCAGCAGCGGCCCGGTCTGCACGGAAGGCCGTTTGTAATGGTGAAGTTCCGCACCATGCGGGACGCTTGTGGTAGCGATGGTCAACTGCTGCCGGATGAGAAGCGTATGACGAAGTTGGGATTGCTTTTGAGAAACCTGAGCCTGGATGAGCTGCCGGAATTGTGGAACGTGCTTAAGGGTGATATGAGCCTGGTCGGTCCGCGCCCTCTATTGATGGAGTACCTGCGGCTGTACTCGCCCGAACAGGCGCGCCGACATGAGGCGAAACCAGGCATAACCGGCTGGGCGCAGGTTAATGGACGAAACGCCATCAGCTGGGAGGATAAATTCAAGCTGGACGTTTGGTACGTGGATCACCATTCTTTCTGGCTCGACATTAAGATCATATGTCTAACGCCGTGGTTGGTGCTGTGGCGTCGGAGTGTCAGCGAACCGGGTGGCGTTACCATGAGCAATTTTACAGGCTCGCCAACCAACGATGGGGAGGATAAAAACTTATCCTCAAGAGCGTAACGCGGCATAGCAATATAAATGGCAAGCGAGCATGAAAAAGGAGTTGATTGGATGATCACTGTGGGGATCGCTCACGATGTGTGTATTTCCTCGGCCGCCATCGTCAAGGACGGGCGCGTCATTGCCGCTATAGCCGAAGAGCGGCTGAACCGCCAGAAACAGTACAAGGGTTTTCCCGCGCTTTCCTTAAAAGAGTGTCTTAAGATGGCTCGTATTTCATTACAGGACGTCTCCACCATTGCAGTGGCCTGGAACCCGCTACGCCATCTTGATTTTCCGCAATATCGTTTTTCCAATAACGCGCGAATGCGCGGCGAGTACCTATATGCTATTCCCAATATGCTGCTTGGGCATTCGGAATATAAATCCGACACATGGATCGAGCAGACGATCCAGGGCATGGATGCCAAGATTCTTTACGTTGACCATCAGCTAACGCATGCAGCCAACGCTTTTTATCTTAGCGGTTTTGACGAAGCGGCGGTATTTACGGCTGATGGTCGCGGCGAGCGCAGCACATGTTTGTGGGGATCTGCGGATAGAGATGGCATTCATACCGGCGGCGAAATCATGTTCCCGCATTCACTTGGTCTGTTTTACGGTGCCATTACCCAGTATCTCGGTTTCAAGCCGGACAGTGATGAATGGAAGGTGATGGCTCTGGCTTCCTATGAATCTAACGACAATGAATACTACAAACCCATGCGTGGCATGGTGGATGTAGACATGGGCGCGTGCAGCTTCACACTGGATCAACACTATTTCTGCTTTGCCACGCCGGAGGTTCACGAAGGTCGCTTGTTCACACCTGCCTTTGTCGATGCCTTCGGACCGGCGCGGCTCCAGGATGCGTCATTCGATGATCGGCACAAAAAAATCGCCTCCGCCTTGCAGCGGACCTTTGAAGAAGTAATGTCGGAGCTATTGACCGCTATCCAAGCCAGGACTGGAAAGAAGCGCTTAGTGGCAGCCGGCGGCTGCATGATGAACTCCGTGTACAACGGCAGAATCACTCGGGCGACACCATTCGAGGAATGCTTCATTTCTTCCTGTCCGGATGATAGCGGTGTTTCTGTTGGTGCGGCGCTTTACGCCTACAATCGCTTGTCGCCCGATTACCAGTCTGTCTGGCATAGCCACAACTACTGGGGGCCGTCCTACGATGACGAAGTCGTGGACGCTTTGGAGAAATACAGACTTTCCTATCAGCGTTTGGATCATCCGTCGGCTGCGGCGGCGGAATTACTGGAAAGGGGAAAGCTCATTGGCTGGTATCAAGGCAGCATGGAGTTCGGACAGCGAGCACTTGGCAACCGTTCCATACTTGCCGACCCTAGAAGCGAGGACGCCAAGGACCTCGTCAACGCCGCGGTGAAGTACCGCGAATCATTCCGCCCGTTTGCGCCGGCTATTCTTTATGAGCGTGTGCATGACTACTTCGATGCCGAGCCGGATGGTCGAGTGTGTTTCATGGAGCGCGTATACCAATTTCGTGAGGAAGCAGCGGCGGCTGTGCCGGCTGTGGTGCATGTCGATAACACAGGCCGATTGCAAACGGTCGAGCGTAGCCAAAATGAGCGTTTTTACGACCTTATCGCCGAATTTGATAAGCGCACGGGTGTGCCTATCGTACTCAATACTTCGTTTAATCTGAACGGAGAGCCAATTGTATGCACTCCGACGGACGCTATACGTACGTTCTTCAGTTGCGGCTTGGATGCATTGATTCTCGGAGATTACCTGTTGGAAAAATGAGTGATCAGTGCGGTTGGCCTTACTTTTCCGAAGATGAAGTCGAGGCCGTGGCGGCGACACTGCGCTCCGGTCGCGTCAACTATTGGACCGGCGAGCTATGCCATGAGTTTGAACAAGCGTTTGCCGCATATTGTGGTGTCAAATATGCAATAGCCTTGGCCAACGGTACGGTGGCGCTGGAGTTGGCCTTGCGAGCTCTTGGCATTGGTTCGGGTGACGAGGTGATCGTGCCAGCGCGTACGTTTATCGCTACAGCCAGCGCTGTGGTCATGTGTGGTGCTACGCCCATCGTCGTTGACGTGGATAGGCAAACGCAAGGCATTTCTTCTGCCACCTTGCAAGGTGCCATCACAAAGCGCACTCGCGCCGTTATTGTTGTCCATCTCGGTGGCTGGCCATGTGACATGGATGCCATTTTAAGCTTGTCTAGGCATCATGGATTGAAGGTGATCGAGGATTGTGCCCAAGCGCATGGTGCTGAGTACGGGGGGCGGCGCGTGGGAAGTTTCGGCGATGCCGCCGCCTTTTCCTTTTGTCAGGACAAGATTATGAGCACGGGTGGCGAAGGTGGAATGTTACTGCTGCGTGAAGATGCGGTCTGGAGGAGGGCTTGGGCCTTCAAGGATCATGGCAAGAATTATGATGCGGTTTTCCATCAGGGGCACCCCCCAGGTCACCGCTGGCTGCATCACAGCTTTGGTACTAACTGGCGAATGACGGAAATGCAGGCAGCAATCGGCTGTAGACAGCTGGTCAAGTTGCCCGAATGGGTGGGTAGCCGTCGCTTGAATGCGGCCATTCTTCAAGAACGCTTATCTGGACTTTCCGGGCTAAGAGTGCCAACCCCTTCCGGGCTTGTGAGGCCCGCATATTACCGTTTTTATGCCTTTGTCGTACCTGAGGCGTTGCGGAAGGGCTGGAGTCGCGACCTCATAGTTGAGAAAATAAATGGCAGAGGCGTGTCCTGTTTCCAGGGAAGTTGCGGTGAAATCTATCGCGAGCGTGCCTTCGCAAACGCAGGCTTACAGCCACGTTGGAGATTGCCGGTCGCGAAAGAGCTACATGAGCAGAGCTTGGCCTTTCTCGTACATCCAACCCTTTCACTGGACGAAATCGAGAGAACGGCGCAAACGACCGCCCAGGTGATGAGTGAAGCTGCTAGCTGACATTCCTGCGGAAGTGCAGTGGAAATACTGCGCCCACTGGTTGCTGTGCTTAGCCGTATTACCATTTCCATTTTCCGTTGCTCTGACAAATGTTCTGCTTGGTTTGGCATTGGCCGCCGGAATTTTTCTTGGTAATTGGTGGCAGGGTGCCCGCAGCATGTGGTGTCAACACCGATGGTTTTCGCTTGTTATGTTGAGTTACTGGGGTCTCATGTTGGTTGGCCTGGCGTGGAGTGGTGACCGAGCCTGGGGTCTTCATGTTATCGGGCGGCAGTGGTTTTGGCTGCTGTTGCCCATTTTACTTGACTGCCTTTCAGACGAGCGTTGGCGACAGCGGTTTCTCGCAGCTTTATCGTTTGCTTTAGCGCTGAATCTATTTTATTGCGTGTTGCAGATGGCCGGAATGGTTCATGTAACTACTATCGGCTCCAACCATGATGATGCGACCGGACATATCGGCCATATTGGTTTCGGCGTTGTGTATGGCATTTGGGCGGCCTTGCTGCTCCATTGGGGATGGCAGCGAACAGGTCTTCAACGCCATATCGCTTGGCTGCTGGCTTTGTGGTCCTGGTTCATGATTTATTCCGCTCAAGGGCGCAGTGGTTATGCCGTTGCGCTTATTCTGATGCTGGTTGTTGTCTACAAACAGGCTGGCGGTTTGCGGCGCTGGGCTTCGGTCGGGGTTTTGGTTCTGGGTCTTGGTGTTGTATTGGCGTTGGGCCCTGGCAAGCAGCGGGTGCAGGATGTATTGCTTGATGTTCCCAAGATTCAAGCTGGAGAGATGCAGCAAACCGATGTGCATTGGTCGCTTTGGAAAGGGGCTCTCGATATATGGCGCGCGAACCCAGCGATAGGGGCTGGAACCGGTGGTTTTCCTCAAGCAGCTGCTGCGGTCAAGGCGCAACGTCCAGAGCTGGTTTTTGGCGGTGCGCCCGGACAGATTCCCGTGCATCCGCATAATATGTATCTATTAGCGCTGGCGCGATGGGGTGTGCCGGGAGGCGTGGCGTTGGTTGCTCTATTGGGCTTCTGGGCTTATTCCGGATGGCAGAGGAACTGGGGCGATACACCCACTGCTCCCATGATTGCCTTGCCTGCGATAGCCTTGTCTATACACGGGCTATCGGCACCGAGCCTCGAGGAGCATTTTGCGGGGATTATCGCCATGCTGGTAACAGGCGCTGGAATGGCCGGATGGCATAAGGGGTGAAAAGTGTATAGCGGTGCTTTGGCAGTAATCCGTTCACACCGGGCGGCCTTTGTTCATGATGTGCTTTGGGTGCCTGTGAGCTTGTTGCTTGCCTATTGGGTGCGTTTCAATTTCGGTGCCATTCCTTCCGAATTTTGGCGCGGGTATGCATGGATGCTTGCGATGGCGCTGCCAGTACAGATTGCGGCATTCAAATACTTCGGGCTGTATCGTGGCATCTGGCGCTTTGCTTCAATGCCAGACCTTGTCCGCATTCTCAAAGCCGTTGTCGTTGGCGCGACATGCGCCGTTCTCCTTGTCTTCCTGTTGCAACGCCTTGAGGGCGTGCCGCGATCGGTATTTCTCTTGTACCCGTTGTTCCTATCGTTGGGGTTGGCCGTGCCCAGATTACTATACCGCTGGTCCAAAGATCATCGCTTCGATTTATCGCGTGGGGCAGATCAAAGGGCCTTGATTGTTGGTGCGGGGCGAGCTGGAGAGTTGCTTGTTCGGGATCTGATCAAGGGATCTGATTATTCCCCTGTCGGCTTCGTGGATGACGACAAGATCAAACAGGGTCGGGAAATCCAAGGTGTGCGTGTTTTAGGGGCAACATCCGAACTGAAAAATGTGATTAGGAACTTTTCCATCGACGTTGTGCTACTTGCGATTCCATCCGCCAGCCATACGGTTATCCAAAGGATCGTGCAGTCGTGTCGTGAGGCGGACGTGTCGTGCCGGACGTTGCCATCGTTGGCCGAACTCGCTGGCGGTGCGGTGGAAGTCTCGAAGCTACGAGAGGTGAGAATCGGCGACATCCTGGGCCGCGAAGCTGTTGCGCTGGATGATGCTGGTCTGTCTAGCTTATTAAGTGGCAAATGTGTTCTGGTAACTGGCGCCGGGGGTTCAATTGGCTCGGAATTGTGTCGGCAGGTGCTTCGCTATGATCCGGAAAAACTATTGCTGCTCGACCATGGCGAATTCAATTTGTATCGCATTGATCAGGAGCTGTGCCTGAGAGCTGATAATGCCGCTATTGCCACATTGCTCGGAGATGTGCGCGATGCGGTTCGAATGCGCGGAATCTTTGCCGAATATCATCCACACATTGTGTTGCATGCTGCAGCCTACAAACATGTACCTCTGGTAGAACATAATCCTGTTGAGGGCATTAAAACCAATGTGCTCGGAACCAAGTTGATGGCGGATTTGGCGGTGGAGTTTGGTGTTGAAACCTTCGTGTTTGTATCGACCGACAAAGCTGTTAATCCTACCAATCTTATGGGTGCTACCAAACGGGCGGCTGAAATCTATTGTCAAAATCTAAATAGCCGGGTGGAGACGCATTTTATCACCACGCGCTTCGGCAATGTTCTGGGATCGGCCGGTTCGGTTGTGCCGCTCTTCCGCGAGCAGATTTCAGCGGGTGGCCCCGTCACTGTCACCCATCCCGATATTACCCGTTATTTCATGACTATCCCCGAAGCGTGCCAGTTGATTCTTCAGGCAGGAAGCATGGGCAATGGTGGCGAGATTTTCGTGCTGGAAATGGGTGAGCCGGTAAAGATTGTCCATCTTGCCGAACAAATGATCAGACTTTCCGGACTCGAAGCCGGCAAGGATATCGACATCAACTTTATCGGCCTGCGCCCAGGAGAAAAGCTACACGAGGAGCTGTTTTACGGCTCGGAAACCTTGGCCGGCACCGCCCATCCCAAGATTATGCTGGCCGCCGCGAGGAACACCGACTGGGCCATGTTACAGGACATGCTGGTGGGACTTGAGCAGGCTTGCACCAGCCGTAACGCCGACCAGCTCCGCAACCGGCTCAAGTCGCTGGTGCCAGAATTCGCGGAATACAAGGAGCCCGAACCTGCCCTGAACCCAGAGCAGACGACCCTGCATTGATCCGAATGATGCGGCAGGTGCAGGTTGCCGTGTTCGCGCCCCTACCTAGTCCGTTCACTTACGCCTGGCCCGAAACATTCGGTGAGCCGGCGTGTGGCGTGCGTGTGCGCGTGCCGTTCGGCAGGGGGCGGCGCGTCGGCGTGGTCATCGACGCTGAAGGCCATATCCAGGCTGCGGAGGATTTTGAGGTCAAGGCCGTTTTCGACAGGCTAGATATCCAGCCTGTCTTCGATCAGGCACGTCTGCACTGGCTGGAGCGGGCCTGGCGCTATTATCAGGCTTCCCCTGGTGACATGCTGGAGCTGGCCGTGGCTTGGGCGGGCTCGGAGGGTAAGCGCCGCTGGTATTGCCCGGACAAAGAGGCATTGCTGGCAATTGATCGTGAGCTGGCCGAATGTTTTTCCAGCCGGGATACTTTGAGCGCATCCACGTTGTCCAAGCGCCTTGGTGCCGTGGCGTTGAACTGGCGCGTGTTACAAGCCTCAGATGCCGGGCTGCTGCAGGAAGCGACCCCAAATTTTCCTGAGGAGAGTACAAGGCCATCATCCGAGGCGGTTCCACTGAAATTGCGTTATGAGCAAAGCAGCGCTGTTAACAGCCTGGTAGGCGCAAGAGGTTTTGTCCCCCATCTATTGTTTGGCCGCACCGGATCGGGCAAAACCGAGGTGTATCTTCGGGCTTCTGAAGAAAAAATAAGGAATGGGGGCCAGGTATTGATACTTGTGCCCGAGATAGGACTTACAGCGCAATGGCTAAGCCGGGTGATGTCGCGCTTTCCTCAATCAATGGTCTGGCATTCGGGTTTGTCAGATGCGGAACGTCGATGCGTACGCGCCGGGCTTGGTGACATCGATGTACTGGTGGGAACCCGATCCTCCCTGTTTCTCCCCTTGCCACGGTTATCGCTGATCGTCGTGGACGAAGAGCATGACCCATCGTTTAAGCAGCAAGATGGCGTCTGCTATTCGGCCAGGGATATGGCGGTATTGCTGGCTCAAGCCCTGGATATACCAATCGTGCTGGGATCGGCCACGCCCAGCCTGGAAAGCTGGCGGCAGTGCAAGGCAGGCAATTATCACATGCTACGCCTGACGGAGAGTGTCGCTGCGCATGCGCCGCAACTTAACATCGTCGATATTCGCGGCAGCGATATGGTGCTGTCCGACATGCTTTTGCAAGCGTTAGCTGGAGCCGTTGAACGCGGCGAGCAGGCTATGCTGTACCTGAACAGGCGTGGTTATGCGCCGGCGCTGAGTTGTACGGCCTGCGGCACCGCGCCGGAGTGTAAGGCGTGCACCCTGCGTCTGACGCTGCACCGAAGGCGGAAAAGACTCTGCTGCCATGCCTGCGGCTATATTGCGGGAGTTCCCCCTGTTTGCCCGACCTGCGGAGAGGATGCGCTGATGCCTTTGGGCGAGGGTACAGAGAGGATCGAGGAGGTATTGACCCAAGCCTTGCCGGGATTGCGGTTCGCCCGCCTGGATCGGGACACGGCGACATCCAGCAAGCGCATGATAGGAGTGCTGGAAAAGTTTGCCGACGGTGATATCGATTGCCTGATCGGCACGCAGATGATCATCAAGGGGCACCATTTTCCCAATGTAACCCTGGTAGGAGTGGTGAACGCCGATCTTGGCCTGTCGTTGCCGGATTTTCGTGCCGGTGAACGTTGGTGGCAACAATTGACGCAGGTGCTTGGCCGCTGTGGCCGCGGCCAGCGGCCAGGCCGGATCATCATACAGACGCGCAACCCTGATGCATCGTGGCTGCAACGCATCGGCGACAATCAGGCTGAGGCCACGCTGGATCAGGAACTGGAGCTGCGCCGTGTGCTCGCCTACCCACCCTTCAGCCGCTGGGTCCGTATCGTGTTTTCATCCAAGCATGCACACCAGGCCCGGCAGGCGGCCGAAGTGGCGCGCGATATGTTCGAGCATCTGCCACCGGAGGTGTTGCAGGTGGGGCCCATGCCTTGTGCCATCGAGCGCGTTGCCGGCCGGTATCGATTTGAATTGCTGCTGCGCGATGCCAGTCGCGCCATCCTGCCTTGGCGCTTGGCACCATTGCTGGAAGCCTTGCCCCGCTCCTCGGCCGTGCGTCGGCGTGTGGATGTGGATCCCATTGATATGATGTAGGACTGCTAATGAAGCGCTGATTCATTCAGCGTTTCCCTGAGGACTCAACGCTATGCTCGAAATAAGTGCGAACAGGCCCTAATATTGCCACATGGCCCTGCGAAACATACTGACCTATCCCGAGCCCGCCCTGCGTCAACATGCTGAACCTGTGGCCGACCCTACAGATGAAGAAATAAAATCGCTGGTGTCCGACCTGGCCGAGAGCATGTATGACGCACCAGGCGTCGGGCTTGCCGCCACCCAGATCGGAGTGCCTTTACGCGTGACCGTGACTGATACAAGTTGGCGTGACGAGGGGGCTGAGCGCGACCTGAAGGTGTGGATCAATCCGGAGATTATCCGCCGGGAAGGTTCGGCCGTGTATGAGGAGGGCTGCCTGTCTGTTCCGGATGTGTATGAAGACGTGACGCGCGCCGCCAGTATTACCGTGGTCTGGCAAGATATGGAGGGCGCTCGTCATACGGCGGATTTCGAGGGCTTTCAGGCGGTGGCCCTGCAACACGAGTTTGACCACCTTGATGGCAAGCTGTTCATCGATCTGTTATCGCCCATCAAGCAGCGCCTGCTGAAACGACGCCTGCGCAAACAAAAAAAACAGCAGCAAAAAGCATCAACTTGATCCGCGTGGTCTTTGCCGGCACGCCGGCTTTCTCGCTGCCCAGTCTGATGGGGCTGATTGGAGCCGCGGATGCGCGGGTCGTCGGTGTGGTGTCGCAGCCTGACCGGCATTCGGGCCGGGGCATGAAGCTATTGCCTTCGCCTGTTAAGCAGGCCGCACTGGATCACGGTATCGATGTCATTACGCCAAGCGCCCTGCGCGGTGATCATGAGGCGCTGGCATGGTTGCGCGACAAGCAGCCCGATGTGCTGGTAGTGGTGGCTTTTGGCATGCTATTGCCAAAAACTTGGCTTGACGCGCCAGCGCATGGCGCGGTTAACGTGCATGCTTCGCTGCTGCCACGCTGGCGCGGCGCGGCGCCAATCGAGCGCGCGATTCTCGCCGGTGATACAGAAACCGGCGTTTGTATCATGAACATGGAAGAGGGACTCGATACAGGCGCGGTGTTTGCACAGGCCAGCTTACCCATTGTTGAAGATACGACGGCAGGCGGTTTGCGCGAAGCCCTGGCAAGCCAGGGGGCCGAGCAATTGCTGCTTACCCTGCCGGGCATCGTCGATGGCAGTCTCACTGCCAAGCCGCAAAAAGATGAACTGGCCACCTACGCAGGCAAGCTAAGCAACAGCGAGCGCTGCATTGACTGGGCACTCCCAGCCGCGCAGATCGACCGCGTGGTGCGCGCATTCGCTCCCAGCCCCGCTGCGCGTACGCGCCTGCATGGCAAATGGGTCAAGGTGCTTAGCGGCGAGGCCGTCGGCGAGGCGACATCAGTGGAGATCGGCGCGATCGACCAGTCGCACGGCAGCATCGATGTTTGCTGCGGTAAAGGTGTTTATCGCATCCTTCGCCTGCAACCGGAGGGCAAGAAGCCGATGACGGCCACCGATTTTGCACGTGGCATGCAGGCATCCGTGCTTGATCGTTTCGACAGCCCGGACGAATTTGATCGCTAGCTCGCCATTATCAAGACGGGACGTATCCCCCCGCAAGATTGCTATTGACTGTCTGCATGGCGTGATCCATGAGCGTCATCGGGCGGATGTCACACTGGATGCGGCCTTTGCCTTGCACCGACTTGAGGAGGCTGATCAACGCTTTATTCATGAACTGGTTTACGGCGCACTGCGCCGCTTTTATTCCCTTGAAGCGGATATATCGCGCTTTCTCAAGGATAAACCAGCTGACTGGCTGCGAATGGCTTTGATTATTGGCGCTTACCAGTTACGTCATATGCGCGTGCCCGCGCATGCGGCCGTGGATGAAACGGTGGAGGCGGCCAAGGACACGCCATTTAGTTTCGCTAGCGGCATGGTGAATGCGGTGCTGCGAAACGTGGATCGCTCGCCGCCGCCAAAGAAGCTGAAGCCACACCAGCGCGCCGAGCTGCCCAAATGGCTGTATGCCCGCTGGCGTGAATCCTTTGGCCCAGATGTGGTGCAAGACTTCTGCCGACAGGGGCAAAGCCCACCGCCGCTTACGCTGGCGCTGCTTAACGACGAGCGCGAGGAGTGGATGCGCCGGGCTTCGGCACAGGGTATAGCGGCGAAAGAAGGTCTTCTGAGTCAGAAGGCGCTGTTGCTGCCGAAGGGAGGCGGCGTCACGCGGCTTCATGGCTTTGAAGCAGGCGAATTCGTAGTGATGGACCAGGCGGCTCAGGCGGTAGTGGGTTTGATCAGCGGGGTTCGCGGCCACATTGCCGATCTATGCGCGGCGCCTGGCGGCAAAACCAGTGTTTTGGCGCGCGAAAATCCGTATGCGCGCATCTACGCCATCGAACTCAGCCCGGCTCGCCTGCCCCGGCTGCTGCAGAACCTGAGCCGCACCCGCGCGGCTCAAGTGTCCGTCCTGCTGGCCGATAGCGCGAGACTGCCATTGGCCTGCGATAGCCTGGATGCAGTTTTACTCGACGCGCCGTGTTCAGCCTCGGGCGTGCTGCGCCGGCATCCGGACGCCAAGTTCCTGCATGGCGAGCAGGGCATCGCCAGGCATGCAGTTTTGCAGAAAGCTTTGTTGGCCGAGGCGCTGAGGGCACTCAAGCCGGGCGGCACGCTGGTCTACGCTGTGTGTTCCATTCATGGCGAGGAAAACGAGCAGGTGGTGGGCGATGTGCCGGGATGGAGGACTGGAGCCTTGCCCGATGCGCTCAAGCCTTTTCAGGTCGCAGACGGCATGGCGCGGCTGTTACCGACAGCCGAACATGATGGTTTTTTCGTTGCTCACCTCAGAAAGCGCTGATGTCAGCGCCCCAGGCTGTGCTAGCATAACTGGCCTTCTATGCAGCAGGATTTGAAACCTCAGGAGCATATCCACGTTCTCGCCGATACGGTGGTCAATCAGATCGCCGCTGGCGAGGTGGTCGAGCGGGCCGCTTCGGTGGTCAAGGAACTCGTGGAAAACAGCCTTGATGCAGGTGCTACGCGTATCTATATCCGCATCGAGCAAGCCGGCAAGAGACTGATCGAGGTTGACGACGACGGTTGCGGCATGGGCGAAAGCGACGCCCGCCTGTGCGTACAGCGGCATGCGACCAGCAAGATCAGCCAGCTTGGCGATTTGTCCACCATCGCCAGCTTTGGTTTTCGCGGCGAAGCGCTGCCCTCCATTGCGTCGGTTAGCCGCCTGCTTGTGCATACCTGTCTGGCCGGCGCCGATCAGGGTAGCGAGGTGACATGCGATGGGATTGCCATCCAGCTTCGGCCCTGCCCGCCGCGCAAGGGTACGCGCGTGCGCGTGCGCGATTTGTTCTACAATACGCCGGCGCGCCAACGCTTCATGCGCACGGACCGGACGGAAGAAGCCGCAATCGTGGAGACCGTGCGCGAACTGGCGCTGGCCAACCCTCAGGCGGGCATGAAGCTCGAATTGGATGACCGCGTCAGGCTGGACGCGCCACCGGCGCAAACCAGGGAGGAGCGGATCAAGCAGGTGCTGGGCCGCGAATTTTCCGCCAACAGCATTGAGTGCGCGCTTGAGCACGAGGGCATGCGCTTGTCCGGGCATTTTGGCCTGCCGACCTACCATCATCGCAACGGCGGGCGCATGTGGTTCTTTATTAACGGACGCGTGTTGCGCGACCGCTCCCTGATTGCCGCCCTGCGTGCCGGTTACCGTGACGTATTGTTTCACGGCCGCTATCCCGTAGCCGTACTGGGCATTGAGATGGATCCCCGCCTCGTCGATGTCAATGTGCATCCGGCCAAGCGCGAGGTGCGCTTTGCCTTGCCGCAGTCCGTGCGCGCCGGCGTGGTGGCATGCGTGCGCGCCGCCATCGCCAGGATGGGGCAGGTGGTGTCGTCCAGGCCGACCGATATGGCGCTACAATCGATGCAACCTACGAGTTCCGACCAGCGGGCGGGCGGCGCGCCAAACGTTTACCCGGCGCGTCAGCCAGCGTCCCTGGCCTCTGAGTCTCTGGTGCGCAGTCTTTTTTCAGCTCCCGGCGCCACCAGCCCGCAAGTGGCGGAGCAGGCTGGCCTGTACGAGACGGGCAGTGTCGCTCTCGATCTTGGCCGCCCTCTGGCGCAGATCCATCGCTGCTTCATTCTGGCCCAGACCGACGATGGGGTGGTGATCGTCGATCAGCATGCGGCGCACGAGCGCATTACTTATGAGGGCTTGAAGCAGCAACTGTTCAAGGACGCCATCGCGGCGCAACTGCTACTGACTCCGGTTCCTTACCAGGTCACGGGCGCGAATGCGGCCTGGCTACATGAGTATGCCGGGGCGTTGCCGGCCTTCGGCGTGGAGATCGACGCGGCGGGAGAGGAGTCGTTTGTCATCCGCAGCGTGCCCGCCATGCTTGCCGGCGAGCCGCCAGCCGCCCTGGTCGATGAACTGGTCGACGCCTGTATGCTGATCGGAGTGGAAGCCGAAGGGCGCGGACGGGTGCTGGAGCGCTGGCTGGGCAACCGCGCCTGCAAGGGCTCGATCAAGGCCGGCCGTACGCTGAGGCCGGAGGAGCAGGAGGCGCTGCTACGCACCATGGAAGCCACCCCGAATATCGCGCAGTGCAACCACGGTCGCCCAACCTATGTCCGGCTTTCCCTGCATGATCTGGAGCGTTTGTTTGGCCGCAGGGAATAATATTTTCACCACAGAGGCACTGAGGCACGGAGAAAACCGTCAAAAGGGATTGCTGGTTAAAAAAGCAAGCCTCTGTGCCTCTGTGCCTCCGTGGTTATCTATTTCATGCACCTGAAGGCTGCGGCGTTGATGGGGCCGACAGGAACGGGCAAATCGGTCGTGGCGATGGAGGCGGCAGCGCGCACCGGGTCCAGCATCATCGCCTGCGATTCCATGCAGGTCTATTCGGGACTGGATATTGGCACCGCCAAGCCAAGCAGCAATGACAGGGCGGAAGTCAGGCATTTCATGCTCGATTGTGCCGTGCTACCCGATGTGTATTCAGCCGCCCGTTGGGCCAGGGAGGCCAGGCAGGTGATCGAGGCCGAAAATGCCCGGGGCGAGGTTCCTCTGATCACCGGCGGAACGGGCCTGTATCTGCGCGCCCTGCTGGAGCAACTGGCGGACATCCCTGATGAAGATGCCGATGTGCGCCTGCGTCTGGAGCAAGAGGCCGCTTCAATAGGAATTCCGGCCATGCACGCCCGGCTGGCCAAGGCGGATGCGCAAACGGCTGCGCGCCTGAGTCCCAACGACACGCAGCGCATCCTGCGCGCCCTGGCGGTATTCGAGAGCAGCGGCGCGCCGTTGTCTGAATGGGCGCGAAAAAGGCCTGCGGCGGCCAAAATCGATTGCCCTCTGTTTGTATTAAGCGTGGAGCGGCCGCAGCTGCGTCAGCGGCTGGAAGCGCGTTTTCATGCGATGCTAGCGGCCGGCTGGCTGAAGGAGATGCGCTGGCTGGCTTCGCTTGAGCTTCCAGACCGGCATCCGGCCATGCGAGCGGTGGGTTACCGGCAACTGCTGGCTCATGAGCGCGACGAGTGTTCCCTTGATGAGGCGGTAGAGAAGGGCATCGTGGCCACCCGCCAGTATGCCAAACGTCAGGAGACATGGTTCAGGCATCAGGCTGCTAGCGCCGTGTGGGGCGATGCCGATGCCCTGATGCCCGCGTTGACCCGGGCGTTACAGCCATGAGGCCGCCCATGCAAAGCACGGGGCGGGAGCCGGATGCGGTCATAAGCCTGCATCCGGAACTGGTCAGCAAGCGTTTGAGCGACATGGCCTGGCAGGCGCGGGCCGAGGAATTTGACCGTCTGGTGCTGGCCAGCGATTGCGAGCTGTTGTCATCGGTTCGCATTCCCATCCGCAGGCCGGTGGCTAGCACCCTGTTTGGCCGCGGGCAGATTGAAGAGATCGCGGCCGGGGTTGATGAAGCCGGTGCTGGCGTCGTGTTCGTCGATCACCCGTTGACGCCGGTGCAACAGCGCAACCTGGAACGCGCCTGGCAGGCCAAGGTGGTGGATCGCACCGGGCTCATTCTCGAAATCTTCGCCGCCCGCGCCAGAACGCGTGAGGGCGCTTTGCAGGTGGAGTTGGCCAGCCTCAATTACCAGATCAGCCGCCTTGTGCGGTCATGGACGCATCTTGAACGCCAGCGCGGCGGCTTCGGTTTTCTGGGAGGTCCTGGAGAGCGCCAGATCGAGCTGGACCGGCGCATGATTCGTGCCCGTATTCGTCAAATCGAGAAGGATCTGGCCAGGGTGCGGCGCATGCGCGCCACGCAGCGCGCTGGCCGCAAGCGTAAGGACATTCCCACCGTGGCGCTGGTGGGCTACACCAATGCCGGAAAGTCGACGCTGTTTAATCGCCTGACCACGTCACAGGTATATGTGGCCGATCAGCTGTTTGCAACGCTCGATCCCACACTGCGTCTGCTTGAGCTGGAGGGCGGAGGGCGAGTCATGTTGTCCGATACGGTAGGTTTTGTGCAGGAATTGCCGCATGAGCTGGTCGACGCCTTCCGTGCGACTCTGGAGGAGGTGGTGGAGTCTGATCTGATTTTGCACGTGCGCGATGCCGCCGATTCCCAGATGACGGAGCAGGGCGCGGTGGTAAACGACACCCTGGCGCAACTGGGCCTGGCGGGCGATGCCGCTCCACCCATCGTCGAGGTGTGGAACAAGGTCGACTTGGCGCCGCAGATTAAGTCGCATATGACGCCTGACATTGCCGGCAGCCGCGTGGCGGTGTCCGCGCTCAGCGGCCAAGGCCTTGATGTCTTGCAGGGAGCGCTGCAAACCTGGCTGGAACGGGGTTTAATTGAATTACGCCTCAGGCTTGCCGTTGAAGATGGAAAGGCGTTGGCATTTTGCCACGAGCGTGGTCATGTACTGTCGCTGGAGCAGCTTCCGGATTGCGTCGAGGTTGTGGTGCGAATGCATGGGCGCGATGCGGTACGATTCAAGCAAAGGGAGGGGTTTTACCGGCTCGAAGATTAGTATCTGCCGACTGCTACAGTTTCATTTCCACGGGTTGTACTGGTGAATGTCCAGGCTCGCCAGGCGAATGCTTCACCCACTTCCGCAATTCTTGATCCTTTTCAGGTATGCGGATGGCTTGCCATTTACCTTCCTTGACAAGCAAGCAGCCGATGATATCGAGAGCTCTCGGCGGACAGTGCATAAGAGTGTGGACTCAGGCTGCCATGCACCACAGCTAGGTGGAAAGCGCTCTGAACCGGCCCGGTTTGTAGGCAACTGGTTGAGGTAAGGGGTGCGATGGATTTTGGTGCTATCTTTGCGCCATGAATAAGGGTAGGGATGCACTTGTTCAGTGCCTCTCCTAGGTAAGCCGGGATTTCTGGCTTGTTATGAACAAACATGAAATAAGTATACAGTTTCATTCTTATTGAAAAATTGTTCCAGATGCTAATTCGGGATATCCCGGAAAGGTGGCCGTCGATGAGTGATGCGCGAAAGATTTTTGTTCTTGATACCAATGTTCTGATCCATGATCCACAGGCAATCATTCAGTTTGCCGATAACGATGTGGTGCTTCCCATCGTGGTGCTGGAGGAGATGGACAAGGTCAAAAGGGGTTTTGATGAACTTGCCCGTAATGTTCGTGAAACCTCGCGAATGCTGGATGAACTAACTCAGGGGATGACAGATTTGGCTGCAGGTTGCCCGCTGCCAGGTGGCGGAATGTTGTATTTCGAACTGGGCCGCGACGGTGAGGTGGAGCTACCGCCGGCGCTTGATCTCAGCAGCAACGATAATCGCATTATTGCGCTGACCATGGCTTTGCAGCGTGAGCATACCGAGAGATCGGTAGTTATCGTTTCCAAGGATATTAACCTGCGAATCAAGGCGCGCGCACTGGGGTTGGTTTCTGAGGACTATCATAGTGATCAGGTGGTCAAGGATGACGCAGTGCTGCCATCCGGTTATATGTCGCTACCGGAAGATGATTGGCTATCGTTGGGTCAGGACATGTCGATTAAGCATGGAGAATTTTATAGCATCCAATGGCCTGGGGGCTTGCAAAGGCCAAGTATAAATGACTTTATCATGCTTCCGGATGGGCAGCTGTTGCGATGTATGAGCATCGAAGATAATACCGTCGAATTACAAACCACGCATGGTTACGGCAGCCAACGCAATGCCATCTGGGGAATACAGGCCAAAAACCCGGGTCAGAACATGGCCATGAGTCTTTTGCTGGATGGCACACTGGACATGGTGACAATGCTGGGCCAGGCCGGCACGGGCAAAACGCTTCTGGCGCTGGCTTGCGGCTTGCACCAGTGTATGGAAGAGAGTCGATACGAAAGGATACTCGTGACACGCGCCACCGTTCCTCTGGGCCAGGATATTGGCTATCTCCCAGGTACCGAAAAGGAAAAAATGGAGCCCTGGATGGGAGCCATCTCAGACAATCTTTCCATGCTTCTTGGCGATGAGTTTCTCGGTATTAACAACCTGCAGCAATTCCGCATAGAAATTGCTGCACTGTCTTTTGCGCGAGGACGAACCTTCAACAAAACCTGGTTGATCGTTGATGAAGCTCAAAACCTGACCCCGCACCAGATGAAATCGATCATTACGCGGATGGGGGAGGGATCGAAAATCGTCATTCTCGGAAATAATGCCCAGATTGACACGCCCTACCTGACAAAGTTCAGCAACGGGCTTTCGATGGCCATCATGAGTTTCAGGGATTGGCCATTTGCCGGCCACGTCACCCTTGAGTCCAGTGAGAGATCACGGCTTGCCGCGTATGCCGTTGAGGTTTTATAGGAAGACCTCAGCCTCAAACTAAGTTTGAACTGCAAAGGGTTGTTCTGATGAGCCAGAAGAAAATTGATGAACTTGGCCGCTGCCCTGCAATCAAATAAGTATCATGTGCAGCCATCACGATTAAGGCCGGCTATCAAGATAACGATTGCCGCAACCATGAGCCATGGACTTATATTGGCGTTCGTGATGTTTGTTGTTCGGGTTTAAGCTTCGACCATTATGCAATGGACAGTCAGCAAGTTAGCTGAAATCAAGGCATCGCCAGCCGAGGTCTTCGATGTAATAAGCGATGTCGAGCATTATTCCAGTTATTCCTCTGTCATCAGGGAGGTTAGGAAAGCAGGGGATGGCAGCTATCGCTGGGTTACTCGCCTGGCGGGCATACGGGTGACGTGGGACGGCATTGTCACGAGGTCGGAGAAGCCGAGCTATTTTGCTTGGCGTGCCATTCGGGGAATGCAAAATAGCGGATCATTTTCATTGGCGGCGACCGACCGTGGCACCATGGTCAGGCTCAAGATGTCTTTCCATCCGCCAGCTGGCCTTGTTCTTGGACTGCTTAAACCGATTGCGCTTCCCATCATCGGAAAGGCCGGAGAAGATATCCTGTGGGCGGTCACAATTGCTCTGGAGAATTCGGAGCATCCACACGCTGTATAGGCCTTGGTTCCCTGGCGTTTTTTAGTAGCGTTGTGACCGGCACAAGTCAGGAGCAATCATGGGTAAGGAATTACGCAATATTCGCGGCGTACACGATGGTCTGCCTGCGGATGTATCGCGTTGGCGGTTGATCGAGGACGCCGCCAGACAGATTTTTGACCGTTATGGCTATAGCGAGGTGCGCCTGCCCGTGCTGGAGCCGACCGAACTGTTCGTGCGTTCCATTGGCGTGGAAACCGATATCGTTTCCAAGGAAATGTACCGCTTCGAGGATCGCGGCGGCGATGATCTGTGTCTGCGTCCGGAAGGAACGGCTGGCGCGGTACGCGCTTATCTGCAAGCCGGCCTGACGCGTACCGGCACGCAGCGCTGGTACTACATGGGCCCAATGTTCCGGCGCGAGCGGCCGCAGAAGGGCAGGTTGCGTCAATTTCAACAGATCGGCGTCGAATTATTTGGACCGGCCGGCCCGGTGGAGGATGCCGAGGTTCTGGCCATGGCCCGTGATCTTCTTCAGGCATTGGCCATCGGCAACCTGAGCTTTGAAATCAACAGCCTGGGCTGTCCGGTTTGCCGGCCAGGCTATCGTGACACGCTGGTTGAGTTTTTGCACAGCAAGGCGGATCGACTTTGCGAAACCTGCCGGCAGCGCATCGACAGCAACCCCATGCGCGTGATGGACTGCAAAGTGGAATCCTGTCAGGCCGAATTGACCGATGCGCCAGAGATGCTGGCGCACTTATGCCAGGGCTGCGACGTGCATTTTGCCGGCCTGAAACAAGGACTACGCGCCATGGATGTGGCCTTCTATGTGAATCCCCGCATCGTGCGCGGTCTTGATTACTATTCGCGCACGGCTTTTGAGATCACCACCGATCGCCTGGGCGCCCAGTCAACCGTGATTGCCGGCGGGCGTTACGATTCCCTGGTCAAGGAACTGGGAGGACCTGACACGCCCGCCATCGGTTTTGCCCTTGGGCTGGAGCGGCTGGCCATGCTCTTGGATGACGCTGGGTCCGGACGGCCCGATGCGGCACTTGTGGCCTTGGGCGAAGATGTGAACGCCTACGCCCTGGGACTGGCGGCGAAAATACGCGCTGCGGACATTTCGCTGGTTCACTGCGGAAGCGGCTCGGCCAAGAACCTATTCAAGCGCGCGCATCGGGAGGAGGTGGCACATGTTCTGGTGGTGGGCGAGGATGAGATGCGGGCCGGTGAGGTGACGGTGAAGGCCATGGACGATGGAAGCCAGCAGCGTCTTAGCGTCGAAAAGGCAATCACTGCCCTGCAAGCACATAAAAACGGTTAACCTCATCAAATGGCGGGAGGGTTGAAGGAAGGGTTCAAGCCGCTGCTTAACGCGGCGCGCGATCTGGCACCCATTATTGCCGTCATCGCTTTTTTCCAGCTTGCTGTGTTGCGGCAGCCATTGCCTGACCTGGGCAATATGCTGTCCGGTATTGTGCTTGTTCTCATTGGCCTTGCCCTGTTTGTGCGCGGTCTGGAAATAGGATTATTCCCCCTTGGCGAAAGTATGGCCCACGCGTTTGCCCGTAAGGGCAACCTTTTTTGGCTGCTGTTGTTTGCTTTCCTGCTCGGTTTTGGCACCACGGTGGCTGAGCCCGCGCTTATCGCCATTGCCGGCAAAGCCGCGGAGGTAGCGGCGGTAAGCGGGGTGGTCGACCATTCGGCTGAATCAATGCAAACGTATGCCATGGGGTTGAGGCTCACCGTGGCCCTGGCGGTTGGCTGTGCCATTCTGCTTGGCGTGCTGCGCATTCTGCTCGGATGGTCGCTGCCAGGATGCATTATCAGTGGCTATATGCTGGTCGTCATCATGACCTACGTTGCGCCCCATGACATCATCGGCATTGCCTATGATTCCGGTGGCGTGACAACATCGACCATTACCGTGCCCCTGGTGACGGCGCTAGGCGTTGGCCTGGCATCATCGCTCAAGGGGCGCAATACCATGCTCGATGGATTCGGATTGATTGCCTTCGCCTCCCTTCTGCCCGTGTTGTTCGTGATGTTCTTCGGGATGGTGGTGCATTGACTTGATTGAATTTATTGGATTGTTGGCATCTACCATGGTCAGCACTTTACGCGATGTGTTGCCCATCGCGGCCGTGCTGCTGGGTTTCCAGCTGCTGGTTTTGCGCCAGCCAATTGCTAATGTGAAACACATCGTTGTTGGATTCGTTTATGTGCTCATTGGTTTATGCCTGTTCCTGGTAGGTCTGGAGGAAGCCATTTTTCCACTGGGTGAGATCATGGCCAGGCAGCTCACCGATCCCCACTTTATATATGGACAAGCACAGGCGGTGGCCGAAGCGGTCGATTGGCGTGCTTACGGCTGGGTGTATGTGTTTGCTTTTGCCATTGGCTTTGCTACCACAATAGCGGAGCCCGCGCTTATTGCTGTTGGCATCAAGGCCGAACGTGTGTCCGGGGGATCTATTTCGGCATTTGGACTGCGTATTGCCGTGGCCATTGGTGTGGCTGCGGGTGTTGCGATCGGATGCTACCGAATTGTCAGCGGAACGGATTTATGGATGTACATCATGGCGGCATACATGGTTGTGGTCGTGCAAACCATGTTCGCGCCCAAAATGATCATTCCGTTATCGTATGATTCTGGTGGTGTCACCACATCCACCGTGACCGTACCCCTGCTTGCGGCATTGGGCCTGGGATTGGCCAGCACCATTCCTGGTCGAAGTCCGATGATCGACGGTTTTGGCCTTATCGCATTTGCCAGTGTATTTCCTATCATGACGGTGATGGGCTATGCGCAGATCACTCGGGCCATGCAAAAAAGAAATCGGGCTAAACAAGGAGGAACATGATGCATTTCAAGCTCATTATCGCTTTGGTTGAAGATACCAAGACGGAAAAGATCATGAATGCGGCACGCCAGGCCGGAGCCACGGGCGCCACGATAATCGGTGACGCGCGCGGCGAGGGCTTAAAGCCGCAGAAGAGCTTCTTTGGTCTGACTCTGGAAGCACAGCGCGACATGCTGATGTTTATCGTGGAGGAGCATTTATGCCGCCAGATTCTCGAGCGAGTCGCTGAGGTAGGTGAATTCGATGCCCATCCCGGCAGCGGTGTGGCATTTCAGATTGATGTGGAGGATACGATCGGCCTGAAGGGGCAGATCCCTACTATCCTGAGTGAAGTGGAGGATGAACTATGAATACTCGCAAGGTTATCCGCGTGAGAGACGTAATGAAGATGAAGTTCGATATGATTGATGGCCTGGCCACCGTGCATCAGGCACTCGATGCGATGAAACATGCACACACCAAGACTCTGATTATCAACAAACGCCATGATGATGATGAGTATGGAATCGTGGTGATCCCTGATATTGCCAAAGAAGTACTGGCCAAGGATCGGTCACCTGATCGCGTCAGCGTGTATGAGATTATGGCCAAACCGGCGGTGACCGTCGATCCTGAGATGGATATCCGTTATGCAAGCCGCCTGTTTGCCCGGCTGGGCCTGTCGCGCGCCCCTGTGGTCGACAATGGCAAGGTGGTGGGCATTGTCAGCTATAGCGATATGGTGCTCAAGGGTCTCATGAAGTTCTTCTAAGCCGAACGGTTTGATTGAGTTCTATGGCCCTACTGGTAGGTTCCCGGCGTGATGAGTAAGAAGGATGAAAAGCATTCGCTGGATGCATTAAGGGCGTCGATTGACGCCATTGATGATGAGCTTTTCGCGCTGATTAGAAAGAGGGCTGCACTGGCGGCAAAAGTCGGGGCGCACAAGGCGAACCAGGGCGAGGCCCCGTTTTACGTTCCCAGCCGCGAGGCCGAAATCACCCGTCGCTTGCTCGATGGCAACGACAGCAACATTCCAAACGCCGCCCTGCATGGCATTTTTCGCGAAATTATCGGCGCATGTCTGGCGCTGGAACAGCCGCTGACGGTCGCTTACCTCGGCCCGCAGGGTACATTCACACATACCGCAGCGAGCCGTCAATTTGGCTCATCGGCCCAATACATCGCCTGCCCCAATTTCGATGAGGTCTTTGACGAGGTGGAAGCCGGTCGCGCCACCTATGGCGTGGTGCCGGTGGAAAACGCTTTCGAGGGCGCGGTGACGCACACCCTCGACCTGTTCATTGATCGTGACGTGTCCATCTGCGCCGAAGTTCTGCTGGCCATCCATGAACACCTGCTCAGCCATGCCGGTAAGATTGAGGACATCAAGCGTCTGGCTTCGCATCCACAGCCATTGGGCCAGTGCAGGAAATGGCTGCAAGCCCATTTGCCCTGGGTGGATATCGTCGAGACGTCATCAACCGCCAGGGCGGCCGAACTTGCAGCGAGTGACAAGCAGCTTGCCGCCATCGCCTCAGAAGCCGTGGCTGAACGGCTTGGCCTGCCGATGCTGTATCGTAATATCGAAGATTTTCATGAAAACACCACGCGCTTTTTGGTCATCGGCCAGCATGATTCACCTGCCTCCGGTGAAGACAAAACGGCGATCATCATGTCGGTCAAGGATCGGCCCGGTGCCTTGCATGCCCTGCTCAAGCCCTTTGCCGCGCGGAATATCGGTCTGAGCCGTATTGAGTCCCGTCCGTCGAAGAAAAAGATGTGGGAGTATGTGTTTTTCGTTGATGTGCAGGGACATAAGAGCGATGCGCAGGTGGCTAACGCCCTGGCGGAACTCGAAGGGCTTCCAGGCGCTTACCTCAAGGTGCTGGGCTCATACCCGGTTTCACGGAAGTTATAAATGTTGCGCCCCCAGGTGGACTGGACGGCGCGGGCCGTGCGGCAGGCCGGCCTGCTGCAACCTTACGTGCCCGGCAAGCCAGTCGAGCAGCTGTTGCGCGAACAGGGTCTGAGTGAAGCCGTTAAGCTGGCATCCAATGAGAATCCCTATGGACCGCCGCCAGCCTCCATCGACGCGATAAGGCAAGCCGCCGGCCATGTTCACCGCTATCCCGACGGTGATGGCAGCGAGCTCAAGCAACGCCTGGCGAACAAGCATGATGTTGATCCGTCTCAGATCGTTCTGGGCAACGGTTCCAATGAAGTGCTGGAACTGGCTATCCGTACCTTTGCCGGGCCGGGGGATGGCGTGGTGTATTCCGAGCACGCTTTTATCGTCTACGCCCTCGCGGCCACGGCGGCAGGCGCCGATGGCGTTGCTGTACCAGAATCCGACGGGTTAAGTCACGATCTCGACGCCATGCTGGAGGCGGTGGATGCTCGGACGAAGGTCGTGTGCGTCGCCAATCCGAACAATCCGACGGGAAGCCTGCACGAGTTGCCCGCGATCCGGGCCTTTCTCGATGCGCTGCCCGAACATGTGCTGGTGATTCTCGACGAGGCCTATTACGAATACGTGGCTGATGAAATAGGTGACAGCCTGAAGCGCCTGCATCATCCAGGCCTGCTTGTATGTCGTACATTTTCCAAGGCCTATGGGCTGGCCGGTTGCCGCATTGGCTATGGATTGGCAGATGCGGCCATCATCGGACTCATCAACCGCTTTCGTGAGCCCTTCAATGTCAATCAGCTGGCCATGACCGCGGCGCTTGCCGCTCTGGATGAAGATGCCTGGGTGAAAGAGAGGACAGCAGCCACTTTGCATGAGCGTGGCCGCCTGGAACAATTCCTGCAATCGCACGGCTGCCTAGCGGCCGCTAGCCACGGTAATTTTGTTTTATTGCGCCATGCCAGCGCGGATACGCTTTTGCTGAATCTGGAACGCCGCGGCATGATTCCGAGGCCATTGGCAGCATACGGCATGCCCGATTGCCTGCGCATCAGCGTAGGCCTCAGAGAGGAAAATGACCTGTTGATGACCATGCTTTCGGGTTTACTGGATGAGCTGAATGACTGATCAACCGCTGATCGAACATCTGGCCGTGATCGGCGTCGGTCTGATCGGCGGCTCGGCGGCGCGAGCCCTAAAGAAGGCGAATGCGGTGGGCCGTATTACCGGCGTTGGCCGCAGCCAGCCGCGTCTGGCCAAGGCGCTGAAGCTGGGCGTGGTAGATGATACAAGCTCGGACATGGCTGCCGCCGTACGCGATGCCGACGTGGTGCTGATCGCCGTGCCCATGGGAATCTATGCGGCCGTGTTTAAGGCCATAGCAGGGTCGCTTCCCGCCCATGCCATCATCACAGACGCAGGCAGCACAAAGCAGCACGCCATACGCGAGGCGCGCCGTTTCCTGTCCGACCCAAACCGTTTCGTGCCTGCCCATCCCATTGCCGGGGCCGAGCATTCGGGTGTGGAGGCGTCCAACGCCGAGCTGTTCTGCAACCATTTATGTCTGCTTACGCCGGATGAGAATGCCGATCCCGAAGCCGTGGCCAAGATAGCCGCCATGTGGGCCGCCTGTGGCTGTCGGGTGGAGAAGATGTGCGCCGACGAGCATGATGATTTTCTCGCAGCAGTGAGCCATCTGCCGCATGTGGTGGCCTATGCGCTTGTCAACGCCGTCAACAAGGAGGGCAATGAGCGTCACGACCCCTTCCGTTTTGCAGCTGGCGGCTTTCGTGATTTCACCAGGATTGCTTCATCTTCGCCGTCTATGTGGCGAGATATCGTGCTTTGCAACCGGCGCTCAATCCTGGCCAAGCTCGATGGGCTCGAAGCGGAACTGGGCGCGCTGCGCCAGGCCATCAATGATGGCGATGGGGAACGCATTGCTGACATGTTTACATCGGCCAAGCAGGCGCGCGACGCCTGGTTGCAGCGCCGTGGGAAGGGCGCGTGAGTCATAGCACGCTCATTGCCGGACCAAGCGGCGCGCCACTTAGCGGAATCCTCAAACCGCCGGGCGACAAGTCCATTTCGCATCGCATCGTCATTTTAGCGTCGCTGGCCGATGGCGTGACCAAGATCGACGGCTTTCTGCCCGGCGAAGACAATCTGGCCACTGCCGCCATGTTTGAGGCTATGGGGGTTCCCATTACCTGGTTAAGTGAGGACAAAACCCGCTTGCGCATCGAGGGCTGCGGTCTGCACGGTTTGCGGGAACCGGACGCCGTGCTCGATGCCGGCAACAGCGGCACTTGTGCGCGTCTGATGGCTGGCGTGCTGGCTGGGCAAAGCTTCGCAACCACGCTTACCGGAGACGCTTCCTTGCGGCGCCGGCCGATGCTACGGGTGGTCGAGCCGCTACGGCGCATGGGTGCGCGCATTGATGGTCTTGAAGACGGCGCTTTGCTTCCACTCACTATCCGTGGTGGCGAGCTGGCAGCAATCCACCATGTCTCGGAAGTGGCCAGCGCTCAGGTGAAGTCTTGCCTGTTGCTTGCCGGTTTATATGCTCATGGTGAGACAAGCGTTAGCGAGCCCAGCCCCAGCCGTGACCATACCGAGAAGATGCTGGCAGCCTTTGGCCAGCCGGTTGAGATGCGGGAAGATGCCATTACGCTCAAGCTATGTGGCCACCTACAGCCGCCGGAGGACGTATTTCAGGTGCCCGCCGACCCCTCCTCAGCCTGTTTCTTTGCCGTTGCCGCAAGCTTGCTGCCTGGTTCGTGTGTTCGCCTTGCCGGCATCGGCATTAATCCTCGGCGTGACGGTTGGCGCAGGATACTCATGCACATGGGGGCGAAGCTTGCGCTGGAGGACGAGCGGACGGTGGGTCTGGAACCCGTCGCTGATGTGGTATCGCAGGATGCACAACTCAGAGGTATACACGTCGAGCGTGTGGATGTGGCTGATGCTATTGATGAATTTCCCGCGCTGTTTGTGGCTGCGGCCCTTTCAGAGGGTGAATTCGTGTTGCGGGATGCTGCTGAACTGCGCACCAAGGAGAGCGATCGTATTTGCATCATGGCCAAGGCCTTGACCGCTTGTGGCGTGGAATTGCAAGAGCTGCCGGATGGGATTCGCATTCGCGGGCGGGATGCGCTGCGCGGCAATGTGCGCATCGATGCAGCGGATGATCACCGCATTGCCATGGCTATGGCCGTCGCGGCGCAGCGGGCTGATGCTGAGATACGGATCGAGCATGCCGAGGCGATTGCCACCTCCTACCCGGATTTCGTGCCCATAGCCCAGTCCGTGGGCATGAACGTGCGTTGGGCTGATGACTAACCATCGTTGGCAAGCAATCAATGGCTTGAGGGTGGCAGTGGATGGACCGGCGGGATCGGGCAAGGGCACGGTGGCGACCTTGCTGGCCAAAGAGCTGGGCTTGCCCGTGCTCGATTCGGGATTGCTCTATCGCTTCGTGGCGCATGCCGCAAGCATCGAGGGAGTCGGCGCTGACGATGGTGCCGAGGTGCTGAGAGGGCTGGCTCCCTATCTGGACAAGCTGGAATGGCGGCAGGCGGGGATATTCGTCGACGGAGAGGATTGGACGCCCCTGCTCAGAAGCGAGGAGGTGGGAGCCCAAGCCTCGATGTTCGCATCATTGCCCGAGGTGCGAAACGGTCTGCTTGCCACCCAGCGGCGCTTGGCCGCAGGGGGCTGTGTGATGGACGGACGCGATATTGGCACAGTCGTGCTGCCCGATGCGCATGCGAAATTCTTCCTCACGGCGTCGGTGCGGGAGAGGGCCAGAAGGCGCTGGCGCCAGTTGCAGGGACAGGACGCCGAAGTTAGCTTAAACGCCGTCGCCGCGGATGTTGAAGCGCGGGACAAGCGGGACCAGGAACGTCAGCATGCTCCGTTGCGCAAAGCTTCAGATGCTATATCGATCGACTCGACCACGCTCAGCATTGATGATGTGGTAGATCGAATGTTGGCCATCCTTGAGCGTCGCAAGCTAATCCGGGCTCGTAAGGACGGACGAGGACCAAATGAATAAGATTGAGGCGGCACACATGAGCACTTCCAGCATCGACAATGCTTCCGCGCCAGGCCATGAGGAAGCCAGGGATATCCCTGAAATCACTGCCGATGAGGAGGCTGTCCAGACGCCAGTTGAAGCGCCTGTTGAGAAGCCTGTAGTCGAGGCATCCGAGCAGACTGAACAGCTGTCTTCCAGCAGCTCGGAGGATGACGGCGAGTCGTTTGCCGACCTATTTGAGTCCAGCCTGAAGGAGCAACCGGTTGTCAGTCGCGGTCAGGTGGTCGTAGGCACTGTCGTGGCCAAGGACGCCGAGCATGTAGTTATCGATGTCGGATCAAAGGCTGAGGGCACGGTGTCCTTGGGCGAGTTCGCCCACACGGCCAAGCCGGAAGGCCCTGCCATGGGAGACAAGATAGAGGTCATGGTGGTTTCCGCCGGTGGGCCAGGCGGCATACGCCTGTCGGTCAGTGAGGCGCGCCGCCGTGTTGGCTGGCAGAAGCTACGCGAGGCGCAGGAGGCTGGCAGCCCGATCAACGTGAAGGTCATTGCCGAGGTCAAGGGCGGCTATCGTATTGAGTTCGAAGGTCTGCATGGTTTCATGCCCCGCTCCGAGGCGGACATCGATCCGCGCCATCAGGCGGAGCTTCTGCTGGGCAAGGAATTTGCCGCCGAAATCCTGCGCGTAGATCGAAAGCAGGAAAATATCGTGGTCTCGCGCAAAAGCCTGTTACACGGTGAACTGGAAGAGAAACGCCAAGCATTTTTCAGCCGTGCCAAACTGGGCGATCATGTTAGCGGAACCGTGCGGCGACTGACGGATTTTGGCGCTTTTGTTGATATCGATGGCATCGACGCTTTGTTGCACGTATCGGATATATCCTGGCGTCACCTGCGCCACCCATCTGAGATGCTGAGCGTCGGCCAGAGCATTACGGCTGAGATTACGCGTCTAAGCGCTGAAAAAGCCAAGATTTCATTGAGCATGCGCGCTTTGCAGGCTGATCCCTGGCAGGATGTGGGGGAGAAATACGAGCTCGGAATGCGCGTGACAGGTACAGTCCGCCGCCTGCTGGATTATGGCGCCATGATCGAGCTTGAACCAGGTGTGGAGGGCATGATTCACCGCTCCGAGCTGAATTGGTTGCGGCCAGACATCAAGCCCAGCGAGGTGTTGACCGAGGGCGAGGTCGTCGATGTGGCGGTGCTGGAAATCAAGCCGGAGAAGCGCCGCATTGCCCTGAGTCTTAAGGCCGTTTCGGACAATCCTTGGCAGGGGTGGTTGGCTGAGCATCCAGCCGGTTCGCGCGTCACGGGCAAGATTCGCAACATTACCGATTTTGGCCTGTTCGTCGGGCAGGAAGATGGTCTCGACGGGCTGGTGCACATGGGCAACCTGTCATGGACCGGCTCTGGCAAGGAGGCGCTTGCCAACTACAAGGTGGGCCAGGAAATCGAGTGTGTCGTCCTGGGCGTGGATATAGAGCGGCAGCGCATTTCCCTTGGGCTTAAGCAGCTCGATGAAGATCCGTTCGAGGTGTTTCTGGCAGGTGCTGGCCGTGGCGCCAAGGTGTCTGGCAAGGTGACGGCTGTGGACAAGGGGGCGGTCAGGATTGAAATCGCACCTGGGATTGAGGCCGTCCTGCCGCTCAGGGAGGTTCCGCGTGAGCAGGAGCTAAAGGCCGACGATGAGGTGGAAGCAAAAATTATTGAAGTGGATCGCCGCAGGAGAAAGGTTGTTGTGTCCGTCCGGCAATTGCACCGGGAGGAGGAGCGCGATGCGATTCGCGCTTACACCAATGGCGCCACGCAGGGTGAGTCGGCGCCCTCGGCCCTGGCACTTGAGTTGCAGCGCAAGGGCCTGGTCGGCAAGAAGAAGGCATCCAAGCCTTTCAAGGCCAAGTAGCGGCAGGGCGAATGGCGGCTGCTAGCGCGTTGTCGACGATTACATAGAGGCGAGGGAACATTATGACGAAGTCTGAATTGATCGAAGTAATTGCTGAATCACAGGGTCAGATTACCAGGCGCGAAGCCGAGGTTGTGGTGAATACGATTTTCACGGCCATATCCGATGCCCTTGTCGAAGGTGACCGGGTGGAGTTGCGTGGCTTTGGCAGCTTCTCCATCAAGCAGCGCAATTCGCGTATTGGACGAAATCCCAAGACGGGGGAGACGGTTTCCGTGCCGGCCAAGGTGGTTCCGTATTTCAAACCCGGCAAGGAATTGCGTGAGCGCGTGGATCGTCAATAGACATCACGGCCTGGGCCGTCCGGCCAACGGTGAAGGCAACGCTTATGATTGGCGCGCAAACGGATTGAGGGGGTCAGGGTGAATTGGATCAATGTATTGGTCGTCCTGGCGTTGACGACGCTGGCCACCATGTTTGCCTTATCGAATAGCGATCCCGTGCAATTGCGTTTTGGCGACGGCTCTACCCTTGGCGTTCCGCTGTTCGTACCCATTTTTGCCGCTTTTCTGATCGGTTTCCTAGGCGGCATGCTTTCCCTGAGTTTCTCCCGACGCAAACACAAGCAGGACATTCGCCAACTGGAGCAGGACAACCGCAATCTGCATCAGGAGCTCGACAACCTGCGAACCCTTCCCCTGCAAGATGACACATGACCAACGCCACCTTGTTTATCCTCACCCTTGCATCCTGGTTGTTGCTGGGGTGGCTGTGGTGGGATCGCCGGCAGGCCGGCGATAGCGCCGCTGGCGAGAAAGAGGAGGATAAACGCATCACGCCGCTACTGCGCGGCGTCAATTACCTGCTATCCGATAAGCCGGACCACGCCCTGCGTGAGCTTGTCGAAGTTGCCAAGCTGCATACCGAAACAGCGGAGGTTTACCTGGCTCTGGGCGGAATGTTCCGCGCCAAGGGCGAGATTGGTCGCGCCGTGCGCATCCATCAAAACATCCTGGCCAGGCCAGGGCTGCCTCCCGAGATGCACATGCAGGCTTGCATGGCTTTAGGCAAGGACTACCAGGCGGGAGGTTTCCGGACCCGGGCTTTGCAGCAATTCGCCAGGGTGTTGGACATGCAGCCCGATCATGTGCCGGCCCTGGAGGCATGCCTGCGCATGCGCGAACAGGCGCACGAATGGCAGCTTGCCGAGGAGCTGTTGTCGCGGCTGGACAGGGTTCAGGGTGCCAAATCAAGCCTGCACCGGGCCTATCTGGTGGCGGAAATGGCCAGTGAAAGTATGCAGCAGGGTGACGAAAAAAAGGCGATTACGTTGGGTGAGAGGGCCATTGCCATCGATGAGGCCTGCGCATCAGCGCATGTACTGCTGACCGACATCCATTTGCGCCGGGACGAACACGACAAAACCAAAGAGTGCCTAGAACGCCTGGCTGCCATTTCTCCCGAGCACCTTCCCCTGCTAGCGGCAAAGGTCGTCGGATCAGAAGGATTCTATCGCCAATACGGCTGGGATTTTCTTTATGGCCGCTGGCAGGAGCGTCATGAAGAGTCATTGGCGCTGGCTTGGTTTGAGGCGGTCAAGGACAAGCATGGAGCGGCAGCCCTGGACGCGCTGCTGCCGGATGTGGATCTCCAGGCCAGCACCCTGCGAGTTGGTTTACGGGTGCTGGCCCTGAGGCAGGGTTCGACATTGCCTGGCGTGCACGAGCAGGCCAGCCAGTGGCGCCGAAAGGCACGCAACTTTTCCTGCCGGGAATGCGGCGTGGAGGTGGTGGAAATGCGCTGGCAGTGTCCGCAATGCCATCACTGGGGAAGCATGCACCCCATTGAGAGCGACCCTTTCGATGCGTGACAGGCTGATGGTGGCGCTGGATGTGCCTAGTGCGGATGAAGGCTTGGCGATGCGCGATAAACTGGGCGACAGCGTCGGCTGGTTGAAGGTAGGGCTACGCCTGTTCGTCGCCAGCGGCCCCGCACTTGTTCATGCGATAGGCGAACGGCATAAGATTTTTCTTGATCTGAAATTCCACGATATTCCCAACACGGTGGCCGAGGCGGTGGCTAGCGCCGGAGGTCTCGGCGTGCAAATGCTCAATGTCCATGCCGGCGGTGGACTAGAGATGATGCAGGCGGCCAGCCGGGCGGCGGAAGCCTTTCCCGACATGCGCCTGATCGCAGTCACGGTGCTGACGAGCGATAATATGGATGTCAGCGCAGCGGCAAAGCTCGCCGTCGAGCGGGCGCTTTTGGCCAGGCAGGCCGGACTTCATGGCGTGGTTTGCAGCGTGCATGAGGCAGCTGCCATCAAGCAGGCATGCGGAGCTGACTTTCTCACCGTAACACCCGGCATTCGACTTGCCGGAGGCGATCAGGATGACCAGGTGCGCGTTGCCACCCCGGGCTTGGCCATAGCGCAGGGAGCGGATCATTTGGTTGTTGGCCGGCCCATTCTGCGCGCCGTCGATCCGCGCGCTGCGGCCCTGGACATATTACGCCTTATGCAGCAACAGGGGGCTTAAGCCCGGTGGCATGTGCGTATGAAGATACAATGGCCGCTTATGCCTGCACCTCCGGACAGAGCCGGGGCAGACGTTACGCCGAGGAAGAGTCGCCCTACCGCAATGCCTTTCAGCGTGACCGCGACCGGATTATTCATTCCAACGCCTTTCGCCGCCTGGAGTACAAAACACAGGTATTCGTCAATCATGAGGGTGACCACTACCGTACGCGCCTGACCCATTCGATCGAAGTAGCGCAAATCGCCAGATCGATTTGCCGCGCCATGCGGCTGCACGAAGACCTGGCTGAGGCTGTAGCCCTGGCGCACGATCTGGGCCACACGCCTTTCGGCCACTCGGGGCAGGATGCACTGAACAAGCTGATGCTCCCGTTTGGCGGTTTCGAGCATAATCGTCAGTCCTTGCGCGTGGTGGAAAAGCTGGAGTTGCGCTATGCCGCGTTTCCCGGCCTGAACCTGAGCTATGAGGCGCGCGAGGGTATCGTCAAGCACCGCTCGTTGCATGACAGGAGCAAGAGCGGTGACCTGGCCGAATACGCCTTGAACGAGCAGCCGACTCTGGAGGCGCAGGTCGCCAACCTTGCCGATGAAATAGCCTACAATAATCACGATGTGGATGATGGTATCCGGGCGGGCATCCTTGATTTTGAATCCTTGCGGGATGTCGAGCTGTTCCGCGCCAGTTACGAGGAAGTAGAAAGCCAGTATCCCGATATCAACCTCAGCCTCGCCGTGCATGAGACCGTGCGCCGTATGATCAACGCCCTGATTTCAGATGTTGTGGAGGAAAGCGGCCGGCGACTACGGCAGGCGGGCGTCGCCAGCCTCGACGATATAAGGGGGACTTCGTCACCCCTGATCGGATTTTCAGCCGAAATGCGCCGTCATAATATCCAGCTAAAGAGGCATCTGTATCGCAATATGTATAAGCATTACCGCGTGGTGCGCATGGCGGCCAAGGCGGAGAAGGTGATCGGCGAATTGTTTGAAGCGATGAAGCAGCGACCGGCCATGTTGCCGCCAAGGCAAAAACAGTTGCATGATGCGGCCGGGCATGATGCGGCGAAAGCCAGGGTGATCGCCGACTACATCGCCGGCATGACCGATCGCTATGCCCTGGAGGAATACGACCGGATGTTTAACGTCAGCGCCCGCTCATGATAGAGCTAAGGATACTCAGAAAAAAACCAGAGCATCCGCTCGGCCCATGGGCGGGGCGCCAAAATTAAGCACACAAGCGGTTGATTTTGTAAGCAAAGGTAAAATCACACTTTTGCCCTTGCGTTCTGAATAAGGGCGTAAGCTCCCCCGTCAAGGCGACAGATTAAAAGTAGAGATTCCGGCGTAGTTTTGTC
>Ga0316187_10000248_pt1 | contig 39547 bp, 36 predicted proteins | sample CroRivburrow1_MG_FD_204927 | JGI IMG/M metagenome (GOLD analysis project Ga0316187, IMG submission 204927) | Coastal sediment microbial communities from Maine, United States - Cross River worm burrow 1 | ecosystem: Environmental > Aquatic > Marine > Coastal > Sediment | place: USA: Maine... | reverse complement strand
GGAAGACGAACAGATCGACTCATTGGAAAAACTCGAGCTGGTGCCGGGAGTGATACCCGCTCTGCTCAGACTGGTTGAAGCCGGCTATGAACTGGTCATCGTAAGCAACCAGGATGGCCTTGGCACCGATTCATTCCCGACAGAGGACTACGAGATTCCCCAGCAGAAAATGCTGGACATTTTTTCCTCCCAGGGAGTTCACTTCGCGGACGTTCTGATCGATCCCCACTTCGAACATGAAAATGCGCCGACCCGGAAGCCCGAAATTGGCATGGTGCTGGACTACCTGAAATCAGGTGATCTGGACCTTGCGGACAGCTGGGTAATCGGCGACCGGGAAACTGATCTGCTGCTCGCTGACAACATGGGCATAGGTGGCCTTCGCATCGCAGAGGGATTCGAAGACTGGGCCTCGATCACCCACAGGCTGATCAACCAGCCACGCCAGGCCATTGTTGAGCGTAAAACCAACGAAACAGACATCAGGGTGTTCGCAGACCTCGATGCGGACGGAAGCAGCGATGTCGAAACCGGTATCGGCTTTTTCGACCACATGCTTGATCAGTTGGCCAGCCATGGCGGCTTCCGGCTTGAATTGAGTTGCCGGGGTGACCTGGAAATCGATGAACATCACACCGTTGAAGACTGCGCACTGGCGCTGGGCCAAGCACTGAACTCCGCCCTCGGAGACCGCAGGGGCATCGGTCGCTATGGCTTTGTGCTGCCAATGGACGAATCACTGGCACAAGTTGCCATTGACCTTTCCGGCCGGCCGGCGCTGGTGTTCGAAGCTGATTTCCCGCGTGACAGCGTGGGGACTTTTTCGACCGAAATGGTCCGGCACTTTTTTGCTTCGCTCAGTCAATCCCTGGCAGCAGCGATTCACCTGCAGGTTAGCGGTGAGAACACTCATCACATGATCGAAGCCCTTTTCAAGGGTGCCGGCAGGGCATTGAAGCCCGCACTGGCCAGGAAGGGCAATGAACTTCCAAGTACGAAAGGCATGCTCTGATGTCTATCGCAGTAGTCAACAGCGGTGGCGCCAATATCTCATCCGTGCTGCATGCACTCCGCCGCCAGGGTGCAGAACCCGTATTTACCGATGATGCCTCAGTGATCCGTTCCGCTGACCGGGTGATACTGCCCGGTGTCGGCGCAGCCGGTCATGCAATGGAGGTTCTGGGTGAACACGATCTGATTGAAGCCCTGCGTAATCTCACTCAACCGGTGTTGGGAATTTGCCTGGGTATGCAGCTGCTTTTTGACTCCTCTGAAGAAGATGACGTGCAACTTCTGGGTATCATTCCAGGACGGTTGCTGAAGCTTGAGAAAACTGCGGAACTGCGAGTTCCGCACATGGGCTGGAATACAATCACCAGCCAGAGAGCAGACAGCCTGACCGACCGGCTGAACCGTAAATGGTTCTATTTCGTACATTCTTTCGCGGCACCGGTTGGTGAGTGCACTCTCGCGACCAGTCAACATGGAAGCACATTCAGCGCCATCGTTCGCAAAGACAATTTCTATGGCGCTCAGTTTCACCCGGAACGTTCTGCCAGCGCAGGCGCCGGATTGCTGCGCGGATTCCTGGAGACCCCTTTGCAATGAGCATTCAGATCATACCCGCTATTGACTTGCTGGACGGCAGCTGTGTCCGCCTGCTTCATGGTGACTTCAAAAAATGCAAGGTCTACGAACTCGACGCTGTCAGGCTGGCGGCCACCTACGCGAAGGAGGGCGCTGGATGGCTGCACGTGGTGGATCTCGCCGCATCCAGGGATGGCGAAGAAACCGACACGCAACCCCTGTTCAGGCTGCTGGAACTGGCAGAACAATCTGTTCAGACCGGTGGCGGTGTTCGTGGCCAGCAGGATATCAGCAGGCGCCTGGATCACGGAGCGGACAGGGTTGTGGTTGGCAGCCTGTCGGTTGACGAACCCGAGATTTTTACCGAATGGCTTGGGCAGTTTGGCCAGGACCGCCTGGTAGCCGCCCTCGATGTCCAAATCGACGAGGCTGGCATACCCTGGCCCAGAACTCATGGGTGGACCAGGGGTGCAGAACAGTCACTTTGGTCGTTGCTGGATTTTTACGCAGACAAGGGTCTCAAGCACCTGCTGTGCACCGACATAAGCAGAGATGGCGCCATGTCGGGTCCTAATCTGGACCTGTATTCGGAAATTACATCGCGTTATCCGGACCTGTTGGTGCAGGCCTCGGGTGGCGTCAGTGGATTGATGGACCTGCAAAAGCTCAATGACACCGGCGCCCACTCGGCAATTACCGGCAAAGCGCTGCTGGAAGGCTGCTTCACTGTGGCCGAAGCGCTGGCGGCATTAAGGTGATCCGGGAAAGGCAGACCACCGTGGCCCGGCGGATCATCCCGTGCCTGGATGTTCGTGACGGACAGGTGGTGAAGGGTGTGCAGTTCCGGGATCACCGGGTGATGGGGGATATCATCGAACTGGCAGCCCGATACCGGGACGAAGGCGCCGATGAACTGGTGTTCTACGACATCACGGCCAGCCCGGAAGGCCGCAGCGTGGACGTGGAATGGGTCAGGCGCGTGTCAGAGACCATCGATATCCCATTTTGTGTTGCCGGCGGTATCCGGAGCGTTGAGAACGCCGCCCTGGTCCTGTCCCAGGGGGCCGATAAGATTTCAATCAACACACCTGCCCTGGAACGGCCCGGCCTGATCGACCAGTTGGTTAAAGCGTTTGGTAGCCAATGCGTCGTGATCGGCGTCGACTCGATCGCTGACGGCGACAGCTACACCGTGCGCTCTCATACCGGCACGCCGGACGCCATGAAAACCCCGGGCAGGGAAACCCTGGACTGGTTGCGCGAGGTTGTGGACCGCGGCGCTGGTGAAGTAGTGCTGAACTGCATGTCGGCCGACGGCACCCGGGCGGGTTACGACATCGGCCAGTTGAGCCTGGCGAGAAAAGTGCTTCCGATACCCCTGGTCGCCTCTGGGGGCGCGGGGAGTGTGAAAGACTTCACTGCGGTCTTTGAGCAGGCGGACGTGGACGCTGCATTGGCCGCAACCGTGTTTCATTCCGGCCAGATCCCTATCCCTGGCCTTAAACGATCGCTGGCCGACGCCGGCATAGAGGTTCGCCCATGTTGATTCAGAATTCCCGGGATATCGACCTGCTCGAGTGGCAGAAAATGGACGGTTTAATACCGGCCGTCGTCCAGGATGCATTCGATGGCAGGGTGCTGATGCAGGCTTATATGAACCGGAACGCATTGGCGCTCAGCCTGGAAAGCGGCAAAGTCACTTTCTGGAGCCGCAGCAGGCAGGAGCTCTGGACCAAGGGTGAGACGTCCGGCAATACCCTGGAGCTGGTCGAAATCCACGGTGATTGCGACGGCGACTGTCTGCTCGTAATGGCAGCACCCGCAGGGCCGACCTGTCACAGAAACACCGATACCTGCTTTGACAATGAACGGGGCGTGGCACCCGGCCTCAGCTTTCTGGCCGGTCTTGAACGCCTGATCGCCCAGCGGGAACTCGATCGTCCCGAAGGCAGCTATACCACTCGTCTGTTCGACGAAGGCATCAAGCGAATCGCTCAAAAAGTCGGCGAAGAAGGTGTGGAAACCGCGCTGGCAGCCGTCGCGGGCGACCGGGAAGAACTGATCAACGAATCGGCGGATCTGCTCTACCACCTGCTGGTCTTGCTCAGGGCCGGCGAAACCGATTTAATAGAAATCACACAGGCGCTGCGGTCCCGTCACGGAGACTCCAATTAGTGGCTGCCTGAAGTCGTGAGGGTCTTTTTATGTGTCGCTTCGTTGCTTATCTTGGCCAACCCATCATCGTTGATGAACTCCTGATCAAACCTGAAAACTCGCTGGTGCACCAAAGCTACGGTGCAGAAGAAATGTCAGAACCCCTGAACGGCGATGGTTTCGGCCTGGGCTGGTATGTCCACCAGCTGAGCGAACGGCCCGGTCTGTTTCGTTCCATCACTCCCGCCTGGAATAACAACAACCTGATCTATAATTCTTCGCTGATCCGGACAGACTGCCTGTTTGCGCATATCAGGGCAGCCACCGAGGGCAGTATTTCAGAAAGCAATTCCCACCCTTTCCACTACGACCGTTTCCTGATGATGCACAACGGTGGCATACCGCAATTCAGGCGCATCAAGCGCAGGCTTCAGTCATTGCTGAGTGAGGAGCTGTTCCTCTGGATCCAGGGACAGACGGATTCCGAGCATATCTTCGCCCTGTTGATGCAGAACGTGGATGAAATGAGGGGTGACGGCCCTCCCCTGACCATCGGTAAGATTCAGACCTGCTTCCAGAAAACCTTCGACACCATTCAGCAACTCAAGGAAGAAGCCGGTATCGGCGAGGAGGCCTCCACTTTCAACATGATGGTCACGGACGGACACAGAATTTTTGGCACACGCTACAGTTCCATGCCTGATATCCAATCCAGGACGCTTTACTACTCCTCCGGTAATCGTTTCGAGACGACCAACGGCGAAAGCCGCATGGTGCGGGACGGAGAGGAGGTTAAAGCCGTGCTGATCGTGTCGGAAAAACTGACCGACCACGAAGAAGACTGGACACCCATCCCCAGTAACCACTTCGTAGCCGTCGACTCGGACCTGGTTGTCCGGCTCAACCCAATGAGTCAGCCGGCCGGCTAGTAATGAAAGCAGCCTAGGCCTTTTGTTTCAGCACAATCGCAATGCCGCCCAGCGTCGCAACCGAAGCGATGACCAATCGCAGGGTAATGGGTTCTGACAACACGAATAAACCGCCAGCGGCTGCAATGGCCGGTACCGAGAGTTGAACCGTTGCCGCGCGGGTAGCAGCGAGCCCTCTGAGCGCCGCGAACCAGATCACGTAGCCCAGCCCTGAAGAAACCGAGCCTGAAAGCACGGCAAGCAGAAGACCCCTGCTGCTCACCTGCATATCCTCCAGGAAAAACAGGCTGACCAGCACGGCCAGGGGGACAGCCAGCAGGAAGTTGTTGGCCGTGGACGCCAGCGGATCCGCGACACCCTTGCCAGACAACGAGTATAAACCCCAGGCAATACCGGCTATCGCCATCAGCACAGCGCCCAGCGGATCCGGCGCCGTCACCCCGGGCAAAACCAGGTAGACGATACCCAAAACAGCGACTGTCAGCCCGAACCATGACCAGGGAGGAAATCTCTCACCGGCACGCAATGCCACGGTAAACATCGTGAGCTGCACCGCCCCGAACAACAGCAGTGCGCCCGTGCCGGCACTGAGGGAAAGGTAGGCGAAAGAAAAGAATGCCAGGTAGACAAAAAGCATCGACGCGCTTTTCCAGTTGAACGCAGTGCGCTGCCTGTTTTTCCAGCCAGGCAGCGCGATCAGCACCAGCGTCAATGCACCGGAAACGGCCCTGACGGTTGTAAAACTGGCCGCATCGATCAGCCCCTCTCCTAATGCCAGACGGCAGATCAGCGAATTCGCAGCAAAGGCAATCATGGCAATCAGAGTCAACAGAAAGGTTTTCATAGGGCGCGGACGAAAGACTCAGTCCACCCAGTGGAGCACGTTGCGGATGATCGACCAGCGCGGCTCTTTGTTTTGCGCGCCCCCTCCTCTAATCCAGTGATCGAACAGCAGATCGACCGTTTCGTTTTTCCGCTCCAGCTCCACCCAGGTCGAAACGAAGAGAAGCCACTCTTTGTCGCCCCTTGGCATCGGGTAAGCCATCGGCACCTTGGCATTGAGTGGTTGCGGCACAACGATGCTGAAATTCGGATAGATCAGGGTCCACGCCGAACCGCCTTCGGCCGAATAAACCACGGCATCGATCCCTTCGCGATTACCCCGGAGAAATTCTCTTGGTGACTGAATACTCACGACTTCTGCTAGCGGAAAAAGGGCCTGCACCCGGCGACTGAAAGCCGAATCCATTTGCACCACCCCCAGTGTCAGATCGCTCATGGCCTGGACCCGGTCCAGTTTCGTAAACTGGTTGCGTTTGTGGTCCCGAACCAGTAACCCCATGCTCAGATCCATCGGGGCCTTGCTGAAATTCCATTCCATTGCCCGGGAGGGTGTAATCGCCAGGCCCGACATCACGATGTCAATCTGGCCGGTCTGGAAAAGTCTGCTGATGTCGGCACGCTCAACTCTGACCAGCTCCAGTTCAACTCCCAGGTCTCTGGCCAGGTGATGCGCCATTTCGACGTCAAAACCCACCACCTCGCCGTTCTCGTTACGAAAGGCGAAGGGAAGTGAATCGGGCAGATAGGCCACCCGGAGTGTGCCGCGCTGCTTCATCGTGCTCAACCGCCCGTTATCAGCAGCCAGCGGTTCAACCGGCGGCAATTCATCTTCGTATTGACGGGCAGGGACCGGACGGTCCATCCAGCGCATTGCGACCAGGGCCTGGTCGCCCTGATAAGCCCCCTTAACAGCCAGTGACAGATAGGAGCGGATACCCAGCAGCGAAACGGTCAGAACCACGGCCGAGATCGCCAGTGCCTGCAATAATTTCCTTTTCCTGACCCTGAACAGGCCTTTTGAAATAGCCAGCGCGACAATCGCCAGGCACAGCAGATGAACGGCTCCCAAAACAACCCGGATCCGATCCGTATAAACGGTAGACATCACGAATAATTCCATCATGTCGGCCGGTATCTGGAGGATATCCATCAGGAACGGAATACCGATAATCGGGGCGACAAAACTGCTCAGTAAAGAACTGCCCAGGAACGCCATTTGCTCGCTGAGCCCCATGTCATTGCCGAGATACCACATCGAAAACGGAATGAACATCAGGATCGTAAAAGTACCGAGATTGGGGAAGGGATAAGCCAGCGGCAGCAGAATCTCCGCCCCACTTTCCACCTCATCATCCAGCAGGTTATTGCGACGAAACAGTTCCTTGATGTTCTCCACCATCTGCGGCAGCACGATTATGATTTTCCCAGCCGCAAAAATGGTGATCAGCGTATCCTTGGGAATCGAGAGAATTTCCCGGTACCGGAACGGCGTGACCGCCGCCACCAGCAGCGGCAGCACGATCAGGCTGAGTTCCAGGGCGATCACCGTGTACGTAATAAGGTAGGCCTGCAGCTTGTCTACCTCGGTCAGTGAGATGGTTCCCGCGGTCCCTGCCGCGATGGCGAAGACACCCACAGGTGTCAGCTTGATGACCATCTTGTTGATTTGATTCAGCCCATCAGCCAGCACGTCCATGGCGCGCAACAGCCCCTCCTTTCCGGGTATGGTGCTGATGCCCACGCCCAGCAGAATGCTGAAAAGCACGGCCGCAGGTACGACGTTATTGGCCAGCGAAGCAAAAGGGTTGGACGGAATGTAAAGATCGACAAGGTGAATGATCTGGGGTGATGCGACCAGGCTGGGGCTGAAAAAAGATGCGGCATCCCACACCGGAAATGCCACAGGAATCGCGACCAGCACCACCACTCCCAGAACCAGCAATACAGCCAGTACGGAAATACCGGCGACCAGCAATCCCCGGCGCTCAGCCCATGAAATCGCTCCAATATTCCCGACCAGGGAAACGACGATGTATGGGAGCACTGTCATCTGCAATAAGCCGATGAATACTTCGCCTCCGACCGAAAATGGGCCGGCCATCTCTCCCAGGAACAGCCCTGTGAAGACTCCCAGAAATAACCCGGTCAGGATTTTAAGAGTGAAACTCATTTGACTGGATACCGGTAAGCGCTCTTACCCCGATCAGGATTGGGCAACGCCTTTTCGATCACGCAAAATGACCGGCTCCGCGGGATCGAGCCCTTCCATCTCCCGGTCGACCCGGTCGATGTAGACACTGGCCGAAATATCACCACAGACGTTCAGGGTTGTGCGGCTCATATCCAGGATCCGGTCAACACCGAGAATAATCGCGATGCCTTCCGGCGGCACTCCAACGGTAGCCATGACCAGCATCATCAGGGGCAATGACCCACCGGGCACACCGGCGGCTCCGATTGCAGTAAGCACTGCAAGAATCACCACGATCAGCTGACTGCCCAGGGACAGGTCGACACCAAAGACCTGGGCGAGGAAAAGTACGGTAACACCCTCGAAAAGGGACGTTCCATTCATATTCATCGTCGCGCCCAGCGGCAGAACGAAGCCCGCTATTTTAGGCTGGACATCCAGTTGATTCTTCGCCGTTGCGATGGATGTAGGCAGCGTGGCCATGCTTGAACTGGTCGAGAAACCGGTAATGATCGGCGCACCGATGGAACGCCAGAATGCGATGGGATTCATCTTTCCAAAGATCGCAACCAGCCCTGAGATGCCAATCGTCGCGTGAAGAACAAGGCCCAGCAACACAACGAAAACATACATACCCAGCTGCGCCAGGATTCCCCAGCCGAACTCAGAAGTGATGACAAAAATCAACGCAAAAACACCGTAAGGAGCAAGCTTCATGGCCCAGTTGATGATTGCAATGATGGCGTCGCCAATCCCTTCGAGCACGTTGATGACCGGTTGCGCCCTTTCCCGCGGAATCATAGTCAGCGCCGCGCCGAACATCAGGGCAAAAAAGATCAACGCAAGCATGTCCATGTTTGCCGCTGCGGCGACTGGATTGCGCGGAACGATGTTTACAAAGGTGTTGATCCCAAAGTCGGGCGGGCCGGAAGCCATCATCCCTTCCGCCCCGGTAGAGAAGGTCTCCATCAGCTCCATGCGTGTTTCTTCCGGCAAGCCCCCGCCCGGCTTGATGGTATTGACCAGCGTCAGGCCGATGGTGGCGGCAATAAGAGTAGACAGCGCAAAGTAACCGAAAGTGCGGCCACCCAGACGGCCCAGGGTTTTCATGTCGCCGATGCCCGCCACGCCAAGCGTAATGGACGTGAATACGATGGGCACCACGGTCATGAACAACATGCGCAGAAAGATCTGGCCGGCAGGAAACATGATGTTGTTTGAAATAAACTTCAGCCAGGGAGCATCGGCGAAAAAGAAGTTACACATGCCCCCTAAGAGGGCCCCCAGAACAAGGCCGATGCCTATTTTGGTGTGGAGTTTCATCGGGTGAGTATAGACGAGCGATTTGCGGAAAACAGCATTTCAGATAATTTCACGAGTACGACCAGGGCTGGCGCTGGAGAATTGCTGTTCGTCCCTCCAACACTCATAATCAGGAACATCTTCAAGTGAACCGGGACCCGACAATAATGGATCAGGATAAGAAAGACGCCGGCACGATAGCCGCATTGATGATCAGGATGCAGGAATATCGATTACCCAGGGCAAAACGAATGCTCGAAAGGGTTGATAGCGGAGAAAAGCTCAGCGACTCTGATATTGCATTCCTGAACCGGGTATACGAAGACTCCCGGAATACCGAGTCGCTAATCAAGCGTAACCCCGAATACAACGACCTGGTGGTGCGTTTCATCGACCTCTATACTGAAATTGTCACCAAGGGAGTGGAGAACGAAAAATCCGCGTGAGCGGCTTATAACAATTATCGTACTGATTATAACTCTGAAGCTTACAAGGCGATCCACGGCTACGATTTTGAAACGGCAACGAAAGATTTCTGGAATTTGCGCCTGTACCTGGATTACCGGTTTTGAGTGTTAAACGAGATCCAGGAAATCTCCCGGTTCAGGAAGGTGGACTTCTGCGCCGGTGCGCGTTGACAGATAGTCCCTGAACGCCTGCTGAGAGTCTGCTTCACCATGAACCAGGTAAACCGGCGGACGGTTTGTCATGCTTTCATACCAGCGGACCAGGTCATCCTGGTCACCGTGTGCGGACAGCCCACCCACTGTGTGAACGGTCGCCCGGACAGGGATGGTTTTGCCGTGAATCCGAACCGAAGACTCACCATTCACCAGGCGCCGCCCCAGCGAACCATTGGCCTGGTAGCCGGTAATCAGCACCTGGGTGTCCTCGTGCTCCAGGTTGTGCTTGAGGTGGTGGATGATCCGACCCCCGTTGCACATACCGCTGCCGGCAATGACGATCACACCGGACCGCAACCGGTTGATGGCCATGGACTCATCGGGCGTCCTGCTGAGGGTCAGGTTAGGTAGTAGCGGCATCCCGCCGTTTTCGAACCGCAGACGGGTGGCCTCTTCGTCATATAAATGGGTGTAGTGCCAGTAAACTTTTGATGTCTCGATCGCCATCGGACTGTCGAGGAAAATCCGAAACCGGCCCAGATCCCACTCATCGTAGTGTTTACCCAGTTGGTACATGATCTCCTGGCTTCTGCCGATGGAGAAGGCAGGGATCAGGATGTTCCCTCTGTTGCTGCGGGGGGCTGTGAGAATTTCGCCCAATTCGCGGATGGTCTCTTCGCGATCCCGGTGGCGCCGTCCGCCATACGTACTCTCCATCAGCACCACGTCAGCCTGATCAATCGGTTCCGGGTCTTTCAGAATGGGGGTATCGTATTGCCCCAGGTCCCCTGAGAACACGATTTTCCGTTCGACTCCGTTCTCTTCCGCCCAGAGTTCGACAACACAGGACCCCAGTATGTGACCCGCATCCCGGAAACAGACCTTCACACCTTTGATGACTTTGAAAGGGTTTCGGTATTTCTGACCGCGTAACTGGCGTATGACCTGTTCGCCCTCGGCCAGGGTATAGAGCGGTTTAACCTTCTTTCCGGTTTTGCGCGTTCTGTATTCAGCATCACGCTCCGCCAGGTGAGCGGCATCCGCCAGCAGTATGGCCACCAGTTCACAGCCGGCTTCCTGGGCAAAGACCGGACCCCGGAAACCCCTCTTGACCAGCAAGGGTAAACGGCCGCAGTGATCAAGATGAGCATGACTGAGGACAACCGCTTCAATTTTAGATGCATCGAACGGAAACGGATCGCGGTTTCTCTCCTCGTCTTTGCGGCTGCCCTGGATCAGCCCGCAGTCCAGCAAAATCTGCCGACCGCCCACATGCAGAATATGGCAGGAGCCGGTAACTTCAGCCGCAGCACCGAAGAATTCAAGCTTCATGATGTTACTGCCCGAGCATCCGGGCCCGGACCAGTGGAATGGGCGGGCCGCCGAAAGACAGGAAAGTGTCATGGAATTCTTTCCAGGACTCCCGGCCCGCGCGTACTTCGGTCCAGTCGTTCCTCAAATCGCGGATCATCAGTTTGCCAAGGGTGTAATTGAGGTAAGCCGGGTCATAAGTACCGCGGGCTGCCTGCTGGCGGGCCGTTCCCTCGTCCTGGTAGGCCTCTTCCATGAACAGCTTCTCCGATTCGTCCACCGTCATTCCCTGGGTGTGCAGCCCAATGGCTGACAGGAAACGTGCGTTGCGCAGCAAGGCATTGCCCAGTTGTCCGATGCGGGTTTCGGCCGATGAATCCCGCAAGCCGGCTTCCTGCATCATTTCCTCGGTGTAGTGAGCCCAGCCCTCAGCGAAGGCATAGGTTACGAACAGCCTGCCAAATACCCAGTCAGAGCGCTTGGCATGAAGAAAATTCAGAAAGTGTCCGGGCCAGACTTCATGCACGGACGTAAACAGCAGATCCGATTCACCAGGAATGTAGGCCTGTTGCATTTCCTCAGACCAATTCGGGTCCGGAGGCGCAATATAGTATACCGAGGGCTGGCCTTTCTCGAATGGGCCCGGAATATGGATATAGGCTGAATTGGACCTGGCATACGGCGGCGCTTCAGCCACCAGCGCTACCTCGTTTCCGGGAATGCTCACGAGATCTTTTTCGACCAGGAATGCCCGGCTCTCGTCCATTTGCTGCCTTGCCGATTCCACCGGGCCGCCGGGAGGTTTGCGATTGGCCATCATCGCGAAACAACTGCGTATACTTTCACCCGGTGCGAATTCTGCACAAGCCTCGCCCAGCGCGATCTGATTGCGCCTCATGTCCTCGCGGCCCAAGGCCTCAAGCTCATCCAAAGGTATTTCAACGCGTTCAGTGTCGTAAATCATCTGACTGAAAAGTTCTGCACCCAGTGCGTAGTCTTCAGTCGCGGTTTCCAGGTTCGAGCTCAGCCAGTCAGCCAGCTCTTGCATGGCTTGCGCCGCAGCCGTATTGGCCCCGGCAAAAGCCGTCTGCAGTTCCGGATTATCCACTTCGGCGAAAACAGCCGGGACATCGTTCCTGAAGTAAGCGGCCATGCCACCAAACGAATCAATACCATACTGCAGACGGGTCCGCGCCATGGGCGTGCGAAGGTTTGCACGAATTTGTCCGGCCGCCCGGGTAACGCTTTGTGCATAGCTGACATAGGACTTCATCCGCTCTTCCAGCGGGGCATAGTCCAGTGTGATATAGGGGCTGGGATCGAGTGAATCCGACATCCAGTCGAAGTAGAATGCGGGGTTCACGAACGGCCAGTCCGCTTTATCCAGCCAGAACAGCGCACGGTCGATTGCAGCCAGCAGGTATTCCCGTTGAAAACTGCCTTCAGGCCCCAGTTCTTCGTCAGGAAAAGCCAGTGCCTGCTCTCTGGACCGCTGCAAACGATCCACTTCACGCGCCAGGCCTTCAGCGCTCCAGTCCTGCAACTGGCCATCGAACTCGTGACGGCCCTGGACCACGGCGAAGCCCGGATGAGTCACCAGGTAATCCTCGATGTATTGGTCGACAAACGCGACCCAGGCATCGGGAGGCGCCGGTACATGCTCTGTCATCTTCGGTTCACCGGCCTTCGCAATGGCGGGTTCATCCGCAGCCGCCGGTTCAGGGCCGCTGGCAGGCTTACAGGCGGCAAAGGTACATAAAATCACCGCGAGACCGATTAGTCTCGCGGTACGATTGATGGCAGACATACTGGTTTACTTCACTCCGTGCATGAGCTTATTGATCAGCGGCGCCACGATCAGATATGCAATACCGAACGCCAGGCCAACCCAGAACAACATCATGTAGGTATCGGAATACTGGCTGATGGCCGCACCCGCTGCAGGACCATGTCCGCCGCCGGAAGCGATGGCTGCAATCAGGCCAGCAACATACTGGGCCATCGCGATGGACAGGAACCAGCCGCCCATGGCCATACCGGTTTCTTTCTCAGCTGCCAGCTTGGTCACCATTGAGAGGCCGATCGGTGACAGGCAAAGCTCACCGGTGGTATGCAGCAGGTAGCAGAACGCCAGGAAAATCCACGGAACCAGGCCGGCCGCATTCTGGAAATTGGCGATCGCAAAGACCAGCACGTAAAAGCCAAGTGCAACCTGGATCAGGCCCAGGGCAAACTTCCGCGGAATGGACGGGTTCATGTTGCGTTTGTCCAGCCAGGGCCAGATGGCGGCGAACAGCGGGGCAAACAGCAGGATGTACAGCGGATTGAGCGACTGGAAGATACCAAAACCACCCGCCTGCCAGGCTTCCGCGCTGCCAAACATCGGCGTCACGAACTCGCGTGCGAAGAAGTTCATCGAGCTGCCCGCCTGCTCGAACAGGGCCCAGAAACAGGCGTTGGCCACGAACAGGATGATCATGGCGATGTAACGCTGCAGTTGAACCTTGTCCCCGCTCTTGATGCCGGAGATTATGAAATAGGCGATCAGGCCAATCATGATGGCGCCGAGCAACCAACCGAGTATCTCGCTTTCAGAAAGCAGGAAGAATACGCCGATCGACATCACCAGTGCACCCAGTCCGACCAGGAAAAACCGGCCCCAGCCTTGCTTGTCTTCTGGCGGCAAGCCGACCTGCCCCAGCGACCGCTTAGCCACTTCCAGGAACAACGTGGAGAGGATCATGCCGATTGCAGCAGCGAAGAAGCCCCATTTCATGCCAAATTGCACGCCGATCCACGAAGCCGTGATGAACGGAGCGATAAAGGCACCCAGATTGATGCCCATGTAGAACACCGTAAAACCGGAATCACGACGCACATCACCCGGTGCGTAGAGCTTGCCGATCATGGTGGAAATATTCGGTTTGAACAATCCGTTGCCTGCGACGATCAGGGACAGGCCGACCAGGAACCACGTCAGGTCCTCGATCAATAATACGAACAGGCCCGCCGCCATAATGATGGCGCCGAGCAAAATGGACCGTTGGTAGCCCAGCACATGATCGGCGATGTACCCACCGATGATGCCGGTCGCGTAGACCAGGGCCGTGTAACCACCATAAACCAGGCTGGCCTGTGCGTTGGCCTGGTCACCCAGGTGGCCGAAGAAAGTTGTGGCGACATACACCGCGAGCAAGGCGCGCATGCCGTAGTAGGAAAACCGTTCCCACATCTCGATGTTGGAAAGTTGCCAAAGTGCTTTGGGGTGCCCCATGAATTCGCCGGGCGGAATAGCTGGCCTGTTGGCCGCTTCGGTTTGGGTGCTCACTCGATCCCTCCGAGTCTTGTTAGAAGTGCGGTCAGCATACCAGACCATCTCTCCTTTGACAGCAGACATAGCTCACGTGGCAGCGCCTTGAAGTGCATGACATAATTGATGGTTCAACCATCTTTCAAACCAGAGGCATTTGAATGGATCAGCAGTCTGCGCAGAAATTTGTCGATGAGGTCTGGACCGACTCCATCGTTCCCGAACTTGTCGAATACATAAAAATTCCGGCCAAATCCCCGCACTTCGATCCGGACTGGGAGAAAAACCGTTATATCGAAGAAGCCGTGCAGCAGATTTTCGCCTGGTGCAAAAAACAAAACGTCAAGGACATGGCTTGCGAGATTGTCCGGCTACCGGGAAGAACACCGCTGATCTTCATGGATATCCCGGGTGACAATGACGACACCATCCTGATGTATGGCCACCTGGACAAGCAGCCCGAAATGACAGGTTGGGCAGATGGCCTAGGTCCCTGGATTCCGGTCATCAAAGACGACAAATTGTACGGCCGTGGCGGAGCAGACGATGGTTATGCCGCCTACGCTTCGCTCACAGCCCTGATGGCATTACAGGAGCAGGGCCTGCCACGCGCCCGTTGCGTCGTCATCATCGAGGCCTGTGAAGAATCGGGCAGTTTCGATCTGCCCTATTACATTGACCACTTGAGAGATCGGATCGGCACACCTTCCCTGGTAGTCTGCCTGGATTCCGGTGCCGGCAATTATGACCAATTGTGGTTGACGGTCTCACTACGGGGGATGGCCGCAGGTACGCTCAGCGCCGACGTGCTTAAGGAAGGTGTACATTCCGGCTACGCCTCCGGTGTCGTGCCCTCCAGCTTCCGCGTGCTAAGGCAGTTGATCAGCCGCCTTGAAGACGAGAAAACTGGAAAAGTCCTGCCTGACTTTCTCCACGCGGAAATCCCGGAACAGCGCATGCGCCAGAATCAGCGTATGGCAGACGCGCTGGGTGATGAAGTGTTCAGCGCCTACCCTTTTTGTGATGGCGTGCAGCCGCAGGCCGACAGCAACCTGGAACGATTGCTGAACCGCACCTGGCGGCCGGCTCTTTCGGTAACCGGGTCAGAAGGGATGCCATCACTGGAAGCCGCGGGCAATGTGTTGCGGCCACATACCGCGCTTAAACTTTCCATGCGTCTGCCGCCCACAGTGGACGGTGAATCCGCGACAGAGATGATGAAAGCCACGCTCGAAGCCGACCCGCCCAACAATGCCCGGGTTTCTTTTGAAGCGGATCACGCCGCATCGGGCTGGAACGCGCCGGATATCGCACCGTGGCTGGACGCCTCACTGGAGAAAGCCTCCCAGGCTGCCTTCGGGCAAGGCGTGATGTACATGGGAGAAGGTGGAACCATTCCGTTCATGGCCATGCTGGGCGAGTTCTTCCCGCGCGCACAGTTCATGATCACCGGCGTTCTGGGGCCCAATTCCAACGCACACGGGCCGAACGAGTTCATTCACATCCCGTTTGCACGCAAGCTCACAACTTGTGTCTCCCAGGTGATTGCCGATCACTATCACCGTAAGGCGGGACAGGAATGACGGCATGCTGAGATGGCATTCGACGGCATGAACGGTGAACAGCTTACCTGGTTGGGCGAACGGCTCGGTCCCGAAATGTCCGGCCTTTTGCCTGTCTCCGCGCTGGTAACTCAGGAAGGCCCGCTGAATATCATTCTGCATGGTTAGCTAGTCTTCGGTCTGCCGCCTGTATTCGGCGCCCTGCAGACGTTCCATCGCGTCGCGGAATTCTTCTTCAAGTTCTTCATTATCGTCCCGCAGAACCTGTTCTAGTTGCTCCACGTTCTCCCTGATTCTCAACCCATAAGCCTGGTCGTCACCCCAGACTTCGTAAAGCTTTTTCAGGCCCTCTTCGTCGTGGCGCTTGAAGGTACGCATCACCCGGTAGGCCCGGGCGTCGTCATAGCCAAGCAACTTCAGTGCTTCTTCACCCATGATCAGGGCCGAACCAAACGTTTCCCGGGTGACCACGTCGGCGTTCACGTCCATCAGGCTGTAGGCGTGTGAACGGTCATAAGCCCGCGCCAGGATCTTCAAATGAGGAAAATACTGCCTGGCCGCTGCTACCATCTGCTCCGCCTTGTCCTTGTCGTCAATAGCGACGACCAGCAATTTTGCCTCGTCCGCCCCCGCGGCCTTCAGCAGCTGGACCCGGCTGGCGTCACCGTAGAAAACCTTGTAGCCGAAACGGCCGGTCAGTTCGATCTGGCTGGAATCGTGGTCCAGCAGGGTGGATTCGATACCATCGGCTGCCAGCAAACGAGAGACAATTTGCCCAAACCGGCCATAGCCCGCGACGATTACAGGGTTAGGAGCAGCATCAATGACTTCGTCTTCATCCCCGGACGCTGCGCAATCGATAAAGTGCGGCCTCACGATACGGTCGTAAAAAATGATAAGAAGAGGTGTCAATATCATGGTCAAAACCACGACCACGATCAGAACGTTGGTCAATTCACCGCCAATCACACCGGACTGCAGCGCAAAAGAAAACAGCAGGAAGGCAAACTCACCACCCTGGGCCAGCAGGAAAGCGAACATCAGGTTGTCCGCCAGGTTCAGCCGGAACACTTTTCCAAGGATCAGAAGTATCACTAATTTACTGACGATCAGGGCTGCCACCAGGCCCAGCACCAGCGCAGGCTGAGCGATCACGACATCGAAATCGATGCTGGCGCCTACGGCAATGAAAAACAGCCCGAGCAGTAAACCCTTGAACGGTTCGATATTGGATTCCAGTTCGTGCCGGAATTCGCTTTCCGCCAAAACCACGCCAGCGACAAACGTGCCCAGTGCAGGGCTCAGGCCGACGTATTCCATGGCGAGGGTGATGCCGACCACCAGTGTCAATGCCGTCGCTATGAACAGCTCAAGGCTCCTGACCGCTGCAATCCAGCGAAACGCCGGACGCATCAGGAACCGTCCCCCTAATACGATGCCTCCAACGATGCCAAGGACCACGATCCCTTTACGCCATCCGGTAACTTCCAGTTGGGCCCCATGGCTCGCCATATCAGTTATTTCAGGCCCTACTCCCGGCAGGGCCAGGAAGGGTAGCAGCGCCAGGATCGGGATGACGGCGATATCCTGGAACAGCAAAACTGCAAATCCCGCCCGGCCTGCCGGCGCGCCCATCCAGGATCGTTCTTTGAGGGTTTGCAGGACGATGGCGGTGGACGATAGAGCGAGCGTCAATCCAATGGCCAGGGCAGTCTGCCAGGGTTGGCCCAGCAGCATGGCCACACCGCCAATAACGCCAGCAGAGATCAGCACCTGCGAGCCGCCCAGCCCAAGGATGGACACACGCATGCGCCACAACAACGAAGGCTCTAGTTCGAGGCCTACCAGGAACAACATCAGCACCACGCCAAACTCGGCGAAATGCATGACATCCTGGCCCTCTTCGCCAACCAGCCCGATGACAAACGGCCCGATCGCAATGCCTGCAATGATGTAACCCAGTGCAAAACCCAGCCCCAGGCGTTTGGCCAGCGGTACGGCAACGACCGCCGCGAGGAGGTAGATAAAGGCCTGTGCAAAGAATCCGGTAAACATGGGTGCCTAGACTAACCGACTTTCAGGTCAATCTGCACAATGCATTGACTGATGACACACTACATCGCTGTCATGGCGCTCCATCTGGATCGTCGGGTGCTTGATCGAAAACCGTTCTTCGAGTTCATGCGCAACGTCATTGAGAAAATGATCGCTGTCCGGGAATACGTCCATGACCAGGTGCGCTGTCAAGGCGGTGTCCGTGGTGCTCATCGGCCAGATATGCAAGTCGTGCAATGCCCGGACGCCCGGCAACCCGGAGAGATATTGCCGGACGGCTTCCGGATCAACATTGCGGGGAACGGCATCCACGGCCAGGTTGAGCGAATCCCTGAGCAGGCCCCAGGTGGAGAGGAAAATGACCGCTGCTATGAACAGGCTGATCAGCGGGTCGATCCAGTTGAAGCCATAGAAATAAATGAGCGCTCCGGACAATACGACCCCAAAAGAAACCACGGCATCGGCGGCCATATGCAGAAATGCTCCGCGAATGTTCAGATCATGATCCTTGCCGGACAGGAAAAACAGCGCAGTCACCGTATTGATGACTACCCCGATTGCCGCGACGATCATGATGGTCATACCGGCCGGCTGGGCTGGCTCCATCAACCGGTTGATGGCTTCCCACCCGATGGCTCCAACAGCGCCCATCAACAACAGGCCACTGAACAGCGAAGCGATGATGGTCGCCCGGGAATAGCCGTAGGTCCGCCGGGGGGAGGGTTTCTTCTTTGCGAGTGCGGCTGCACCCCAGGCCAGCAGCAGCCCCAGGACATCACTCAGGTTGTGACCTGCATCGGTCAGCAGCGCCAGCGAGTCTGACAGCACGCCGAAAACCGCTTCCACGATGACGAAAACGACATTGAGAAAAACGCCCACCGCGAATGCCCGGTTGTAGTCCGGAGGAGCATGGTGATGGTGATGGTTGACCTGCCGGTTCAAGTTTTCAGCCACTTTTTCTTCAGATTGGTATTCATTGTATCAGCGAGAGCAATTCTTCTTTAAAATTGAGATATCCCTTCAGATAAATCAATGCAGGTAGAGAAAATGACTAACAGTAGACGGATCTGGTTCAACGGGGAATTGCGAAACTCTGAGGAGTGCACGGTGCATATATACAGCCATGCCTTACATTACGGTACTTCTGTGTTCGAGGGCATCCGCGCATACGAGACACCCGGCGGCACGGTTATTTTCAGGGGCATGGACCACCTCGAACGCCTGAAGTACTCGGCCGGAGTCTATCGCATCCCGTTGCGTTACAGCGTTGAGGAATTGCATCAGGCCTGCCGGGAAACCGTCCGCGATGCTGGCCTCGCCAGCGCTTATATCCGGCCGCTGGTGTCGCGCGGAAACTGCGGGCTTGGCGTCATACCCAAAGACATGGATGTGGTCGACGTGGCCATCATGGTCAGTCCATGGGGTGCGTACCTGGGTGAAGAAGGTCTGAAGAATGGCATCAAGGCTTGCGTCACTTCCTGGAGCCGGCTCGCCCCCAACACCATGCCCCCCGGCGTCAAAGCGGGCGGCAATTACCTGAGCAGCCAATTGATCGGGCTGGAAGCCCGCGAACGCGGCTTCGAAGAAGGCATCGGCCTGGGCACGGATGGACTGCTCAGCGAGGGCGCCGGCGAAAACATATTCCTGGTCTCAAAAGGGCGATTGCTGACGCCTCCGGCTTCGGCATCGATCCTGGGCGGAATCACTCGTGAGACCGTCATGACGCTTGCTTCCGAAATGGGCTTGCAGACCACCGAGATCAGCATCGCCCGCGAACAGCTGTATGGCGCGGACGAGATATTCATGACCGGCACGGCGGCCGAGGTAACCCCGGTCAGGCAGGTTGACCACATGACCATTGGCAACGGTGGCTGCGGCCCGATAACGAAAAAGCTCCAGGACGCATTTTTTGGTCTGTTCAACGGCCAGACCCGGGATGAATGGAACTGGCTCGAACCGATTTAGTCACCCGGGTGACAAAAAACGTCAGTCGGGCTGACGTAATGCGACATATTCTCAGTTTCCGCCACCTCGGCAGCGCGACCGAAAAACTTTAACTTATTGTTTTTGTTGTATTTCTCTAATCAGGTCAGTTTTGGCCTGATTATTGCATATATAGGGTTGAAGTTACTAACTGTCTGGTAGCAGTTAGCGGGAGTTTCCGGGGCCCTGCCCCTCTTTGCCCAATCAGGGCTCCGGTCCTCCCCCCTCTAAATACAGAGGTAACATCCAAACAATTTAACGGAGCTTTTGTCATGGACGACAAACTAAGAAAGCTGTTTACCGCATTTTTCCGGCAACAAAACAAAAAGAATCATCGCCACCAGCAACCTGAAAACAAATCAGCAGGCACGGACCTTCCTGGGTCTGTAGCCCGTCCGCACATCAGCTTGAAAGCCAGAATGCTTGGGGGACAGGCAAAAACGATCATGCGCCTAGGGGGTTCAATGCGCTGATCACTAATAGTGTCCGCTGTGCCCCTTGGCACAGAATCAGGGCATTGCTTGTAAAATTACAGCCCGGCGTCAGCCGGGTTTTTTTTGTGTGCTTAATCGGCCAAACTGACCTTCATGGATGAAACCCCGCTGACACAGGCTGATATTCTTTACCGGGGCTCCGGGTTAGTGGCGGTCAATAAGCCGGCCGGCATGCCGGTCCATTCAAGCCGGATTCTGGAAGACCGGCCCCGAACACTGCTGCAAATGACAAGAGTTCACCAGGGCGCGTTGATGCACGCCGTCCATCGACTCGACCGGCCAGTATCGGGGGTTAATTTGTTTGCATCTGATCGCGATGTACTGGCGCAGATGTCCAGGAAATTTGAGGAACGCCGTGTAAAAAAATGTTACCTGGCGGTAGTCAGGGGCTGGCTGGCGGAGGATGGCGTGATTGATCATCCGATCAGACCACCCCGCGATGTTCGTAAACCCGGTGCGGTCGCGAGGTCAGCAGTGACCCGCTTTGAGCGAATCGCCCGTATCGAGACCGCTTTCCCGGTCACCCCTTATGCCACGTCTCGCTACAGTCTCCTCGCCCTTTATCCCGAGACAGGCAGGCGCCACCAGCTTCGCATGCACATGAAGCACATCAGCCACCACCTGGTGGGCGACACGACTTACGGCCGTGGGGAACACAACCAGCTGTTTCGAGAGAGATTTAATTGCAGCCGGCTACTGTTGCATGCCTGGTCGCTGGAGTTTGCCCATCCTGTATCGGGCCAAAGGGTTCGGATTGAAGCACCGCTGGATGCGTGCTTCAGAACGGTGATCGAGAGATTTTCGTGGCAAGACGCTATAGCACACCGGTAATGATATAGCCGCCTGACTTCTGGTCGTGCTCCAGCGTCAACATACCTTCGGATTCCATTTGCTCGAGCAGCTTTCCGAAAGAACGGAAGCCGTGATAACTCTCATTGAAACCCGGTTTACGCCGTTTCAGGGCCTGTTTCACCATCGAGCCCCAGATCTTGTCTTCGTCCCCCCTTTCCGAAAACAGGCCGTCAATGGTTTCCAGTACCTGCTCGTAGGCTTTCTCAGCCCGGTCTTCCTGCCGGGCCTTCTTGTTCGTCCGTTCGCCATTGTCTTTTCGTTCTGAAGTTTTTTTCTTGACCGGTTTACGCTGCTTGGCGATCCGGATCAGATCATCGTAATAGATAAACTCATCACAGTTGGCGATCAACAGGTCAGAGGTCGAATTTTGCACGCCGACTCCTATGACGACCTTGTTGTTCTCGCGCAGCTTGGAAACCAGTGGCGAAAAATCTGAATCGCCGGAAATAATGACGAACGTGTCCACATGCGACTTGGTGTAACAGAGGTCCAGTGCATCCACGACCATACGGATATCTGCTGAATTCTTTCCCGACTGCCTTACATGCGGGATTTCAATCAATTCAAACGAAGCTTCATGCATTGCAGCTTTGAAGGCCTTGTAGCGATCCCAGTCGCAGTAAGCTTTCTTGACCACGATATTGCCTTTGACCAGCAACCGCTCGAGTACAGCCTCGATTTCGAATCGGGCAAAGTTCGCATCACGTACGCCCAGGGCGATGTTCTCGAAGTCACAAAATAGGGCTAGATTCTGGGTGCCATTGGCCATAGACGAAGTTCCTTGTGGGGAATCCTATTTTACGTGAATTCCAGGTCCGGCGCTGCATGTTCAATGCCCAATACCGTTATGATGCCCGGATGAATCAGACATTAAATGACCCGACCCCCTATTACCGCCTGGATCCTGACACGGTCCTGCAGGCGATAGACAGCACCGGCTTGTTGACTGACGGGCGTTTACTGGCACTGAACAGCTATGAAAACCGCGTCTACCAGGTGGGTATAGAGGAGGAGGACCCGGTCATTGCCAAGTTCTACCGGCCCGGACGATGGACCGACGAGCAGATTCTGGAAGAGCATGAATATTCCATTCAGCTGGCCGAAGTCGAGATCCCGCTGGTCGCACCCAGCCTGATCGCGGGCCAGTCACTGTTCAGGCACGAGGGATTTCGTTTCGCACTGTTTCGCCGGCAGGGAGGTCATGCACCGGAGCTGGAGGATCGTGAAACCCTGCTCTGGCTGGGCCGCTTCATTGGCCGGATCCATGCCGTGGGACAGTCAAAAAGCTTCGTCCACAGACCCGCCCTGACTCCGGAGCGTTTTGGTGACGAATCCCTGGCCACGATCCGCGAGGGACAGTGGCTGCCGCCCCACATGGAAACGGCGTTCGAAAGCCTGGCGGGCGACCTTCTGCTGCATATTCGTTCGGCCTGGGAGAGAGCCGGAGACGTTCGGGCCATTCGCCTGCATGGCGACTGTCACCCGGGAAACATACTGTGGCGTGACGGTCCCTGGTTTGTCGATATGGACGATTGCCAGTCGGGTCCGGCAATCCAGGATCTGTGGATGTTGCTGTCTGGTGAACGTTTCGAACGTGAGCAGCAATTGGCGGATATCGTCGAGGGTTACCGCCAGTTTTGCGACTTTGACCTGCGGGAGTTTCAACTGATTGAAGCGCTCAGGACGCTGCGTATGCTCCACCATGCTGCCTGGCTCGCGCGCCGCTGGGAAGATCCGGCATTTCCGATCGCATTCCCCTGGTTCGACAGCCCCCGCTACTGGGAGGACCTGGTGCTGAGCCTGCGTGAACAGTTGTCTGCGATGCAGGAACCGGCCATCAGCCTGCCCCTCTGATCATCACGTCAATAGTGCGGGGGCACTTCATGCGCGGCAGAAGCACCAGGCATCGCAGATGACTCTGCCAGGTCTTTGAGCTTGTCCGCCAGCGCCTGAAGTCTTAATTCCATGCGCACAAGATCCCGGTCCTGCCGGGTGATGGTTTCATTGAGCGTTTCGATCATGTCGTCCTGAAAAGCCAGGCGGCTTTCCAGTTCATCCAGCCTGGATTGGATTTGGGTCTCCATGATATTCAATCTTCCGCCGGAGGTTCCCAGAGCTCCACGCGATTGCCATCCGGATCTACGAACCAGCCAAAGCGGCCGAAATCATGCTCTTCACGTTCTTCAAGCACCTCTGCGCCACCGGCTGCGACATTTTCCAGCGCAACGTCCAGGTCATCCACGACCAGGTTGATCATGTAACCCTGGCCTGAGGTTCCGAAATACTCAGTTTTGGCCGCAAAAGCACTCCAGACTGTAAATGCGGTGGCTGGCATGTCCGCAGGAGCGAAACTGGTTCCCCTGGTGTCGCCCCATTCCTCGACCTGGAACCCGAGGTGTTCCTGGTACCAGCTACCCAGGGTTCCGGGGTCTTTCGACCGGAAAAAAACTCCACCCACGCCCAGTACGCGGCCTTTGCCTGTTTCACTCATCATTTCTTCCTCCTGTCCAGGAGCCATGTTAACCCATGCAATCTGCCTTGTGAGAAATGCAGATGACAGGTAGTCTTTCGCGATGCGTTTAAGCGACTCTTCTTTTCGCGCCAGAAACTGGCTCACGGCCCTCTTGTTGGCAGGGCTTGCCGGTTGCGCCACCTTGCCCGACGATCTCCAGCAAACCCCCAGCCAGGGTTATGCCATCCCCGAAGACACCCTGCTTGGTAAATTTGCTGCCGAAACGGCTCCTGCAGACAAATCGCTTTCGGGCGTGCAGTTATTGGCCAAGCCAGACGTCGCCTTCAAAACACGCTTCGCGATTGCCGGGTTCGCAGAAAAAACCCTGGATATGCAGTACTACCTGTGGAAGGGCGACCTGGCAGGGCAACTGTTGATCTGGCGGGCCCTGGAAGCTGCTGACCGGGGTGTCAAAGTCCGTTTTCTGATTGATGACATTTATCACAGCGGCCGCGATGATGCCTATGCCCTGCTCGATACGCACCCCAATTTCCAGGTACGTGTGTTCAACCCCATGGCCAACCGCGGCGCAGCCCGTAACCTGAATTTCCTGGCCAACAAGCGCGACCTGAACCACCGGATGCATAACAAGATTTTCATGGCGGATAACGCCGTCGCCGTGTTGGGCGGGCGGAATATTGGCAATGATTACTTTGGCGTCGACACTAAAGCCAATTTTTTTGACCTGGACGTATTGACCGTGGGCAAGGCTGCGAAGGAGGCAGGAGCTGCCTTTGACGAATACTGGAACAGCCGGTATGCCGTACCTATCCGTGTGCTGCACAAGAAAACCTACACCGAAGAAGACCTGGAAGCGCGACGTAAAGAACTTCGCGAGTCGTTGCTCCACCTGGATGCTCTGCCCTATATCGTCAAAATGGAGTCTTCAGAAACGCTGGAAGAAATGAAGCAGTGGCGCGATGACCTGATCTGGACCGAGGCGCACGTTGTCGTCGATCCCCTGGAACGATTCGAAGGACAGGGGGAGTCGGCACTGATCGAATACGCCGAAAGCTGGGTGAAAGACATTGACCAGGAATTCCTTGGGGAATCTGCTTACCTGATTCCTTCGAAACGGGGACTGGAGAACATGAAGTCGATGACGGAAAGGGGTGTCCGCGTCCGCCTGCTGACCAATTCCCTGATGTCTAACAATCACCTCACCGCCCACTCCGGCTACATGAAGTATCGTAAAGCCATGCTCGAAGCTGGCGTCGAATTGCATGAATTGCGCGCGGATGCGGCACTTCGCAAACATTTCAGTGCAAACAAAAAGAACTCTGAAGTCCCCGCCGGCATTCACACGAAGTCATTTGTCATCGATGGTCAACAGGCCCTGATCGGATCGTTCAATTTCGATCCACGTTCCCGGGACCTGAATTCTGAAATCGGCCTGGTCGTGTCCAGCAGGGTGTTTGCGCAACAGGTCGTGGAAGAGATGAACCAGGATTTCAACCCGGAAAACAGTTACCGGCTGTTCCTGAATGAAAAGGGCAAGCTACGCTGGGAAATCACCAATCCGGATGGCAGCACCACGATCTTCAAGCACGATCCGGGCGCCTCTATCTGGAAGCGAATGGGCGCCCGGATATTGTCCTGGCTGCCTATCGAAAAGGAACTCTAGCTGTTCAGAGTTGCTGACTTTTCGAATCGTACAAGGTGCGAAATATCCAGTCCGCGATCGGGTAGGTGATGTTGAAATTGAAATGCGTCATCAGCCTGGGGTCGTGATGATGCAGGTGCAGATTCCTCAGCGTCTGCAGTCCCGGAATTCGTCCAATACGGGAGCCAGGATCACAATGGTAGGCAAAATGCAGCCATTCGTAGTTCAGAAAATAACCCAGCGCCATGGCGACGGCCAACCACGCAACGTTGGCTGAGACCGTGTAGTACAGAATAAGCCACATCGGCACACCAAATCCGCCGAGAAAGAACACGATCATTTCCGGCGGGAACAACACCGCCTTGTAGTCTCTGCTGTCGGCAAACGTCATTTCTTTATGGGTGAAAAAGCGATGGTGCTGTTTGGTGTGTCTGAAAAACAGAATTTTAAGGCCCCTGACCGGATGATGCATGGGGTAGCGGTGGCCGAGGTACTCAACCAGGTTGGCATAAATGAAAACCGCCGGAAGTGTCAGCCACTCCAGCGGCTTCACCTGGTCCAGGCTGGCGATGCACAGAGCCAGCACCGCCAGGCTGACCAGCGAAGTGAAGGCCAGGTGCACTCCGCCACGGTAAGCTTTGCCAATTTCTTCACGGCGGAACTGCTCCCGGTATCGCTCTACTGCTTCGTCTGTGGCCATGATGATCGCGGTTGGGTCCCGGCTTTTAACCGAATGCTGAAATCAGCAGCAATTGCATATGATTCCATGAAGCGGCATCTGCTCTTTCGTCATACTTCAATGGCAGGCCATACTTCTCTCCATTGCTCGTAGCGAGGGTATTACTGAACCCGTGCAGCGCGGTCGGAAGTGGAATAAACAGGCAGTCAGCGCCCGTTTCTGCCATCTCCGCCCTGAACTCCGTGACAGCCTCATCCGGAATCAGCACATCATCTTCACCATGGTAAACGCCAATTCTCGCGGTGACTTCGCTGCCTTCGCCATCGGCCGCCACACCCAGTGGCAGGGCGCCATGGAAAGAAGCTACGGCTTTGAGGTCGGCACCATACCGCGCCATGTGCAGAACAATCCCACCGCCCATGCAGTAGCCAATGGCTGCGCAATTACCTGCTTCCACCGTACGGTGGGCTTTCATTGCGTCGAGAGCCGCGTTGAACCGGGTCCGAACGGTACCCAGGTCCGCCAGCAGCCCATTCATCAAGTTTCCGGCATCGTCAGGCGTATCTGCGACCTGCCCACCTCCGTACATGTCCAGCGCCATCCCGGTATAACCCAGTTCAGCCAGCATGTCGGCGCGGCGGCGCGCATAGGCGTTGTTACCCCACCATTCATGCACGACCAGAACACCCGGACGCTCACCTTCGACTTCGCTGTCCCAGGCGATGTATGCATTCATTTCAACGCCATTGGCGCTGTAGTTGAATTCCTCTGATTGAATATTGGCCATGGATTTTTACGCTCCGCTGAAAATTTTGGTAGCTTTACAGTTTACTGCAAACAGCGTTGTATTGTGATTGGTGTGCGCTGTCCCCAGATAGTCGTCCTGTAATCAAGGATTTGAACATGAACAACCCCAATACCAGTAACGAAATCAAGATGGACGCCGACAACCTTTACCGGGAGGAAATGTTCACCGATAACATGGTCGGAACACTCCGCCGCCTCAGCCCGGTGACGGCAACCGGTGACGCAGATCCGTCCCGCAGCGAGCAATACGTGGGCTCAACCCAGGTAATGACCTCTGCCGGACCTCTGCCGCTGTCTTTTGAAATTCCGGCGGAATCCCTGGCCGACGCCGCAGCAGCGTTTGGTGATGCAGCCAAGGCCGCGTTTGAACGCACCATGGAAGAACTCAAGGAAATGCAGCGCCAACAGGCATCTTCCATTGTCGTACCCGGCGCAGGTGGGATGGATCCCATGGGTGGCGGTATGGGCGGTGGTATGGGTGGTGGTAACATCCAGATGCCATGACACGATTTGCCTGGATCGTCGCTCTGTTGCTGGGGTGTTTGTCGCCATGGAGCACCGTGGCTGCGAAAGACCCTACCTGGAGGGAGGTCGATCCGGACAACCTGGTCTTCATTGAGCTGTTTGAAGGCGAAATCGCCATCGAACTCAACCCCCTGTTTGCACCCAAAACGGTCACCCAGTTCCGCAAACTCGTTCAGGATAAATTCTATGACGGCCTCAGTTTTTATCGAGTTATAGACGGGTTCGTCGCCCAGGGGGGAGACGGCAGCGACCTCGGGGAATTGAGTCTGGTACCCCTGATCGACGCGGAATTCGAGCTCGAAATGTCTGAAGATATTTCCTTTACCCGCGCGCAGAAAAAGGACCTTTTCGCGGATGAAACCGGTTTTGTCGGTGGTTTCGCCGCCGCCAGGGATCTGTCCGATGACAGCATCTGGCTGACCCACTGCCCGGGCGTCGTCGCCATGGCCAGAAATGACAACCCTGACTCCAGCAGAACTGATTTCTACTTCGTTATAGGACAGGCGCCACGTTACCTTGACCGTAACATGAATGTTTTTGCCCGGGTCGTCCAGGGCATGGACGTGGTGCAACAGATCAAGCGGGGGCCGGTCAATGAGAACGGCATCTTCCAGGATGACACCAGCAGCAGCCGAATTCGGCGCATGCGACTCGCCTCAGACATTCCGAAAAAGGAACGCATGGCAGCCTTCGTGATGGATACCAGCAGCAAGGGCTTTGAGCAGTACCTCAAAAGCCGCCGCGACCGCAAACAGAAATTCTTTCACCATAAGCCACCCGAGGTCCTGGATATCTGCCAGGTCCCGGTAGCCAGCCGCACAACAAAATAAACTGATTTAACGCCGGCGCGCGCCACCTCGCGACGCTCCGCTGCGGGCTCGGTGCGAACTGTACTGGCTGCTTCGGGCTGAAGAACGCTGCCGGGAATAACTTTGCCGGTCCAGGCTCGAGCGGTTGGAACTGTAACCCGAATTCGACTGCTTATAAGCACTCGAATTTCTCGTGCTGCTGCCGGTATTGCGGGTGCTGGCGCTGTTTTTCCTGTCATAGGTGCCCGCACCCGAAGCCTGCCGGGTGTTGGACGCAGTTGACGGTCTGGTTGTGTCGCGGGTACCTGTCGATGGAACATTACTCCAGCTCTTTCCATCGTTCTTCTGCCAGCCCTTATCCGTTTGCCGGTACACGGTGCCGTTGCGGTCGGTAAAGACATCATTCTTTGCTGTAGATGGCCTGGCTTTGCGATCGCTTGTGGTTGGCCGGCTCAGATCGCTCGCCTGGATCTTCCCGCCTTCGGGACGGGCCGCGGGACGGCTGGTTGCCGAACGGTCGGCAACCCTGGAACGGTCGCGAAGCTCCTGCGAACCGGGACGCGTGTCACGAGTCTTCGCCACATTGGCCCTCTGCGCCTTGTCGCGATACAGGTTGTTGTCACGGACAGCCAGGTTGCCGCGATTGACATTGATGTTATTGATGTTGACGTTACGGTTTCCATAATGCACGGGACGCGGCCGATAACCACCCGGTCCCCAGCGGCCATGATGCCGGTGATACCAGTGATGGCGCCGGTGCCAGTAGCCTCCAGGCCAGAAACCCACCCGGAATGGACCCCACCCCCAGCTCAATCCGAATCCCCAGCCGGTCCAGGGGTTGTAATTAATGTGGAAACCCCATGTGGCGACACGGGGGTAATAGTAATAGGGAGAGATCCAGGGCCGGTAATACCAGCCTGTGCCATACACAATGGTCGAGTTGTAAACGTAACTCCCTGTATATCCGGGCGTGTAGCCTACGTAAACGACTTCCGGGGTGGTTTCGTAGATGTAAACGTATTTGACGTTATACACCGGACTTTCCGGGGGAATCGCTTCCACGGCTTCCGGTCTGCTTTCGGCCACGTTCCAGGGGCCGGTGGCAGAACTGCCGATGTACCAGACTGCATCCTCCACGACGTAATAGTCAGTGCCTGATTTCAGTACCGTTGAAGCCGTATTCACAGCATAAAAAAGACTGGTCCCGTCGATGCTTTCAAACTTGGGATTACCGTCGTATGTCACTTCCAGGTCTGCCGATCCTTTCTGAATAGCAGCGGTCTGGGGAATCTGGGCATCCATCACCGCCTCGCGTGCCTCATCGGTACCCGCTACATAAACCCGGGAATCAGCCTGTTTCGACTCCATGGGAATATTGCTGAAAGCCCCCGGCAGCTCATCGGAAGGACGATAAGTCCAGGGTCCGTTCAGAGCACGTGCGAAATACCAGCGGCCTGACAGAACGACGTAATAATTCTGCTCGCTGACGTGCATGAACACATCACTCTGACTGTTGGCAAGAACCAGCAAGTCATCGACCAGCGGTTCAAAATTGGGTTCACCATCAGAAACGATCAACTCGGCCGGCTCTGTCGTGACGACGATTTCCGGTGCATTCTCGGCAGTGACCGGCTCAGAGTCTTCATCGGTCTCATCCGCATCCGTGTCTTCCTGGTTGACCAGGCTGCTGATTTCCGTGGGCGGAGACGGGTCAAAAGTCCATGGGCCGGTCGCCTGTCCGGATTGGTACCAGACATCTTTGGCCGCATTGAGGTAATAGGTTCGCTGACCATCAAAAATAAGTGGGTAAGGCGTATTGATCACCGCCTGGTATTTCGTGTTTTCAATCTCTTTGAGTATGGGTTCGCCATCCAGGGTCACCAGCAGTGCAGGACGATCGCGATACACGATGTCCGGCGGGTCCATCTTGAGATTGTTCGCCGCCGCTATTTCCTCTTCCGAGGCTTCCAGCGAGGTCAGCAAGCCATCCAGGGAAAAATCGATGTCCCAGGTTGGAAGGCCTTCGAGAATGTACTGCGCCAGTTCACCATGAACATGTTCCGAGCCCTCTGGGAAACGTGTATCTGTTACTTTCAGGTCCACCATGTGCACGTTGCGGATTTCCCGGTCAATCTCCACCCGCGACTCAAACCATGCAGCGCCGAAAACCGGCTCGCTACCCTTATTGTCCTTGAAGGACAGGGCTGCGCGAAATGAGAGGATGTCCCCTTCCAGCGTGTCCACCTGGGGCTGGTACATGGTCACCGTGCCGGATGGGACATCCAGGTCACGTGGCCATGTGAGTTCAGTTTCCTGGGCGTATCCACCCGGGCTAAATAACAAAGACGTGACCAACAACAAGACAGTAAGTATTTTTACAGGCATAGTACTTTCCAAAACCCGGATCTGATCGTTCAGTCTACTGTAAATCACCTGACCGCCATAGAAATCAATCCATGACAAGCTTCAGGATACTCGCTGCCGACATAGGCGGCACCAACGCCCGCTTCGCGGAAGTTCAAATCTCCGGACTCTCCGGTATTTCCATGTCGGAACCGGTGGTATTTCCGACCTGGTCGGACGATATCGATTCTTTTGACCGGTTGTTGGTTCACTATGCCGAAAGCCTTCCTGAGGGGCACAAAGCACTCGAGGGCTACGATGCACTGGCCATCGCGATCGCCGGTGCGGTTAACGGCAAGCGCGGTACTCTGCCCAATATTGCCTGGGACATCGACCTGACGATTTCACAACCGGTTCGCCGTGCTTACCTGCTGAATGATTTCTTTGCCCAGGCCCATGCCTACCTGGAAACCGACATCTTTGAGCGCTTGATTCGGACCAGGCCCGGGCCAGGCGCGGGACCGGGTTCCATAGCCATCGTTGGAGCCGGCACGGGGCTTGGCCACGCCGCACTGAAACCCCACAAGGGCGAGCGTGTGGTGGTTGGGTCGGAAGCCGGTCACACGACTTTTTCATTTCGAAGCGCACGTGAACGTGACATCGAAGCCAAGATATTGGCTCGCAAAGGGCAGTTATGGCTTAGCGGGGATGATATCGTGAGTGGTTCCGGTGCGGCGCTGATCCATGAAAGCCTGACCGGATCTTCCCTCAGCCCGGCCCAGGCGCTGGCTGCCGGCAACAAAGACTCGGAGACCTGCAAATACTATTCCCGGTTCTATGCCCGCGCCTGCCGCAACTACTGCCTGTCCATGTTCCCGGTCGAGGCCCTGGTGATCAGCGGTGGTATCGCTGCCAAGAACCCTCACCTGGTAACGTCAGATGCGTTTATCGATGAATTCAATGACGCAAGGTCTTACCGGCACCTGGTGGAACGCATACCCATTTATCTCAACCAGGATGAATTACTGGGTATTAAAGGCGCAGCTATCCATGCCTGGCTGCAACTGGAATCGTCATGAGCCGGTGGCTGCTCAGCTGATCAGATATCACCGAACTGCAACTCGGACAGGCGAGCATAAAGAGCGTTGTTGAGGGCCAGTTCCTGGTGTGTGCCTATGGCTTCAATTTTTCCATGGGCCATGACGACGATCCTGTCCACTTTCTTGACCGTCGCGAGGCGATGAGCGATCACCAGAGTGGTCCTGTTCACCATCAGGTTCTCCAGTGCAGCCTGGACCAGGCGTTCACTTTCCGCATCAAGCGAACTGGTTGCTTCATCCAACAGCAATATCGGAGGATCCTTGAGAATCGCCCTGGCGATTGCAATGCGCTGCCGCTGGCCACCGGAAAGCCGTGTGCCGCGTTCACCGAGGAAGGTTTCGTAGCCATCGGGTAATTGCCGGATGAAATCATCGGCGGCAGCCAGGACAGCAGCCTGGCGGACCTCTTCATCAGAGGCCTCGGGACGGCCGTAACGGATATTCTCCATCGCACTCTCGCCGAACAGAACCGTTTCCTGCGGAACCAGGCCTATCTGGCGCCTCAATTCACGCGGATCCAGTTGTTCGACATTCCGGCCTTCCACCCTGATGACGCCACTCGATGTATCGTAAAAGCGCAGTAACAACTGAAAACAGGTGCTCTTTCCGGCACCCGACGGCCCGACAATGGCTACTGTGCTGCCCGGTTCGATCTTGAGGCTGACATCGTCCATCGCACGGCTCTCCGGCCGCGAGGGATAGGAAAAGCTTACGTGATCGAATTCAATGCTTCCGTCAATTCGTTCCGGCAACTGCAATGGCTCGGCAGGCGCCTGGATGGCTGGCTCTGCCTGCATCAGTTCAGTCAGCCGCTCCATGGCGCCGGCCGCCCTCTGGACTTCACCCCAGAGGCTGCTCAGTGCCGTCGCCGAGGATCCCACGAAAAACGAGTACATCAGGAACTGTCCCAGTTGCCCGCCGGTCATTGCACCGGCCAGCACCGCACGTGAACCGGCCCACAGGAAAATCGTCAACATGAAGAACACCAGCACAAAGGCCAGCCCGATCAGCACAGCATTCATCCTTATGCGCCGGACTGCGGTTATGAAACTGCTTTTAACGGCTTCACCGAAACGGTCAGTCTGCAGATCTTCCAGCGTAAACGACTGAATCGTCTGCATCGCATTGAGCGTCTCACCGGCGAGACCGCTTGTATCCGCAATCCGGTCCTGGGACTGACGCGACAACTTGCGGATGAAGCGGCCCGTGATGATGACCGGCAATACAACGACCACGATGCCTATCAGCGTGTAAGACGCCATCTGGGGGCTGGTCAGTATGAGCATCACCAGGCCACCCACCAGGCTGAGCGTGGATCGTAAAGCGATGGAAAGCCCTGAGCCTGAGATGCTCTGCACCAGGGTCGTATCGGTCGTCAGGCGGGAGAGCACTTCGCCTGTACGCGTCACCTCGAAGAAAGCCGGATCCATCCTGACGACACGCGCGTAAACCGCATTTCGGATATCGGCCACCACGCGTTCACCCAGCCAGGTCACAAGGTAGTAACGCATGGCCGCGAACAGGCTGAATATGACCGTGGCCGCCAGGAACCAGCCGAAGTAGCGGTTCACAGTCTCCATGTTCTGCGCAATGAATCCGTTGTCAATCAGGTACCGCAGAGCCACCGGCATCGTCAGCATGGCTGCCGAAGCAATCAGCAGGGCCAGCAACGCCGCAAACAGGGTCCTGTAATAAGGTGTGATGAACGGCCAAAGCGTGCGCAATGGCTTGAGTGACTTTGACGGGGGCCTGTCACTGCCCTGTTGATCGCTCATGGAATCGCCCTGACCATTACCGTCGAGTATGGGGGCAGTGCGTTATGGATGAAAGGGCGCGACCGCCCTTTTGGTTCGGATTCAGCCGGAACTTCAGACCGCTTTGCAGATACTCTTGAGGTTATTAAGCAGCAACACCAGCAAATAGCCTCCTGTCAGATCCCAGTTTTTCATAACTCCACACTCCGTTTGTTGACCCGTAAACGTATTACTGCAGAACAACAGAAAAGTTGGTGGAATTAAATCATGGTCAAATCCAGTCCCGGGGATCTACCCGATAATATGACTTCAGCACTTCAAACAATTCTTCATGATGCTTTGCCATGTTGCCCGGTTTTTCAAAAAAGGTTTCCGTGGTGACCGCAAAAAACTCGGCCGGGTTGGTAGCGCCATAATGATCCATTAGTGAACGCCTTCCATAGCGGGCGTCTTTTTGCAGTTCCTCGAATTCCCCTGACAATGCAGCGGCCCAACTGCGGTAGCTGGAAGCGCCGGCCAACAGCGGCGCTCCGTCCGTGCTTCCGGTTTCGCTATCCAGTTGGTGAGCAAATTCATGCAACACGACATTGCTGCCATCCACGAAATTGCGTGCGCCGTGCAAAACATTATCCCAGGCCAGGATGACTTTGCCGTTCTGCCAGGATTCACCCAGCAGGCCTTTCCGCCCGTGACTTACAATTCCCGCTCCGTCCGTGTCGGACCTTGTGACCACAAAGGCACTGGGATAAAGGATGATGTACTTCAAACGCGGGTAGAGGGCGCTGTTCCTGTTAAGTTGTAACATGCAGGCCTGCGCCGCGACCGTGATTCGCATTTCGTCAGTCACTTCCAGTCCACCTGCGCCTGAGAAATGCTTTTGATGCAGAAACTGTTTGATCAGCCGCCTCAGATCAAGTCGCAACGGCATCGGGAGATTACGATACACGCCGATGTTACTTTCCAGAATATTCACCCATTCTTCCGGAAAGGGCTTTGCCAGCGCGCGCCTCAGGCGATAACGTGGTATCCACAACGCCAGGGCAATGAGCAGGACTACCAGTACCAAAAAAACATAGGGGTTCATGACGGCATAGCCTAACCCACAGCCGGCCCACAACAAAATTGAAAGCAATTGATCTGAATCGCGGAAAAAATATGTCGAAGGACTATGCTTAATGGTGCGGGCCTTCGTATTCCGCAGGCAACGCAACAAGCAGGCAAAAGTTGAACCTGGAAAGTTGAGGATACAGCAATGGCTATTGCAATCACCCTGAAATCCTACCTGGATGGCCACAATGTCGATTACGACACGGTGGAACACCCTCACACGGCCTCCGCCGTGGATTCCGCGAAATCTTCTCATGTCCCCGCACATCAAATGGCCAAAGCGGTGGTTCTGGAGGACAACAGCGGCTACATCGTCAGCGTTCTTCCCTCAAGCAACCGGCTCAACCTGGGCTGGGTAAACGAAGAATTGCAGCGAGATCTGAGACTGGCGACCGAACCCGAGTTGAAAAAACTGTTCAGTGACTGCGACACGGGCGCGGTACCTGCACTGAGCAATGCGTACGGACTGAAAGTAATCTGGGATGACCAACTCAGACATGCATCCGACATCTATATCGAAGCAGGAGACCATGAGCACCTGATTCACCTCAAGGGCAGGGACTTTCAGCAATTAATGGATAAATTACCGCACAGTGTGATCAGTGCGGGAAAAGAATATTCACGCTGGGTTTACGAATAGGAAAATCCGGTTGTTAACCGCGGCAACCTGCAGGAGTTGCCGCCTGTGATACCGGCTGCTTGCGGCGGCCATGGGTTGGCTCATGCCACCGATTGGACAAATGCTGCTTTTATAGCAGGGCCCTGATTTCACGCAATTTTTCTTTGACGCGTGCGGCATTTTGAGTGCCCATGCGCAGCATTATTTTCTGGCCTGCGGTCAAACTCTCCAGTTCCGGGTCAGTGAACAGAAAATACGCTTCGGGCTTGAGCAGCCCGACAGGGTCGGACACTTCCGGCGCCGCCAGCAGCTCATCGATGATAACGATCAGCCGGTCATTGAAGCTGCCTTCGGCGTAACCCATCTGACGATAGGCCTCGAGAAACAACGGATAATAATCCTGGTAGATTTTCACCCACTCGCCGGAATCGACCGCCTCGAACAATTCAACGTAGGGGGTATATCGTTCGTCATTGGCCGGGCTCATGATGAACTGGGGAATCTCATCACCTTCTTCGTTTCGAATGACCCGGTCGGGTTGTTCGTTGGGAGACGCCGCAAATGAAGTCGCTGGACCATTGACGACCTGGACTACTCCCGGTATCTGCCGGCTTCCCAGCGTATCCACTGTCGCCACGACCCGGGAAATCACATTGTCATTGACCACGTAGCGAATCACTGCGGGTTCACCCACCATTTGCTCCAGGTTTTCGAGAACAACAGGATCGCTGTCTGCCAGCATGGGTAGCGGAATCTCTTCGATTTCGGAAGGAACAGGCATTTCCCAATCTGGTCCGGAATCCTCTGTGATAACCGGTTCGCTGACCTCCAGCTCTGGCTCTGACTCAGGTTCTGCCTTGGTAGCCGGCGCCGGCTCGGGAACAGGGGCGCTCGTCGTTACGGCGGCAGGCTGATTCTGCGGCCCGAATCCATCGAAATAAAAATAACCCGCCACGGCGAGCACGATCAGAATTGCAGCAACCACCCAAATTTTCATTGATTCTTCACCCAATAGCCCAGGATTTTTCGCTGGCACCAGTCGGTGCCCTGCTTTGTGAGACCTTAACAAGCGCCAATGGGTTCAAATATACTAGAATCCTCACATCATGATTCAGTTGCCTTACGTTGAACCCGTATTTCGCCCGCCATCCGAGGCGCGCAGCCTGATCCTGCAGGTGACCAACGGCTGTTCCTGGAACCGCTGCACTTTCTGCGAAATGTACACCCAGCCACAGAAGAAATTCCGGCTGAAACCCCAGGCCGAGATTGAGAAAGAACTTGAAGCTGTAGCTCGTTCCGGTGCACCTGTGCGCCGGGTGTTCCTGGCGGACGGAGATGCGATGACGCTGTCCATCCGGCGGCTGAGGCTCATTCTGCGGGCAGTTAAGCGGTTCCTGCCGGACGTGCAGCGGGTATCATCCTATTGCCTGCCGCGAAACCTCAGGCACAAGACCGCAGAGGAACTGGCCGAACTGGAATCGCTGGGCCTGAAACTGTTTTATGTCGGATGCGAATCAGGTGATGACCTGGTGCTCGAGCGCGTCAACAAGGGCGAAACCTTCGAGTCCTCATTATCAGCACTCAGGAAGATCAAGGCGGCGGGTGCCAAAAGCTCGGTGATGATTCTCAACGGCATGGGTGGCAGGAAATACAGTGAGCAACACGCCATCAACTCGGCCCGGCTGATGAACGCGGCCCAGCCCGAGTACCTGTCAACCCTGGTCGTGAGCTTTCCAACCGGCACCAGCCGCTACGAAAAAGGCTTTCAGGGAGAGTTCGAAGCCCTGGACCAGCAAGGCCTGTTCCAGGAAATGTTCTGGCTGCTGGACACGCTGGAACTGGAAAACACGATCTTCAGAAGTGACCACGCATCGAACTACCTGGTACTCAAGGGAACACTGAACCGTGACAAACCGCGGTTGATCCAGACGGTGCGAAATGCGCTTGAAAACCCGGACGCAGCCAGGCTGCGTCCGGAATGGATGAGAGGTTTATAAACGTATCAGAGCTTGAGCTGGGTGGATTTCTTGTTGGCCATGAACTTACTGAGCTTGCTACCTGCCTTCTCAAAATTACTCACCATTTTTGAAAACTGGGATGTACTGGTCACTTCGCTGCGCTGGTAGACCATTTGCTGTTCATCCATGTCAAATACCGTCGAAACGACCAGGGATGGGTGTTCATCGAGCACTTTCCCGGCTTTCTTCTTGTCCATTCCCTTCATGTTGATGACCTGACCATCAGGGGTACGGCCTTCTACCCGGGTGCCGATCTTCTGCACATTGGATACATTGTAGAGCTCACCCCGGTAGGTCACGGTTTTCTGGGTGTTATAGACCTTGGTGCTGCTCAGGCAACCTGATATTGAGACCACGCAGAAGACCAACAGGAATACGGTGAAGTATTTTGCGGCGGTCACGCAGAATTCTGACTTGAAGTTACGGGTGTCTGACATGGTGGATGGCTCCGTGGTTTTCCAGCGTTTCAACTTACCCTGTTGCACCTGCGAATTCAATCCAAATCGGGCCTTCACGCAAACCACTGCAAGTCCCATACTTGGGCGACATGTCTGCCTATCGCATTCCACCTCGCGACCTGGCCCTGGTGCTGGTCATTTGTACCGTCTGGGCCGGAAATTTCATTGCCGGCGCCAACGGTATGCAGCATTTTTCTCCCTTTCTTTTCATGATTTTTCGATTCGCACTGGTTCTGCTGGTCGTGTTCCCCTTCATCCGCCGGCCACCGCCCGGACAACGGCTGCGCCTGCTCAGCGTGTGCCTGTTGATAGGGGGCCTGCACTTCACAATCATGTTCCTGGCCCTCTCCCGGTCGGCAGATGTCTCCAGTGTCGCCATCGCTCAGCAGACCTACATTCCGTTCTCGGTAGTCCTGGCCATCCTGTTGATGGGGGAGCGCCCGGGCTGGAAAACGCTCACAGCCACTTTTCTTGCCTTCACCGGGATTCTGATCATCGGCTTCGACCCGCTGGTTTTATCACAAATTGACGTGCTGGCGCTTACCCTGATTTCAGCAACATTCCACGCCCTGGGTTCGATATACCAGCGCGGCATCAGGGGAGTGGGCGTGCTGAACTTCCAGGCCTGGACAGCCATTGCCGGCTTGCCGATACTCCTGCTGGCAAGCCTGCTGACCGAAGATAACCAGATGGACATGATCCGCACGGCTCCCTGGGAAGCCTGGGCGAGCATCGCCTACTCGGCGCTGGCTGCATCGCTGGTGGGACACGGCCTGTTCTTCTTCCTGGTGCAGCGGCATCCCGTCACCGCGGTGTTGCCTTACCTGCAGTTGACACCGGTGCTTGCGGTCGCTTTTGGCATCTTCATCTGGGGCGACAGGCCGGGCCTGCGCCTGCTGGCGGGCGGCGCGCTGGTCATCCTGGGTATCCTGCTGATCACATTGCGGGCGCGCAGTAAAACCAGGCTGTAAAAACTTATTGCTCTTTTGGCCTCAACTGAAATTCGAAGTCCGTGCCATATTCCTCGTTGAATTCCGCGTAGATCTGATCCATGAGTTCCAGTGTCTGCCACTCGAATCCCTGCAGAATCCGCCGGGGTTTTTGACAGATGGGCCAGTTCAGTGTCGACTACAAGGCGCTTTTTGGTGAAATGCACTCAGAGACGCTTGCCAGATAATTTTTGACCCGCAGTTCATTAGTCAATAGCATTGTTGATTCATGAAGTTCAGTCTCAAACGACACCTGATGCACGCCGAGCTCTCTCCGGAAGAGCGCCGCGAAGTGCTGGAAGACCTGCTGGTCTTTGGCAAAGACAACCGGCAGCAGTTCCTGGTGCGGATGGCTGTGCTGATGATTCTGTCCACCATCATTGCCACTTCGGGACTGCTTGCCGATTCGGCTGCCGTCGTCATCGGCGCCATGCTGGTCGCACCGATGATGAACCCCGTGATGGGCGCGGCCGGTTCGGTGGTCATGGGCTGGTCGAGCCGGTTTTACCGATCGATCGGGCTGGTGCTTCTGATGGGCCTTGTCGCCGTGCTGCTGTCCATGGCAATCACGGCGTTATCACCTGACATCGTATTCATGCCCGAGCAGGTCATGGCCCGCACGCGGCCCACTTTCTATGACCTGTTAATTGCACTGGCAGCAGGCAGCGCGGGAGCGTACACGATCACGCACAAAGAGTCCGGCGCCATACCCGGTGTCGCCGTCGCCGTGGCTTTATTGCCACCACTGGCATCGGCGGGCGTATTGATCGTGGCGATGGAGCTGGAACTGGCGCTGCGTGCCCTGGTGTTGTTCCTGACCAACCTCATTGCGATGGTGCTCTCCGGCGCACTGACTTTCATGGCTTGCGGTGTTTCACCCGCGTCGGCGCGTCGGCGCTCGGCGGCATTCATCAAGAGTCAGCTGTGGTTGTTCGCCCTGCTGATGGTGGCCGTAAGCATTCCATTGTATTTCTACAGTCAGAAAGTCATATTCAACGCGGAATACAAGGCAGCCAAGTCGGAAGTAC
>Ga0316187_10000247_pt1 | contig 39612 bp, 27 predicted proteins | sample CroRivburrow1_MG_FD_204927 | JGI IMG/M metagenome (GOLD analysis project Ga0316187, IMG submission 204927) | Coastal sediment microbial communities from Maine, United States - Cross River worm burrow 1 | ecosystem: Environmental > Aquatic > Marine > Coastal > Sediment | place: USA: Maine... | reverse complement strand
CTGTGCCGGCGAGACGCCAGCACTACAAAGGGCTGAGATCCATTGTAGGGCCGGCGTCTCGCCGGCCTGATGGTGAGGAAGGTCGGAAGACCTTGGTCCCTGATTCTTGAATTTTGCAAGAGGCTGGACTGTTAACTTCCCCCAAGACTGTCGACTCCAAATCAGCCCACCCGCAGCCACGGGCCGTCGAGGTGTCCGCTTCTGCACTTGGGGCATCGTCCCGGTGGATGCAGCGCTTTGCTCGAGAGCCCGAATCCGCAGTCGGCGCAAATCGCCGATCGCACTCGGAGGCGCTCGCCGTTGGCCTTGACGCTGCGCTGGATGTGGCCGAGATCGTCTTCGAGGGTGGCGACAGTGACCGCGATCTCGTGGCGGAGATCGTCAAATAACCACTCCGCGTCTCGGAGGCGCTGAACGATCTCCTGACGACGGGTCCAGGTCACTCCGAGCTTCCGTCGGTTGCGTCCGCGGGGATGACATCGGGGCCGCCCGTAGACAGCCACTCGCGGACCGGCATGCCATCGATGAAGAGATCCTCGATGACGCCGGCGCCGTTTCGGATCCGGACGGTCACCCACGCCGGGCGTCGACCCCGCCGCCACAGCGATCGATCGACCTCCTTGGCGAGCTCTTCGGTCATGTAGTACCGCTGAAATGGCAGGATCAGCGAGACCACCCGATCGCCATTGTCGTCGAGGTGATCGAAGCCGGATCTCAGCAGCAGAAACGCGCCGGAGGCCGGCGGCTGGAGATCGGCCGGACCGAAGGCGGCAAACCCGTCGGCATCCACCACCAGGGGCACAAAGATCTCCTGTTGGTGGAGGGGCGGTACTCCCTCGGCGACGGGCGCCTTCTCGACTGCGAAACGCAGGGCGACATAGCGGCCGCGGAAGGCGTCAACCGGATCAACCGGTTGGAGCTTGAACCGGAAGACCTCCCCCGAGCGCAGGGCGAGCTCGGAACGGATGATGGCATCCGCGGCGACCGCCAGCTGAATCACCGCGAGGACCACAAAGATCACCAGACGCAGGGTCTTGCCCGTCACGGTGTCTCCCCTTCCGCCGATCGCAACCGTCTCGCCAACACGAGATTGGCCACGAGAAAGCCGATTCCCACGACGATGAAGGCGAGTCCCTTGGCGACAAAACCGATTTCAGCGTCGAAGAACCGAACCACCACCAGCAGGGCCACGACCACCATGCCGAGGTTGACGGTTCCCAGATTCTGGTTACGGATGCCCGAGGCGATGGTCGCGATGCCGACTCCGAAGAGAAGGAGGTTGAAGGCGACCGCGGCCACGAACTTGGCGTCCAGGGTATTTCCCGACGCGACCCAGGGCCACAGCACCGCAACCAGCGGCACCGAGCTCACCCACGCCATCTGCAACGGGTGTCGTTTGCGATCGAGCGTCAGCGCCACCGCGCCAAGCGCCGCCAATGGTAGCCCGACGGCGAGCACAACATCGAAGAACGAAGCCGCCTGGTGGAAGCGCTCGTCGTTGTGGATGTGCTGCCAACCGATGTTCTTCCAGGGCTCGTCGAAGCTCAGAATGAGCCACAGAACGACGCTTCCGGCGACGCCGACAACTTCGAACGGCCGCCGCCACAGCCCGTCCTCGTCCCGCCGAATCGCGGTGCCCACGGCAATCATGAGGGCGAAGAGTCCGGTGTAGACCAGGATCCACAGCCCCGGCACCCGCCACTCGAGACCGAGGCCGGCGGCAATGCAGAGAAACACCGCGCACGCCCACTGAAGGTTGGCGGCGCGGAGTCCGCGGCGCTCCGCGCGCATGACCGTCACAACATGGGGCACCACCGCCAGCGCCAGGGGCCACAACCAGATGACCTCGAGCCGGTCGGACTTCGCGCCAATGGCCCACCACGTCAGCGACGCCAGGAAGATGATGGCCGACGAACTCGAGTTCAAGAGCCACGGCAGAGGGGCGAGCATCAACGACAAGCGCCAGAAAAAGTCCTCGAGGTCACCACCCCTGTGGTAGGTCTGATCGACGATGGCGATGGCCGCCGCCAGGGCCAACGCAAGCAGGGTGGCCGTTCCCTCTCGCCAGGCGGTGGACTCGCCACGGCGCACGAGGACCCATCCGGCGAGCCCCTGGGAGATCAGAAGCGGCAGAAGAGCGATCGCCGTTCGAGCCGGCCGACCCAGGTGCTCCCAGTTGTGCGCGATCAGCAGAATGACCCCGGATCCGATGAGCAGGGCGCCGAAGACGGCACAGATGATGATGGCGAGCCGGCTCCCCGACAACGACGACGGCTCGGGGTACCGCTCGCGCAGGCGATCGGCGGCAGCGTCGTCAAGCACACCGTCGGAAACGAGTCCGGGAAGCTCATTCAGGAGCCAGCGGATGGATCGGTTGCTCATGATCGTCGTTCTTGAGTCTATCAGCAGAGCCGCCGGGATCACCTCCCCCGCGTAGGGGAGGGTTTCATACCCTCCCCACCAGACTTTCCTAGCAACCTGATAGCATCACAACATGCTTGAATCCCCTCCCAGGCGATCGCGCATTCGACTCGATCCGAGGGTCTACTCGCAGCCCGGAGTGATTGCGCTCCTCACCGCCTGCACCAACGGAAAACGACCCCTGTTCAAGAAACCCGATGTGGCCGATCTGGTGACCGAGGAGATTCGTACTCTGCACGGCAAAACGTGGCGAATCCTAGGCTACTGCGTGATGCCCAACCACGTCCATTTGCTGGCTCTCAACGTGGGCGGTTCCTTACTCGATCTCATGAAGCGGCTCAAGGGTCGGACGTCGACCCGCCTTCGCGGTCAGGTCGTGAGCCCAGTGTGGCAAAGGAGTTTTCACGATCATCTCCTTCGCCGAAACGAGGACATCAACGGAACGATTCGGTATCTGTTGGAAAACCCGGTCCGCGCAGGTTTCGTGAGCGAGTGGAATGAGTATCGTTGGTGCGGGTCAATGGAGTGGCCGATCATCGATTCGGATTTCTTCTCCGTCAATCCATCAGACATCATCTGGTCGCAGGTGTTCTCACTGATGGACAGCCAAGGAGAGGAGGAGTGCACGTGAGGGCGGGTGTAAAACCCGCCCCTACGGTAAACCACATATCCCGGTCGTAGGGGAGGGTTTTACACCCTCCCCACGAGGCCGATCAGAATACACCGGTGACCATGGGTGACGACTCTGTCGACGAGCTCGGCCGATCCGACGAAGCTCAGCGGTATGATGGGGGCCTCCGGGAGGACCCATGAGCAACCAGCTCGATCTCGACGGGCTTCAACGACTGCTGTGGAACTTCGCGGCCCATCGGGTCATCACCGTTGCCAGCCGCACGGGAATTCTCAACATTCTCGCGGACCGTCCGGCGACACCGGAGGAGGTTGCGACCGAACTCGGCCTCGACCCGCCGGCCACCGGGAAGATGATCCGCGCCCTGTGCGCACAGGGCTTGGTCGAGGCCGATGGTGATTCCTATCGTCTGGCGGCGGCGATCCGCCCCCACTTCCGCGGAGACGACGATGACTTCGGCCCCTTCCTCGAACACCTTCATTCGATGTACGAACGCTGGGGCGAGAGCCTCGAGCCGTGGCTCCGTGGGCAACCGTGGAGCACCGCGCCCCGCACCCTGGAGGAGACCAAGCGCTTTGGCGCTGCCATGAAAGCCATCGGTGGTCAGATGGCCCGGCGGGCCGCGCAGGCGCTCGACCTGAACGGCGTCCGCACCATGCTCGATGTCGGCGGCGGGTGGGGCCAGTTCGCCAAGGCTCTCTGTGCTGCGAACCCCGGACTCGAAGCCACTGTCCTCGACATTCCCCGGGTCGCCGAGCAGGCTCCGGCCAGCATCGCAGGTACCGAGTTCGAGGGTCGAATCTCGTGGATCGGCGGCGACTACCACGAAACCGACTACGGCTCCGGCTACGATCTGGTGCTGCTCGCGAACATCCTCCACCAGGAGCACGCCCCGAAGGCCGCGGAGATCATCCGCCGCGCGACGACCGCTCTCGCTCCGGGCGGTCGGGTTGTGGTGGTGGATTTCGCCATCGACGACGCCAAGCAGGAGCACCTTCTCGGAGCCCTCTTCGCCATCAACATGCGCTCTTTCGGTGACACGTACTCCGAACCGGAGCTGCGGAGTTGGATGGAGGATGCCGGACTCGTCGACACCGAACGCATCGATCTCGGCCCGGACCGATGGATCATGATCGGGCACAAGGAGAGTTGACAGTCGACAGTCAACAGTTGACAGTTCCATCGCAGGGACATCACACGTCGACAGGCCTTGGACGAGGACTGAAGGATGCAACGATTTACCGACCTCAAGGTGTGGCAGCGAAGTCACCAGTTGGTTCTCGAGGTGTACCGATTGAGTCATCGGTTTCCCGACGATGAGCGGTTCGGGGTGACTTCGCAGTTGAGACGGGCTGCGGTTTCGGTTCCATGCAATATTGCTGAAGGTTCGAAGCGTCAGTATCCGAAGGACTACGCACGCTTTCTGAATATTGCCGAGGCGTCCCTTGCAGAGGCCGAGTATTTGCTGATCCTCTGCCAAGACCTTGGGTACATCACACCGGAATCAGGGGATCCTCTTCGCCGAGAGATCGACGAAATTCTTCGCATGCTCAACTCACTCCGCGAGAAAGTCGAATCATCCGTTTAGCGCTGAAAAGACCCACTACTAATTTTGGACTGCCAGCAATTGACCGCAGCCGTGCGATGCCTGTCAACTGTTGACTGTCAACTCTTCTACTCCAACCCCGCGTTGATCGGCGCCGACCCATGCGTCACCGCCGACTTGAGGCGGTAACCCCACTCGACGAGTTTGGCGCGGCCGTACTCGGGGAGGTCCATCTGGAAGGGGTGGAAGGCCATGGCCTTGGCGTATTTGTAGAGCCTCAGCCGGCGAAACTTCTGATAGACCTTGTGCAGTTCCTCGCGGCTGACGGTTTCCGAGACCAGGATGACCCGCTGCCAGTCGAGCTCGAAGCTGATGTTGAGCTGATCCCAATCCATGTCGTCGGAGACCAGTCCCCGGGCCTTGGCGTTGTGCCACACCGGGGTCCCCGGCAGCGGAGTCAGGACATAGAGGTTGACCAGTGAGAGCGGGTTCCGCTTGATGAAGTCATAGGTCTCCATCATCTGCTCGACGGTCTCCTGCGGCTCGCCGAGGATGAAGGATGCGTGCGGGTGGATCCCGTGGCGGTGGAGGGTGTGGACCGCGTTTTCGTTGATGTCCACCTTGAAGGCCTTGCCCTTGAGCCGGGTCAGAACCTCCTGGTTGCCCGACTCGAGCCCCATGGAGATCGACACGAAGTTCATTTCCTTGAGCATTCGCGCGGTGTCATCGGTGATCCTCGTCGCCGATGACGCACACGAGAATCGGAAGCCCTGCTGCGGCAGCCCCTCGCGCATCACCAGCTCGTGCAGCCCGGCGAGGCGCTTGGTGTTGGCGATGAAGAGATCATCGTGGAAGGTGATGTACTTGACCCCATAGGTGTCACGGAGGTGTTTGATTTCCTCCATCATGTACTCGGGTGAAAAGTAGCGGATGTTGGGCCAGAACCGGGTCGAGGCGCAGAAGGTGCAGTTATACGGACAGCCGCGCGAGGTCAGCATGTTGGAGTGCGGCCGAACCCGCATCATCGAGCGATCGGCCATGGGCAGCGCGTCGAGGTCCTTCTCCTTCTTGCCCACCACCTCGCGGGCAGCGGTTGTAACCTGCTCGTCGCCATCCCAGTAGACCAGACCCTCGATCCCAGCGAGCCTGGCCGGCGGCAACGCGCCGTGCTCGCGATAGAGCTCGACCAGCTCGACCAGCGCGTACTCACCCTCTCCGAGGACACCGACGTTCATGGCCCGGGTGAGATTGCTCGGCAGTTCGGTGATGTGGTAGCCGCCGATGATGACGGGGATCCCAGCCTCACGGCCGAGCTCGGCGTAGGACTTCGCGAGATTGTAGTTCTGCGAAACCGAAGACAGACCGAGAAGGTGGGGCCGCCAGTCGCGGATGGTCGCGGCCACATCTTCCTCGATGAGCCGAACGTCGACGGCATCGCCGAGCTCGCGGTTGAGCATGGCCACGAGATAGCCCATCCCCAACGCCGGATAGCGGTTCTGCGCCTCCACATAGGGATTGACGGCATTGACGAGCAGGACTCGGGTGGCTTCCATGGGTCTCCAGTCGATCGCGGACTCAGGTGATCCTAGCGCACTCCCGAGTGTAAACGATACAGCGTCTCGTTTTAGTCCGCCGTACCAACAGCATCTGGCGAATCGGAGAATCGTAGGCCTAGGCCCAACCCGCAAGCCCCCAACACTCTTGGATTCGCCTTGTAGGCTGGGCCTCGGCCCAGCTTCAGTCTCCTCGTCGGACATCTCGCCATCCACGCCAGTCCAACGCCGCCGTCGTCAATGACCCTGGACTCGCGTGCACAGCCAATCGTCTCCCGTTCGATTCTGAAGCTGGGCCAAGGCCCAGCCTACGGTCTTCCCGGGAGTCAGACCGAATTCGAGGTGTCACCACTCCGGAACAGTCTCCCAGCCGGGGAAGGGGGCAGCTGCTCTGACGATCTGGCTTCCCGGAAGCTCGGGATCGGGAACGACCCGGAGATTGGTCAACGACTTCAGCTTGGCGAGAAAGTCGCGGTACGGCAGCTCGTGGATCGGTGATTGGGAAAGATCGGGCATGGGCCAGAGTCGGATGGTGCCGTCATAGTGACCGGAAGCGATCCACCGCCCGTCGGGCGAGACCGCCACCGTCAACACAGCGTCGTTCCCGATTGACAACACGTGTGGGCTCTCGCCGGTTGCCGGGCCAACCCGAATATTGCCTTCAATATCTCCGGTGACTGCGATCGTTCCGGTCGGATCCAGTGCTTGGCTGATCACCCATGAGCCGTGTTCCTTGAGCCGTATCGTGTCCCCAGTATCGAGATCGTGGATCGTTGGCGGGAATTCGGGGTCGCTCCCCAGTCCGGCTCTTCCGATGAGTCTTCGATCACTCCCGTCAAGGCCAAAGGTCCACACGCCGTCGGAAAGCTTGGAGAGCTCTCGGGTCGTTGGGTCCCATTGCAGCAGCGGACCGCGGAATCCGATCAGAAGACGTCCATCATCGGTGAACTCGAGCGGACAGGTGAGCGGGGGCCATGCCGAGTCCTGAGGGACTTCGAACTCTGCGTCAAGCTCGGCGGTCTCCACGTTCCAGATCTGCACCGCGTTCCGATCGGCAAACCGGCCAATTGCCGCCATGAACCGACCGTCGGGGGAGACCGCCGTCCGAGTGACCCGCTGATCGGCGTGTGCCAGGTCCATTGGTGGTCTGCCATCGAGGGGGATGACTCGGACATAGTTCTCGTTGCCGGTGGCTACCACGGTCTGCCCGTCGTCTGAGATCGCCACCCAAGCAACGATGGCCTCAATGGGCTCACCCCAGTCATGGAGAACCTTCGGATGCAATCCGGTTTCGGCGCCGAGAGGCCAGTATCGTACGGTTCCATCGGAGCCCGTGGAGACAAGGAACTTCCCGTCCGGACCAAAGGCGACCCGGTCCACCGATCCGGTGTGCCCGCGGAAGACGAACGGGTGTCGCGACCGGTCCATCGGGAACAGGCTGACCCACGTCATATTCACCGCCAGCAACCACCGGCCATCGGGATCGAATCGTACCTCGAGCGATCGGCTGCCCCCTGCAGGTACCAGGAGAGGATCTGAGCCGGGCGGATCGGCAAGCCCGAAAAGAAGCGCATCGCCGGCGTCATATACCGTTGCGATGAATCGGCCGGTAGGATCGAAGCGGAGGTCGTTGCACTCTTGATTGGCCAGACCCGGCCACGATCTGATCGGCTTCAAACTCGGCTCTGAGAACGACCAGAGGCTGGTGATCCCACTGCCGTCGACGGTTGCGAAAGTCCGTCCGTCGGGGTGGAAGGCGATCTGTTTGACATTGGAACCGCAACGACCGATGGATCTCGGTTCACTCTCCGGTCGCTCGACATCCGCCAGCAGGAGTTCGGCCCCCCGGGCAATAATCAGCCATCGACCCTCGGGGCACAGGGCCGCCCGCGGCCGGTGGCCCTGCTGCAGCTTGCGGCGCAGGTTGGAGGGCGCGAGATCGAAGGACCATCCACTGGGAGCTTCGTGATCCTCGTTGAATCGCAGCATTCGGAAAAGGCTCTTGGCATCTCCAGGGTTGATGTCCGTATGCCGAATTTCCTCAGGCGCAGCGACCGTTCCCAGTCGTTTGGCGCTTGGAACCGACCAGACCGTCGTATCCGGCACGGTTAGCCCCAGGGTCAGAACGACGCTCGAGTCCGGGGAGAAGATACCCAGGTTCGGGCCCCAGTACTCCTTCCATGCCTTTGACCGTAGATCGGTGGAAGACGAGAGAATGGTCCTGCCATCACCGGTTCCGGTGACGAGCCATCGCCCGTCCGGACTGAATCTGGATGAGATCGCGACCGCTCCTTCCGGCTCGTTGTTGAACTCGTGGACGACCTGTGGCATCGGCGAGCGCCAGAGTGATTGAAGGGCGAGACGCCGGACCGCGGGATCGTCCACAAGATCGAGGCTCGCAATGGACCAGGCCAGAGCTTCGGGCGGAGATCGGTCGATGGTCCGTCGACCGATCTCATACATTCGCTGCGCCTCGACCCTGCGGGCGTGGTGCTCCGAGCGTCGCCAGAGGGTAGTGACGGTCACCGCGACCGCCAGCAGGCTGAGCAGCAATGCGGCGACCACCACCCGGCGTCTGCGACGACTCCGTTGGGCGTGCCTGGTAAGGGCCTCGGCGAAATCAGTTTCAACAGCCGTCAGCCCCCCCGGGTAGCGTTCTCGCCAGAGGGCGAATTCGCGATACGACGTGCCCGTCCAGAGCAGATCATCGGGCTGTCCCTTCGCCCGCCACAGTCGCGCAGCTTGCCGCAGCTGGTCGCGGAGTTGGGCGGCGTCAGCGTCTTGTGTCTGCCAACGAACGAGTCGCGGCCAGGCCTTGAGCAGCGACTCGTGGACGATCTCGACCCGCCTCGTCGGGCCGTCGTTCTTTTCGCCGACCTCGTACGACGTCAGGAGTCGCGCATCGATCAGTGCGTTGAGAACCTCCTGAGCCACGTCACGGGCGGGTGTAAAACCCGCCCCTACGATGTCGTTGCGGGCCTGGTCCGTAGGGGAGGGTTTTACACCCTCCCTCCCGCCACCATTGAAGATCGAAAGGAGTTCATCCCACTGACGTACGGCGCGGGTCCCTGCGGCGGTTACCAGATTTCTAAACAGCTCTCGGACGATTGCCAGTCGATCTTGTCCGATGGTTTCCAGCGTTGCCTCGGCGTGCTGCGCCAGGGCGCCGCCGACGCCGCCGATCTCGTCGTAGGCCGCTCGGGTGAGCAGCCGGCGTTCGCGGTCGCGCAGCTCCCAGAGACGCGACACGGCAAAGGCGAGCAGCGGCAGTGCGCCCCGCTCCGACTCGACCTCGCTCACCATCTCGTCGACCAGTGGCTCGCTCTCGAAGCCATAGAGGTGACGGGCCGCCGGTTCGGTGAGGGCGCGACGGAGTTCGGCAGCCGGCGGCGGTCCTACCGGTGTCAACTGGTTGAAGATGGGCGCCAACCGCGGGAAGCTATGGCACTCGAGGAGGAAGTCGTCGCGGAGCACGATCGCGACGTGGATCCCAGCCGCGTCGACCAGTCGCCGCAGCAGCTCGACAAAGCGCTCCTGCACCGGCTCCGAGTTGAGGGTGAAGAGCTCTTCGAACTGATCCACCACCAGCAGAGCCTCATCCCAGCGACCTCGCCAACGGGCGGCGACCGCCAGAGCGATGTCGGGATCGTGAAACGCGAGGAGCTGCCGCAGCTCGGATGCATCTCCGGCGAGATCCGGCGCCAGGGCCCGCGCAACGGCGAGCACCGGATCTTCGCCGGGCTGACAGACGATCGCACGCCAACCCGGTGGGGCTCGCGCCACCACTCCCGCCCGCACCAACGAACTCTTTCCCGCACCCGATGGTCCGATCACCGCCAACAGCCGGTGCCCGCTGATCCTTCTCCACAGGGCGGTGATCTCGGCGTCGCGACCGAAAAAGTTCTCACTGTCGGCCTCGGTGAAGGAACTGAGCCCCGGGTAGGGCGAGGTCTCATCGGCGCCCGACAAAGCTCGTCGCGATTCTGAACCTCTGGAAGACCCTTCCGCAATGCCCACGTCGGCGATCAGGCGGTAGCCGCGCTTCGGGATGGTCTCGATGTAGCGGGGATTTCGAGCGTCATCACCCAGCGCCTCACGTAGCTCGGCGATGCGGCGAGTCAGGGTGTTGTCCGACACGAATTCGGTCTGCCAAACGGCGTCCAGCAGCACGCGCTTGTCCATCAGCTCGCCTGCGTGGTCGGCAAGACAGAGCAGCACATCCATGGCTTTGAGTTCGAGCTGGATGGATGCTCCGTCCCTCGAGATCCGATTCAGGCTCGGTTCCACAAGCCAGTCGGCGATGCGAAACTGAGCCTCAATATTCTGAGCGCTCTCAACTTGCGTGGACATTGTGTGATCAGTATACGACGCGCATGGAAAAGCCGCAAAGTCAGCCGAGGGAGGAAACTCCCCGGGCTTCGAAGGGAATTTGACAATCTTCGCCACTATTCAGGACCCTCCAGTGACATGTCGACGCCGAGCACGCGATCGGCAGGCAGGATGCCTGCCCCACAAACGGATCGAGCGGCTTTTGTAGCGCCCACGTCTCGTGGGCGATGGTACGAAGCTCGAAGCGATCGACGCCGACGGGACGTCGGCGCTACAACGAACGAATTGCCGTGGGAGCTGCAGTCTGGAAGCGTGCCCTTCAAAAGCTGCCCGGCAAATTGTGGAGCAGGCATCCTGCCTGCTCTGAGATCATTGAGATCAGATGGTCTTTCTCGGCTCCAGCAGCCGGAAAACTCTGACAACCTCGGGATGAAAAAGGCGCCGAGGCCCGCCGCTCTCGTCTGGGAACGGCCATCGGCGGGCCTCGAGCGCGAGGAGGGAGGTGGTTGTGGCGGTCCGGGTCCTGCCTGGGTAAAACCGCCCCTTCGTTGCATCTACATCGGCGGGATGGTCGTCGGGTCCGATGTCACGTTGTCGAGCATCGAGCCGTAGCAGTAGATCTGTGTTCCGGGGGTGTCGGTCCAGAAATCGACACAGCCGGTGACGGGGTGGTAGGGATCGAAGATCCGGTTGAGCTGGTCGTTGCCCCAAGGCATGATGATCATGCTGTCGGTTCCCAACTGGGTCCCGTCGGCGGCAAAGAGCTCGAAATGGACACGGGCGGCCAGGTTGCTGGCGTTCATGCAGCCGACGTTGGTGCGCATTTCGGCGTGCTCGGTGCCGAAGAGCAGCCGTCGCCGTTCGCCGCGCGGAATGAAGTCACCGATGGCGGTTGCGGGCATGGACTGGCCGAAGGTACCCGCCGTTGTCTCCTGGGGTGTGTTGGCGATCCTCGCCATGGCGAGAAGATCCAGACTCGTGGACGAGATCGTGAGCGCGCCGAAAGCATCCGGCTCGAGGTCGAAGACCTCGGCAAGCACGTTGGTGTAGCGGGCGCTCATCCCCGCGCCGAGGGTGAAGAGCTCGGACTCCATCGGGTCACCGCTGTTCTCACCACGCGGGAGCCAGGAGAAGCGATACTCGGCGTTGGTGGTCCCGGCATTGCTGAGATCGACATCTGTCTCGTAGAACGAGCCCTCGGCGCCCGCGGCGTACGCCGCCGCCGGGATGATCGACGGGAAGATCGTCGAGCAGCAGTCCGAAGTCGCGCGGCGAATGCTCATTGAGTTGATATCTCGATACCACATTTCGTAGGCGCCGGTGTCGGCGTTGAAGAGCACGCTTGGAAACTCATATTGGCGGCCCGGACCGCCGAGTACGGAATTAGCCCAATATGTGGTCCAGGTGACACCGTCAGGCGACACCGCATATTCGATCTCGCCTCTGCCTCCGCTGAGAGCCTCGTACCACATGTGATATTCCACACCGTCGAAGAGGACGGACGGAGCGACCAGGTCTGCGCCGGACTCGAGGACCGGTTCGGAGCCCCTGGTCCAGTTCAGACCGTCGTCGGACTCGGCATAGCCGATCTGCCAGTACCAGCTGTCCAGCTGCCCGGCGTTTTTTCCCGACGTGTACCACATCTGATAGAGCCCATCGCGGAGCATCACCGTGTTTGGCATCACACTGGCGTCATCGAATGAACCCGGAGGGCCCGCATCCATGATCGGATTGCCCGCGTACTTGGTCCAGGTGGAGCCGTCGGGTGAGGCGGCGTAGCCGGCGGCATAGACCGCGCCATCGCCACCCTGGTACCACAACCGAAAACCCGACGCATCGTGGATCACACCAGCGCCCCACAACGAGTCCTCGTCCCACTCCCCCTCGGCGCCCCGGGTGAGCACCGGGTTGGCCGGGTCCATCTCCCAGCTGACGCCGTCCGACGAGGTCGCGTGGCCGATGTCGTAGCCATGGGGGAACGAAGTGTCCTCGTCCTGACCGTTGAAGTAGAGGTGGTAGGTCCCGTCAACCACGATCACCGCAAGGGGATACCGATCCTGGTCCCACGCCCCGGGGTCCGGGGAACCGATCACCGGGTCCGTCGGGTCATCGACCCAATCGGTCTGCGCCTCCACGACGCCTGGAATCACCATCACCACAGCCACCAGCATCAAACACCAGATCCTCCTCATGACGCACTCCTTTCGCTCGTGTATTTCCCACAAGGTGGATCACGGCCGACCCGGAGTCATGATGAAAACGTGCGGAAGTTGTGCGGATGCGATGGTGCGATGGCTCTATCTGCGTCATCTGTGTGATCTGCGGGCAACAGCGATGGTGCGATGGCGATCTGTGTCCATCTGTGTGATCTGTGGGCTTTGCGACGGTGCGATGGCTGCGGTTTCTCCTGATGCGCTGATATCTCTATCGATCCACGTGATCAGCGGGCTGAAGCCACGTCCGTCGAGGCCTCACCGCCAATCGGGATCATCCCCGCCACCTTGTCGAGCGCATCGATGTCCAGGAGCACCTCGCGCTCGCCGAGATAGATCGCGGTATAGACCCCACCGTCGATCTCGAGGGCCGACGGCCGGCCACCGGCGTAGTAGCTCGAGAGCATTCCGGTGTCGATGAGAAAGACACGTTGGTCGAACCGCAACTGGATCTGCCCGTCCGGGTTCGGCGTGTGCCCCACCACCATGGTCCGGGCTCCGACCCCATCGAGCAACAAGGCCATCTCCTCGCCGCGCAGCTCCTCGTCCCAGCGTGCGGCGCCGCGGAACCACAGCGGCCCCTCGGGCGACATGATGATCCAGCTGTCGATTCCGGCCACCGGTTTCAGCAGGTCGGCATGACGGCGAATCTGGTCCGTGGAGTCTTCCTGCTCGGCCAAGAAAATGATGGTCTGGACCATGAGGCCGATCTCTTCGAAACTGGCCGAGGGCGGCACGAGGCTTTGCGAGACGAGGTACTGGCGCGCCTGGTCGAAGGTCTTGAGCTCCTTCTTCGCCAAGGCGTTGACCTCGTCCACGGTCATGCCGGCCACCTGGGGGCTGAAACCGCCGTGGATGAAGAGCACGTCGCCGAGCATCACCGCCACAGGCAGGGTCCGCAACCACTTGCCGTACAAACCCTTGGGGCCGAGCGCCTGCGTGTACTCCAACCAACCGGGCGGGTGTTTGTCCATCCATGCCTGTTTGGCGACCTCATCCGTGGGTTCACTCCTGAGATCTTGATAGTCCTTGACGGAGTTCCACAGCTTGTTGCGCCGCTTCTCGGACTTGCCTTCGACAAAGGATGAGTAGACCTCGGGGTTGGCGTCGCGGTGGAACCCGGTGAGGTTCATCGTCTCGTGGTTGCCGAGGATGCAGATGACCCGTCCACCGGCGGCCTCGGCCTCGCCCTGGAGACGCATGATGAGGTCGACTACGTCACGCACCTTGAGACCCCGGTCAAAGAGGTCTCCGAGCTGGATGTAGGTGGCGTCACCACCGGCCCACTTCAGATTCGCGTCGAGGATGCCGGCTTCTTGGAGAATCGATGTCAGACCACCGAAGCTGCCGTGGACATCACCCACTGCCACGATGCGGCCGGCGTGAGCAACCGGAACCGCCAACGCCGCGACCAGCGCAAAAACCAGAACGAGATGTCGACGACCGACCTTCATGCGCAACTCCTGTCATAAAGAAATGATGCGAAGCTCGTGCCAAGTCTAACCGTTCCAACACGAAGGGGCATTCCGCGGGATGGAAAATGAACCGCGAAGACGCGGAGAACGCAAAGCATCGCAGTCAGCTCTTAGCCGTTAGCCGTTAGCTATTAGCTTCATCGCAGGACATCGCCACCCGAATGGTGTACCCCGTTAGCCGTTGGCCGCTAGCTCCATCGCAAGGGGCGTTCGTCCGTGAAAATGTCATGGTTCTTTCTTGGCTGTGGCGCCCTGCGATGGAGCTAAAGGCTAAAAGCTAAGAGCTAACGGCTTCACGAAGATCGCCCCTCGGTATTTTTCCGCAACAGGATCCCAATCAACATGATCAGGGTGCTGGTGATGAGCGCGAAGGTGGCCGGAACGGCGGGATTGTTGTGATAGTGCGTGATCCCGCCGTAGTACATCCCGAAGTGAACCACCAGCGCTGCGATGGCGGCCGCCGCCGCGAGCTTGGCCGTTGCGCGTTGGGTGAAGAGACCGAAGACCACCGGAGCAAAGGTGGCGGCGAAGAGACCGTAGACCCCATTTTGAGCGAAGATCGCCACTGACAGCGACGGCGCGACGATCTGCCGCCACGCCAAAAGGGCGGTCACCGGCGCCAGCACGACCAGAAAGACCCGGCCGACACCGAGCAGACGACCTCGGACAACCTCCTCATCCATCCCCGCCGAACGCGCGAGGTTGGCCCAGAGATCGTTGGCGAAGATCGTCGAAAGCGCGAGGATGATCCCTTCGAGGGTCGAGAACCCGGCGGCGAGCAGACCGAGCATCACCAGCGCCGTGAGCCCCGGCGAGAAGGAGGTGGCGATGTAGGTCGCCACCACCTGATCGGGAGCGAAGGCGGCGCCGAGATCCATCCGCGCATAGAGCCCGACGAGCAGCACCGTGGTGAAGACGGTGCCAGCCACCATGGCGGTTACGAGGTAGACGTTGACATCGCGTTCGGTGCGCAGGTAGAGCGACTTGGAGATGATGTGCGGCTGCATGATGATGGCCACCCCGATGACGAAGTTGGCCACCACCACCTCGAAGAGATCGCGGAAGAGCAGGCTGTCGGGGTTGACCATGCTGCCGTAGAAGGGCGAGACGGCGTCGAGCCGCTCGAAGAAGGCGCCCAGACCGCCGCCGAAGATCTCCAACCCGGAAATGACCAGCAGGACGGCCACGGCGAGCATGGTCATGGCCTGAACGCTGTTGGACACCACGTGCAGGCTCGCGCCGCCGAGGAGGATCGAGGTGAAGGCCAGAACCACGACGATGAGGATCGCCACCCACATGGACAGGTGCAGGACGCTCATGAGGACGAGCACCAGAGCAGTGACGATCAGGACCAGGAAGGTGACCTGGAGCAGGCTGGCGATGGCGAAGAACACCGTCAGCCGACGGTCGCCGTATCTCTCCCCGAGCCACTGCGGCACCGTGAGCGCGGTGAACTGATCGCCGATCTGTCGGAACTTCTTGGTGGTGACGATGAGGGCCAGGAAGATCCCCGTGGGCGCCGCGAACCCATAGCCGACGATTCCCGACCAACCATAGGCGTGGACCAATCCCGGGTTGATGACGAAGGTCGCCACCGAGGTCATGTTGGCCGCAAGCGACAGACCGACAAAGAACGGCGGCACCCGCCTGCTGCCCACAGCAAAGCCCTCCATGCTCGACGCCTTGCGTCGGTTCCACACGGCCAGACCGACGATGGCGATGGCATAGACGACAAACAGGATCCAGGGCAGGGTGATTTCAGGCATTCGAACTCCTCATGAACGATCCGCTGTGCATTGTAGTCGGGCCGGGGGTCAAGACATCGTGAGTCGGGAGTCGTAAGTCGTGAGTCGCCGGTGTCCGGGACAACTTCGTGGTTGGATCGTGGTGACTTCAGCATCATTTTTGAAACACAAAGGACACCAGGACCCACCAAGGAACCACAAGGCCATCACAATCTAATGCCATCGCAATCCAGGGTGGGTTCTCGTTGTCGGGGCGGCTCCGGACTGCGTGCATCTGCGCTAGTTGCGGTTTCTCCGTGCGACGGTGCGATGGCCCCAAGATTGCGATGACCTTTGCGATGTTCTTGGCGTTCTTTGCGATCTTTGCGGTGAATCTGCGATGTGATCTTTGCTGTTCAGCCAACCCGTTGAAAGCCCCTCAGACGATTCACGAAGTTGGATGCATCTCCGGAACCGAGATCCGACCCTCAAATGCGATGCTTCGTGGCCGTTTTGTGGCCCTTCGTGATCTTCGTGTTTCAAACACACCGCTGGAATCGGGCGAGCCGCAACACGAAATCCTACGACGCCCCGGCTCCGCCGACTCGCGACTCACGACTCACTCTTCTCCCGAAACCAGGGATAGATCGCCGGCAGCACGAGCAGAGTCAGCACCGTCGAGGTGAAGAGCCCACCGATGACAACCGTCGCCAGCGGTCGTTGGACCTCGCTGCCGGTTCCCGTTGCAAGCAGCAATGGAAGCAGGCCGAGGGCCGTGGTCACCGCGGTCATGAGCACCGCACGCAGCCGCCCCGACGCCGCGCGGATGGTCGCCTCGGCAACCGGCACTCCCTGCTTGACGAGCTGGTTGAGATAGGTCACTAGCACCATCCCGTTCTCGAGCGCGATGCCGAACAGAGCGATGAACCCGACCGATGCGGGAACCGACAGGTTCTGACCCGAGATCCACAGCGCGACGATCCCGCCGACCAGAGCGAGGGGGATGTTGAGCAGGATCAGCACCGAGCTCTTGAGCGAGTTGAAGCTCGCATAGAGCAGGATGAAAATCAGCAGGAGGGTCACCGGCACAACCAGGGCGAGCCGTCGGTTGGCATGCTGTTGCAGTTCGAACTGGCCACCCCAGGTCACAAGATAGCCGGAGGGAAGATCGACCCTCGCACCGATGGCGTCCTTCGCTTCGGCGACAAACGACCCGATGTCACGGTCGACCACATTGCACTGGACGGTGATGAACCGCTGACCGCCTTCGCGGGTGATCTGCCGAGGACCGACGATCTCGAGCATCTCGGTCACCTGCGACAGAAGAACCGTCGCCCCGTCCGGAGTCGGCACGAGGATCGACCCGATGGCCTCTGGGGTGTCGCGGTCGGCCTCGGGGTATCGAACCAGGATGTCGAAACGCCGCACGCCTTCGAAGACCTGGCCGGCGGTCTCGCCGCCCACCGCGGCGCGGATCACCCCCTGGACCTGCTCGACGTTGAGGCCCCAGCGGGCCACGGCCTCGCGGTCGACGCGGATCAGCAACTGGGGCGTGCCGGTGATCTGATCGGTTTGGACATCCGCCGCACCCCTGACCGAGCCCACCACCGCCGCGATCTCGTCGGCCTTGATCTTGAGGGTCTCGAGATCATCACCGAAGAGCTTGACGGCAAGCTCGGCTCGAACCCCCTCGAGAAGCTCCTCCACCGCCATCTGAATCGGTTGGGTGAAGCTGGTGAGAACTCCGGGAATCTCACCGAGCTGATGACGGATCACATCCTCGAGTTCGAGCTGAGTTTCGACCCTCCACTCTTCCCGCGGGGTCAGCATGAGGTACATCTCGGCGCTGTTGACCGGGTCGGTGTGCGCTCCGACCTCACCGCGGCCGATGCGGGTGACCACCGACACCACCTCGTCGAGTTCCATGAGCTGCCGTTCGACCCGAAGCACGACCCGGGTGCTCTCGGTCAGCGCGATGGATGGCGCCATGGTGAGCCGGAGAACCAGGGTCCCCTCCTGGAGCGTCGGTGTGAATTCGGATCCCAGCTGCGGCAGAACACCCCCCCCAATGAACAGAAGGCTCACCGCCAGGATCACCGCCCACCGGCGATGACCGGCAAAGAAGTTCAGGAGCGGAACGTAGACGCGGTTCAAGGCCGCGACCACCCGGTCGCTCGCGTCGGTCCCGCCCTTCTTCGGTCGACGCATCAGAAGCGATGCGAGGACCGGCGCCACCACCAGCGAGTACACCAACGACCCGACCATCGCCATCACCACGGTGTAGGCGAGGGGTCTGAAGGTCTTACCTTCGACGCCCTGGAGGCTGAACAGGGGCAAGAAGACAATGACGATGATGGAAATGGCAAAGAGAATCGGCCGCGCCACCTCGGTGGCGGCCTGCGCGACGATCCGGAGCCGACTCTCCTCCGGTCCCGCCTGCCGCAGCATCCGATCGATGTTCTCGATCATGACGACGGTGCCGTCCACCATCATGCCGATGGCGATGGCCAAACCTCCGAAGGACATGAGATTCGCCGACAGCCCGAAGAGCCGCATACCGATCAGCGCGACCACGACCGAGAACGGGATCGACATGGCGACCACCACGCTCGCCCGGAAGCCACCCATGAAGATCAGCAGCACCAGCACCACCAGAGCGACTCCGACGACGAGGGCTGTGGTGACGGTTCTCACAGCGGCGTCCACCAGGCTCTTCTGCTGGTAGTACGGAACGATTCTCACGCCCTCGGGCAGGATCTCGTTGACCTCGGCAAGCTTGGTCTCCACCGCACCGATTACCGACGACGAGTTGGCGCCATAGAGTTTGATGACCTGACCGGCGACCACTTCTCCGATCCCGTCTCGGGTTTGGAGGCCCCGCCGGATCGCTCCCCCGACTTTGATGTCGGCGAGATCAGCGAGAAAGACCGGGGTGCCGTCGACGGCCTTGACCACGATCCGCTTGAGATCGCGGATACCGGTGGCCAGACCTACCGAGCGGACGACGAGCTCCTCGGCGTTGCGTTCGAGGAACTGAGCGCCGACGTTGAGGTTGTTCGAGCGGATGGCGTCGAGCACGGTTTCCAGGGAAACGTGGTAGCGCAACAGCGCCGTCGGATCGACCTCGACGTGGAACTGCTTCTCCCAGCCGCCGATCCCGAGCACCTCGGTGACACCGGGGACGGTCTGGAGCTGGAATTTGATGAGCCAATCCTGGATGGTCCGGAGCTCCTCGAGGGTGTGGCGTCCGGTGGTGTCTTCAAGATAATAGAAGAGCACCAACCCCATCCCGGTGGCGATGGGCCCCATCTCGGGATCACCGAAACCTTCGGGAATCTGCTCCCGCGCCTCGTTCAGCCGTTCGCCCACGAGCTGGCGCGCAAAGTAGATGTTCACATCCTCGGCGAAGTAGATGTTGACCACGGAGAGCCCGAAATTGGAGACCGACCGGGTCTTCTCGACCCCGGGCAGCCCGTTCATGGCCACCTCGACTGGGAAGGTGACGTATTTCTCGATCTCCTCCGGCGCCAACCCTTCGGTCAGGGTGAATACCTGGACCAGATTCGGTGAGACATCGGGGAAGGCGTCCACCGGCAGGCCGCCGTAGCTGACCCACCCGGCAACGAGAACCAGCGATGCCAGCACGATGATGAGGAGCCGGCTCGACAGGACGGTGTCGATGAAGCGTTGCACGGAGACCTCAGTGCCCGTGTCCGTCGCCGAAGGACTTCTTGGAGAGTTCGGCTTTCAGGCTGAAACCACCTCGAACCACATACCGTTGCCCGGGCTCGAGCCCGGTTGCGACCTCCGCCAGGCCGGCGGACCGCACCCCGAGGGTCACCACCACGGGCTCGAATCCCTCATCGGTGGCGACAAAGATCACGTCGTCGCCGTCGGGCATCCGGATCACCGCCGTATCGGGCACCACCACCCGAGCCTCATCCGAGGCCGATGTCGTCACCTTGGCCGTGACGAAACAACCGGGATGCCAGTGCCCGTCCGGGTTGGGTGCGATGATCCGGGCGAGAGCTGTCCGAGTCTCCTCCCCGACCAGAGGCTGGACAAAATCGATGGCGAGCTCGGCCTCGTCGCCGTGGTTGGTCTCCACCCGGACGCTCTGACCCGAACGGACCGCACCGATGTCGCGTTGGTAGACAGAGAGATCAATCCAGACCGTGGACAGATCGGCGACCGTGAAAACCGGGTCTTCGGCGGCGACGGTCTCACCGAGGGTGATGTGGCGATCGATGACGGTGCCGTCGAAGGGAGACAGGAGCCGATAGTCGGTGAGTGCGATCTCGTGCGAATCGGGCAGGTTCTTGATCTCGTTCTCGGTCACGCCGAGAACCAGGAGCTTCTGCTGTGCGGTGCGGAGTTCGATCCGAGCTTCGGCACGGTTCTGCTTGGCATCGAGATAATCCTGCTCCGACGAGACCTTGCCTTTCCAAAGCCGTTCTTCTCGGCTGAAGGTTGAGTCGGCCATTCGGAGACGTTCGGCCGAAGCGAGGAACGACGCCTTCGCGTCGGCCAGTTCACGGCTGTCGAGCACGGCCAGCAACTGACCCTTGCGGACGGTGTCGCCGAGGCTCGCCCTGACCTCGCGCACGACCCCACCGACCCGCGGGGCGACATGGGCCATCCGGTCACCATTGACCTGGACCTCACCCGGAAGCTCGGCGGTCACCGAGAGACGACCGGGTCCGGCAACCGCGATTTCGATGCCGAGCTGCTCGAGGTCCACATCCTCGAGATGGACCACCTGTTTGTCGCCGTGATCATCGTGCGCGGCTTCGATGACTGGTGCGTTGGGCCGTGGGCTGCCGCCGCAACCGGTGACGAGGAGGAGACTCAGGCCGACCACGGCGGCGAGAAACACCCCGAACCGAGCATCTTTGTGGCGCCGGCGTCTCGCCGGCGTGGAAGCGTACGGTGCAGGCGGGACGCCCGCACTACAACGGACTCGTTCGCTCAGGGTGACATGAAGGGAAGTTGTCGATTGTGAGGTTAAGCGTGCAGCATCGGCGAGATTTGTGGTCGGGTTCATTTCGATTCTCCTACCATTGTCGAACTCGGGATGCCCTCGGCCGCATCCAGCTCGAGACCGATCAAGCGCTCGAGATCGACCTTCGCCAACGCATACTCCGCGGCGCTGTCGAGCAGGAGCGACCGCGCATCGAAGAGGGTTCGCTGAGCGTCGATGACATCGAGGAAGCCGAATTTGCCCTCGGTGTAGCCGATCTCCACGGCCTCGAGAGCACTCGTCGCCGCCGGAACGACCTCGGTCTTCATGGAAGAGGCGATCTCTACCGCGGCATCGAGCCTCTGCACCACCGAAACGAGTCCGGTCTCGATTCCGACCCTGGCTGCCTCGATGTTCCGGCGGGTGCTCTCGAGCTCGAACTCGGCGGCCCTGCGTGCTCCTCGGTTGCTGTCGAAGACCGGCAGCGGCAGCGAAATCCCCGCCACCCACGCCGAATCTCCGGTCTCGGAGAACCGACGGGGACCGGCGGCCACCGTCAAATCGGGAATCCTGAAGGATTTTTCGAGGGCCACCACCCGCTCAGATCGTTCCAGCTGATGGCCGAGGGCGCGCATGTCGGGGGTCGATTCCACGAGACCGCGGAGTTCGCTCCATGCGGGGCGATCGACCGGCCGGGGAAGTTTGCCGGCGGCGTGCCGAAAATCTGCGTTGGATGCTCCCCACATGGAACTCAAACGGACCCGTGCAACCTCGAGGGCACGGGTCGCTCGAATCAGATGAACTCGAACCGCTGCGACCTCCATCTTCGCCCTGGTCGCCTCCACCGGAGAGACCTTTCCGGCCTCGACCCGGGCATCCACGGTGTCGGCAAAGGTCTGGGCGAGATCGAGGAGCTCCCGGCTCAGAGCCAAGCGCTCCTGCGCGGTGAGGACCGAGTAGAAGGCCGCGGTTGTCAGCGCCCGTACATCGAGGACCACCGACTCACGGTCGCGCCCGGCGATGGCGACGTCCGACTCCGCCACCTTGCGGCCACGCTTGATCTTGCCGCCGATCTGGAGGCTCTGGCTGATGAGCAGGGTGCTCTCTGTGGACTCGAATCCCCGGAGATCATCCCTGCCGCCGAAGTTCTCGACATCGAACTCGAGCTCGGGGTTGGCCCAACGGCCCGCCTGGGCCATCCTCGCATCCGCCGCCTCGACCTGATAGCCCGCCGCAGCCAGCGCCGGGTTGTGGTTGGTGGCCAGCTCCAGGGCGGTGGCCAAACTGAGATCCCCCGGAACAAACGGCCCGGGAACCGGAGTCTCCTGGTGTGTTGCGGCGCCGAGGGACGCGGGGCCCACGACCACCAATGTCAACAGGCATTTCAACAAGCGCATGGTGTTCTCCTCGAAGAACCAATGGACACACGACGCGCCGACCGGCATGAATCCGTCGGCGCCGGGGTCAGGTTTTAGAGGAGACTCAGGTCAGAAGGACCACCGATGCAATGAACTCGAGATCCGGGGGAACGAGCCCCTCGCGCGAGCCCGACTCGACCACCGACAGACCTCTGGAGTTCACCTCGGTGGTTTCGACCAGCGCCGAGAATCGCGGGGGCTCGAGGCCTTGCTTCTCCTTGGTCAACGGCGTTGCATCCAACTCGATGTCGGCGCAGCCGCCACAAGGGTCAGAGAGAGCAGGGGTTGAATCACCGTCGGCTTCACCGCGGCCGGTCGCTTCATCCACGCAACACAGACCGAGAGCAACCTCGAGATCGATGTGGCCATCTGCCCCGACACAGAGCACCAGGCTCCTCGCCAGCGAGGTCCCACCCACGATGAAGATCACCGTGAGGCACCAGGCGATGGCGGTCATCAAGTGTCGATGTCGCATCAAGCTCATACTCCGATTCCTCACGACGATACTGCCTACGGCCATGGGGAACAACAACCCTAACGCCCAGATGAATCCGAGGTCAAGACCGCCATCGGCGGCAGCGAGTCTCTTTACAGGTTGTTTGCGACAGCTGGAAGCGGCAATGCTCGGGCAAACCGGTCACCTCAACACGAACGCGATCCTTTGGATCATCCGTACGGGCTGTGTTTCTTGAGTCGGGTCTCGGCTACCGGGGGCGTTCAACGACTTCGAGGATGGGTCGTGGCGGCTTCAGCATTGGTTTTGAAACACAAAGATCACAAGGGGCCACAAAGGCGGCCACGAAGCATCGCATTGGGGGGTGAGATCTCGGTTCCGGATCGACATCCGACTTCGAGAATCGGCTGAGCGCTCTCAGCGGGTTGTTTGAACCGCAAAGATCGCTGAGAACGCCAAGAACATCGCAATGGTCATCTCATTCTTGAGGCCATCACACCATCGCACGGAGAAATCGCAGACAGCGCAGATGTCCGCAGTCGTGAGCCGATCCGACACCGAGCACCCACCCTGGATTGCGATGGCTATATTTTGCGATGCCTTTGTGGTTCCTTAGTGGGTCTTGGTGCCCTTCGTGTTTCAAAACACGACGCTGCGGTTGCGCGAGCCGCAATACGAAGACAGAGGTCACTCCGGCCCCGCCGACTCACGACTCACGACTTACGACTTACGAGTCTTGAAACCACCGCAGCAGACACGAGACGAGCTGGCGGTCGGCGCTGAGGTTGAGGGCGCGGCAGCGGCGTTCGGTGGCGATCAAATCTCCGGCGAGGCGGATGAGGTCCTCACCGTCGTCGACTTCCATGGCCATCTCAGTCGCCACCGCGGCCACGACCTCGAAGGGGTTGACCTTGTCGCCGATCAGATACGGCAGCCGCAGCAACTGCCGCGATTCCCCTGCGACTCCAGCCTCGAGCGCGGCCCGAACCTCGGCGAGCACACCGTCGAGCTTGAGTCCGGCCAGTACCGAGGCCGCAAGCTCGGGGGGGACTCCCTCAGCCAACTCGCCGCCGGCCACCACCGCCGCGCCCGGCAGCGCAAGCTGCTGGCACCGCGACCGAATGGTCGACAGTACGGCCCCGGGGTTGTCGGCGAGGAGCAGGAGCCGGACATGGCCGGGGGGCTCCTCGAGGGTCTTCAGAAACGCGTTGGCCGCCGCAGGTACCAGGCCTACGGACTCAACTCCATCAAGAATCCACACCCTACACCGGGCTTCGTAGGGCCGGGCCGAAGCCTCATCGGCGATCTCGCGGATCTGCTCGATCTTGATCTTGCGCGCCTTGCCCTGGGGCAGCACGGCACGTACGTCGGGGTGGCGTCCGGTTCTCACGCGCTCGGCGCACGAACTCACGCTCCACGGATCGGCCGCACCCTCACAGGCCAGCATCACCGCCGCCTCCACCGCCGCCAGCTCGCGACCGAGTCCTCGGGGCCCGACCAGAAGCAGGGCGTGCGGAAAGCGGTCGCGGTCACGGGCCATGGCGATACGCTGCAGGACCGGTTCGACCAAAGTGCCCCACTTGGCCCGATTGAGGACGGCGTCGCTCCACCAGGTGGCGTCGCTCACCGCAGATCTCCAGGAAGCACCGTCAGCAGACGACCGAAGACCTCATCGGGATCGCCGGTGGCGTCGACCACCCGGACCCGATGCGGATAGAGAACGGAGAGGCGCAGAAATCCCTCTCGGACGCGGCGGTGAAACTCGGCCGGCTCGTCATCGAGACGGCTCTCGGACCCGTCCCCGTCGGCATTGCGGGACCTCGCCCGGGCGACGCCGGCCTCGGGATCGAGATCGAGGATGATGGTGATGTCGGGATCGAGGCCACCCGTCGCCAGATCGTTGAGCTCCTCGACACGACCCTCGCCGATTCCACGAACCATCCCCTGGTAAACCGTGGAGGAGTCGGCGTAACGATCGCAGAGAACGACCTCACCCCTGGCGAGGGCCGGTCGGATCACCCGCTCGACGTGGTCGTGCCGCGCCGCTTCGAGGAGGAAGAGCTCGCTCAGACCAAGCGGTTCCAGCGCCGGATCGAGCAGGACCGCCCGCGCCGCCTCGGCCACCGGAGTGCCGCCGGGTTCGCGGGTGACGATGGTCGTATGACCACGCGCCTCGAGATGCGCCGCGAGCTTCCGGATCTGGGTCGTCTTGCCGGTGCCCTCGCCGCCCTCGAATGTGATGAACCAGCCGCGTTGCATGGGGGGGAGTATAGCGGTCCTCAATCCCGAGTCCGCGTCCGAACCTCTCCCTCTCCCTTTCCCTGTGCCGTTCCCGATGATTGTCCTCTCCCTCTCCCTCTCCCTTTCCCGCAGATCACACAAATGAACACGGATAGCCATCGCAGCGTCTGGTCGAATTGATCGAGTGGCGCGAGGAAAACACCTCTGAGGCGGGCCGTCAACGACCCGCCTACAGTCAGACAACCCCAAAACAATCGTAGGCGGGTCCTTCAGGCGCCTCAGTGCCTCCCCCGGGGGTACCATGGGACGGATGTTCTCTCAGCAGATCATCGAGTCAGGCTGCGCGCTGATCCCATCGCTCGACGCCGAGAATTGGCTTGCCGCTGGATGCCCTACGGCGCTACACTCAAAACCGTACCCGAACAGAACGAGGCAACAACATGATCGGTACTACCATCGACCGGTATCACGTCACCGAGAAGCTCGGTCAGGGTGGGATGGGCGTGGTCTACCGAGCACGGGACACCTTGCTCGGGCGGGATGTTGCACTCAAGGTGCTGCCGGCGGACAAGTCGTCCGACCCCGAGCGCCGTGAGCGTTTTCTCCGCGAGGCGAAGTCCGCCTCGGCTTTGAATCATCCCGGCATCGTTTCGGTGCACGACGTTCTGGAGGTTGACGGCCAAGACGTACTTGTCATGGAACTCGTGGAGGGTCAGACCCTCGAGGCACTGGTGGCGAACCGCCGCCCCGGCCTCGGGGAGGCGCTGACGCTCGCCATCGAGATCGCCGATGCGCTTGCCCAGGCGCACGCGGCCGGCATCGTGCACCGCGATCTCAAGCCGGCAAACGTCATGGTGACGAGCGACGGCATCAAGATCCTCGACTTCGGTCTGGCCAAGCTGACGGACGCCCCGTTTTCTGAGGCAGAAGCACCGACAATGGCGCAGAACGATTCGTCACTCACCACTGATCGCGCCGTCCTCGGCACCGTCGCATGGATGTCACCCGAGCAAACCGAGGGGAAGACGGTGGACTCGCGGAGCGACATCTTCGCCTTTGGGGTGGTGTTGTACGAGTTGCTGACCGGCCGGCACCCTTTCCGTCGGGACACCACGATCGACACCATCGCCGCGATTCGCGAAGAGCAACCGGAAGCGATCACGAGGCTCGCCCCAGCGCTGCCACCGGAGGCCGCGCGTGCGGTCATTCGATGTCTGAGAAAGGAACCGGGGAAGCGCTGGCAGAGCCTGTCGGATCTCGGCGCGGTCCTCGAGGGTCTCAAGGAAGACACCGAGTCGGGACGCCAGGTCGTGCCGGAGCAGCAGACCGGGCGCCGACCCGTCTCCTGGGCGACCGTGGGAGCGGTGGCGGCCCTCATTGCGGTAGTGGGCGCATCGACCTTCCTCCTGCTCCGCGGCAGGTCCCGAGCGCCGGCGCCCCTCGAAATGCACCGCCTGACCTATGACGCCGGGACCAGCTTTGTGCCCACAATTTCGCCCGATGGAAATCTTATAGCCTTTTCGTCGGATCGAGCCGGCGAGGAAGGTTTCGACATCTGGGTGCGCCACATCAACCAGCCCGAGCCCACACGCCTCACCTCCCACCCGGCTGACGACTCGTCGCCTCGATTCTCACCGGACGGATCACGAATCGTGTTTGTGTCGGACCGCGACGGCGCCGGTATCTATGTCATCAATGCCCTCGGCGGCGGACTGCGACGGGTCGCGGGGCCAGGGGTCTTCCCCCGCTTCTCACCCGATGGATCCTCGATCATCTTCGCCGCGGACCCGGACTGGTCGCGCGGGAGACTCCGTCCGATGTACCGGGTGCCCGTCAACGGAGGCCCGGTGGAACCATTTCTCCCGGGCTGGGGAGTGGACCGTCCGCCGGGTAGTGTCGGTCCCGTGTTCTCGCCGGACGGGGAGCTGTTCATCTTCTCCGGCGCACCGCTCGATGAACCGCGCCGCCATGACTGGTGGGTGGCGCCGGTGGACGGTGGCGAACCCTGGTCGAGCGGTGTGATGGATGCTCTTCCTCAGATCGACATCGTCCAGTTCCCCGCGATCTGGCTCCCGGACCAACTCATTCTTCTTGCCGGGACCACCATCGAGGGCATCAATCTGTACAGCGTGGGGATTTCGGACCGGGGTCTGCTGAGCGGCCCGGCGACGCCCCTCACGGCCGGCCCGGGGATGAGCTGGATGCCGGCCATCTCCGACGATGGCCGTATCGCCCTTTCTCGGTTTTCGTGGGTGGTTCACCTCTGGGAGGTCGGGCTCGACCTAGAGACCGGGAGGGCCGAAGGTCCGGCACGGCGGATCACGGACGACGCCGCTCCCAAGTTTGCGTTCTCCCTGACCGGGGACGGCGACCGGCTCGCCTACTCCACCTTTGCCGGACCACCCGACGCGCGTCGCGGCGAACTGGTCATCCAGGACCGAACGACCGGGCAGAGAACCGTCCCAGTGACGCTGTCGAACGCGGCGGTCTCAACATCGCTCTTTCCACGGCTGAGCGCCGACGGCTCCATGATGAGCTGGGTGAGTCGGGTGGACGGCCAGCCCGTCTCCTGGGTCGCGCCGGTTGAGGACCCGGTGGGCCGCGAGCTCTGCCGGGGCTGTTGGGTGGTCGACTTTTTCGCCGACGGCAAGCACGCGCTGGTGGACTGGGGCCAACGGCTGTCCCGGTTGAACGTGGACGATGGTGAGGAATTCCCGGTGCTCGAGTTTGAAGACCTGGCCCTTCTCGACACCGATCTGTCACCGGATGACCGGTGGCTCGCCGTTCAGGCAGGCGAGACCGACGGCACCGTCGCCATCTATGTGATTCCCATGGCCGATGCCTCCGTTTCGCGCGAGAACTGGATCCGGGTACCCGGAGGCAGCGGATGGGTCGGTGGCCCTCGTTGGTCGATGAACCAGAAGACCCTCTACTACATTTCGGATCGGGACGATTTCATGTGCGTGTGGGGGCGTTCGCTCGACCCCGTCACCAAAGAACCCATCGGCAAGGAGTTCCCCGTTGTTCATGCCCATACCTCGGCTATGAAGATGATGTCCTTTGCGCGACCTATGTGGACCATCGAGGTCGGCGGCGACCGGCTGGTCTTCAACGCGGGTGAGATGACGGGCGATGTCTACACCGCCGAGCTCGAGTCGTCCAGATAGCATCTGAAACGCCATGGGTCACGTCACAACCACGAAGACTCGAAGACACAGAAGCGATCAGGTGTTGACCACCCGGAGGAATGCCTCTTCGGCGCGGTAGGACGAGCGCACGAACGGTCCGGCGAAGACCTCGAGGCCCTTGGCCCTGCCGATCTCCTCGAGCTCGGCGAACTCGGCGGGGGTCCAGAACCGGTCGACCTTGACCTGTTTTCCGGTGGGCTGAAGATACTGACCGATGGTCACGACCTGGCAACCCGCCTCGGCAAGATCTCCGAGCACCTCGGTGACTTCGTCCTTCGTTTCGCCGAGCCCGACCATGATCCCCGACTTGCGGATGATCTCCGGCGCGGTCCCTGCCACCCGTCGCAAGACCTCGAGAGCCCACTCGTAGCGGCCCGAGCGCCGAACCTCGCGATAGAGCCGCGGAACGGTCTCGACGTTGTGGTTGTAGACCTCGGGTCCGGCTTCGATGATCCGGTCCACCTGTTCGAGATCGGCCCGAAAATCCGGGGTCAAGACCTCGATGGCCGGCGGTTTCTCGAGCTCGCGCAGGGCGAGAATCGCCTCGACAAATCCGGTGGCGCCGCCATCGGGCAGATCGTCGCGGTCGACCGCGGTGATGACGACGTGCTCGAGCCCCATCCGCTTCGATGCTTCGGCCAACTGCCGAGGCTCGTCCGGATCCACTGCCGACGGCCGCCCCTGGGCGATGGAGCAGTAGGAACAGTTGCGGGTGCAGACCCGGCCGTTGATGAGGAAGGTGGCGGTGCCGCGCGAGAAGCACTCGGTACGGTTGGGGCAGCGCGCCTCTTCGCAAACCGTGTGCAGACCACCGGCTCGCATCCGCTTCTTGACCTCGTGCAGCTCGCCGAGCTGCATCTTGCGCGCCCTGATCCACTCGGGGAGGATCGGCGTCGGGGCCCTTCCGCCAAAGCTCAACAGCGTTCCCTACTCGGGCACCACAACCCAGGCATCGGAAAAATCAGCCGCGCGCATCCGTTGCAGCACGCGATCCGCGGATGCCCGGTTGGGGAAAGGGCCAACGCGCAGCTTCAGCAGCTCGTTCCCACCGGCGACCTCAGCCCGCGTCACCTTCTGGTGGTCGCGGTCGAAACCGAGGCCGACTAGCTTGGTCCGAGCCTCGGCGATGGTGGACTCCTTCGACGAGGCCATGACCTGGACCCAAAACCCGTCGGCGGGCTTTTCCGTTGGTTGCGGCTCCGGCTTTGGCGTCGGTGTCGCCGGCACCGGGGTGGGAGGGACGGCGGTGGGCGGTTTCGAACGCGGCGTGGCCGTGGCTGCCGGTGTCGTGGGCGACGGCTGAGGCTCCTCCTCGGTCCCATCAAGCACCACCTCGGTCATCACCACCGGGGTCGGGGATGCCTCGATCGCTGCCGCACCACCCGCATGGATCGAAAACGCCGCCCCATATCCGAGGCAGAACGCGACCACCATCAGCAGCGCAAGCGCCACCAGCAGGATGGTCAACCAGCGAGCTGTGAGCTCGATGACGTAGTAGCTTCGACTCATCTCAGTTCACCCACGGGTGCACCCCAAAAGATCTCCGTTTGATCCCGGCTCAGGAGTCCTTCTTGTTGCCGAAGAGCGCCTCGAGCATGCTGATCGGCACCGGGAAAACGATAGTGGAGGCGTTTTCGGTGGAGATCTCGGTGAGCGTCTGGAGGTAGCGAAGCTGGATGGTCACCGAGTTCTTTGACATGACTTCGGCGGCCTCGGCCAGCTTCTTCGAGGCTTCCAGCTCGCCACCGGCGTGGATGATCTTGGCGCGCTTCTCGCGCTCGGCCTCGGCCTGTTTGGCGATGGCGCGCTGCATGTCGGGCGGCAGATCGACGTGCTTGACCTCGACCATGGAGACCTTGACCCCCCACGGGTCCGAGTGCTGGTCGATGATCTCCTGCAGCCGCACGTTGACGTCCTCGCGCTTGCTCAACAAATCGTCGAGCTCGACCTCGCCGAGGACCGCCCGCAGGGTCGTCTGGGCGAGCTGCGAGGTGGCATAAACATAGTTCTCGACCTCGATGACCGATTTAACCGGGTTCATGACCCGGAAGTAGACCACCGCATTGACCTTGACCGAGACGTTGTCGCGGGTGATGACATCCTGCGGCGGGATGTCGTGGACGACCGTCCGCAAGCTGATCTTGACCATCCGGTCGAGGGGCCAGAAGACAAAGACGAACCCCGGTCCCTTGGCCTCGTCGAGAACCCGGCCGAGCCGGAAGATGACCCCCCGCTCGTACTCGTTGAGGATATTGATCCACTTGAAGACGATGAAGAGACCAAAGAAGACCGCGAGACCGAGACCGGAACCGATGAAACCCATCATTCACTCCCTTCAACCGGAGCCGCAGCGGGCTCCGCAACTGTCACGTCGATCCGCCGGTCGGTAACCGACACAACCCGCACATCTGCGCCCGAGTCGATTCGACCACCGGTTGACCGGGCATCCCAGTACTCACCGTGGACCATCACTTTGCCGTCGGGATCGAGCACACTCAAGGTCCGACCGATCTCACCAACCAGCCCGGCCTTGCCGGTCATCACCTGTCGGCGGTGTGCCTTGATGACCCGGTCGAGGAGGAAAACCGTCGCCGCGGCGATGACCACCGCCGTCGGCAGCACCACCCCCAAGCTCACCCGCATGTCGGGAATGGGGCCGTCAAAGAGCATCAACGAGCCGAGGACAAAACAGATCACCCCGCCGACCGTCAACAGACCAAAGCTGGTCACCTTGACCTCCAGGATAAAGAGCAGCATGGAGATGGTGATGAGCGCCACCCCCGCCCAGCTCAAGGGCAGCACCGAGAGCGAGTAGAGCGCGAGCAGCATGGCGATGACGCCCACGATTCCGGGGAAGATCCCGCCGGGATGGGTGACCTCGACATAGATCCCCAACATCCCGAGCGCCAGAAGGAGATACGCCACGTTGGGGTTGGCGAGGAAGGAGAGAATCTCCTCGGCCTTGCTCTGTTCGATCTCGAAGATCACGGGATCGGTCAATTCCACCTGGACGGTGCTGCCATCCACCCGGGTCATCTCGAGGCCGTTGAGGCTCTCCAGGAGGGCATCCAGGTCGTTGGCCACGAGGTCGGAGATGTTCGCTTCGACCGCTTCCTCGGCGGTGAACGAACGCGCATCCACCACCGCCTCGACCGCGAGGTCGACATTTCGTCCCCGAGCTTCGGCGAGCGAACGGACCATGGCCGACGCGTCGGAGAAGACCTTGGCCTTCATGGTCTCGCCAACGTCTTCACCCTGACCCTGAACCGGTGACGCCGCACCGGTGTTGGTCCCCGGCGCCATGGCGGCCACATCTGCCGAAAGCAAAATAAAGAACCCGGCCGAGGTCGCCTGGGCCCCACCCGGCGTCACATAGACCACCACCGGGACTTCGGACTCGGTGATGGCCGAGGTGATCTCCCGGGTCGAGTCGAGGAGACCGCCCGGCGTGTCGAGCTCGAGGATCACCAGGGCCGCACCACGGTTTTCCGCCTCTTCGATGGCCCGCTCGATGAAACGCTGCGATGCGGGTTGGATGGTGTCCTCCACCCGAAGCCGCACCACCTCCTGGGCCATGACGGGAGCGACCGTCACCATTGCCACGAAAACGCCAAGAATGAATTTGAGTCGCTGCATCGCGACCATCATAGAGCGCCTCCCTTCGAGGGACAACAAGATTCGGTAGGAAGTACGGATTCGCGGGTCGTCAAGGTTCAGGTTCGCGCTCTCCGTTTCCGTTTCCGCTTCCGTACCAGTGACCGTGACCGTGGCAGTGACCGTGACCGTGACCGTACCGGGACACTCGGAAAAGGGCGCCCCACCGGGATGTGCCGGGTACGCTATTGTGCCGGTACGACCTCCCGGCAATGCGGCGCGCTTCGCACAATTGCGCTACCGGGCACTCCACGGGAAGCGCGATCAGGGTCGGCTGCTCCGGCTCAGAAGGAGGCCGCCGGCGCGCGAGCAGCGTGGTCACAGACTTTCCGGCCTCCTCGAATGACCACGCTGCTCGTGCGACGCTGGGACGCCAGGGGCGGCCCAGAAGGCCGGGGTACCGGGAAACCGTGACCGTGGCCGTATCCGTGGCCGTATCCGAGACCGTACCCGTGGCCGTGACCGCAACAGGACACGCGGGAAACCCGCTCCACCGGGAGTGCCGGGTACGCGATTGTGCCGGCACGACCACCCGGCAATGTGGCGCGCTTCGCACAATTGCGCTACCGGGCACTCCACGGGAAGGACGCTCCGGGTCGGCTGCCCCGGCTCGGAAGGAGGCCGCTGCTCGTGCGACGCTGGGACGCCGTAGGCGACCCAGAAGGCCGGGGCTGAGGGTTCCGTATCCGAGACCGTGGCTATGATGAAACCGTCAGCTCGCGATTCTTCATCCCTCGTCGAATGGTCTTCCACAACCTTCGGATTTCCGCGGGATCGGCGTCACGATCTCCGTCGATTCCATAGAGTTCATCCTCGGCGCACGTGACGAGATCTCCCACCGCCGCGGCCGATTGGGGCCAGAAGGATTCGGCCTGACGACCGATGGTGCGCACCGTCGCCCATGGCGGAACAACCCCTCCCACCGGAATGAGGGCCCTCGCCAGCCGAGTCACTGTCCGACTCGCCGGGCCACGGTTTCTGAGGGATTCCGCTCGCCAGGGGCCCCTCCCCCGCCGCCACAGCCTCCACAGCACAACCACCGCCATCGCTGCCATCAGAGAGAAACTGCCACCAACCACGATCGCCTTTTGATCGATGGATCGCACGACCCGGCGGTAGGCCTCCACCAGTCCATCGACCAGGTCGATCTGTTCACCGAGACCGAAGGTGAGCAGCCGCCTGTCCCACATCAGCTCGAGCTGCTGCCAGGCCCACCGAACCCGTTCGATGCCGCTCACACCCCCCAATCCGGGCACCCCGGCTGGAGGTGTGGGATCGAAGGCCACCCATCCTCTCTCGGCGCCGAGCCAGGCCTCGACCCAGGCGTGGGCATTGGCCTCACGAACGACGAGCTCATCCCCATCGGGCGAAATGTCGCCACCGCTGTAGCCGGCAACCATCCGCGCCGGAACCCCGAGGTGACGCAGCATCACCACCATGGCGCCGGCAAAGAACTCGCAATGTCCCTCCTTGGCTTCGAGCAGAAACCACGCCACCGGATCGGCGTTGTGGATCCGCACCCCCGAGCTCAAGGCATAGGTGAAGTTCTCCGCAAGGAAACGCTCCACGGCGTCGGCCCGGGCTTCGGGGGTGTCGAGGGCGCCGGCGACCGAATGGGCCAACTCGCGAACCGCCGGATTGTCACGCGGCAGGAGGGTGTCTCTCGAGCCCGGAGGGGCGGCCCGGGGCGGACGTGGTTCACCGACCCAGACCCGATAGCTCAAGGGTTCACGGCGATAACCGAAGAGCACCCCACCATAGAGATCGGCGGCCGTCGGAACGTCGATCTCCACCGCCAACACCCCCGGCGGCAACATCAGATACCTCCGCGGCTTGAGCAGATCGATCTCGATCTCGAACGCGTTCTCCAGGGACCGGACATCCGGCTGAAGCCAGACGATCCCGTTGGATGGCTCGAGCTGCCGCAGATCGGTTCGGCGGGGAATGAAGGACCCGGCCATCACCTGGTCGAAGGCGGTCCCGCGCAACCGGGACCAGACCTCACGGATCTCGCTCCCGTCCGGCGACCGCATGATCAGTGCGACCTCCTGCGATTCGGTCAGCCGGCCGAGGGTTCCGAGATCGACGTTGGCCGAGAACCCCGTCGTCCGACCGAAACTGCTGCCGGCGATCCAGGGCGATCCGAGGCGCGGCATCACCAGGAAGAAGGGGATGGCGATGACGAAGGCGGCGGCGACCGCGACGATCACGTGGCGGGGTCTGGGCGTCGCGCCATCCCGACCGTCCACCGAAAGTCCGAGACCGGTGAGATGGATGCGAATCCCGATCCACCAACCGATGGCGACGGAGGCCAGAAAATAGATCGACACGAGCATGTGAGTCGAGGACGCCACCGACACCACCCACACCATGCCCACCAGTGCAAGGGATCGCAGGAAGCTCTTGCGATCGGCGACCAGAAGGACCTGCACCGATGTCAGCAGGAGAAGCAAGTGGCCGAGAGGTCGGAGGGGACCAACGCCGAGCCCGCCGGCTGCGGCCACCACCACGATGATGGCGACGGCCACGAGGTTGAGCAGCATCTTCGACGGTCGGAAGATCCACTCCGGACGAAGCACGAGCACGATTCCGGCTGCACTGGCGACCATCCAGAACGGCGGCAGTACGATGTAGAGAAGCGGCAGGGGTACCAGCGCCCACAAGAGCAGCCATCCGAGCTGCCGGCGGTGACCCGAGACATCGGTCATCGTCCGTCCGCGCCCACGAACGTTGCAACGGGTTGGCGGCCGAGATCAGCGGGACCATCGGCGTCCATGGCGGCGAGCTCGACCTCGGCGAGGGGCCGCAACAGACGGCCGGATTGCCGTGCGTCACGAACCGGGGGGACGACGATGGGTCCGACGACCAACCCCACGGGGGCGTCCCTCCGAAGACGACCGACGACCACGGTCGCGATCCCGCTCACCGAGTGCTCGAACCGCTCCTGCGTGTCCGGATCATCCGGATTCGGCGCCCGCGGGTCGAGCACCAGGTAGATGGGACCCTCGGCCGCGTGTTGCCGATCAACCACGATGGGTCGTTGCTGGCGAGCGGTCTGTTTCCAGTGGAGCTGGCGGTGGTCATCGCCATCGCGATAGTCGCGGAGCTGGCTGACCTCGCCCTCGCGCCCGCGATCGGCGAGGAGATCCGCGGATCGAGCGCCGCCGCCGCCCTCGAGTTCGATGGTCGGCTCGATGTCGAAGAGTCGAGGCAGGACCAGGACTCGCTGCTCCGGCAGCAGCTCCTTGGATTTGAGGAAGAAACCTAGGGGCAGGAGCACTTCGAGACGCCAAGGCCCCAACGGAGCCCACCCCCTCCGGTCGAAGACCAGCTCCACGGAACGCCGGCAGATCTCGCCGGTACCGACGAGTTTCTCAGCCAGAAGGGTGGTTCCGTCTGCGGCCCTGAGGACCAGACCATAGGCCGGGAAGAAACGCGAACGATTGCTCAGCTCGACCTCGGCAAAAGTCGGTCGACCCGCGAAGATGTCTTTCGGCAGGGACACCGCCACACTCACCGACGCCAGGACCTGGCGGGACCAGGTCCCCGCCACGATGTAGCTGGCCAGCGCCATGGCGAGCATGGACATGAGCGCGTTGTTGCCGGTGTTGACAGCTGCCAACCCGAGGACGACACAGACCGTGATATAGAGGCCGCCCCACCTGGTCAAGCGCAGCTTGAAACCCGGAAAAGCGCCGGCGAAACTCATCTCGGAACGTTGGTGTTCTCGATGATGGAACGGATCACCGCCCGTTCCTTCCGGCTCTTCTCCCAACCATCACCGATCAACGGATCCGCCAACAACACGCGGTGGGCGAGCACCGATTCCGCGGTGTGCTGGAGGTCGTCGGGAACCACGAAGGCACGGCCGCGAACCAGAGCCATGGCCTGAGCCGACCGCTGCCACGCGAGGCTGCCGCGGGTGGAGACCCCGAGCGAGAGGGCCTGGTGATCCCGGGTCTTGGTGATCACCTCCATGAGGTAGGCGAGGATCTTCTCGCCCGTGTGGACCTCGGCGACCATGGACTGGAGCTCGATGACCTCCGCCGATGAGAGAACCGGTTCGAGCTGGTCGAGCTCGGGCTCGGCGCCACCGGCCTTGAGCAGCTCGAGCTCTTCATCCAGACCCGGGTAGCCCATGGAAAGCCGCATGAGAAAGCGATCGAGCTGGCTCTCCGGCAGGGGGTAGGTCCCCGTGCTTTCGATGGGATTCTGGGTCGCCACCACCAGGAAGGGCTCGTCCAATCGGTAGCGGGTCTTCTCCACCGTCACCGCGTGCTCGCTCATCGCTTCGAGCAGCGCACTTTGGGTCCGTGGTGCGGCGCGATTGATCTCGTCGGCCAGGACCACGTTGGCGAAGAGCGGGCCGGGAACGAACTCGAAGTTCCCCGAGTCCTGGCGGTAGATCGAGATGCCGATGATGTCCGACGGCAGCGTGTCGGATGTGAACTGGATGCGGTGAAAATCGAGTCGAAGCGACCGCGCCAGGGCCTGGGCCAGGGTTGTCTTGCCGACCCCGGGCACATCCTCGAGCAGGACGTGGCCACGAGCCAGCAGCGCCGCGATGAGCGCATCGACGATCTCGCCCTTGCCGCGAATGACCCGAACGATGGAGCTGTGCAGACGCTCGACGCGCTCCAGAACTGTGTCGGAAACGGGATTCAATGGGCCTCCAGATGCGTGCTCTCGCGTCAAACGCTTGTAATCAGTATACGGAAAAGGCATTTGGGCGTTTGTGAGATTCCCTAGCACCCCACCTCCGATGAAGGGGTGCACAGGCACGCAACTTTGATCGCGGCGAACAAAGTTGATGCTAGGCACCCATCCCGCGTTCTCTCGATGGAACGCGGAAAACCCTCTACACCGGGATGTGCCGGGTTTGACAATGTGCCCCACGAGCCTTCCGGCTCTGCGTCCCGTCCCGCACATTGTCATACCGGGCACTCCACGGCGACGGCGACCCGGTGCATCTCTCCCGGCCTGGAATGAGGCCGCCGCTCGCGGGATCAGCGTGGTCGCAATCCTTCCCGTTCTGTTCTCCGACCACGCTGATCGTGCGACGCTGGGTCGCCGGAGGCGGCCCAGAAGGCCGGGGTCGAAAGAACCGCTCGCAGCGTCCGCGTCTGGGACCGGAACAGCGGCAGGGACAGCGACAGCGACCGGTGCAGTCGACAGAAACAGCGTCAGCGACCACGGCAGCGATCGTGGCGACGTCAGCGTCAGGGGCAGGAACAGTGCCAACGGCCGATAACGCATCGCCATCCTTGCGGGCGAGACGCCCGCACCACAATGGCGGCTCGCCCATTTTGCGGTTGAGCTGTCGTGCTAGAACGCTCGCCGCACCAGAAACACTCCGACGAAACCGATCAGGCCCACTAGAATCGCCAACCCGTACCGTCCGATCATCGGGATCGCAGCGGGTTGCTGCTCCGGAGAATCCACGAGATCAAGGGTCCACCAGATCGATCCCTGCGAGGTGGCCCAGTCAAAATCGCCGACAAGCACATCGTGATCGCCGTTCTCCATATCGTGGGTACCGAGCATGGTCGGCGAATCGGGCCCCGGAGGATAGGAAGGAATGAAACTGAGCGACCAAAGGCGATCGTCGTACGAACTCAAGGACGGCACATACTGAGTCGTCCCACCGTATGGTCCCGGCCAGTAGTAGTCTGCGACCTCTCGTGCCGTACCGGTCACCGGATCAAACTCGAGCAGCAGCGAATCTGCCATCAAGAACATTCGATCATCAACAAACGCGATTGAAATAAACCACAGGTCCTGATTCCAGACCTCGGTAGCCTCTCCTGTAGCCTGATCGACCGTGTAGAGCGAAGTGCCGGTACCATTTTCCGGTACTCCTGTCAGCCACAGCGTCAAATCGGGGCCGAACGCAAAGTCGGTGACCCACTGAGGTTCACCAACCAGGTGCAGGCTCGACACGACATCCAGGGAGGGCAGGTGGTGCCAATCCAAACGAAACTCCCGAAAAGCATATTGGTCCAGCACCACCAGCTCTCCCGAAGGGGCGAGTGTCGTTGCCGCGGATGTGCCGTCCGAAAAATCGGAGTCGATCGTCCCAAGCTCGGTTCGGTATCTGAAGCAATCGAGATCGCCGTGCTCATCGCACGAAAACGTCGTCACCAATCCTGTGTCGATTCTGATGCTGTAGCCGGTCATCTGTGCGGTGGCCGGACACGCAAAGGCAAGGACAAACAGGAGGAGCAGGCTGATTTTTCTCATGGCAACCTCTTCACCCCACGATACCGCAGGATTCGACAAACTCCGGACAAGGGTCGAGACTCTGGTGATGTCACCTCAGTATACGGGAGAGCGGCAGGCCTCGTCGCGAGGAGTCTTGTACGACTCTGAGGCGGGCCCTGATTCTGTGAGCCCGGCCTTCTGGGACGCCGGGACGCCGATGGCGCCCCGACGTCCCAGCGTCGCACGAGCAGCGTGGTCGTACGTGGGAAGCGGGAAGGTCTGCGACCACGCTGCTCGTGCGCCGGCGGCCTCCATCTGAGCCGGAAGAGCCGCACCGGAACGCTCTTCCCGTGGAGTGCCCGGTAGCGCAATTGTGCGGAGCGCGCCGCGGTGCCGGTTGGTCGTTCGAGCACAATTACGTACCCGGCACGTCCCGGTGGAGAGTGTTTCCCGCGTGACCTGACGCGGCCTCGGTCACGGCAGTGACAAGAGCAGATCCCTGTCGAGGGCCCCCGTTGTAGCGCAGGCGTCCCCGCCTGCGATGGTGGAGTGACGATGAGGGACGGTCCCATCGCCCGCGAGACGCGTGCGCTACAAGGCAGCGGCAGCCGACAGGGGCAACAACAGCAACCAATGACAGCGATCAGCGCCGGAGGTCGGGGGTTTCACACCCGCCGACGCAGCAACAACCACCCCCCGATACCCGTCAGCACGATGAGGGTCAGGAGCCCGCCACGAGTGGCGGTGGGGATCGAAAAGGGCTGCTGTTCGGGGGTGTCCACCAGATCGAGGGTCCACCAGACCGTTGCCTCCCCGGGAGCCCAGTCAAAATCCCCGACAAGCACATCGTGATCGCCGTTCTCCAAATCGTGGGCGCCGAGTCTGATCGGCGAAGGGGGACCCGGGGGATAGGCAGGAACGAAACTGAGCGACCACAGGCGGTCGTCGAAGGAAGTCAGCGAAGCCACGTTGGGTGATCCACCGTTGTAGTAGTCCGCAACCTCTCGTTCGAACCCGGTCACCGAGTCGAACTCCAACAACTTGTACCCGGCCATCAGGAACATCCGCTCGCCGACAAACGCGATATAGTTGAGCATCCATTGGTCATTCCAGACTTCGGTGGCCTCTCCGGTCGCCTGATCAACCGTGTAGAGAGAACCGCCGATTCCATCGCCAGGAACCCCCACCAGCCACAGCGTCGAGTCGGGGCCGAACGCGATGTCGTTGACCCATTGAAAATCGCCGACCAAATACAAGCTCGACACGACACCCAGGGAGGGCAATTCGTACCAATCCATACGAAACTCCGGATAGCCGTCCAGCACCACGAGGTCTCCCGAAGGGGCGAGTGTCGTTGCTGCGGAAAAGCCGTTCAAATATTCGGAGTTGATCGTCCCGAGCTCGGTTCGATACCTGAAACAGTCGGGATCACCGGACTCCTCGCACGAAAAGGTCGTCACCAATCCTGTGTCGACGTTGATGCTGTAGCCGGTCATCTGTGCGGTGGCCGGACACGCAAAGGCAAGGACAAACAGGAGGAGCAGGCTGATTTTTCTCATGGCAACCTCTTCACCCCACGATACCGCAGGATTCGACAAACTCCG
>Ga0316187_10000245_pt1 | contig 39900 bp, 37 predicted proteins | sample CroRivburrow1_MG_FD_204927 | JGI IMG/M metagenome (GOLD analysis project Ga0316187, IMG submission 204927) | Coastal sediment microbial communities from Maine, United States - Cross River worm burrow 1 | ecosystem: Environmental > Aquatic > Marine > Coastal > Sediment | place: USA: Maine... | reverse complement strand
ATTTCCTCGTCAACTTTGACGGCACGCTGCTGTTCATCACCCATGACCGCAGCTTTCTCACCCGGCTTGCGACCCGCATTATCGATCTCGACCGCGGCGTACTGACTGACTGGCCGGGGGACTACCCGACCTACCTGAGACGCAAGCAGGAATGGCTGGACACTGAAGCCAGTCACCAGGCAGCATTTGATAAAAAGCTGGCCCAGGAAGAACGCTGGATCCGGCAGGGGATCAAGGCACGCCGTACCCGCAATGAAGGACGGGTACGCAGCCTGCAGAAAATGCGCGAACAGCGCCAGCGGCGGCGCATGGTATCCGGCAAGGCCAGCATGCGCTCACAGCAGGCCGAAACCTCCGGAAAGCTGGTGGTCGAGGCTACCGACGCCAGCTACGCTATCGATGGCCGCTTGCTGATTGACGGCCTCAACACCCAGATCCTGCGTGGAGACAAGGTCGGCATCATCGGACCCAACGGCGTTGGCAAGACCACCCTGCTGCGCCTGCTGCTCGGTGAACTGGAACCGGACCAGGGCACAATCCGCCTGGGGACCAAGCTCGATATCGCCTATTTCGATCAACGCCGTGCCCAGCTGGACGGGAGTCGTTCCGTTATCGACAACATTGCCGACGGCAGACAGTTCATCGAGGTCAACAAGCAACAGCGCCACGTCATCAGCTACCTGCAGGATTTCCTGTTTGCGCCGGACCGCTGCCAGACCCCGGTCAACGCTCTGTCCGGTGGCGAACGCAACCGCCTGCTGCTGGCCAAACTGTTCAGCAAACCCTCCAACCTGCTGGTGCTCGACGAGCCCACCAACGACCTGGACATTGATACCCTGGACCTGCTGGAAGATCTGCTGGCAGAGTATGCCGGCACCGTATTACTGGTCAGTCACGACCGCAGTTTCCTAGACCAGGTAGTCACCAGTACGCTGGTATTTGAAGGTAATGGCACCGTTAATGAATATGTTGGCGGTTACGCCGACTGGTTACGCCAGCGTGATCCAGCCAAGTTGAAACATGCGGCCACAGGCAGGAAGCCAACACCCAGGCAGGCCAGATCGGACGCTCCCCCAGCCAGACTAAGCCACAAGGACCAGCGTGAACTGGAGCGGCTGCCACGACAGATCGAAACACTGGAAGCCGGGATTGAGGATATCCACAACCGCATGTCCGATCCGGCATTCTACCAGCTGACGGGCGACGAAATTGCCAGTGCCAGGAAGCGGCTTTCCGGTATGGAAGACGAACTGCAGACCAGCTACCGACGCTGGGAGGAGCTGGAAACGTTAAAACCCGCCTGAAGGAAGCGTATAATACTGCGAATGCCGCTACCGGCTGTGGCACAATACGCTGATGCGCCTGCAAGTGAACTTGACGGCGTGTCAGATGAGGGATGCACATGAACGAACCAGAACTGACGACAGAGGAACGCGTTCTGCGCATGATGAAAAATGTGCTGACCAGCGTCGCCAAAGACACCGCCCCCCACCCCGGCTTCAAACACCCGCTTTCCGAACAGACTGTACAGAGCATTCGTGAATGCCTGATGGTAATTACATCGCGCGAACGGGAGCTGGGGGAACAATACGGCCGCAACATGAATGCCCGGCCACGTTACGTTGACGAACCCAAATCGGAAGTTGTGGTAGCACTGAATATCAAATCAATGCAGCGCGATAGCGACAAGGACAGCAAGGAATAATCAGTACGTTCAATCAATCCTCGATAAACGTCAGCGCAATTCCTTCGCTATCACGGCGCACGATCTGCGCCGACAACAGCGGGGCATCCTCTATATCCAGTGCCTGGATTTCCACCCGCTCACCAACCGGCAGATCGACGCGATCGCCGGTAAACAAAAACACCCCGCCATCAGACATATCACGCATTTCCACATCCAGGGTTCCGATGTTCGAGTGCATTAACCTTACATTGGCGCTGAACGCCGTACGTATGTGTTTTCTTTTTTCCTGCATGCTCAGAAAATCCCGGTCATTGCTGCGCTCATAAAGCTCTGCCAGTCCTCGCCAGTTTCAGCGCCAGCAAAACCAGTGGCGTACCGTGCAGAAACAGGTCGAATATATCAATGGGTTTTACAAGCGTACCATCTGCCAGCATCTTGAGCTTCTGCCACAGGTGCGGTTCCGGTGAAAAAGGCGCAAAGGCCAGGAACAGCGCCAGAGGAACAACCATGCTGTAGGGGATACGATCCAGCCATTTCATAACAGGTTCAGCTCCTGGTAATTGCTTATGGATACGGAAGTTTCCCGACGTGTCTTTTCGGGACGCGCGGTAAATACATCCTTGTACGCTCGGCGCCAGCATCCCTGCTGCCGACGGTCCCGAAAAGACATGTCGGGCAACTTTTGTACTCCTTAGTACTAGCCTTGCTGCAACAGTGCCCGCAAATCAATTACCGCCGCATTGGCACGCGCAATATAGTTGGCCATGGTGAGTGAGTAATTGGCGAATATGCCGAAGCCACTGCCATTGAGTATCACCGGACTGAACGTTGGCTGCTGCGATTCTTCCAGTTCACGTATGATCTGGCGCAGTGATATGAGGGCATTCTTTTTTTTCAGGATATCCTCGAAGTCGTGTTCGACGGCTTCCAGAATGACCCGCAAGGCCCAGGTCGCGCCACGCGCTTCGTAAAACACATTGTCGAGCTCAAGCCAGGGGGTTTTGACTACCAGAACATCCGGCGTCTCTGTAGATTTGCGTGCGTGGCTTTCACCCGCCAGGTCGGTATTGATACGAATCTGTCCAACGCTGGCGCTGAGCCGTTGCGACAGGCTGCCAAGGCGTTTACCAATGATTTCCAGATACTGACGGAGGTTGTCGGCGCGCGCGAAGAATTGCGCCTGCTGTTTATCCGGATTACTCAGGTCCTGCAGATAATCGCCCAACAACTTAAGACCTTTCCGGTATTCACTTTCGGTGGCAGGGAATATCCACGAGTCGTTACGGAAATTAAAGCGGGGGTCCGCATCGGCCAGCTCAACATGCTCGACTGACTGGGACTGTGAACGGGATATATTGTTACGCAATGCGCTCGTCGCATCACGTAACATAACGAGCGCACCGTATTCCCAGTTCGGCATATTATCCAGCCACAAACCGGGCGGCATCTTGTCGTTGGAGAGATATCCACCAGGTTTGGTTAACAGCACCTCCCCGATACGGATCAGGGTGCTTGTATAAGTAACGCCAGTCACCAGGCGATTAGTGTCACCATCGACACTCTGCAAGGCAACCTGGTGAACGTCAAAGGTTTCAGGTTCCCAGCTCCAGTACCAACCAATTACGATAGCTACAGCCAGGGCAGCGACAAGAAGCAATGCCGCAGCACCCGCCAGGCCCTTTTGCTTCAGGTTTTTCGGATGGTAAAGCATACCGAGCCGCCATAACCGGCCTTTGAGTGATTCCATCCACTTCCACCCCTTACTGCGCGCCTGATCTTTCCAGTTCATAGCGCTATGTTATCACCCGTTGCCAGCGAACCGGAATCTGTTTCACCAAGTCGCAACAGGCTGGGTAACAGTAACAGGGTGAACAGGGTACTGACTGAAAGACCGCCTACGATTACAGCCGCCAGTCCACGATATAACTCAGTACCCGCACCTGGAACGAGCAACAGCGGCAGCATGCCGAACAGACTGGTGAGAGTGCTCATCAGGATTGGCCGCAAGCGCAATTGTACCGCCTGCTGTACCGCAAGCCTGCGCTCCAGGCCGCCACGCTCCGCGCTGCGCGTTTGATAGACCAGAAGGATGGCATTATTGACCACCAGCCCCAGCAGGATCACGAAGCCGATCATGGTCAACAGGTCCAGCGGCTGAAAAGAGAACAGGTTCACCAGTTGCAGTGCAGCTACTCCACCCACGGTAGCCAACGGCAGCACCACCAGCACCAGCAGGCTGTCGATGAAGGAGCGGAACAGGGCTGTCATTAGCAGGTACAGGATCACTATCGCCAGCAGAAAACTGCCGCTCACCGCGCTGAGCGCTTCGTCCAGCTTTTCGGCAGTACCGGAGTAGCGGATACCGCCGTCCTCGGGCAAAAGACTCAACAGTTCCGGTTCGACTTCTGTGCGTAACACCTTCATCATGTGCTCCAGGGACATGCCTTCCGGGGCATGCAGCTGCAGGGTTACGGTACGACGCCGGTCGAGCCGGCGAATCTGGGCAGGACCGGCCGTGCGCTCAATGCTGACCAGCTCACCCAGCGGCAACACACCGGCTTCCGGCGTCACCACCGGCAGGGCTTCCAGTTCTTCCGGCGTACTCCAGGGTTCCGATCGTACGACAATGTCGCGCCGTCGTTCTCCGTCAAAATACTCGCCCACATACAGACCGGAGCCGAAGGCGCGCGCAACCCGCCCAAGCGTCTCCCGGTTCCAGCCCGCTTCGGCAATACGCCGTTCGTCCGGCACCAGCAGGATTTCCGGTTCGGCCATCTCCAGGCCGGGTGAGGGACTGATAGAGACACCGGGTATCGCTTCTTCAATTATGTCGAAGCCGACGCGCGCCGTTTCCAGCAAGGCCTCCAGGTGACGCGACTGAAGATCGACATCGACAGTGCCACCACCGCCCAGGCCACTGAACAGCGAATCACGGCGCGCAAAAGCGAGCGTATCCGGAAACCCGCTGACGATTTCGTTCAGTACCGGAATCAGCTCATCCACCGCATCCGCATCAACGGGCCGCACACCCATGTGGGCGCCACCGCGGTACACAACAAAAAAATAGTTTTTTACCTGAGGCTCTTTTTCACCACTCAAGTACGGCTCCATACGTTGCGCTATAACCCGCCCCATTTCCTTTTCGATGGTATTCAGGTTTACACCGGGCGCAACATTAATCGATGCCGATACGCGATTGCGGTTCCCCGTAGGCAGGTAATCTGCCTCAGGCAACAGCAGACCGCTCAGTACCAGCGGCACACTGATCAGCACCAGTATCCAGCTGCGGCGGCGCGCCGGTGTATCGGTCACCCGCATGATCCATGCGCTGGCCGACTGCCACCAGTGGGCATGTTTGTCTGTAAGCTCCAGCCCGGTCAGCCAGTGAGCGGCCGCGACAGGCACCAGGAATACGGCGATCAACAGCGAAGCAACCACAGCCGCGGCGATGGCAATGGCAAGGTCGGCAAACAGCTGTCCAATCTGGTCGTCGAGAAATACTACCGGCAGGAATACAGCCACTGTGGTGGCGGTGGATGCCAGCAAGGCACCCCACACCTGATCCACGCCAAGCAGCGCAGCCTGTTCAACCGGCTTGCCCTGTTCGCGCAGTCGGACAATATTCTCCAGCACGACAATACCGGCATCCAGCACCATGCCTACGGCAAACGCGAGTCCCGCCAACGAAATTATATTCAGGGTATGGCCGGTAATATCCAGAATGATAAAGGCAAACACCAGACACAACGGGATGGCAACTGCCACTACTGCCGTGGCGCGCAGCCTGCGCATAAACCACCAGAGTACGGCCACCGCCAACAGCACCCCTGCAACCAGATTGGCGGCGAGCATCCGGATAGACTGGTGAATGTAAATGGTCTCGTCGTAGACCTGCTCGATACTCAGACCTGCCTGCTGCAGCGGGCCTTCAATCTCACGCACTGCATCCTGAATGTCGCTCATCAGCCTCAATACGTTGACACCGGGTTCACGATAGGCATTGACGGCAATCGCACTTTCGCCCTGATTGATAACAAAACTGCTACGCTCAACCGGCTTGAGCTCAACACTGGCAATATCACGCAACAGAACCGGCCGGCCTTCACGCCAGTCCACCACCAGTTCACCGAACTGATCCAGCGGATAAGTTCCGGCAAAACGGATCGTATAGCGCCGCTTGCCAACGTCGGTCTCGCCTGCCGATATATCCTCGTTCTTACCAACACGTGCGGCTATCGCCGGTACACCGACACCCAACGCTGCCATTTTGTAGGGATCATAGGTAATGCGGACTTCTCGCCCCCGGCCACCCCGCACATCAGACAATGCAACACCCGACACACGTTCCAGGCGCGCCTGCACCAGTTCCGTGACGATACGGTAGTAACTACCTATTTTCCTGGTATCACCCGGCAATGTTTTCAGAATAAACCAGGCAACCGGGCGGTTTTTTGCACCAATCGTAGATAGCTTGGGTTCCGCCACGTTCTCCGGGTAGCTACTTACGCGATTCAGGCGATTAAGCACATCTACCAGTGCGCGCTGAAGATCCACACCTGCACTGAACCTGAGCGTGAGTCGCCCACGCCCACGCTGGGCACGTGACAACATACTGCTCATACCCGGCGTGCCACGCAGCATCCGCTCCTGTGGCTCAAGAATCTCGGACTCGATTTCCGCCGGCGCCGCGGCGCGCCAGCTGGTTGATATGGTTATTGCAGTACGCTCAACCTCCGGGGTCATCTGCACCGGCAAGCGCGTCAGACTGATAACCCCAAACAACAGGATCATCAACGCAGCGACCAGTGCTGCCACCGGGTTTCCCAATGCCAGCCGGGTTAGTATCACTGCACGCTGTCCTGGTTCTGTACCGTCACCTGCTGACCATCGCGCAGGCGCTCACCACCACGTATCACAACCCGGTCACCCGCGTTCATATCGCCTTGGACCTCAATAAATGCACCGCTGGCGATACCGGTTCTGACACTAACCTGCCGGGCAATATTGTCGTCATCGATCCGGTACAGGCTGATGGAATTACGCCGAATCACCAGCGCATCACGTGGCACGGACAGGACTTCCCTGCTCAACGCGGTGGGTACGGCAATTCGCACGCTCTCGCCCACGTTCCACTGCTGTTGCGGCAAACCGACCCGCAATTCATATAACCTTGAGCGCTGGTCACCGACCGGCACCAGGGTGCGAACCGTGCCCTGGTATGTTTGCTCACTGATTACCAGCTGCAGGGTCGACAGCGTTTTAATGAAAGGCAATGCTGATACGGACACCCAGCTCTGCACTTCCAGCAGATCCGGGTCGGTCATGGAGACTACTGCCGAACCGTCATCAGCCCACTCCCCGGCGCGCAACAAACGCTCGGTAACCACACCGGAAAAAGGTGCTTTCAGGGAGGTACGTTCAAGCTGTTGTGCTGTGCGGCGTTTACGCGCCTGGGCCGCCTTCAGTTCGCTGCGTGCAGATGCCAACTCCGACGCGGTTTTTTCCAGCTGCCTTTGTGCTGCATTATTCTGTTTCGTCAGTCGCTGCAGACGTGAAGCTTCCTGCTTCAGGAACTTCAACTGTGCCTCGATGCGGGCAATATCCGCCTTGCGCTCGGCAAGGTCCTCCTGCATCAGGGCATCATCGATACGCGCCACTGTCACACCTGCCTCGACCTCTGCCCCGACCTCCGCAACCCACAGCAGCCGCCCGGACACTTCTGCTGCCAACTTTGCCTGCTCGCGACTTATCACCGTACCGGTATACCAGTTAACCGGCGCCAGCTCGCGCATCGCTGCTTCTGCGACTGCAACAGGCTTTTCGCCGCCACGTACCTGCGTGGCAACCAGGAATACCGCCAGCACCAGTACGCTATACATTCCCGCCATGCGCAACCTGCCCGGCAGCACGTGTTTTTCCTGTAGGTATCGCAAGATCGTTCAGGCTCCCCGCCGTGGTCTCTACAGGCAGGATACCCGCTGAACCCCGACGACTCAAAAAACGTTTGATTGTTAGTGTGATAGGCTCTACAGAATCCTCGCCTGCACGGGGATGACGGGTACCGGCAAGCGAGGCACAAAGGTATTGGACCAGTCTATCCTGTTCTCTGTTTTTCTGATCTTTACCGGTGCTGCGGTACTGGCCACGGCGGCACTTTATGCGCGCCAGTCCGTTATTGTCGCCTATATTCTGCTGGGTATGGCGATCGGTCCGTCAGCGCTGGGACTGGTCAGGGATGTCACCCTGCTGCAGGATCTGGCACACGTCGGCATCGTCTTCCTGCTGTTTCTGCTCGGTCTGAATCTACACCCGCAAGACCTGTGGAACATGTTTCGCAAGGCGACCGTTGTCACGCTGATCAGCTCTGCCCTGTTTGCAGTGCTGGGCGCTGCCACAAGCTGGATATTCGGCTACAGCACTACAGAGGCCATCGTGATCGGTGCCGCGATGATGTTCTCCAGCACTATCATCGGACTCAAGCTGCTGCCGAGCACGGTACTGCATCACCAGCACACGGGCGAAATCATCATCAGCGTACTGCTACTGCAGGATCTGGTCGCCATTGTAATCATGCTGGTACTGCACAACGTAGCGAATAGCGGGGATGGCTGGCAACACGCAACCGTGATGAGCCTGGCACTACCTGGCATCCTGCTGTTCGCCTTTGGCTTTTCACGCTTCGTACTGACCAGGCTGCTGGCACGTTTCGATACAATACAGGAATATATTTTTCTGCTCGCCATTGGCTGGTGCCTGGGCATGGCTGAACTTGCCGAAGCGCTGGGCCTGTCGCCCGAAATCGGTGCATTTATCGCCGGCATCTCGGTGGCAACCGAACCAATTTCGCGCTTCATTGCAGAACGTCTGAAACCATTACGGGATTTCTTTCTTATAGTGTTCTTCTTCAGCCTCGGTGCTGCCTTTGACCTCTCTGCCATGCAGCAGGTGTTCGTCCCCGCCGCGATACTTGCCGCCATCGCATTGCTGGTCAAACCACTGGTGTTCAAGCGACTGTGGGTCTGGGAGGGCGAGAGCCCGGGGGTATCCGCGGAAATTGGCGCGCGGCTTGGACAAATCAGTGAATTTTCACTGTTGATCGCTGTACTGGCTACGCGATCAGATGTTATCAGCATGCAGGCATCCTACCTGATCCAGCTCGCTACGCTGATCACTTTTATCGTATCGTCCTATTATATTGTTCTACGTTACCCGACGCCCATTGCCATATCAGATAGGTTACGTCGCGACTAGCGCTCTATCCATGTGATATCAAACACTGTGTCGGCTAAGCAACGCACGCATTAGTAACTGCGGGTTCAGCTCCGGCATCAGGCCTTCGAACCTGACAAATCCCAGCTGAACGAACAGTCCAGGTAAGAACGAACAGAAATAATACCGACCATGCCCTCTTCGACCATTATGGCAACCGGTGTACGCTGGCGAAACTTCCGGTTGGGCTTGTGCATCCACATTTTCCCCATGCGTTTGCTGAAGGGATAGGTGGTACGCAAGGCATCTGCTATACAGATCAAGTGCTCGATACGTTGCATAATTTCCGGATCATCCGGCAAGGGCCGGCTTTCGCGCAGGCGTTTTACCTCGCGCGCGGGGACATCGCTCAAGCCAAGCAGGGTAAGCTGGTCTTTGGCGCTAATTTCCCAGTCGTCCAGCATGTTCAAAATGCCACGCGTCAATTCCAGCCGATCTTCTTCACTCATGCCAGCCATGACAGTCCCTCTGCTGTTCACCGGGCGCAAGTGTAACACGCCCTGTTTCCTGTCTTTTCCCCAGCAGCTTTGAGGATGAGGAGCCGGCTGTGCTACGCTTTCGCCGCTCATTTCTCAGGAAAACATTCATGGGGACCACCGGTCTTTTACTGCTGATTCTGCTGGGTATGCTCGTCTGGTTCTGGCAAAACACGCTTCATGACCGGGAACTTGCCCTGCTGGCGGCACGCGATATCTGCCAGCACCAGCAACTGCAATTGCTGGATGCCACGGTGACACTTCAGCGTATTGCACTGCGCCGCTCGCACCGCGGCGGCATAACACTGCAACGCACCTTCCAGTTTGCCTACAGCGCTGAAGGCCATGATCGCCAGACCGGTTTTGTCATCACCCTGGGAAACCATGTGGAACAAGTGGGCTTGTGAGTAATCAGCAGCGGCTTGCTATACTGCGGCGGTTCGTAAAACCAACATATCCCCGATAGAAACCATCATGCCATACTATATCTATAAAATTACCCCGAGCCCTACCAACCTGCTGAAGAGTCTGGAGAAACTTGAACAGCACGATACTTACAAGGATGCCAGGAACAGTGCGCGAAGCATGCGCAGCGCGATGACCGAGGGCGAAAACCATATAATCAAGGTGACGTTTGCCGAATCGGAACTGCAAGCGGAAGATCAGCTTATGCATAAACGCGAAGAACCGATCCTGCGCGAGTGGGAGAAATAGCCATTTCCCATGGTCGAGGAGGACGAATACCGTTCAACCTACCATAGCGTCAATGAACGCCGCTGTGTATTCGAAAAGGCTATTCTGAACCATAGCTGCTCCTGTACCTTTTCAATCCGCTTCTACCTAGCCGATCGTGAAGGGATTGCCTGTGACTCCGCCACTGCACACCGACGCTGCAGCCATCTCATCTCGCTGCTGCGCGAAAATGCCCGCTTTGCTCTCAAAATCACCACGCTCGAAGGCGAACTCCCGCACGCCAGGGAGATCAAGGTGCAAAGTGGCGGGTTGCTGGGCCTGCAACAGCTACTGCGCCCCGATCCGGACAAAAATAGTGTGGCCGACGTAGCCGCATTGGCAAGTCTGGGAGAAAGCACCTACGGGTCGCTGGAACAGTTCCCCTACCAGGACATCGTCAAATCCATTGCAAGTTTTGAAGGCCGCCGGCGTCCACGTTCAAAGCGCTGAATGTGCAGGGGAAACCCGTGTGCCAGGCCACTGCAGGATTGGCTCAGGCGGATGGATGGACTTTACAGGAATGGGCGGTATATTGTGTATTGTCAGGCAAGTGGACGCAGTGTCGCAGCCGCCGCCGATTCCGGCGCAGAACCAGCCGATGAAGCGGTAAACGCCAACCAGTCAAACCGGAGCCCCGACCATCAACAAACAGCTGACATCCGAAGAAATCCATTCTCTACGCCAGCAGCTGGAAGAACTGACGCTGGAACACCGGGATCTGGACGATGTAATTCATCATCTGATCCATTCCGACTACCCTGATCAGCTGCAACTCAAGCGGCTAAAAAAACGCAAACTGCGGCTCAAGGACTCCATCAATCTGGTCCAGAGCCGCCTGATCCCTGATATTGACGCCTGACTGAACTAACCTGTTAGTGAACCGTGTAGGTGGTCTTGCCGGGCCGCGACACCACCTCGATGCTGGCTCCCCTGGTCCTGGCCTGGCGGCGTACCTGCACATGGATCTGCTTTACACCCTTACCCTGACTGGTGGTATAGGCGACTGCCGGTGCAAGTGCCTGCCAGGTCGCCTCGCTGAAGTCGGCCTGCTCACTGATACGGATCTGGTTTGCATCTCCGGATACCTGTACAGAAACCAGCACCTGGCCAGAACCATCCGCCGCGGAATCCGGCTTGATAGTGATGTGCTCGATTATCAGGCCTGATGTTGCATCCCCTTCTGCCGGCGTCAGCGGCGCATCGCACTGCGGACCACCGCCACCCGAGACAACCTTGATTATCAGTATCCGGCTCTGATACAGAGGTTCCAGCAGCTGCTGCCGGCCCTGGTAACCTGACTTTGAAACCGTGGACAACATAGCCACCGGCCGCTGGCTCAGATTCTCAAAACGCACCACACCATCAGTGTCAGATCGCCTGGCACCGAACTGGTCCGGCCGGGCCGTGGTGCCCAGACAAACCGCCGCCTGGTTGACTGGATTACCGGTCTGCTTGTCCAGCACGTGGACCTCGAGCCAGCGATCCTCTGCGGAAAAAGAAACCCCGCTCGCTGAAAAAACACCAAGTAGTGCCCCAAGCAAGCAAGCTGACCAGGTACTGTTTCGTTTGTTATTCATTTTTTGCCGCCCCCTGACTTTATTCTGGCTATGTCAGTTTATAGTTCTGCCACACACAGGTACAGCCCTGTACCCATCAACGCTCGTCTTCATCTTCAAGCCCCGGAAAATCCACAGCAAATTTCTGGATCCATTCGCGTGCCGCCTGCTCTCCGTCAAGCCGCCGGCCCTCGCTGGCCAACACTTCCGCCCGGTAGTGCTCAATGTGGCAAATCTGCTCAACCATGCGCGCCCTGAACAAGTCTCCCCGCTCGATGAACGCAACACCGATCACGAAACCATCGCCGTCACGGCGGCACCAGACCACTTGCGCCCGGGCCTCGAATCCCGGCTGTACGCAGGAAATCCTGATGGAAATCAAAGTACCAGGGTCGAGCGCTCGCGCGGAGGAAAACGACAAGCCGCCAGGACTAATATCGTGCAGTTGATCCTGACTGGTACCCGTATTCTGTTCATCCGCCTGATACTCAATGGGAATATCCGACGGATGACGTATGTAACTACGCACTCCACAATCTCCGCTGCGGCATATCCCGGTTTGATGCTGTCCCTTACTCTGTTTGTCCGTTAGTGTAGCCCGTTCCCGGGGTCGGCCTCCACTCGGTGATACAGGCCCTGCGAGTGCGGGTTTGTGCGAACTGGCTCAGATTTCCGGACCTTGTATCACCCATATACCTCGTAAAATCACTGAAATCCGCCCTGCATCCTCAATAAACAGCGCCCGTTGACGTTATCTCTGGTGGGACAACGTATTGCTAACTATGGGAATTCGTAAACGAAAGTCAGTCGTAGCACCGGCCAGGCCACAGCAGCAGCCGCAACCGATCGACAGTGCGTACGTTGCAGAAATCCGGCACCGCGCCGAGGACCTGGCGCAACCTGTTGAAAAACAGGGAAGAAATGAGGCCCGAGTTCGCAGCCATCAGCGCCACCAGGCTGAGCAGCAGATGGCGAAGCTGCGCAGCGAGGCGGTACGGGCAAGACGCCTGGCCGAACAGATTGAAAACCTGTCGCAGCAAACAGCGGCATACAAACACAAACGGAAGCGCGTCATGACAGACAAGACCATTGTTGACCCCGGCCATGCGCAGCGTCTGCAACGCAGGACGGGTGACAAGCCAGCCCCGATTGCTAGCCGGCTGAATTTCAACCCGGTACACCCGTCGATGGAACTCCCGCCGGAGCAACTGATCCGCCTGCTTGGCATGGACAGCAAAAAGACCCGCAAATCCAGAAAAGCAAGCCGCGCTCCCAAACGGGCAGCAGCGGCTGTGTCGGCGACGGTTGATACACATACAGACAGCGCACCACCGCCAGCCAAAGCCCGGCAGCAAGCGGCACGCCCGACAAACCGCAGTGTTCAATATGAGCGCTGTGAAGCTCCACAGGTTTTCGATAAAGAACGTTCCAGGTTGCTGGTGCCGTCGCTACTGGTCGGCGTTGTGGCGGGTATTGCGGTATCCGGCTACCTGTTCTGGTATCAGCCTGCAGATACCGCCGTTCAAAAAGCGCCTGCGCCTGTCGTCGCAAAGCAGCGGCAGAAACCACAGCCCAAAGGCCAACTGGTGAAACGCACACCTGCCCCGGTTGCTACACCTGCAACTAAACAAAAAATGAGCGCGCAGGAAAACGCGGCATGGCGAGCCGCGGTCGAAGCGCAACAACAGCGCCTGCATACCGCAGCAGAACAACGCCTGACTGAACGCGTCTCGCAACAGCAGCAGCCCGCTCAACAGGTGGAGGCGAACACAGAACCGGTGATGAGCGACACTTCATCTCTGCCAGTAGCGGTTACCGAACCTGCTGCAGCAGAGGATGTTGCGTTAGATGCGCCGCTCCAATCCACTTCTGAAATGAATTCAGACGCGCCACCCCCCGCACCCGTTGCGGCTGCTGTCGGGATGCCCGATGTACTGGAACCACCTGCCGAAGTCATTCAGCCCAATACAGACATACTGCCCGTCACGCCCGATGAACCAAGTGCCGTTATAGCTGCACCGGTAGAAACGATAACCGAACCCGACGCTGCAGCAACTGACGAAATGCCGCACAGCGAGCCTGCCCCTCCAGCACCTGAGGCTACAGATGCCGAACCCGAAGCCCTTGCACCAACAGAGGTTGAGCCCCTGACGCCGGTTACTCCGGCTGACGAATCGCCAGCAACACCCACTGACGACGACTTATTCTGAGGGACTGGTCACCTGATCGGCTTGTAATGGTGACGGTGGTGAGTCGGTTTTTACCGACTCATAGAGAAACAGCTCGGTGTGCAAAGGCCAGCCGCTTTCATCATAGACCGTAACCGACCATTCGCCTGTCTGTTCCGGTTCAATCACATTCATGGAATATACCCGCCAGCGCTCACCCTTTACCTTGAAGGGCTTCATTGATACCACACTTCCGTGGTACGACCAGCGATGCTGCACCTCGCGGCCTTCCAGGTGGCGCAGATCGGTAAAGAAATATATCTCGTTTGACGGCGGCGACATCACCACCACCTGATCAACCGGTTCGCGATTCTCGATGCCGCTCGTAAACTGCGCGCGCGCAACCTCCCAACCCGGATCCGGCATTTCCGCAGCTGAGCCCTGCATATACAGCATAAAAAATGCGGGCAGCAGCATACCCAAGCGGTTAATCATTTCACACTCTCCTAATCAGGGCGATGTGGCTGTGCCAGATAACGCTCACTCGACATTTCCGTTAAGCGACTTGCGGTACGCCGAAACGGTTTTTCCAGCTGACCACTTCCATACAGTTGTTCCGGCGTAACAGCCGCTGTCACGATTAATTTTACCCCGTGATCATACAGCGCATCTACTAAATGAATAAAGCGCCGCGCCGCTTCGTCCAGCCCTTCATAAAACTGCGGCACCCCCTCCAGCAACAGGGTGTGGAATTCCCGAGCCAGTTCCAGGTAATCACGTGCAGAACGTGGTTGCATGCAGAGTTCATTAAAATCGAACCATACAAGATCCTCGGCCAGCGCACGTACCCTGAATTCCCGACCATGCAGCTGTATGGATGCGTGCGGCTGCTGCTCCACTGGTGCCAGCGTTTCCAGGTGCTGTTGCAGCCATTCGCGTGCCACAGTGCCTGTCGCAACCAGATAGGCGCCGCTGTGTTGTAGCAATTCGAGACGGAAGTCCTTACCGCCTTCAAGATGCTGTACCCGGGTATAGCGCTGCAACAGCTCGATCGCCGGCAGGAAGCGATCCCGCTGCAGGCCGTCCCGGTACAGTTGGCCAGGGGCAATATTGGATGTAGCAACCAGGGTAACCCGGCGTGCAAACAGCGCCTCCAGCAAGCCTGCCAGCAACATGGCATCGGCCACATCGGTGACATGGAACTCGTCCAGGCATAACACCCGGCTACGCTCCGCAAGCTGCCTGGCAACGATCTGTAACGGGTCGGGTGTTTTGGGCAGGGCATCCAGCGCCTGGTGGATCTCCAGCATGAAGCGGTGAAAGTGGACCCGGCGTTTGTCGTCAAATGGCAGGCTGTCGTAGAAACAATCCATCAGGTAGGTCTTGCCCCGACCCGGACCACCCCACAGGTACAATCCCTGCAGCGGCGGCGGTCGTCGGCCCGGAACGCGTTTCCAGAAAGGCGGCGCCGGTAACGAACCGAGTAGCGCTTCGTACAATGCCTGCAACAGTCCCACAGCCTGCTGTTGCGCCGCATCGACACAAAAGCCGTCTCGATCCAGGTCTGCCTGATAGCGTTGGTTCGGGGTCATCCCCTCACAATGGCTTTACTTCCAGGCCCAGGTCACGACACTGTTGCCCGGCGTTATGGTTGCTGATAACCACGCTACTGGCCTGCCCGGCTACGAGATAGGTCTCGCCTACACGTTGCAGATCCTGCAAGCTGACCTCCAGTACGCGCTGCCGGAAACGCTGACGCCGTTCCGGTGTACGGCCGTACAACTCGCTGTAAAACGCGTCCCTGGCTTCACCGGCCGGCGAACCGGGCTTGTCGATACTGCCGATCACACCAAGGATGGCTTCTTCGACCAGACGCCACTCGTGCTTTTCCTCCAGTAACCAGCGAATGGAGCGATCAAAATCATCCAGCGTCTCTTCCAGCCTGGGATCGCGATAGGAGAAAAAGCGAAAACTGGCGTTATCCGAATCATGCGTGGCGCCACCACCGTAGGCACCTCCCTGCTCACGAATGGCGCGGTGCAGATAACCGTTGCGGAGGAACCCGGCCAGCACCGACAGGGGTGCCGAGTCGGCGTGTTCAGGCGGCACTGTCGGATACGCCCTGGCACAGAAATTCACCTGGGTATTGGTCAGCCAGGCTTCTGTTACCTGCTGTTGTACGGGTGGCACTGCAAAGGCTGAGAACCCTGAAGCATCTCCCCCTGCTGCCTGCGACCAGGCCTGCGCCATCTCCTGCTCGACCTGTGCGCGTCGTTCAGCCTCGCCTATCAACAGGAACTGGCGTGGTGCCGAACGCATCCGCTCGTGGATATTTGCAAAGCAGTCGGCGAATTCAGTCAGCTTGTCAGCATCCGAAAAACTGTCATCCAGTGTCTTCAGGTAGCGGATACCCGCGAGTCCACGCAGGCGATGTGACAGGGACGCACCTGCACTGTGACCGGAGGAAGCGGCAAGCATAGCGAGGCTGTGCCCGTTACCGGTGACGCTCTGTTCGCGTTGCGCCCGTTGCTGGGCTATGAGCTCGCGGATGCGTTCCAGTTCGTCAAAGCGCGGGGCCTCCATGGTATCGACCAGCAACTGGCTGAGCGCCGCATGATTGCGTGTCAGCGCCTTGCCCGACAGGACCAGGAAACCGCGCAATGCCTGTACGTCTTCCACTGCGCCGCGCATGCTGCTGCTCGCATGCACACCACCTGACACGCTGGTCTGCAAGGCCTGGGTGGCGAGGTAGTCCCGGCCGCCACAACCCAGCTGGGCCAACGCGTTGCTATAATAGGGCAGCGTGTCCAGTAACGCGTCATCAAGCTGTGGCAGATCCACTACCAGTTGCTGGTAGACCAGGCCATTCGTGCCCTGGGGGTAGAAACTGACGCTGTGCCCGGCAATGGTTTCTTTTTCCCCCTCTGCGATGTTCATCTCGGCGGGAATGTCTTCCAGGCCAACCTTCGGCAGCACGCCCGGATCGTCTTCCTGCTCCTGGCGCTCAGCCAGCGCTTTGGCCAGCTGCACTATTTCCTGTTTCCCCTCATCCGATAATTGCGCCTTCATCTGCGCGAGGCGTTGGGCTTCGGCCTGATCACGGCGTGCTGACAAGCCGGTATCCGGCACCATGGTCAAACGCACCCGATGCTGATTGTCCAGCAGAAGACCGCGCACCAGGCCACGGATATAGCCGGGGTCCCGTATAAGAGTGCGCAACTCGTCGAGCACCGGGTCGAGATTCAGCAACGCTGCGGGATCGCCACGATGAATGGCGGTAGACAGACCCTCCAGAATCAGCTGCAGGCCGTAGGGGTAACCGTCACCGGAGACTTCGCGCTGGCTGAGTTCCAGCTGGTGCAAGACCGCCTCGACACGTTCTTCGGCAATACCCTCATCAGCAACTTTCTGTAACACATCCAGTACCATTGCCTCCAAAGCGTCGGCATTTTCCGGCTTACTGCCTTCCAGACCACAGACAAAGCTCATCTCGCGGTTGGATGCTTCCAGGCCACAAAGCGGCGAGGGCGCACTGCCGAGACCGGTAGTCTCCAGCGCGCGGCGCAAGGGTGAGGCGCTGTCGTCCAGCAGCACTCCTTCCATAAGCTGCGCTTCCAACTGTTGTTTCAGGTTGGTGCTCGGGCCAAGCAACCAGCCCAGCACGATATGTGTTTTTTCCGCTGACTCGTCGACCTCATCGAAAGCATAACTTTCCTGGATACGTACCGGAGCGCAGAAGCGTTGCTCGTTTGCTACACCAATATGCACATCCAGGCGCTCAAAGCGCGACAGGGCCTTTTCATGAATGCGCGCCTGGTGCTCGGCAGCCGGCATATCGCCGTAGGTCATGATGATCGCGTTGGACGGATGATAGTGGGTTTTGTAGAACTCCCTGAGTTGCTGGTAACTGAGATCAGGGATCGCCTCTGGATCACCGCCACTGTTGAAATGATAGGTTGTCGTCGGGAACAGGTATTTGCTCAGTGTGTGCCACACGGTACTCACGGCAGAACTCATGGCACCTTTCATTTCGTTGAACACCACGCCCTTGAACAGCAAATCCGATGCTGGATCGTCAGCTTTTGCAAACTCGACGCGGTGACCTTCCTGGGCAAAATCCAGTTCGTGCAGGCGCGAGAAAAAAACCGCATCCAGGTACACGTCCAACAGGTTATTGAAATCCTTTTTGTTCTGGCTGGCGAAGGGATAAGCAGTCCAGTCGCTGCTGGTGAAGGCGTTCATAAAGGTATTCAGCGATCGCCGGATCATCATGAAAAAGGGATCGCGCACCGGATAGTGCTCGCTGCCGCATAAAACCGTGTGCTCCAGAATGTGAGCGACACCGCGCGAGTCAACAGGCACAGTTCGAAGCGCAACCAGAAACACGTTCTCCGGGTTGTCGGTGGCAAGATGGTAGTGTGGCGTCCCGGTGACACGGTGCCGGTACTCCTCGACGACCAGATTCAGGGAGTCAATACGCTCGTTGCGCACCCACTCAAAGGCTTCATGACTGCCTGCCGGGGCTGGATTTGGCTGCGTATCTCCGACTACTGCACTGCTCATAATTATCCGGTTTCCTGTTACAGAACGATTCAGGCCTGATTGTAGCGCGCCGCGAACACCTTCCGCTACGATTGCCGTTAGATGCTGCCAACGGCTAGAATGCCAGCCGACCATCAGAACCATAAAACCTTATGAAAATAGTCTCTTTTAACACTAACAGCATTCGTGCCCGGCAGCATCAATTGCAAAAGCTGGTGGACGAGCAGCGACCGGACATAATCGGAATCCAGGAAACCAAGGTTCAGGATGCTGATTTTCCATTGGCCATGGTCGAAGACCTCGGCTACCACGTCGCCTACCACGGTCAAAAAGCCCACTACGGCGTAGCTACCCTGTCGCTGCAGGCACCGCAGGAAGTCCACAGGGGCTTTCCCCACGACGACGAGAATGCCCAGCGACGGCTGATATCGTCTGTTTACCCGCTCGCCGACGGTCGATCATTAACAGTCCTGAACGGCTATTTCCCGCAGGGCGAGAGCCGCGACCATCCGTCAAAATTTCCCGCCAAATGCAAATTCTACAGCGATCTGAGCAAGCATCTGCAACAGCACTATGAACCCCTGCAACCGCTGGTAGTCATGGGAGATATGAATGTTGCGCCGCTGGACCTGGATATCGGCATCGGTGCCGACAACGCCAGACGCTGGCTGAAAGGCGGCAAGTGCAGCTTTCTGCCGGAAGAGCGCGAATGGTTACAACGGTTGCAGGACTGGGGGCTGGTGGACACTTATCGCGCCTGCCACCCGCATATCGATAACAAATTCAGCTGGTTCGATTACCGCAGCCGGGGATTCGAGCGTGAGCCCAAACGCGGGCTGCGCATTGATCTGGTGCTGGCAACAAAGCCGCTGGCTGAACTGTGCGTGGATGCCGGCATATCCTATTCCATTCGCAGCATGGAAAAACCCTCGGACCATTGCCCGATCTGGGCGGAGTTCGAAATCGCATAAAATGAGCACGGGTACTTTGTTCCTGCCGACTGCTAGCGGTACAATTTAGCCATGACACTCTCGGCATACAGACCACAAAGCGCATGGATGGGGCTTATCAGCCTGCTGCTGGTCGCCGTATCATCGCTCTCCCTGGCATCCCCCGGCGAGGCATCCCTGGATAACCCCAGCGTATTTACAGACCCGCAACCGCTGGTGGTCAAGCGGCTTGACGAGCTTGTCCGTCAGCTCGGCGACAACGCCGAACAGATTCGAAAAGATCCAAACGTCGCCTATCGAATCAGCGACGAACTGATGGCCCCGCACATTGACTTTCCACGCATCGCCCGCCTGATTATCGGCAAATACTGGCGTAATGCCAGCGAATCCCAGCGCCAGCAGCTGACCGTGGAAATCGAGAGTCTGTTGACCCGCTCATACGTTACAGCGATGGTCAGTTACGTGGACCAGATCATAGAGCAGCAAAAAGGTACCAAATACCATCCCTCGCGTTACCAGACCGGTGACAAAAAATCCTCGGTACGCGCCACCATCCCGCTGGAGGGCGGACAAAAAGCTGATGTTCAATACCAGCTTTACTACCGGGGCGAGTGGAAAATCTACGATATCCGCATCGAGGGCATCAGCCTGGCAATCACCTATCGCACCAGTATGGGTGAAAAGATAAAAAAGGCGGGCCTTGATGGCCTGATTGAGCAACTTGCTGAAGGCAACCGCAAGGGTGAGGTTGAGCTGCCCGAGTCGATTGCACCTGAAGAACCGGTCGAAAATATCAGTATAAAGGTAATCCAGCCTGCTACCGACAACTAGCCCTCATGCATACGTAATGGCCTGATTTATGCATTATTTCTGTCACTACCCCTGCGACACGGGAAGGACAGGAAACCATGTATATCATCGATCAATGCCGCGATCCCTACGGGAAGCTGTCGAAGAGCCGAAAAACCCTGCTGGAACAGTTGTTGAGACAACCTGACCAGCGCGTCTGGGAACGTACCCGCGGCCTGATTATTCGTGATATACCCATTGTGACGCTGGAAATGGCCGTCAGTTCGGTACGTAAAAATTCTGACGCTGAGCAGCTCCCGGATCCTTTTACCCTGTATCGCGCACTGCGTTTTGCCGTTGACTACGAAGCAGGTGACACCGAATCGCTGCCTGGCGGCATCTGCAGGAAATAACCTTTTTCCTCGATCTGCTGCATCACTTCCACGACATCCGCCTGCACCAGGGTGCGATTCTCGTCCAGGTCAAGGTCAATGACCTTCTCGAGCACACCGAGGATCTGCTTCAATCCGTCCGGCAGGCGGGAGAAACCATCATCCTTTTTCACAAACAGGTAATAGTCAAACTGCCTGAGGCTTTTGTAGACAACACACTGCATCAGGAAAACAGTCCATACAGATAATCTGCTGCCTGGCTGGCGCCAGTAGCAGCGGGAGTTTTAATCGTCATTGATCCTGCCCGCCGGACAATATCCTTAAACTCGCCCGTCACCAGACACTCGGGGTCAAGCTCAACAGCAGCACCATGCGCGTCCAGCCACTGTAACAGCGACGGTTCCTCGGGCCAATCAGGGCGCGGGATATACAGCAACGGCGTTCCATTCAGGACACATTCGGTCACCGTGCCATAACCACACTTGCCCAGCACCGCATCACAGGAATTTACGAGATCAGGAAAACCAAGGCCCGTGTGTTCCAGCGGGCTGGCATCAGGGTGTTGTACCTGCCAGCATTCACTGACCAGCCAGTGGATGCCCTGACCCTGTGGCCAGTTTTCTATTGCGAAACGGGTTTCAATACCACCCGGCGCCACCAGTACCAGTGACTGCTCGGGATTCAGACCCAGGCGCTGAGCGAGATCTTCACGCCGCTGACGCCCCTGTGCAGCGATGGGTCCAATGGGTACCTGGTTATCGAGAAACTGCATCGGCATCGATGGCTGCGGACACAGAAATGCACGCACACTCCGGTATGCAGCCTCCATGTGCGCCAGTACCTGAGATGCTTCATCGCGATCCGAAAAATAGTGGCGATAGATGTCTGCCCAGTTAAGGGAGCAAAGTGCCACGGCCGGAATACCGGCCTGTGCCGCGCCAGCGAGTGTCAGATAGGGAACATCAGCCAGCACCAGGTCGGGGGCAAGTGCCGATAGCCGCCGGGCCTCCTCATCCACCCGCCGCTGCCAGTTTGCATGCAGGTCTGCATAGGCTGCAGCACTGGATTCAAGATCGATAGCCAACGCAGAATGCATTATCAGGCCAAAATCGGGCGCATGATCGATACGCTGGAACTCTCCCCCGATTCTTTCGTCCAGGAATGATTCTGGCAGGGTGCTTAACAACGTTACCCTAAGCGCGGGAAGAAGCTCGCGAAGGCTATTGATAACGGGTGCCACCTGCGCAGCATGGCCAAAGCCGTGCGCAGTAATCGCTACCAGGAGATGCATGTACTACGGGCCCTGAATAACTAGATCAGACCAGCGGCCTGTTGATCGGCGTGGTACGACGAGCGCACCATCGGCCCACTGGCAACCTGACTGAACCCGAGTTTCTCACCGACTTCGCGCAAGGCTTCGAATTCGTCCGGATGCACAAAGCGGTCAACCGGCAGGTGGTGCTTGCCGGGTTGCAGGTATTGCCCCAGGGTCAGCATATCAACATTGTGTGCCCGCAAATCCTGCATGACCTGTTCAACTTCCTCAATGGTTTCACCCAGCCCCAGCATCAATCCTGATTTTGACGGCACCTCCGGGTGTTCGTGCCCGAACCTTTTCAGGAGATCCAGAGACCACTGGTAATCCGAACCCGGACGTGCTTTTCTGTAGAGACGGGGCACGGTTTCCAGGTTATGGTTGAACACATCCGGCGGCGCCTGATGGAGAATATCCAGCGCCCGGTCCATGCGGCCACGGAAATCCGGTACAAGAATTTCGATTTGTGTCTGTGGATTGATTCTGCGAACTTCCTGTATACAGGCGACGAAATGCGCCGCCCCGCCATCTCGGAGATCATCCCTGTCGACCGAAGTCACCACCACGTAACGCAGACCCATTGCCTTTATGGTCTGCGCCAGGTTCTCAGGCTCATCGCTGTCCAGCGGATCAGGTCGACCGTGGGCCACATCACAGAACGGGCAGCGGCGCGTACAGATATCACCCATTATCATGAAGGTCGCAGTGCCGTGCGCAAAACACTCCCCCAGGTTAGGACAGGACGCTTCTTCACATACCGTATGCAGCTTGTTCTCGCGCAGCACATTCTTCAGCCGTTGAACTTCAGGGCCCGCTGTTGACCTGGCGCGAATCCAGGCGGGCTTGCGTAACGGTTTAGCGGCGGGTTCGATCTTGATGGGGATACGCGCCGTTTTGGCTGCGCCGCGCTGGTGTTTTTCGTTTCTGTCCGACATTCGCTATACAGCCTTCAATCTGGATTCAATCAAGGTGCGCAGTGTAGCGTAACTGCGCGGCAAGATACGGCAACCAGCTCTGTCCGACCTCTTCTACCGACAGTGAAATACCCAGCTCAGCAAGCTGCGTCACAGGCATACCCCGGTAACCACAGGGGTTTATTCTCGAAAATGGCTCCAGGTCCATATCCACGTTAAATGCGAGGCCGTGATAGCTGCAACCGCGCTTGACGCGTAACCCCAGCGCCGCGATCTTGGCGCCCTCCACGTATACGCCCGGGGCATCACGCCGCGCCTGCGCCGTTACTCCCTGTACCGCCAACCAGTCAATCACCGACTGCTCAAGCGCGTCGACCAACCCTCTTATGCCAACACCCAACCGTGCCAGATCCAGCATCACATAGGCAACCAGCTGTCCGGGACCGTGGTAGGTCACCTGCCCGCCCCGGTCGACGGGCACCACGGGGATATCTCCGGGAACCAGCAGATGCTCCGGCTTGCCATTCACCCCCTGCGTAAACACCGGTGGATGCTCGAGCAGCCAGAGTTCATCCTGCGTGTCGGCATTGCGCTGCAGCGTAAATGCCTGCATCTCTTTCCACACCGGCGCGTACTCGCACACGCCCAGGCGCCTTACCTGAAGCACAGGGGGTTGCAGGCTGGTACTAGTGTGTACTGTCTCATACATTATCAGATCACCATCAGGAGTTCTTCGCAGGCTGTCAGCTCTCGATACAGCTCATCCAGCTGTTCCTGGCTGGTGACATGCAGATCAAAGGTGACGGATATGTAATTCCCTTTACGGCTTACTGCGCTGCGCATGTTAGCGGCATCAAAATCAGGCTGGTGGCCGCGCACAATAGCCAGTGCCTTTGCTTCAAACCCGGAATCACTGCGCCCCATGGCCTTGATGGGGAAATCACAGGGAAATTCCAGCAGACTTCCGCGCTCTTTCATGGGCACATAATAGGGCAATCCATCCTGGATTGTCCCTGACGGCTCATCGGGGAATAGAATCGACTCAGGCTAACGCTGCTCCTGAAACCGGGGTGCGCACATTTATAGCCGCACTCTGGGTACAACCGGCCTGCGTCATCACGTAGGGTACCGGATACTCAGCGAGATACTCTTCCGGAAGCGTCATCAGCTGCTCCTTGAAAGCATCAGGTGCAAATAACATCGGAATAATGTTGTTGTAATACGCAGCCTTGCCAGTCAATGACAACTCGTCGCCACTGCGTTCCAGGTGGCCAATTTCGACAAGCGCACGCATCAGATCGCCGAATACATAATCCAGGTCCACTCCATACTTTCGCTGAATTGCACCCATATCCACCTGCGTGAAGCGCAGCCTGCTGGCCACCTCCCGAACCATCTCAAGCTCAGGCGTCAGCACATCTATCGTTGCCAGCGGCAGCTTGCCCGCATCGAGCAAATTATAATAAGGCTTGATTGCCCCCACATTCTGGTATGGCGTCGAAGGTGCATACCCCTGTGATGCCAGACCCAGTGCAATCAACGTCAGGTTATCCCAGCGACGCACCTGGTGCCGGTACGATGCCTTGCCGGGAATGAGGAATACGTTCTGTAATACCTGCTCATAACCATTTCCGCCAAGAATTTCCGCTGCTTCTGCAAACAGATGTATCTTGCGTTCATACTGCTCGTCCAGTGGCGGACCAAGCAGTGACTTGCCGGAGAGACTGCGCTGGGAATCAAGCGCATATATCGACAGACTCGGAACACCCAGGGTATTGAACCGCTCCAGCGTGTTGCGCAGGGCGTGCTCTGGCTCACCTTCGAAACCGTACATGGTGTCTATATTAATGTTGCCTATTTCTTCCAGCGCACCCTGCAGTTCGTGCTCAGCCTCATCGACACGGTAGTGGCGATTCATTGTCGACAGCAGTTTTTCATCCAGCGTCTGGATGCCGTAACTGAGCCTGTTGACACCCAGCTGTTTAAGTAACCGGACCTTGCTGCGAGGTAAAGTGCCTGGCGCCGCCTCCATGCTGATTTCCGCATCTTCAATGCAATGGAAATTCTTCCGGATGGCCTCCATCAGCCTGATCAGAAGGGCATCATCCAGATAGGTTGGTGTACCTCCACCGATATAGATGGATTCACACCACTGGCCCTGAACAGCAGGCGCATAGAGTTCCATTTCCCTGATAAGGTAATCCATGTATTGCTCAGACTGCTCGATACCCCGTCCTGGTAATACAGTGTAATAACAGAAACTGCACAGTGTTTTACAGAATGGAATGTGGAGATAGAGGCTGTATTTTCCCGGCTCCACGGATGGCCTGGAAAACAGCTCCTGGACATTTTCGGGTGGTTTATGTGTATTGAGCAGTGGGGGCGGAAACGCCCAGTCGAAGCAGGGGAAAAAATCATTCTGCACCTGCAACACCTTTCCCAGATGATCAACCAGAGTATCCGGCTGCAGTGATTTCAGCTTTCCTGCCGGTGCCCCTGCCAGCCCCGGCATTTTCAACAGCCTGGATCGTTTATTGAAACTTCCGCTATATTGTTTCATGGTGTCTCCTTGTGGTGTGTATAAAGGCACTCGCTCTGTGCCAATGATTCGTCCATGAAATTGTCCATTGCCTGTTATTATTTTTACCCTTTCCTGTTCGGCAATCCCCTGTGTTTCCGGTTAGTCCGATGATTTAATTTCCGGGAGTTCCGGAAACATTTTTCTTATGCGGCGCCGCAACTCCGGCACCAGATTCTGTTCAAACCATGGATTACGTTTAAGCCACAGCTGGTTGCGTGGCGAAGGATGCGGCGTTGGAAAACAGGCGGGCGTGAATTCCCGCCACCGTTGAACCGTTTCCGTTACTGACTTCCCTGCCTCCGGAATATGGTACTGGTGTGCATATTGACCTATGAGCAGCGTCAATTCAATATTGGGCAAGCAAGCCAGCAACTTTTCCCGCCACTTCTGCGCACATTCAGGGCGCGGCGGCAAATCACCGGAGCGACCTTTCCCGGGATAGCAGAATCCCATAGGGATAATCGCAACCCGGTTCTCGTCATAGAAAAAATCACGCTCCACCTGCATCCAGTTACGCAAACGATCACCGCTGGGATCATTCCACGGTACACCGGTTTCATGGACCCGTGTACCCGGTGCCTGGCCGACAATAAGCAGCCGGGCCGAAGACTTTGCTCTCAGCACCGGCCTTGGTTCAAACGGCAGTTGCTTTTCACACACCCGACAGGCACGCACCTCTTTCAGCAGGCGGTTCAGCCGGATTTCCCGACCGCTGTCCTTTTTCATCCGGAGAGCCCCTGTTCAGTCGGCGCTGTTTAACGATGTGTGCTGGACACTCTTTCCTCGTCCGGCAAAAATGTTTCCAGCCACGCAAGTGCAGCCTGCTCGTCATTGAACACGCGCGTAGGATAAGGCGGCTTGTGAAATTTCATGAACAGCTCCGCCATGGCGCGGGTAAAAAAGGATTTGACGATGATCGCCAGGCAAGTGGTAAGCTCAATCGCCTGCTGCGTCGACGCAAACTGCTGGGCTTCGTATTCTGCCGAAGCGACTGACTCCGCATAGACCAGAACCGGCCGCTTGTCAGCCGCAATCCGGCGGTGTTTCTGGTTCACCGCCTGCATCACCTGCAGTGTCAGATTGAAGTTCTGCGGGTATTCAATACGAACAATACCATCCTCCCCCAACCAAACCCTGGCATCAGAATCCGTCACTCAGCATTCCCTGATCATTACTAAAAACCCTTCAGTAGCGTGGTTTTTTGGTATGGAGGCCAATGTACCAATCATTCCATTCCCTTTCCAGTTATTATTCAATTTATATATACTGTATATATTTACAGTATAAAGCCCCAGGATGCACACACCATTGACACCCGGCTACGCTGAGCTGCATTGCATCAGCAACTTCAGCTTCCTGCACGGCGCCTCCCATCCGGAGGAGCTGGTAACACGCGCACATAAACTGGGATACAGCGCGCTGGCATTAACCGATGAGTGCTCCCTGGCCGGTATTGTGCGTGCCCATATAGCCGCCAGAGAAGTCGGCCTGCCCCTGATTGCAGGCAGTGAGTTTCGGCTCGACGACGGGCAACACCTGCTATTACTGGCAACCGACCGGAACGCCTATGGCAACCTGTCCGCACTGATCAGCCTGGCCCGGCGCCAGGCCCCCAAAGGGGAATATCATCTGCAGCGCGATGAGTTGTTATCACGTACGGATGGCTGCCTGCTGATCTGGGTAAATGCAGAGCAGTGCCCTATCTCTGTACGCAAGGATACTGCCCGATGGCTGCAAACCCGTTTCACACAACGCGCCTGGATCGGCATCAACCGCAAGCTGGATGGCCGGGACAGACTGCGCCTGCAAACGCTGCAAGAGCTGGGACAGCAGTTCAGACTGCCACTGGTCGCCTGCGGTGACGTACACATGCACGCACGCAGCCGCCGTCCGCTGCAGAACACGCTCACGGCAATCCGTCTCGGTCTATCCATCCGCGACGCCGGCTTTGCCCTGCACGCCAATGGCGAACGCTTTTTACGCGACCTTAGCAGCCTGGACAGGCTGTACCCGCGCGCCTTGCTCGATGCAAGCCTGCATATAGCCGGGCTGTGCCACTTCTCACTCGACGAATTGCGCTATGAATATCCCGAACAGCTGGTGCCGGATAATTTCTCCCCATGCGACTGGCTGCGCCAACTCACCGAGACCGGTATGCAGCGGCGCTGGCCACAGGGTACACCCGACAGGATCCGTGCACTGATAGCGCACGAATTGGCACTGATTGCCGAGCTGCACTACGAACCTTATTTCCTCACCGTATACGATATTGTACGCTTTGCCCGTTCACGCAATATCCTCTGCCAGGGCCGGGGCTCCGCGGCCAACTCCGCCGTCTGCTATTGCCTGGGTATTACCGAAGTCGATCCTGCGCGTATTGAAACCCTGTTCGAGCGCTTCATCTCCAGGCAGCGTAACGAACCCCCCGATATTGACGTGGACTTCGAGCACCAGCGGCGCGAAGAGGTCATTCAGTACATCTACAGCAAGTATGGCCGGGAACGTGCGGCACTGGCGGCAACAGTAATCAGGTATCGCCCCAGAAGCGCGCTGCGCGACGTCGGCAAGGCACTGGGACTCAACCTGGACCAGGTCGACCGGCTGGCCAAAACCATTCACTGGCAGGACGGTCAACAGATCGCTGCAGACCGGCTGCGTGAGGCTGGTTTTGAACCCGAAAATCCGACCATGCAACAGCTGCTGCAGCTGGCACAGCAATTAACAGGTTTTCCCCGCCATCTTTCACAACACGTCGGCGGTTTTGTGATTACCCGCGATGCGCTTGAGCGCATGGTTCCCGTCGAAAATGCCGCCATGCCGAAGCGCACTGTCATTCAATGGGACAAGGACGATCTCGATGCCCTGGGGCTGCTGAAAATCGATTGCCTGTCACTGGGCATGCTGAGCGCTATTCACCGTTGTTTCGACCTGGTAGACAGGCACTACGGTATTGCACTGGATATGGACAGCGTACCGGCCGAAGATCCGGCGGTATATGGCATGATTTCCCGCGCTGATACTATCGGCGTCTTCCAGATCGAATCACGTGCACAGATGTCGATGCTGCCGCGCCTGCGGCCCGCCTGTTTCTACGACCTGGTGATCGAAGTCGCCATTGTGCGTCCCGGCCCTATCCAGGGTGACATGGTGCACCCCTATCTGCGCCGGCGGCAGGGCCTTGAACCCGTAACTTATCCTTCCGAGGCAGTGCGCGAGGTACTGGAACGCACCCTGGGCGTCCCCATATTCCAGGAACAGGTTATCAAGCTGGCCATGGTAGCCGCCGGCTTCTCACCCGGCGAAGCCGACCAGCTGCGCCGCTGCATGGCAAGCTGGCGCAAGCACGGCCGGATACTGGCGTTCGAACAACGGCTGGTTGACGGCATGCGTCAACGCGGTTACCCGCAACAGTTTGCGCAGCAGGTCTTTCAACAGATCCTGGGCTTTGGTGAATACGGTTTTCCGGAATCACACGCGGCCAGCTTTGCACTACTGGTCTACATCTCAGCCTGGCTTAAACATTACTACCCGGAAGTCTTCACCTGCGCCCTGCTCAACAGTCAGCCGATGGGGTTTTACAGCCCACGGCAACTGGTCGATGACCTGCGCCGTCATGGCGGTGATGTGCAGGCGGTAGATGTTTGTTACAGCGACCTGGAATGCACCTTGGAAAAAAGGGGGACAGACCACGTTTTTTCATTACGCCTTGGCTTGCAGCAGGTCAAGAGCCTGTCCCGCAGTGCGGCGGAACGCCTCATCGAGGCCCGCAACCAGCACCTTTTTCGTGACATTACTGATCTTGCCCGGCGCGCCCGACTCAACCGTGGTGACCTGGAAGCACTGGCCGCTGCCAACGCCCTGGCCTCACTGGCCGGGCACCGCCACCAGGCACGCTGGGCCTGCGCCGGCATTGAACCGGCAAGACCATTGCTGGAAGACAACACCGTTACCGAGGCCATACCCTTGCTCAAGGCACCCGGCGAAGGTGAACAACTGGTTGCCGATTACGCCAGCACCGGTCTCAGCCTGGGACGGCACCCGCTGGCATTATTACGCTCAAGGCTGTCCCGCCTTGGCCTGCAACAGGCCCGGCACCTGCGTGGATGTCTACACGGCAGCATTGCCCGCACCGGCGGCATTGTCACCGGCCGGCAAAGCCCCGGCAGTGCATCCGGTGTAATGTTCGTTACCCTCGAGGATGAAACCGGCATCACCCAGATCATTGTCTGGCCACAACTGGCGCAACGGCAACGTCGCCTTTTATTGAACGCCAGACTGCTGATCGTGGAGGGCAAGGTACAGCGTGAAGGAGAGGTACTGCATTTAATTGCCTGGCGGCTGGAGGACCACAGTCATCTACTGGGGCGGCTGATCACGCAATCGAGGGATTTCCACTGAACGCGGCGGGGATTAACCAACCAGCTGGTTCAGGTTAAAGATCGGCAACAGAATCGCCAGTACAATAATCAACACCACGGCACCCATCACCAGGATCAATATCGGCTCGAACAGGCCCATGACAGCAGAAATCAGGGTTTCGATTTCACGTTCCTGGTTGGTTGCCGCACGTTCCAGCATCTCTTCCAGCTTGCCACTGGCCTCACCACTGGCGATCAGATGCACCATCATGGGAGGGAAATAACCGCTCTTTTCCAGCGCCGCGTGAATACTCGCACCTTCACGAACCTTGCGCGTAGCTTCCTCTACCGACTCACGCATGGGTACGTTCGACATGACTTCCGATGCAATACGTAAACCGTCAAGTACCGGCACACCACTGGCAGTGACAATACTGAAGGTACGCGCAAAACGTCCGGCGTTGACGCCACGTTCCAGACGGCCGATCAGTGGCAGGCGCAACAGAATCTCGTGGAAGCGGCGCTTTGGCCCTTCCTTTTTCAGCAGCCAGGCCAGGCCACCACCCGCCAGGGCCAGGAGAACCAACATTATGAGCCCGTAGTTGCGCAGGAAGTCACTCATCGCAATCAGTGTCCGTGTCAGCCCGGGCAACTCCTGACCGATATTGTCGAACACCTGAACCACCTGCGGTACCACAAAGGTCATCAGACCGATAACAACACCCACTGCGACCAGTGTCAGTAGTGCAGGATAAAACAACGCCAGCTGAATCTTTGACTGCATCTGCTGACGGTTTTCCGTGTAGTCGGCCAGACGCTCCAGCACCACCTCAAGGTGGCCGGACTGCTCGCCTGCCGATACCGTAGTCCGGTATATTTCGGGAAACACGTGCGGGAAATCACCCAGCCCGGTCGCCAGTGTGTGTCCTTCCATGACACGCGAACGTACCGCCAGCAACATGCTTTGCAGCCGTGCTTTCTCGGTTTGCTGCGCCGCTGCCTGCAAAGTCTCTTCAAGCGGCAGCCCGGCACGCACCAGCGTGGCGAGCTGCCGGGTAATCAGCGCAAGGTCAGTGGCACTGACGCCGCGACGGATTTTGACTTTCTCCTGCCCGGAACGGCTTGCGCGCTCGCTGGACTCATTGACATCCAGGGGCACCCAACCCTGATCGCGCAACTGCTGACGAACCTGGCGCGCAGTATCGCCTTCCAGTACACCTTTCTTTTCCTTACCGCTGTCATCCAGCGCGATGTATTCGAAAGCGCCCATGGGTATCCCGTAGTATCAGTCTTCCCGACTTACCCGCAGCACTTCTTCTACGGTGGTTTCACTCGCCAGCACACGCCGCCAGCCATCCTGGCGCATGCTGGGAGAGTACTGTCGCGCATGGGCTTCAAGTTTCTGCTCGCTGTCGCCGTCATGGATCCTGGTGCGCATTTCATCGTCAATACCAACCAGTTCATAGATACCGGTTCGTCCCCTGTAGCCCAGCTGGCTACATTCGGCACAGCCGACTGCGTGATACAGAGTAGGCGGATTGGATGCATCGACACCCAACACCTCGCAGTCGGCCGACGACGCGGTATAAGGATCCTTGCAGTTGTCACACAGTACCCGCACCAGGCGCTGCGCAAGGACACCAATCAGGCTGGACGACAACAGGAAAGGTTCGACACCCATATCCCGTAACCGCGTTACCGCGCCCACTGCACTGTTGGTATGCAAGGTTGAAAACACCAGGTGACCGGTAAGACTGGCCTGCACGGCAATCTCCGCTGTTTCCAGGTCGCGAATTTCACCCACCATAACCACATCCGGGTCCTGGCGCAGGATGGCGCGCAAGCCGCGTGCGAAACTCATTGCGACCTTGGTATTAACCTGGGTCTGACCGATGCCATCCAGGTAATACTCAATGGGATCCTCGACAGTCATTATATTGCGGCGTTTGTTATTGAGACGCTCCAGCGCCGCATACAGGGTGGTGGTTTTCCCTGAACCTGTCGGGCCGGTGACCAGCACGATGCCGTGCGGCTTGCGGATAAGGTCATCAATAACATCACGGGTCTCAGCGGCCATCCCCAGGTGTTCGAGATCCAGCCGCCCGGCCTGCTTGTCCAGCAAACGCAACACCACGCGTTCACCGTGACCGGAAGGCAAGGTGGAAACGCGTACATCGACTGCCCGCCCGGCCACACGCAAGGAAATCCGTCCGTCCTGCGGCAGCCGCTTTTCAGCAATGTCGAGTTTGGCCATCACCTTGATACGCGACACCAGGATCGGCGCCAGCACACGCTGTGGCTGCAGCACCTCGCGCAAAACGCCGTCGACGCGGAAACGTACTACCAGCCTGTTTTCAAATGGTTCGATATGAATATCCGAGGCGTTTTCCTTTACCGCCTCGGTCAACAGGGCATTGATGAGGCGAATGATGGGGGCATCGTCTTTGCTTTCCAGCAGGTCTTCGGTTTCAGGCAATGCCTGGGCAATCTGGAACAGGTCCATGTCATCACCGAGACCCTCCATCATCTGCATGGCTTCATTGGAGCCCTGTTCATAGGTAGTCGCAAGCAGGGCATCGAACTGTTCTTCGTCGATTTGCCTGAGCCTGAGTGGACGACCCATAAACCGGCGCAACTCGACCAGTGCCTGGGGATCGGCCTGGGGTGCCAGTAGGACATCGGCACGATCTTCGCCCAGCTCCGACACCAGCATCCGGTGTCGCTTGGCAAACATAAAGGGAGGACGCCTGTCGGTTACTTCCGTCGCGCCGGTTTCGGGTTCCTGTACAACAGTTTCCGATTCACTACTGATCATCGGCATCGATACCGGTCGCCTGTCCTGCGGACGGGGCGGCAGGAGGCACCTCGAACGGCGGCGGCAACTCCAGCAATTCCTCTATCGGCGGCATATGGGGAGCACCCTTGCCATACATCAGGGGCACGCCTTCATTGTCTTTTTGGAGCTGCATGGCACGTATATAGTTGTACTTGGCGTTCGTATGACGGTCGGCTGTTTCGTTATCCCGCAATATAGTCGGATGCAGGAAAACCATTAAATTGACCTTGTCGCGGTTAACGCTCTTGGAACGGAATAATGCCCCAAGATAGGGAATATCTCCCAACAGGGGTACTTTCTGTTCGCTTTCGCGAACCCGGTCCTCGATCAACCCGCCCAGCACCACGAGGTGGTTGTCATCAACCAGTACGTTGGTCTTGATATTGCGTTTGTTGGTAATAAGATCCACCGCCTGCGCATCATTGGAAATCGTGGAGACTTCCTGGGTGATCTCCATGACAATGGAGTTGCCCTCGTTGATCTGCGGCTTCACCTTGAGTGTAATACCCACATCTTCGCGCTGCACCGTCTGGAAAGGATTGACCGATCCTGCAGCTGCACCGGTATTGGTGAAGGAACCCGTAACAAACGGCACGTTCTGGCCAACGATAATTTCAGCCTCTTCATTGTCCAGGGTCACCAGCGAAGGCGTGGACAATATATTCACATCAGCGTCCCCTGCCAGCGCGTTGACAACCGCAGCAAAGTTCACGCCGCCGCCGCCAATCTTGCCAACCCCGAAAGACAGGCCCGGTGTCAACGGCACCAGCTGCTGATCGATAATCCCTTGCCCAATAGTGGATAAATTGGTGCCGGTATTGGTGAAATTGGTGCCGCCAAGCGGGGTCGTAGTTCCGCTAAAGTCAAAGACCGCCCACTGGACGCCCAGCTCACGTGCCCGATTCTCACCGATTTCAGCGATGATGGCATCCACCAGTACCTGCGCACGCCGAATATCGAGTTGACGAATCACTGCTTCCAGCGAGCGCATCAGTGCCGGCGGTGCCGTTATGACCAGCGAGTTGGTGGATTCATCCGCCTGGATATCCAGCTCTTTGCCTATATTTCGAGTAGCCGCTGCCGCGCCTTTCTTGGTTTCCTCACCCTGGCTTTCCCCGACACCGCGCAACGTCTCAACCAGATCAGCTGCCGTGGCGTACTTGAGGTAGATCACCTTGGTGTTGCCACCGCGCTCCAGTGGTGTATCCAGATGCGAGATAATGGCGCGCAAACGCAAGCGATTTGATCGATCCCCACCGAGCAGCACGCTGTTGGTACGCTCGTCCGCCACCAGCGCCTGCGCCTGGGCAGCGGCTCCTTTTGCCTGTGCCGGTTGTGCCCGACTGATAGCATTCAGAATACGTACAACTTCCGCCGCCGATGCATACTCGAGACGGATCACTTCGATTTCGCTGTCGCTGACCTTGTCGATACGGCGAATGATATTCACCAGTCGCGAAACGTTTTCGGCACGATCCGACATGATCAGCACATTGGTCGCCGGGTACGCGGCAAGGTGGCCCTGCTGCGGGACCAGGGGCCGCAAAATGGGTACCAGCTGTGCCGCTGCCACGTTGTCAACCTGCACAACACGCGTAACCATTTCATCGCCGTGCCCCGGTGCTTCGTCACCGACACTGGGAATGGAGTCCTGCTTGGCACTGACATCAGGCAGAATCTTGATAACGGGCCCGCTGGGAACAGCGGCAAAACCGTGTACCTTCAGGATCGACAGGAAGACCTGGTAGACCTCTTCACGGTCCATGGCGCGCGAGGAAATGACCGTAACCTTGCCCTTTACCCGCGGATCTACAATAAAGTTTTTGCCTGTCACCTCGGCAACTGTACCGATCAGGGCATTGATATCCGCATCTTTCAGATTCAGGGTAATGGTTTGTGCAAACAACGGACCCACCCAGACCAGACAGAGCACCCAAATCCAGTGCCGCCAGTGCTTTTGTTTAATAGTCCGGGATACCACTTCAATCTACTCCTGCTCTATTGACCGGATGACGGCAACGTCAGACTCATGGACGTTTCCTGCCCACCCCTCAACAGCGTTACGTTAACGCTATCGCCCTCACCCAGCGCCTGCATGGCTTTCATCCCCTTGGCGGGCGAATCAATCTGCACACCGTTGATACTCGTAACGACATCACCGGGCTTCAGCCCAAGTTCCTTCATGGCTCCGGGCTCCTTACCCGCCTGCAGGCGAAAACCGATAAACTTGCCATCCTTGCGTTCCGGCGTGGCCCTTACATAGTTCATTAGCGAGGCCGGATTCTTTTTGATCTCGCTTCTATACTTACTGAATGCCGCCGCATTACCCGAAGACGTGCTGCGGGCTGTACTGCGGCTGTTAAGCCTGACCGAACCCGTGTTCATGGTTTTCTTTGGCAAACGCAGCGTCTCAAAGCGACCGTTGCGTTCCAGAATAATCCGGTCCGGGTAAATCTCCGACAGCGTTGCGCCACCCGGCAACGGGTCACCTGGCGCATAACTGTCTTCCTTGCCCTTGGGGTCGCCAATGATCGCGCGCGCACCGCTGGCGCTGCTGCTGTCATCACTGGCAAAAACCCCTCGCAGAGTCAACTTCAAGCGCGTTTCCGGCGCGTCGACCGCGGTTTTCTTTACCGGCTTATCCTTCCCGGCCTCTCCAAACAGATGCCAGCTGGCGATCTGTCGTTCATCGATGCGCGGCGCTTGCCTTGTTAGCTGCTCGGGCTCCACTGCCACAGATTGTGGTTCACCGGTGCGGGTGTCAGGCAGCAACATCCAGCTCATTTCCGCCAGCAGCCACGCCAGCCAGATCACCAGCAAACCATTTACCAGTCTGGCAAGCTGGCCTGTTTGCACCTGACGAATCCGGTTCAGGAGGGCAGATTGTGGTAAGGCAAGGCTGACCATGGAATATTGAATTCACTATATCGTTGAGTAAGTAACCGCGGCCGGCTGGCAAATAACTTAAATGCCTGACTCTAATCGGTTATTTTATCAACATTTCTCATTGTAGCCCAATTTGGCCACATACACCCCCGTTACCGCCCCTCAGGAACCGGATTTTCGCCGTCTGGCGCCGTTTCCAGGGTCCCCTCGCCCACCGGCACGCCTTTTTGGCGCAATTTTTCTTTTCGGTCTCGCCACCGGTGGGGCCGGATCCACCATCATCCCTTCCTCAATGTGCGCCACCGGGATGGATTGACCAATATATTTCTCGATATCAGGCAGTGAATACACAAATCGCTCACAGGCAAAACTGATGGCGTCACCGTCTGCACCCAGGCGCGCCGTACGACCGATCCGGTGAACGTAATCCTCGGCATCCTGGGGCAGGTCGTAGTTGAATACATGGCTGACGTCGGGGATATGCAGACCACGTGCGGCGACATCGGTGGCCACCAGGATATCCAGCTCACCTTCCTGGAACTTACCCAGCAGCGTCTGGCGTTTCTTCTGCGGCACATCGCCCGACAGGATCGCGGATTTAAGCCCGTTACCTTCCAGGTAGCTCCATACCTTCTCCCCGTCACGCTTGGTATTGACGAAGACAATGCTGCGGTGCGCACCCATACGACCCATCAGACCCAGCAGCAGGGGAATCTTGTCTTCGTTGGCGGTGTGGTACAGCAGCTGCCGCACATGCTGCGCCGTTACCTGCTCCGATTCGACCTGCACCGACTCCGGATGGTTCATGTGTTCATAGGCCAGTTCACTGACCTTTAACGACAGGGTCGCAGAAAACAACAAGCCGAGGCGATTTTCCGGCGGCGGGCAACGGCGCAGCAAAAAGCGCACATCCTTGATAAAACCCAGATCGAACATCCGGTCGGCTTCATCGAGCACAACCACCTGCGCCTTGCGTAAATCGAATACATGCTGTTTGAAATAATCGATAATGCGCCCTGGTGTGCCAATCAGCACATCAACACCCTTACGCAGCCGCTCGCGTTGCAGGTCGTAGTCTGTACCGCCATAGGCCAGACCCAGGCTGAGCCCGGTATACTGGCCGAGGGTCATTGCATCCTTGTGAATCTGTATCGCAAGCTCGCGCGTGGGGGCCAGTATCAGCGCCCTGACCTGATTGGGCTTGCGGGGTTCTTCAACCGGGTTGCGTAACAGGTGATTGAAGGTCGCAATCAAAAAAGCGGCTGTTTTACCGGTACCTGTCTGTGCCTGTCCTGCAACATCCTTGCCTTCCAGGGTAAGCGGCAAGGTTTTCTCCTGGATCGGGGTGCAGGCAATAAAGCCTGCTTCCTCAATACCTTGCATCAGATTTTCAGACAAATCAAAGCTGCTGAAATTACAATTACTCAAGTGTTTCTCTGTCATGGTTGCGAAGCATAACGAATTTATTCAACTTATTCTCAGCTTTAGACTTGCAATCTTTGGCTTTTTGGGCTGAAATTGACCCCGCTGCATTGCAAGCGCGCTGGTTTTAAACGAGCTCAACTGTCAAAGTGTAAGCAAATAAGCAGCGCAGTCCGAGAAGGCGCGCGTTTCAAATTCAACATTCCCGTTTCAATATTAATCAATTACAGTAGATGGTCAGGAGCCGCATAGCGTGAGCGATAGCATCGTTTTTTTAACCGACGAATCTTTTCAAAATGAAGTCATTGAATCTGCCGAACCGGTACTGGTGGATTACTGGGCCGAGTGGTGTGGCCCATGCAAGATGATTGCCCCCATCCTGACCGAGATTGCAAGCGAGTATCAGGGCAAGATCAAGGTAGCCAAGCTCAACATCGACGAAAATCCGCAGACACCACCCAAATACGGCATTCGCGGCATACCGACCCTGATGCTGTTCAAGGACGGCAATGTTGAAGCGACAAAAGTCGGTGCCTTGTCCAAGTCTCAACTGACCGCATTTATTGATACAAACCTGTGAACACTGCCATGTAAATGACCGTGTTCGCTATCGAAGGAACCGACTCGAGTATACCGTTAACCAGCCCAGCCCGCATTGTTGCAACAACAGTGCGCCCCTAAACCACCACTGCCAACCATTTCAGTGGTGGAAATATCACAAACCTCAAATGACTAAAAAACTGTTATGAATCTGACCGAACTGAAACAAAAACCAGCCACCGAACTTATCACCATTGCACAGGGCATGGGCATTGAAGGCTCCCGCTCACGCAAACAGGATGTAATTTTTTCCATCCTCAAATCCCACGCCAAGAGCGGTGAGGATATTTTCGGCGATGGCGTACTGGAAATATTGCAGGATGGCTTCGGATTTCTGCGTTCGGCCGACAGCTCCTACCTGGCCGGCCCGGACGATATTTATGTCTCCCCCAGCCAGATTCGACGTTTCGGCCTGCGCACCGGCGACACCGTATCCGGAAAAATACGTCCGCCCAAAGAGGGCGAACGCTATTTCGCGCTGCTGAAAGTCAGCGAAATCAACTTCGACAAGCCCGAAAATGCCAAGGGCAAGGTGCTGTTTGAAAATCTGACACCTTTACACCCGGACGAACGACTCAGCCTGGAACTGGGGAACGGTAGTACCGAAGATATTACTGCACGGGTTATTGACCTGGCCGCGCCGATTGGTAAAGGGCAGCGCGGTCTGATCGTATCACCGCCCAAAGCCGGCAAAACCATGCTGCTGCAGAATGTGGCGCAGTCGATCACGGCAAATCACCCGGAATGCTACCTGATCGTCCTCCTTATCGACGAGCGTCCGGAAGAAGTGACCGAGATGGCTCGCTCGGTGCGTGGCGAAGTCGTCTCCTCGACCTTCGACGAACCAGCCAGCCGCCATGTGCAGGTCGCCGAAATGGTCATCGAAAAAGCCAAGCGCCTGGTGGAACACAAGCATGACGTAGTCATACTGCTGGATTCGATTACCCGCCTGGCGCGTGCCTACAATACAGTGATCCCGTCCTCGGGCAAAGTGCTTACCGGTGGTGTTGACGCCAATGCGCTACACCGTCCCAAACGCTTTTTCGGTGCCGCGCGCAACATCGAGGAAGGCGGTTCACTCACCATCATCGCCACTGCGCTGGTGGAAACCGGCTCGCGCATGGATGACGTCATCTACGAAGAGTTCAAGGGTACCGGTAACATGGAAATCCACCTGGACCGCAAGGTTGCCGAGAAACGTGTCTACCCGTCCATCAGTATCAACCGCTCCGGTACACGACGCGAAGAACTGCTGACCAAACCGGACGAACTGCAAAAAATATGGGTGCTGCGCAAACTGCTCCACCCGATGGAAGATCTGGCGGCGATGGAATTTCTGCTCGACAGACTCAAGGCCGTCAAGACCAACAACGAATTCTTTGATTCGATGAAACGCTAGCTGCCCCCGCAGGAGCGGGCTAAGCGGTTTTCTGGTGACGGTTCTTCAACTGCACATAATGTTCAGCTGAATATTTCAAAAACTGCTTTTCTTTTGCGGTTAACTCCCGCACCCGTTTAGCCGGCGCCCCCACGTACAGGTAGCCCCCTTGCAGATCCTTGTTGGGCGGCACCAGCGCTCCGGCACCGACAATGGCGCCGCTACGCACAACAGCACCGTCCAGAACAATGGCGCCCATGCCAATCAGGCAGCGGTCTTCGATGGTGCAGGCGTGCAATATCGCCTTGTGCCCTACTGTCACGTCGTCACCGATACGCAGTGGCATACCGCCTTCGGCAAACTCACTGTCGTGGGTTACGTGTAAAACCGAGCCATCCTGAATATTGGTACGCGCGCCGATTTCTATACTGTTTACGTCACCCCGCACCACAGTCATCGGCCAGATGGAACTGTCCGCACCAACTTTTACATCACCGGAAACCAGCGCCTGTTGATCAACGTACACCGTTGGGTGCAGGTCGGGCTGTATACTTTCGAAGCTACGAACGGCCATGCGTCAGATCCTGTACGCGGTGCCTGTCATGATTTTTGAGACCAGCTTCATCAGGCGCTGCACCGGTTGCGGCAGTTCAGCACCGCCGGCCCGTATCGCCGTCGCGCCGTGCTTCGCCTCGTCCACTTTCATCTGTCCCAGAATGGCGCGGCTTTTCACATCTTTTTCCGAAATCCGCTGCAGATGATCGTCGAGGTGCTCGATCACCTGCTGCTCGGTTTCTGCCACAAAACCCAGACTCCACTTGTCGCCGGCGGCACCGGCAGCGGCTCCAATCGCAAAGGAACCCAGGTACCAGACCGGGTTGAACAGGCTGAGCCGTCCACCCAACTCCCCGACACGCTGTTCGCACCAGTCGAGGTGGTCATTTTCTTCCGCTGCGGCGCGCTCCATACGCTCGCGCACGGCATCCAGGCGCGCAGTCAGCGCCTGCCCCTGGTAGAGCCCCTGCGCCGCTACTTCGCCACAGTGATTC